>FSWQ01003994.1_pt1 | contig 10129 bp, 5 predicted proteins | sample 1637691 | NCBI WGS metagenome assembly FSWQ01 (sample SAMEA3914814, study PRJEB12502) | metagenome | biome: forest; material: soil | place: USA | collected 2011-09-16 | depth 0.1 m | reverse complement strand
GCGGACGAAGCCGAGCGGCTGCTGTTTGCCGCCGCGCCTGAATTCCCGGTCCTGCTTGGGGTCGGCCTGGCCAGCCTCGGGCTGACCAGCGAGCTGGGCGTGAAGTTCGAGCCCGGCACCCCCTACCTACTGCTTTCGTCCGCACCCGGCATGAGCCTGGATCGGGTGCTGGCGGCGAATGGCGAGGAGCTCTCGCGGGATGCGCTGGCGTACACCGTGGCGCGCGACATTGGCGCGGCGCTCGCAGCATTGCACGCGTCGGGCGCGGCGCATGGCGACGTGAAGCCCGGGAACATCGTCGTCAGTGATGGGCAAGCGCGCCTGGTGGATTTCGGGTTGAGCGGCTCGGCGTCGGCTGCGCAAGTCAGCGGCGGCACACGCCGCTACCTGGCGCCAGAGGTGTTCGAGGACGGAGCGGGGGATGCGCGCGCGCGTGATCTGTGGGCGCTGGGCGCCACGCTGCTCGAGACGCTATCGCCCGAAGCGGCGGCTTGGCAGGGCGCGCTTTCGGAGCTCGAGCTTCACTCCCCGAGCGCGCTGTTTCCGGTGGTGCGCGCGCTCTTGGCACGCGCTCCGGGTGCGCGTCCTTCGGCGGCTTGGGTGTTTCGCAGGGCGCAAGCGAGCGCACCCGTGAATCTGGCTCCGGCCTCCGCGTTGCGGCGCCGCGCGAGTGTGCGCCGCGCCTATTTGTGCACGCGGCAGAGCGAGATCTTCGCCGCCGCGCGACACAAGGGCGTGTCGCTGGGGTTGCGTGGGCCGGCTGCGGCCTGGCTGGGCGAGAGCTTGGCGCTCGCGGATGGCATCCTCAAATTGCGCGGGCTCGCCCCGCGCGAAGGCGCTGCGCCGCCGCTGCTCGAATTGGACGCGCCGCTGCGCGCGCGTTTTCTGGTGGCGCTCGTCGGGCCTGTCGCGGCTTCCTGGCCAGCGCTGCGCGAGCTCAGTGAAGAGCAGCTCCTGAGTCGTTTGCTCGATTTGGCCGAGCAGGGTGAGCCTGAGAGCTTCACGCTGGCCGAGCTCGAGCGCGGCGCATTGACGGAGCTCGACGTCGCGCACGCCAGCGCCGTGGACGTCGCATTGGCGTTGCGCAGTCACTTGCCCGACCCGCGCTGGCTGGACCGCGGTGAGTCGCTGGTGCGCCGCGATGGCGGCCCGCTGGCATTGGCGTTGGCCCTCGGCCGCGCGTTTCGGTTGCGCGGCGAGCTGGGGCGCGCGCTGGCGTTTCTAGGCGAATTTCCCGACGTCGAAGCGCGGGTGGCGAGCGCGGAGCTGTGTCGCCGAGCGCGCGATAGCGCTTCGGCCAACGCGATCTTGGACGCGCTCGACGCACGAACATTGAGCGCTGAGCAGCGTGAGCGCAGCGCCTCCATTCGCGCGCGCATGGCGATCGATGCGGGCGATCTCGCGCGCGCCAGTGCGTTGCTGGAGCCGTTCGCGGGCGGCGTGCACAGCTTGGAGGTGCGCGCTCTGCTGGAGCTGGCTTTGGGCCGTCGCTCCGCCGCGCTCGAAGTGGCGACGCGCGCCCGCTTGTACGCCGCAGGCGATGAAGAGCGAGCGCGCGCCGAGGGCGTGATCGGCATCTTGGCGCATGCAGCGGGTGACGCTGAGCCGGCGCTGCGCGCGTTTCGTTCGGCGAGTGACTTGGCGGCGCGCAGCGGCGCTCTGCTCGAGGAAGCGACGTACCTCACGGGCCTGTCCGCCGCCGCCACGAACCTGGGCGAGCTGGGTGAGGCGCTGGCAGCCGGGCGCAGAGCACTCTTGTTGTTCGAAGCCTTGGGTCGCACCGCGGATGCCGCGCGTGCGTTGCTCTCCACGGCGGTGGTCTACGCGAGCGCCGGCGCTCTACACGACGCCCGCGCGGCAGCGCTCGAAACCGCGCAGCGCGCCAAATCCTCGGGCGATCAGCGCTGTCGCGGCTACGCCCATTTGGTGCTGGCGGACGTGCTGGAAAATCCGGAGGAAGCTCTGGAGCACGCCGAGCGCGCGCTCGCGCTGCTCGAGGCCGAGGACGACGCGCTGTCCGCCGCCGCCCGCTTGTGGGCCCGCGGTGCCGAGGTGGACATCGTGCGCTTCGATGCGAGTGCGCGGCGTGAAGGCGCGGCCAACGACGCGCGCTTGGAGTGGTGGGGCGCGCGTGCCGCCCACGAGCTCGCCAAAGCGGCGCCGGCACGCGCTGATGTGCCGATCGCGGAGCTCAACGCGCTGAGCTCCGCGCGCAGCGCGCTTTCGGTGCGTGGTCGCGCGCTGCACTGGGGCGCGCTGCTTTCGGCGCGCACCGCCGACGCGGACAACGCGCGTCGGCTGAGCGCTGCCGCGGGCGATGCGGCACGCGAGTTCCTGCGCCGCACGCCGGCTGAGCTGAACAGCGCCGTGCGCGCGCTGGATTGGGTGCGCGCCGCAGAAATTGGCGCTGAGTCGAGCATCGTGCCCGAGCAGATCGCAGACGTGGAAGCGTTGGTGCGCGGCCTGAGTCAGCGCGATCGCCTGCAGCCGCTACTTCGCCAAGTGGTGGACGCGCTGGTGCTGTGGACGGGCGTCGAGCGAGGCTTGCTCTTGCTGCGCGCGCCGGGCGGTAAGCTGCAGCCACGCGCTGCCCGCAACCTGCGTCGCGTGGATCTCGGCCCTGAGCAGCTCGCGCTCAGTCAATCCTTGGCCAAGCGCGCGCTGAACCTGGGCGAGCCGGTGGTGGCGGTGGACGCGACCGGTGATTTGCCAGAGGTGCACGAAAGCGTGCACGCGCTGAAGTTACGCAGCGTGCTGGCCGTGCCGTTGATCGCGCGGGGTGAAGCCTTGGGCGTGGTGTATTTGGATGACCGCGTGCGGCGCGGCGCGTTCGGATCGCGTGAGCTGTCCTGGGTGCGCTTGGTTGGAACGTTGGCCGCGGTGGCCATCCTGGATGCGCGAAATCAGCTGTTGCTGCGCCGTTCGGTGCGGCGCGCCGAGCGTGCGGAGGCGCGCTTGTCTGCGCAGCTGGCGCAGCGCGAGGCCGAGTTGGACGTCGCCGAGCGGGAGCTCGCGCGCACGCGCGACGCGCGAGAAACACGCTTTCCCTACGCGGCCATCATCGGCCAAAGCGAGGCCGTGCGCAGCCTGTTGAAGCTCGTCGATCGCGTCACGACTGCGGACGTGCCGGTGTTGATCCTCGGTGAATCCGGCAGCGGTAAGGAGCTCGTCGCGCGCGCGATGCACGAAAATGGGCCACGCGCGCGCCAACCCTTCGTGACTGAAAATTGCGGTGCCATTCCGGAAACGCTCCTGGAAGCGACGTTGTTCGGGCATGTGCGCGGCGCGTTCACCGGGGCCACGCGCCCGCGCGCAGGGTTATTCGAGGTTGCTGACCACGGCACGTTCTTCTTGGACGAGATCGCCGAGATGAGCCTGGGCATGCAAACGAAGCTGCTGCGCGTCTTGCAAAATGGCGAGGTGCGTCCGGTGGGCTCGGAGACCGCGCGCTTCGTGGACGTGCGCGTGATCGGGGCGACGCACCGTGATTTGGAGGCGTTGGTGCTCGCCGGAAAATTCCGAGAAGACCTGTATTACCGCTTGAATGTCGTCAGCTTGCGCGTGCCTGCGCTGCGTGAGCGGCATGGCGACGTGCCGCTGTTGGTTCGGTACTTCGTCGAGCGCTACGCGCAAAAGCGCAAAGTGACAATCTCGAAGGCCGCCATGGATGCGCTCGCGGCGTATCGCTGGCCCGGCAACATTCGGCAGCTCGAAAACGAAGTACGTCGCGCGCTCGTGCTGGCTGACGACGTCGTCACCCCGGACATACTGTCGCCCGAGATTGCAGCGCGCGAAGGCGCGCCCGGCGAAGCCAGCGCGCCCGACGGGCTGGACCTACGCGGGCGCGTCGACGCGCTGGAGGGCGAGTTGGTGCGCGCCGCACTGAAGCGTACCGAGGGCAATCAGACGCGCGCGGCAGAGCTCCTCGGTCTGTCGCGCTTCGGGCTGCAGAAAATGATCAAGCGCCTGCACATTGGCGCCAGTTAGCCGTCACATATCCGCGGCGGCAGGCGCCGGGCAGTTCGCGTTGCATGTAAAGTACTGGCCCATGCAATCGGCGTTTTTGATGCAGCCAGGGTGGTTGGCAAAATACTTCGGGTAGTTGGCCACCTTTTCCTGACACACGTAGCAGCCGCTGCCGCGGCAGCCGCTCCACTGACCTGAGGTGCCGTCGCAGACGTCCGCGCTCGAGGGTGCTGGGCACGCCGCGCCGCACGCGGTGAGTGCATTCGGGCAGCTCGCGATCGGCGTGCAGCTCGGGTGATTCTTGAAATACAGCGGATAGCTCGGGAGTACGTTCGCCGAGCACGCACCGCACGCCGGCAACTGACAGCCCGTCCAAGTAGAGGTGCTGGCGAGGCAACCCGTTGCCCCGCCCGCGCCACCGCCGCCCGCTCCCGCGCCGCCGGCACCGCCACCGCTGGCGCCGCCGCCGCCCGCTCCTGCGCCGCTAGCGCCACCGCCGCCTGCTCCGGCGCCACTGGCTCCTGCGCCGCTAGCACCGCCGCCACCTGCTCCTGCGCCGCTAGCGCCACCGCCGGCAACGCCCACGCCGCCAATGCCGGCGACATTCAAGCCTGCGCTTCCGCCTTGCGCTGGCGGCGAGCCGCCTCCTGCTACGGCACCAGCGGTTCCGCCAGTGCTTTCGCCGCTCGCTTCGCCGCCGCTACCGCCGCCGGCTTTGCCGGTGTGTGCGCCGCTGGCGCCGCTGGTCGCGCCGCCCGAGCTCCGGCCGGCACCGACCGCGGCCTGCCCAGCCGAACCGGCGGTTTCCGGCGCTCCCGCTGTAAAGCTCGAGCCACAGGCGCCCGTCAGCCACGCGCCAACCACCATCACTCCGCCCACGACACAACTCAACGCCCTACTTCGCATGAAACTCCAGCACTGCCTTCTAATGAATTACACCCAGCAATACAGCAGAATCGGCCGCACCACGTTTTTCACGGTCCATTCCAAGAATAGAACACTTCACGAGGCCGAACTGCGCAACCCCTGTCGCACGAAATACGATTTCTCACTCTGAGTCTCGAGCGCGCGCCACAAGTGCGTCCAAAATTGAGTCATCGCCTGAGTGAGGAGGATGGGCAACGTCATGTCGACATTTCACTTATGAAATTCGAATTATGAGGGCGCCGCCCAATGCGCGTATCGTCAGGGGATTTTGTTGGGGAACGTGCATGAAAGTCGCGCACATGAATTGGCTCGTCGGGTTCGCCCCTTTGCTTGGCAGCAAGCGGAGGGAGGCATGATCACGGGTCATTTCCTGGAGGCGTTCGAGCCAATGGCGGACGGCGTGGTGCGCGTGGCTCAAAGCTACCGCGAGCACATGGAGCGTGAGCTGGGGCCTTCTTGGGTGGTGGCACCGAACCACCCCGCTGCGCCGGCGGTGGAGGCTCGCGTGCTGCGCTACGGCGCTCGGCCGTTCGTCGCGCCGTATCGCTTGGGGTTCGCGGTCGAACCGCGCGTTCGTGCACAACTGGCGCGCGTCAGCTGGGATCTGGTCCATGCGCACTCGCCGTTCTCGGCCGGGCAGCTTGCGGCCTTCGCGGGGCGGCAGCGCGGTGTGCCGGTCGTTTTCTCGCTGCACACGCGTTATGCGGAGTGGGCGCGAGCCAAGTACCGCGTGGCGCCGCGCTGGGCTGGCGTCATCGGGGCGGACGCCTGGCTGCAGCCGGCATGTACGGATCGCCTACGCGCGATCGATCTGGTGCGCGCGACGCCGAATGGCGAGGAATACGTCACGCGCGCCGTGAAACGAAGGGTGTGGCGCTACGCAGCGGGCAGCGCATGCGTGATCGTGTCCACGCACGCAGAGCGGGCTGAGCTGCTGTCGTATGCGGAGGTGGCGGGCGGCAAACAACTGCCTCGCATCGAAGTGATCCGTCCCGGCATTCGGCCGTTTCAGCCAGCACCCAACAGTTGTGACGTGCGCACCCGGCACGGGCTGCCGAACCTCCCGCTCTTGCTGTACGTGGGCCAGCTTGCTGACGAAAAAGGATTGCCCTTCTTGCTCGCCGCGATCGCCCAGCGGCCCGCTCGGAATTTCCCGTTTCGACTGCTGATCGTGGGTGAAGGGCCGCGCCGCGCTCACTATGAGAGCTTGGCTCGGCGGCTCGGCATCGCCGATCGTTGCGTGTTCGTCGGAGCCATTTCGGACGCGGACGAGCTGGGGGCGTACTACCGGGCGGCGTCCTTGTTGTTGCTGCCGTCGGGCGTGGAAACGCGCGCTTCCGTGGTCATGGAGGCGGCAAGCGTTGGGCTGTGCACGCTCGGCTTGCGCGGTGCTCCTGGGGTAAGTGAGTTGATTCAAGACAATGACACGGGCTTCTTGGCGGAGCCGGACGTGACGGCGTACGCAAACCGCCTGAGCACCGTGCTGCGCGATACGGCGCTTCGTGCTCGCGTCGGCGAGCGAGCGCGTCAGTTGGTGCGTACGTGCGATGCCGCCGCAGCTGACGTTGTCGAGCTGTACCGAGACGTACGCGGCGAGGGCATGAGTCGCTCCGCGCCGCCGGTGAGCGGGACGCATTTGTCGAGCCCAAGCGCTTGGGAAGTGTCGCCGGAGCTCAGCCACTTCGCCTGAGCCCTCGCTGACTCGCCGCGCGCGGCGGCGCCGACAAATTAGTCTCGAGCATGTACACATGATGAGACATTCGCGCTCGGCGAGCGCGGATGTTTCAGGCTGAAATATTTCGGCGCGTGTAGAGGGCGTGGAAGCGTAGATGGCGGTGCTACGCCTGCCGTCTCGGTCTAACACTCGACAGTTAGCCTTCGCTGAACTGTCACGGCCCCCGACGGTGGTAACTCATGCTCGACCGCATTCCTCGGCGCGTGGTGCACTATTCAGCTCACGATCCGCGTACCGCTCTCGGCGGCGTGGAAAGTTTTGCTCGCAACTTGCGACTCATCTTCGACGACGTGGTGTTCATGACTCCGCACGCGCGCGATGAAGGCCTCGTCCGTCGCGAGCGGTTGCCGGTGATCTGTGACAACCAGCTCGTGCTGGATTGGCCCGCGGATGTTCGCGTGATCGGGTTTCAACACGGCGTAGCCTGGCGAAAAGCCCGCGCTACTCGCAAATTGGGCGATCTGCGCTTGGCCGTGCGGCAAGCGCGAGCCGCGCAGCGTCAGAATGTAGTTTGGGTCGCGTGCGCCGCTTGGATCGGTCGCACGTTCCAAGACCTACACGGCAACGTGACGGCGGCGACCATCTACCACCCCGTGGACTTGCAGCGCTTCGACGGCTGCCTCGAAAATCGTGGCTCTCGCTTGGTGCTGCACGACGCTCGCACCGACCACAAGGGCCGTCGACAGTTGGCTCAGCTGGCGCGAGCCCTACCAGCGTTCAACTTCGAGGCGCTGGATTGCGCGCCAAAGGACGTGGCAAGTCGCATGCGTCAGGCACTCGCCTTCGTACATTTGAGCCGTTATGAGGGCAACAGCATCGTGTGCAACGAGGCCATGGCCATGGATTTGCCGTGCCTGTTCACCAAAGTCGGCTTGATGTTGGACACCGAGCATCACTTCGGTGTGGAACAAGTCGAGCCACAGCTTGCGGCCCAGGGCGGCGCGCCGCTCGTGGCGCTGACACGCCGCTTTCTACGCGCCGCGGGTGAAGGCGCGTTTCACCCGCGGCGTTGGGTCGCAACGCACGCCGGCCCTGAGCAAGCCAAGCAGGGCTGGGCCTCGGTGCTGCGTAAATTCGACGAAGGCGAACCCTTCAGGCGTTCAGCCTGAGCGCAACTCCGCTCAGCCCGCGATGCGCGGACTCCAGCAGTATTTCCGCCAGAAGCTGCGCTGCAGCCGGCGCTGGCATGCCTTCGGGGCGAATGTTGGAGACGCAGTTACGGTCCGCGTCAGTGCACGCAGCGCGCGGGTGGTACGTCAAATACGCGCCCAGGCTGTCTGGGGAGCTCAGCCCTGGCCGCTCGCCCAGCAAGATCAAGGAATGGCGCGCGCCCAATGTTTCACCGATTTGATCCGCGATTTTGACGCGGGCATAGGGAACAATCAACAGCGGGTAGGTCGTCACGCTTCGCGCGGCAAGCAGCGGCGCGAGCGCTGTCAGCAATGGCGTGACCTGGCGCTCTGCCGCGAGCGCAGACAGCCCGTCCGAGACGACGATACACAAATCGCGCGCGCCCCAATGCGCGCCGCGCGCGGCGAGTGCCGCCTGCGAAGAGCCATCCAGGGTGCGTCCCAGATCTGGGCGCAACAGGAACGAGCGGCGATCCACGGCTTCGCTCGCGAGTCGAAACGTCTCGAACCCTGCGCGCTCCAGCTCGCCCTGAAGCGCCGCCGTGTCCAAGGGCAACGCCACGGCATCTTTGGCGCGCGCGTGCGCCAAGCGAAAATCCAGCAGCGTGTCCGTGCGCACGCTGCCTCCCGCACGGCCCAGCGCAATGCGTGCCGCCGTGTGCTCCGAGAGCGAAAGCCAAGGATCGCGCTTCTCGACGATCGACACCGTCAGCCGCCTTTCGCCAGGCTACTCTGCAGCAGCTCGTGGCCGGGGTTAACGGGCAAGAGCCGGCGTTCTTGGGCGATGCGCATGCGCTCGAGCCAGGCCTCGAACTCGGGCGCTGGGCGCAAGCCGAGTACCTGGCGCACGTAATGGCTGTCGTGAAACGAGGTGCTTTGATAGCCGAGCATGATGTCGTCCGCGCCGGGGACGCCCATGATGTAGTTGCAGCCGGCTACGCCGAGCAGCGTGAGCAGCGTGTCCATGTCGTCTTGGTCGGCTTCCGCGTGGTTCGTGTAGCAAACGTCCACGCCCATCGGCAGGCCCAGCAATTTGCCCGCGCAGTGGTCTTCGAGCCCTGCGCGGATAATCTGCTTGCCGTCATGCAGGTACTCCGGGCCGATGAAGCCGACCACCGTGTTCACGAGCAGCGGCTTGAAGCGGCGCGCCACCGCGTACGCTCGCACCTCCATGGTTTGCTGATCCACGCCGTGGTGCGCGCCCGCGGAAAGCGCCGAACCTTGCCCAGTTTCGAAGTACATCACGTCCGTGCCAATGCTGCCGCGCTTGAGCGAGAGCGTTGCGTCTTGTGCCTCCGCCAGCAGGTTGAGGTTGATGCCGAAGCTCTGGTTTGCGGCTTCGCTGCCAGCAATCGATTGGAACATCAGATCCAGCGGGGCGCCGCGGCGTAGCGCTTCCAGTTGCGTGGTGACGTGGGCGAGCACGCAGGACTGCGTGGGGATCTCGTGGCGCGTGATCAGCTCATCCAACAGGCGCAGCAACGTTTCACAGCGCGGCACGCTGTCCGTCGCTGGATTGATGCCGATCACGGCATCGCCGCAGCCGTACAACAAGCCATCCAACACAGAAGCCGCGATGCCACGCGGGTCGTCCGCCGGGTGATTGGGTTGGAGGCGCACCGCGAGCGTGCCCGGCAGGCCAATCGTCGAGCGAAAGCGGGCGATCACGCTGCACTTCTTGGCCACCAAGATCAGGTCTTGATTGCCCATCAGCTTGGTGACCGCGGCCACCATCTCCGGCGTCAGCCCAGGCGCAAGCGCGGTCAGCGCTGGCGCGTCGGTCTCGTATTCGAGCAGCCAATTGCGAAACTCACCGACGCTCAGGCCGGCGACGGGCGCGAACGCGAGCGCGTCGTGCGAGTCGAAGATCAAGCGCGTGACCTCGTCCGACTCGTACGGGATCAGTGGCTCTTCGAGGAAGTGCCGGAGCGGTAACTCTGCGAGGCAAACTTGCGCTGCGACGCGCACCTCAGCGGACTCAGCGGCCACCCCAGCCAACTCATCCCCCGAACGTTTGGGCGTCGCTTTGGCGAGCAGCTCACGCAGGCTACCGAACGAATGACTTCGTCCGAGCAGCGTGCACGAGAAGGCAGCCATGCGGGCATTCTCTCAGCCGAGCGCGGTTTCCGCTAGCCGCGTTGCGGGCTCACCCAGTTGCACGCGCTGCCGTTGCGCCATCCAGCGGTTGATTTCCGCGAGATCAGCGACAGGCTGGTTACTAAACGGTGAATGATGCAAGTAGCCGTCGGGCCCGAACTCCGGTGTTAGCGTCACCAATTCAGCGCGCGCCGCGACCGAAAGCGCGATGCGCCGCCACCAGCCCTCATGCGCCAGGAGCTCCGTTTCGTACTCGGGAGCGCGCGGGTCGGGC
>FSWQ01000754.1_pt1 | contig 10133 bp, 6 predicted proteins | sample 1637691 | NCBI WGS metagenome assembly FSWQ01 (sample SAMEA3914814, study PRJEB12502) | metagenome | biome: forest; material: soil | place: USA | collected 2011-09-16 | depth 0.1 m | reverse complement strand
GGCTCAACCATCCTGCGCGGCGCGGCGGTAATTACCCCGCCCCTGCTTAGGACTTTCGGTTTGGCTAAGACGCACACGCGGAAAAAAGATTTCGATCGTCGGCTGTGGCGTCGGTTTTGGCACATTGCCAAGCCGTTTTGGTTCGGTGAGCAAAAGTGGATCGGGCGCGGCATGCTCGCGCTCTTGGTGCTGCTCTTGATCGGGCGCACCGAGTTCATCGTCGTATTCAATACCCAATCGGGCGAGTTCACCTCGGCGCTGGCGGCCCGCGAACCCGCGCGCTTTTGGCACTCGATGCGCGTGTTCGGCATCGCCTTGGTCGTGGCCGTGCCGGTGTACGGCGCGTACTACTACGTGCGTGATCGGCTGGGCATCACCTGGCGCCGCTACCTCACTGATCGCTTTTTGCATAAATACCTGAGCAACCGCGCCTTCTACGACCTCACCTCGAACCACTCCATCGACAACCCCGATCAGCGCATCGCCGAGGACATCGCCGCGTTTACCCAGAAGTCGCTCACCTTCTTGCTCGAGATCGTGAGCGCCGCGCTGCAGCTGATCGCGTTCAGCGGCGTCTTGTGGCGCATCTCGCAGACCATGGTTTGGGTGCTCCTGGCGTATGCCCTAGTCGGCACCACGGTCACGTTCTTCGTCTTTGGCCGGCCGATGATCGGGCTCAACTTTCAGCAACTGCGCAAAGAGGCTGATTTTCGCTTCAGCTTGATTCGAATTCGCGAGAACGCCGAAGGCATTGCCTTCTATCGTGGTGAAGAGCGCGAAGGCGAGCACGTGCGCGCACGCTTCACCGCCCTATTCGAGAATTACAAGAAGCTGATCAAGCGCACGCTGGGCTTGAATCTGTTTCAGTACCTGTACAGCTTTTTGCAGTATGCGCTGCCGAGCGTGATCATCGCGCCGCGCATTCTGTCCGGCGAGCTCGAGGTGGGTCGCGCGGTCGAAGCGGGCGGCGCGTTCGCGGCCATGCTCAGCGCGCTGACCGTGTTCGTCGACAACTTCGAAACGCTGAGCGCGTTCGCAGCGGGCATCGAGCGCTTGCACGGCTTCAAGAAGGTGCTCGATGCCGAAAATCGCGCCCCCGATCCGCACCAGGCCTGGATCGAGCGCGTGGAGGCCCCCGTGCTCAGCCTCGACAAGGTGACCGTGCAAACGCCGGGTCACGAGCGCACCTTGGTCAGCGATGTCTCGCTCGACGTCAAAGCCGGGCAGGGCCTAGTGATCGTGGGCCAGAGCGGAGGCGGCAAGAGTTCTCTCTTGCGCGCGGTGGCCGGCCTGTGGCGCGCGGGCGCGGGCACGATCCACTACCCGAACCTCGACCACATGCTGTTTTTGCCGCAGCGCCCGTACATGATCATCGGCTCGCTGCGCCACCAACTCCTCTACCCCCGCGTCGAGCGCGACGTCACCGACGAGGAGCTCGAGGCCGCACTTTTGGCCGTGAATTTGCCAAATTTGGCGGAGCGCTGTGGCGGCTACGATGTCGAGCTCGATTTTGCGCGCGTGCTGTCGGGGGGCGAAGCGCAGCGCTTGGCAGTGGCGCGCGTGCTGCTCGGAAAGCCCACCTACGCGGTCTTGGATGAAGCGACGAGCGCGCTCGACGGCCCCAACGAAGCGCACTTGTACGAAGCCCTGCTTGCGCTCGACACCACCATCGTCAGCGTGACCCACCACCCGGGCCTACTCAAGTACCATCACAGCGTGCTCGAGCTGACCGGAGACGGCGGCTGGACGCTGCACGATGCCGCATCGTACGTCGCAGGCGAAAAGTTCGAGCCCGAAATGGGCTGAGCGGGTGCCAACTCCGGTCGCTTTGCGGCTGCAATGCGCCCCTCCCCCGCTCACTTCACCTCGACAAGTCCGAACCCTCGTTCGCGCGCGGAAAACCTAGCGAGCATACCGCGCGCATCCCCACTTCCAATGCCGTTCGTTTAAGGGACTCACGCGTCCGCTCCAGCGCGGCACATGGAGAAATCCAAGCATCTCGTCGAGGCTCGAACCCAATCTTGCTGTTGCGGTCGAGTGATCGCGCGCGACGGCCTGGCAGATCTCCGAGGCAGCGCGGAGTTCTAAGAATCGCTGAGCGGACGCCCTTTCACAGAAGAACACGTAGTGCGTACACGGACGCTTACGTATACGCACTACGTGTTGTGCGGGGCGAGGGCAGTCTCATCGAACCTGAGGTTCTGGCGAAGACCATGCTGGGCTCACTTCGAGCGGCAGTTGCGCGTCCTTTATGGACGCCAGGGACGAAGTGCGGCCTTCGAAGTCAGCTCTCTTCTCGCTGAGGGACGACATGCGTGGATTTCTCCATGCGCGGCGCCGTGGCGGACGCGTGAACCGTTCCTACGATCGCGTGGAAGAGGTTGGAGATGCCTTAGATGAACGGCAGCGTTTTGGCTCTTTGCGCAGCGCGTCGCGACTCACTCCGCCTCAGCTCGGCTGCTGCGTTCGCGGCGCAAGGTGCGTTGCGATTCGGGCTTCTGGGATTCGGGATCGTGGGGCTGAAATTGGCGGTCGAACATCTCGGCGTAAACCCCGTCGCGGCGCAGCAGCGAGTCGTGATTGCCGACTTCGAGGATGCGGCCTTCGCCCAGGACCACGATCAGGTCGGCCTGGCGGATCGTACTCAGGCGATGAGCGATGATGAAGGTGGTGCGGCCGCGCAGCAGCCGCTGCATCGAGGCTTGGATCAGCTGCTCGCTCTCGGTGTCCAAGTTGCTCGTGGCTTCGTCCAAGATCAAGATTTGCGGCGCGGCCAGCAAGGCGCGGGCGATGGATAGCCGTTGCCGTTGGCCGCCCGAGAGCTTGACGCCGCGTTCGCCGACGAGCGTGTCGTAGCCCTCGGGTAGCCGTGACACGAAGTCGTGAGCGTGCGCGGCGCGGGCGGCCTCTGCCACTTCTTCGGCGCTCGCGCCGGGGCGGCCGTAAGCGATGTTCTCGCTGACCGTGCCGTCGAACAAGAACGTTTCTTGCTGCACGATGCCGAGCAGCTTGCGATAGCTGCGCAAACGCATATCGCGGATGTCCAGGCCATTGACGCGGATGGCGCCGCGCGACGGATCGTGAAAGCGCGCCACCAGATCGGTGAGCGTGGTCTTGCCCGCGCCACTTTCACCGACCAGCGCGACCACCGAACCGCCGGGCACGCGCAGCTCGAAATCTCGAATCACGGGTACGTCTTTGCGGTAGCCAAAGTGCACGTGGCTGAAGTGGATCTCGCGCACGCGCGCCGGCGCATCGACGGCGCGCGGGCGATCTGGCTTTTCCTCGGGCTTGTCGAGCACATCGGCCACGCGCTCCAGAGCGGCCAGGCCGCGCTGAGTTTCACTGAGTGATTTTACGAGCTCCGTGATGGGGTCGATCAGGCGCAGCAAAAGCCCCTGAAAAGCCATCAATGTGCCGACGGTGGTTTGCCCGTGCAGCACCAGGTAGCCACCAAAACCGAGGATCGTGATCTGCGTGAGCGGCATGACCAAGTCCCAGACCAGTGACACGCTGCGCTGGGTGCGCGTCGCCAAGCTGTGCTTGCGCACGACCGTGTGCTGCCCGAGCAGATACGACGCCTCTTCGCGATGCTCCTTGGCGAACCCGCGCACCACGCGCAGCCCGTTCAAGCCCTCGCTGACGCGCGCGTCGATCTCGGAGCGATCTTGCCCCATCGACTTCCAGATGCGGCGGCTCTTGCGCAGCCACACGTTCTGCGCGATGACGATTGGGGGCACGGCGAGCACCACGGCCCCCGCGATGCGCCAATCGAGCGCAAAGATCACGCACAGCGTCGCTAGCAGACGCACGCCGGACAGCAGCGGATTCAAGAGCGCGCTCTGCAACAGGCCCGTCGTGTGATCGACGTCGGCCGACAAGCGCGAGACCACGCCACCGGTCTTCAACTCGCCGATGTCCGCCATCGGCAGGCGCAGCACGCGCCGAAACAGCCGCGCCCGGAGCGCCGTGGAGAAGCGTGAATCGAGCAGCTGAGAGCGAAAACTACGCAGCCAGTCGAAGAGCGAATTGGCCAGGAACAGTGCGGCGATCCCGGCCGCAATCAGCAGCAAGCGCTGCAGCTTCAGCGAAAGCGGCAGGCGCGGGGCCAAAATCACCTGATCAATCAGGTACCGCGAGGCCAGCGGCCAGACCAGATCGATGGCGATGCTCGCCAAGCCCAGCACGGCGAGGAGCCACACGGTTTTGCGATGCGGGCGTAGCCATTGCCAGCACTGGCTGAGCCGCGCGCGGCGCGCGGGCAGTGCCGCACCTGTGCTCGCGCGCGCAGGCCCACCAGGCGCCGCGGACACTCGACTCGATTCGCGAAAAGCGATGAAGCGTTGCTTGGACGTGGTCGGCATCGGGTCTGTGAGCGCCACGGAGCGCGCTCACCCACTCTTGCCCACAGTCGGGATTGGTTCAAGTCTTTGGCGGCACGCGAAGCGCGTCGAAGAACGGCGTCGACTTTGTCGCCACACACTCCGCGGCAAACAGAAACATTGCGGCCGACCAGCTCTGCCAATCTTGACCGCGCGGTGTGCCGTCTTGAGCGTTCAACCACTCATTGAAGCCCCACGCGCGGTTGACGACGCGTGGGGGGCGCACCACCTCCGCGAGCGCGGAAAGCTGTGCCGCGGCCAACTCGTGACGCCCCGCCGCGACCAACGCCGCCACCCAAAAACCGCAGACGAACGGCCAAATTCCGCCATTGTGATAGCACCCTGGAGGGTTATACCTGGCGTAACGCGGCCGCCAATCTGGATCTTCCGGGCGAATGTAAGGTAGCAATACCGGCGGCACACCGAGCGCGAGCTGCCCCTGCTCACGCAGCGCCGCGCACTCTCGCCCCACCCAATCGACGATGCGACCTGCGCGCTCCGCGGACGCCATGCCCGACAAGATGGCCAGGCTATTGCCCAACAGATCGAAGCGCTCACTACTCGCGACTTTGTAAGCCCAGAGCGCGTAGTAAGGCGCGTCCAAGCTCACGAGCCGCTCGTGCACGTAGCTCTGGTCGACCCGCTTGACGTCCAAGCGCGGCAGGTAGTGAGTTAGCGTGGCCACGCGATCGTGATCGCCGTGCAACTTGAGCGCAGAATACCAAAGTGCATTGACGAACAGGCCCGAGCCCTCCACCCACTGTTCGTCGCGCCAATCACTGGTCGGCTCTTGCGTGACGATGACCTTGTCTTCGGGGCTCTGGTAACACATCCAAAGGTGAGCTCGATCGGCCGCTTGGGCCAAAAAGCCCGGATCTGAGCTGAAATCTCGGTACCAAGCGAGCGCCATCAAGAAGAGCGGCGTGGTGTCGCTCGCTCCGCGATCGTTCGGTGCGTCCACGAGCGACGGAATGTGGCCGTGCGGGCTCTGGTTTTCGGCCAGCACCTGGAGTACTCGGCGCAGCGACAGAACGAGCTCTTGATTGCCGCTGACCAGCGCACCCAGCGCACCGATCAGCAGATCCCGAGTGTACGGTTCGGGATAACCCCAAGCCGCGGTGCGCGGCAGGCCCGCGCGGCCGTCGCGCGCGTTGTACAAAAGCACCTCGAGCGCGGCGCGCTTGGCCTCTTCAATCGTGTCCGACAAGACGACGGTCATGGGCATCCTCAACTGAAGCCGAGCTTCGAGCGCACCAACTCGACGAAGCGACGCGCGACCGTACGATAGTCGTAGAGCTCGACGACGCGCGCGCGGCCCGCCACACCCATGCGTTGGCGCAACGCGGGCTCGGTCAGCAAGCGCTGTAAATGGAGCGACAAATCAGGCACGCTCGCGCGGTAGTCGACCACGCGCGGGCTCGGAAACTGCACGCGGTGTCCGGGTGGAAAGCCCGCTTCGGGACCGACGATGGCCTCCGTCGCGCGGTTCTCTTGGGCGACCCCGGCGAGCAGGGCCGTTTTCTCGTGCACCAGGGTCTCGAGCATGGCCATCGCGGCGATGCCGACCACGGGCTTACCGCACGCGTTGGCCTCGACTTGTCCCATCCCAAAGCCCTCCAAGCGCGAGGGCGCCGCGTACACGTCGCACGCGGACAGTAGGAAGGGCATGAATTCACGCGACACGCGCCCGCCGCAAAAGCTCACCTTGTCCGCAATGCCCAGCGCCTCTGCGAGCTCCGAATCGAGCGCATTCTGCCGTTCGGTGCGCGCTTGCATCCACACCTTGCACACGTAGCGCCAGTCCGGGACGCGATCGCCGAGCGCAGCCAAGGCCTCCATCACTTCACGCCCCCCCTTGGAGGCCGCGTCGCCGCCCACGGTCAAGATCAACAACTGATCGTCTCGCACGCCCAAAGCCTGACGCGCCGCGCGCACGCGCGGATCACTCCGCGAGTACGGCACGAAGCTATCCGTGTCGCAGCCGACCGGCAGCACTTCGATGTGCGCGCTCGGAATGCCGTCGCGCTCGTACACCTGCTTGACCCACTCCGAAGTCACGAGCAGGAGCGGCAAGTTGCTCAGGGTCTCGCGGTAGTTCACCACGTAACCGTTCGCGACCAGCCACGGGATCGCCAGCACGCCGTGCTCTTGCGCGTGCAACACCAGGTGTGGGGTCATGCCCCAATAACCGATGCCAACCACCGCATCGGGCTTGAACCAAGCGTAGTTCCACTCCTTCTCGACGGCCGACTCGAGGTGCGCCGCGCGCGCCTCGACGCCAATCTCACGCAGCCCGCGCAAGAGCAACTCACCTTGCGTTGCCAGCCCTCCGGGCGGCGGCGGATAATCGAACAAGAGCAAGATCTTCATGGCTCGCACTTTCGGTTCAACCAGGCCTCGGCCGCTGCAGCCGAGTTCACGCGATGAAAAGCCTCTTGGCGCGGAGTGACGCGCGCTTCCCAGCTGTCATTGCCGAAGCCGTAGCGCTCGCTGATCAGCCGCCGCTTGCGTTGCCAGACCTCGTCCGGCAACGCTCGTACGATGTCTGCGTCGGGCTGGGCGCGCGGCAAGTAGGCACGGCCGCCGTCCTCGTACGCGAACAACCACAGCTCGGGCGCACGCAGGCGCTCACTCAGCCAAAGCCGCAACACGGCGCGCGCAACCTCTTCGTGCCGCCGATGCCGCGTGTATTCGCCGAGCGGCGAATGCGTCAAAATGCGGTCGTACTGCCGCTTGGGCAAGGCCTCGAGCAACGCTTGCTCGACCAGCGCGTCGGGCAACGGCGCTTGTTCGGGGCCATCATCGAGATCGGCCATCTTACCCTCGGCCCCGAGCTCAGCGAGCACGGCCAAGAACTTGGGCGCGCGATCGGCATCACTTGCCCGACATGCGCTGACGATGAACGGCTGCCAAGCGCGTTGCTCGAGCAACGTGCCGCCCGCCCATAACGTCTCGTCGTCGGGATGCGCCACCAACACGGCTATCGATTCGCGCGACACTCGTCAGTCTTCCGACAACGAAAGCCCACCTTCAAGCCGCATTTTTGCCACGCCTAAACCCCCGAAGTCGGCTCGGCAAAGTTCATCGACTGCCGAAGCGGGGCAGCGGTTCGCGGCCTTGGCGTCCAGCCCGTCAGCGTGAGCAACTGGGATTTTTTTGGGGTTCCCCAAGTGAAACTCAACCGAACCCGCAATACCGATTCGGCGCCGCCGCAGGTGTGCGTCAGTCGCTCAGCGCCTCTTGCAAAATGGGCGCGGCTTCGGCGGTGATGCGATCGAGGGCGTCCTCACGCAGGCCGAGCAGCGTGCGGCTATCTTCGACCGAATTCGGCGAGATGGCGCAGGCTGGCAGCGGGACGCCGTCTGCACCCACGGGACCGACGATGTTGGCGTCGAAGCGTTCGCTCAGGTAGTCGGCAATGTTGACCACGGCCGCCACGCGCACCGACGTTCCGGTGTGCTCGTGGTGGTGATTGGAGACAATCAAGGACAGCTCGTTGGACAGGCCCCACAGCTTGGTGACCGCTTTGGAGGCTTGCTCGTGCAGCGCGTCGATCTCCGGCCACAAATCGAGCAGTGGTGGCGGGCTCGCCTCTTTCTTGCGAAGCACCGACAAGAGCACCGCCGCGAAGCCGACGTCGTGCAGCAGCGCGCCCAGGAACGCCTGATCCTCCACCACGCGGGCGTGGCGACACACGATGCGCGCCAAGTAGGCGGTGGCGGTGCCGTGGCGGCCGATGCGCGCCAAGATCTCACCGTACTCCCCCGTCGCGGTGAAGATGCCCTTTTTCAGAGCCGCAGCGAACACGCTGTCACGCACCGTACGAATGCCGAGGCGCATCACCGCGTCGCTGAGCGAGCGCACGGGTCCGCGGCCCGCGTGGATCGGTGAACCGACGAGGCGCATGACTGCGCCCGCCATCAGCTGATCGCGCTCGAGCACGCGCACCACGTCTTCGACGTTGGCGTCAGGCTTGGCGGCGAGCGCTTCCAACTCGAGCACCACGCTGGGCAGCGGCGGCGGCTTGTACGTCGGATCCTCGAACGTGCGGAACAACTGCGCGCGCAGCGTCGAGGTAGCGGGCTTGATGGAAGGCTTGATCATGCGCCCTGACTCGACTCTTCCATTCCCTCAAGCGTATCGCAAACGCAACACGCTCGCAAAAGGCGGACTATAAAGCCGACTAAGACCAGCGTCTTTTGGTGTTCGACCACCGAATCAGGACCCGATTAGCCACTCGGCCCTGTAACGCGCGACTTCGATTCGATTCGGCCGGGCACCCTTTCGGACGCAGTTCCTGATGTGGGTCGGATTCCGACATAGCGAGCGGCAGCACGTCGCCTTGCGCCCACAAAAAAAAGACGGGCGAGGCTCGCGCGCGGCGTGCCTCGCCCGTTTTCGGCGCTCGACTCAGAACTCGAACTTGTTGAACGCGCCGAGGTCCTTGAAGGCCTCGACCAAGCGGGCCGTCTGGCCCTTCTCGCCCAGGTGGAGCCAGCCGCGCGGGTCGATGAACTTCTTGTTCGGCTTGGTCGGACCTTCGGGATTGCCGAGCTGCGCTTGCAGGTACGCGCTCTTCTCATCCATGAACTTCTTGATGGGGTGGGTGAAGGCCCACTGCGTGTCGGTGTCGATGTTCATCTTGATGACGCCGTACGACACGGCCTCGGTGATCTCTTCCGGAGTCGAGCCCGAGCCGCCGTGGAACACGAAATCCAACGGCTTCGCGCCGGTCTTGCGCTCCTTCTGCACGAACTCCTGAGAGTCCCGCAAGATCGTGGGGGTGAGCTTGACGTTGCCGGGAGCGTACACGCCGTGGGTGTTGCCGAACGAGGCGGCGACCGTGAAGCTGCCGACCGGGCTCAGCACGTCGTACGAGCGGAGCACGTCTTGCGGGCTGGTGTAGAGCTTGGAGTGCTCGACGCCGGAGTTGTCGACGCCGTCTTCTTCACCGCCGGTGACGCCGAGCTCGATCTCCAGCGTCATCTTCATCTTGTTCATGCGCGTCAGGTACTTGCGGCAGATCTCGAGGTTGTGCTCGAGCGGCTCCTCCGACAAATCCAACATGTGGGAGCTGAACAGCGGCTCGCCGTTCTTGGCGAAGTACTCTTCACCCGCGGTGAGCACGCCATCGACCCAGGGCAGCAACTTGGCGGCACAGTGATCGGTATGCAAAACGACCGGCACGCCGTACACGGCCGCCATCGTGCGCACGTGCAAAGCGCCCGCGATCGAGCCGGCGATCGACGCCTGCTGCGCAGAGTTGTCTAGGGCCTTGCCGCCGTAGAATTGCGAGCCGCTCTGCGAGAGCTGGATGATGATCGGAGCCTTCGCCTCACGAGCCGCTTGGAGGGCTGCATTGGCAGTGTGAGACCCGATCACGTTGACGGCAGGCAACGCGCATTTCGCTTCTTTGCAGTAAGCAAACAGCTCCTGCAGCGCGCTTCCTGTGACGACTCCGGGCTTTAGTTTCATGGTTGCCATGTGGTTATCGCCGTCCGTAGCACATTTTTTTGGGCGCCGGGAGGGGTTCAGTCGCACGGCGCGACGCGGCAAATGCCGCCGAAACGTGCCGGTCACATCCGCGCGGGTTCAAGGCGTTCCAACGAATGGCCAGGGCGCCTGACTTAGGGCCCGCGCGAAAATAACTGCTGCTGCGGCCGCCGATACTCTCGCTGCGACGGGCGGGCTCGTCGCTGTGCTCCTCAGCCTACTTCAGTAGGCTTGCGGTGCTCGCTCCTCTCGCGCCCG
>FSWQ01003420.1_pt1 | contig 10134 bp, 6 predicted proteins | sample 1637691 | NCBI WGS metagenome assembly FSWQ01 (sample SAMEA3914814, study PRJEB12502) | metagenome | biome: forest; material: soil | place: USA | collected 2011-09-16 | depth 0.1 m | reverse complement strand
CTGCGCGAGGCCCGCGTCGATCAGCGCGGCGCGCAGCGCCTTCGAGACCGCGATGTGAGCTTCACCATCCAAATGGATATGCCCGAGCTCTTCTTCACCCAGATAGAAGTCCGCGCCGTCGACCTCTTGCTCATCACCGAGGAGCCAGTGGGTGCGCACGTGCACCGATGGCCACGCCGCGACGATTTCAGAAACCGCCTGCGCATGCGGCGGCAACGAGGGCGGCGGGGCAAAGCGTCCTTTTTCAGCGAGCTTCATCTCCCGTCTATAGCGCACGGACGAGGCGCGCGCTCGACACTCGACACACGATTATTTGGCCTACAACTCTCGAGATGATTTCATCGTGCCCGCGGCACACGGCAAGCTGCTGCTCATCACGGCCACGGTCGGCGGCTGGCCTGCCCACTATCAATCAGCACGCAGCGTGAGCTACCAGCAACACGACGAGATCGTGCAGGCGTGTTTCTCTGAAACGGATTTGAAAGCCGTACCCGGCCATGAAGACGACGGCATCGGCTGGCCGAGTCCGACCGAGAACCGGTGCAGTTTTTTCGATTTCGATTCAGGCGCCCTGCTCGCGGTCGTCACCACGTTGGAAAACGATCCGCTGACCCTTCGAGTCGACGGCAAGGCCCGAATCGTCCACATCGAGAGCGCGACCTGTGGCGGCGCCGTCAGCCTCGATGGCGCCGCCCGTTACCTACCGCCGCCGCCATCGGCCAGTTTTTTTGCCGGGTGCTTGATCAATTGGCGCGCTCGCGGGAATAGTTGCGTGATGTTCGAGTCGGGGGCGCGCGCCGCTATCACGTCTTTATTCGTTCTTGGGGGGGCCGCCGCTGCGTGCGGTCATATCGCGGAACTCCCTAGTTCGAGCAACGCCAGCGCTGGTGCGCCGGGCAATCTCGGCGTCGCTGGGTCGAGTACGGGCGGCTCGGCCGGAGTGCGTGAGCATTCCGAGTGTAGCGCGGTCGCTTCGCAACAGTTCGATGTTCTGCACATGGAGGCGTACAGCGTGTCCGCGGACGTCACCCGCGCCGTCACCGCCGCCCTCGCGCAAATGAGCGCGGCCGAACAGGCCAGCCAAATGACGGGCCTCCCCATCGGCAGCGGCATCGATTTTACGGATTTCAATCGCAATCCCGACGTCCAGGTCGCTGGCATCGGTACGATCCGCGGTTACCACAGCCGCGACGCCGATCGCGGGGTCAGCCTCCAATCCGGCCAAAAAAACCGTGAAGACGACGGCAACGACTTTTCGACGGCGTTCCCGGCCGTGTCGGTGCGCGCGGCTTCCTGGGATCTCGACCTGGAGAAGCGCGTCGGCGAGGCGATCGGCGACGAGGCAGTGGCTTCGCTGAACAACCTCGTGCTCGCCCCCAGCGTCACCATCATTCGCCACCCGTACTGGGGCCGCACGCAGGAAAGCTACGGCGAAGACAGCTACCAAATCGGTCGCATGGCGACGGCCTTCACGGTCGGCGTGCAGGAGTACGTGGCCGCCTGCGCCACGCGTTTTGCGGCCAACAACATCGAGAAGGCTCGCTCGACCCAGAACGCGATCATGAACGAGCAGACGTTGCGCGAGATCTACGGGCGGCACTTCGAGATGGTCGTTCAGGACGGCGGTGTCAGCTGCGTCATGGCCGCGTTCAACGAGGTCAATGGCATCAAGAGCACCCAGAACAAGCACCTGCTGAGAGATATCCTGAAGGGGCCGGTCGATGAGGGAGGCTTTGGCTTCCAAGGTTTCGTGATCTCGGACTTGTTTGCCATGCCCGGCGATCAGAGTCCGCCGGACCCCGGCACTCAACAAACCGTCACCAATGACGCAGTCACGGCCGGCCTCGATGTCGAGCGACCCGTGAATCTTCACTACACGACGGATACGCTGGCGCTCGCCGATCCGTCGCTCGTGCAAGAGGCGGTACGGCGCGTGCTCACGCAGAAATATCGCTTCAAAACTGCGCTCAGTACGGACGGCTGGGGCCTCGAAGCGCCCACCTCCGAGCTGTACCAGGGCTCGATCACGAGCAACATGAATCACGAGTCCCTGGCGGAGCAGGTCGAGCTGGAGTCGGCCGTGCTGCTGGCGAATGGGCCGTCGGACAAGCCGGTGCTTCCCCTCGGCAGCGCGCAAAGCGTCGCGGTGCTCGGTCCGGACCGGGACTTCCAACTCATCTACGAGGACGTGCCGAAGAGCTGCGCCGCTCGCGGCGCCTGTACTTTCCATTTCGCGACCGACCCCGCGCTCGGCGATCGCGGTCCGGATCGAGTCAATGGCGACCCCATGCGTGCGGTCGGCCCCTTCGCGGGCATTCAAGCCGCCGCCGGCAGCTCGAGGACAGTGACGAGCGGCAACTCCGCGGCCGCCGCCGCAAACGCCGACGCCGTCGTCGTGGTCGTCGGCTACACCCCGGGCGACGAGGGGGAGGAATTCACGATTGAAACTGGTGGCGACCGCAGCACGCTGGACCTCCCGCAAGGTCAAAACGATTTCGTGACGAGCGTGCTCGATCTGATGAAGCCGACCGTGATCATCGTCGAGTCGGGCTCGATTGTGAATTTGCCCTGGCTCGCCCACGCAAACAAAAACCAAGCCACCATCTGGGCCGGCTACGGCGGGATGCGCGCTGGCGCGGCGCTCGGTAAGCTCTTGTTCGGCGTCGACGGCGCGAACTTCTCCGGGAAAATGCCGCTCGCGTGGCCGACCCAGGCCGAGCTCGACGTCACGCCGTTCAAGGACAGCGACCAGGCGACCACGATGGGCTACTTCTTCGGCTATCGCGAGTACGACCGCCGCCGCGCTGCCGGCCAAGCGCCGAATCTGGTGTTCCCTTTCGGACACGGCCTGAGCTACTCGACCTTCGAATATTCGAATCTGACGCTACCGTGTGCCGCACAAGGCGTCAGCAAGGATGCCATCATCAACGTCTCGGTCGACATCGAGAATACCTCTGTGGTCGACGGCGACGAGGTCCCGATGCTGTTCGTGAAGCCGCCCGAAAAACCGCTGAACATCACGGGCGACCGCCCCGTCAAAGAGCTGAAGAGCTTCGCGCGAGTGCGCGTGAAGGCCGGCGCCACCGTTACCGTGCGGCTCCCGTTGCGCATCCGTGATCTCCGCCGTTGGGAAGGCGGAGCCGATGGCAAGTGGATCATCGATAGTGGCAGCTACACGATGCTCGTCGCTAAGAACGCGGCCGATGCGGACAGCACGACCAACCAGGGCGTCCTCACGGTCGCGGGGGATTGACTCGCGCTGCGCGGCTTCACTGGCGACGCGTAGCTTTCCGCGACATCGAATCGTTGTCTTCGATTCCAGCTCGGGAGAGTCGCACTCTTCGCCTGTTGCTTATTGCTACTCGGTTGACTTCGATGCCACACGTTGAAACTGCCAGGCGCGATGCTAATTCTCCACCATGCATTCCGGGGCAGGAAACGGCAGGACCGTGTGTCTCCTGGTATTGGCCGTCGTGGCGGCCAGCGGCGCGGGGTGTGGTTTATTTCCGACCTTGGGAGACGTTGCCGCCAAGCGGGCAACCCAAGAGTTCTCCTGCCCCCGGGACAAGATTGGTATTCTGTCCCGCGCCGACATCTACGACGGAATCATCGATGTGGACGCGTGCGGTCAGCGGGCGCGTTACCATTGCTTCATGGGCCGCTTTTTGACCTGCGATCGCGAACCCGACCCCGCACGCTGGGATCCTGATCCTGCGCTTTGCATCAAGCACGACACGGCCGCGTCCCTACCCGCCGGCTGCGAGTTGCCGCAAACCGACCCCTACCAAGACGCCGATCCTGCCACCCCACGGCCCGCGTTACACAAAGAACCTCTTCTTTAGGCTCAATCGACTGCACGGCGCGTGATCGCTCGGGGCCAGCGCGGGAACACTCGCGACCAGGAGAATGTCCGTGGGCGGCGCGCTGCTGCAGTTCTCAGCGCCCGCGAATGGCTGGGCAACGACTCTATACAAGCGGTAGGCTCACCCGTCAGACGCCGCTGCTGCGCCCGCCGCGCCCGCCGCGTCGCTTGCACCCGCGCTGGGCGTCGGCTCGCCGCTCCCGCTCCCGCCGCCGCCACCTGCGCTCGCGCCGCCTGCGCCGCCCGCAGTGCCCAAGGTATAAGAGCCCTGAAGATCGGTCGGCATCGTAAAGGATGGGTTGGGGCTAGTCGTCGAGTGCGGGTACAGCAGCTGGCCGTTGCACTGAGGGATGCCTTGCCAACAGCTCACGCCGTCGAAGTAGACCTCCACCGGAACACAATCGCACGCGCCGCAGCATGCGATGCCAATCACCGCGTGTTGGCCGCAAGTTAGTTGGGCCGTGGCGCCCACGAACCCCCGATACTCGCACTCATTGCCGGCTTGGATACCGCACGTCACCGGAGTGTTCTCACAGCTAGAGTCGCAGTTGCCCATGAGGTCGCAGGGTGGCGGTGGAGCGGCTTCGTTGTCCCCGGCCGAGCCGGCATTCGCCGTATCGAAGCCGCCGTCGCGATCGCCATTGCCATCACCACCGTTGCTGCTGGGCGCGTTGCCGCCGCGCTTGCCTGCGGCTCCCGCGTAGGCGCCGGTCGAGCCGAGCGTCTCGCGCTGATTGGTTCCGCCCGCGCCGGAGGTCTCGCCCGTCTCAGTTTGAGTCGGGGCCGAATGGTCGGACCCCGTTGGGTCAGACGAACAAGCCCCGAGCAATGCGACGATCGCGCAAGCTGGAGCGCTCAGAAGGAAGCGAAGCGACGCCATGAGTCGCATGTCTGCAAGCCGTGTGCTCAGCGTCGCACCGTCCAGAAAATCGCGGGAAAGACGCCAGGATCAGCCCGCGCCCGCTTGCTTCGCCCCGCTGTGGAAGGGCCCGGCGGTGCGTGCCATTTACGCTCGCGAAGTGACGCTTCGCCACGGTCGTGCACGGCTCCGGTCATCCCTGAGATCCACTGAGCCCCCAAATATTCGTTTTAGGCAGCGCTGGCGTTTGCCAACTCTTTCGAGTGATTCACCTGCTCCGAGCAGTATCGAGCACGTGGCTCACGACGGGGGCGAAGCTGCCGCCGTGTCCGAATAATCGGCTCGAGGCCAGCGTGCCGAGCGAGGAGGCGGCGCCACCTCAGCCAACGCGGCACGCACGATTTCCGGCGCCTCGACGTGCGGGAGGTGCCCGATCCCTTCCACCACGCGCAGAGATTTCGACGGCGCGCTGAGCCCGTCGATCCAGCGCTGCACGAGGTCGGAGGGCGAAACCGCGTCGCGCGCGCCGTGGACGAGTGCGATCGGCAGCTCGAGACGACGCACCTCGTGCAGGCGAAAGGACGCGAGCTCGGGCAGCAATCCATTTTGGACGCGCGTCATCGCACGCAATGCCTGCAGCGTCCCGAGGAGACCATAGCCGCGCACTAGGTCGACGAAGGTGCGCCGCACCATCGCGGCCCAGCGTGCGCCGGGTTGCATGCCGCCGAACTCGGTCAACCACTTGGCGCGCTCTTGGAACGCGCGCGATGTGGTCACGGGCGGCGCAAACTCTGCGGCGGCCGAAAGCGCGCGCCGATCACCGCGCGCCTCGGCCTGCGACACGACGAAGGCATGTGCAGCGGCGTCCGCGGCGGCGAGATCGACGTCGAGCCCGAGCCCGACGATGGCGCGAAACGGGGCCGGGTCGCGCGCAGCGGCGGCGATCGCGTACGACGCGCCGAGTGACATGCCGATCGCGACCACCGGTGTTCCCGCGCGAGTCGCGAGCCAAGTGGCGGCGCTGGCGACGTCGGCGATCGATTGCGCGACGCTCGGTGCCTCGGCTCCTCGGCGCGACCGCCCACAGCCGCGCTGCTCCAGAAACGCGCTCTGCCAAGCTTCGAGCCCGAGCGTGCGTTCGACTCGTGCCGCCTCGTGAAGCAGCGGGAAGCCCGGCCCCGGACCCACGATCAGCACCGGCGGTGCGCCCGCCGGGCCGCGCACTTCGAGCGTGAGGCCGTTCACTTCGGCGATCACACGGCACCTCCCACGACCCGCGCCAGGATCCCCTCGAGCGGCTCGCGCCACGAGGCGGCGGGGCGCGCCAAATCTCCGAAGTGAAGCTGCCGTGCAAACTGACCCAGGGTGCCGACGATGGCGGCGACGACGAGCTTGGGGCTGGCTGCATTTTCCGGAACGAGGCGCCGCACGAGCGCGAGCAGTGAGTGCCGGCGCGTGGCGGTCGAGGCGCGCGGCCACAGCGTGCGCAGTTGCTCCTGCACGAAGAGCACGGCGTCGAGGTCGTCGTCGACCGCGTCGACGTAGCGGCCCACGAACGCGCGCAGGGGCGGAGCGTCCTCGGCCCACGCGCCCTCGAGGTGCCGGACTAGCTGCCGATAGCAGCGCTCGAACACATCGAGGACCAGCGCGTCTTTACTCGGCCAAAACTTGTACAAGGCCGGGTTCGTGTAACCGGTCTGTTCGGCGAGCTCACGGATGCTGGTGGCCTCGATGCCCTGGTGCACGAAGCGCCCGAGCGCGGCACGCGCGATGGCTTGCTTGGAAGGAGGATCGCTGGGTTCGACGGACAGCATCACTGGGGGGCGTGGCGGCGGGCGGCTCATGGTCAATAGTTAGCGCACGCTAACTCGATGTCAATCGGCGCACGGACGCGGCTCCGCCCATTGGCCCTCTTTTTCCCGATGTTGCCGCGCGGTTTACGCGCTCAATGCCAGATGCCGATGCTGAAGGCGGTGTTGAGGTAAGCGCGCGCCGCGTCCGCGCCGAGCGAGAGTTGCCAGTAGTTGAATGGCGTCAAGAGCCCGAACACGCTCCACTTGAACAGTTTGACGTCCAAGCCCCCCGTGCCGTGAATCCGGCTCTGGGTGCCCGCGATCAGGGCGGGCTCGTAGTAGCTTCCGCCCCGTAGCCGCAGGTAGTGCGGGATGACCTCGCTCTCCAGCCCGACTCGCGGTGAGATCACGGGCCGGGACATCGCAGTTTGACCGCTAAGGCCCACCGGACCCCCCCCTTGGATGATCGACAGCTCGCTGCTCACGAGCAGGTACCAGCGCTGGCGCGCTTCATAGCGATCGAAGAGCTCGAGCGCGGCCTGATCGAGTTCCCCGTCCGTCGGTTGCTGATGCCCCGTGGTTCGTTGCGCCACCTCTCGAGCCGTCACCAGGCGCGGATTGAGGGTGCGAGGGCCGAATTGATAAGCGGCTCCGAGCGCGACCTCCCACGGCACATGCACGGTGCTGGCGGCAATGCCGGGCTGCGCGGCGAGCTGCGCATCGATCGGCGATTTGACGGCGGCCGCGAGCCGGTACTGCTGGCGGATCGGCTTGATCAGCACGCCGGCTTCGTAGCCCACGCCGGCCGTGCCCAGTACACTCGAGCTGCCCGCGCGGTCGAAGCTCATGCCGATCAAGCGCGGCCCGGCGCCGAGCAACAGCTGTCCGTCCAAATAGCCGTACGCCATGTTCAGGTGCACCGTGCCGAAGTTGGCGGCGAAACGAGTATCGATGCCTGGCGTGTCGTTGGCGCGGCTAGCCGCATTTCGCGTCGCCTCGGCTGAGATGCCGACGCCGAAGTGTCGGTAATTCACGAGCAGCGCGATGGACCCGAAGAGGGCCGTGCTCTTGTCCGCTTTGGATTGGTCTTGGCTCGCGCTGTTGCCCTGATTGTAGACGTCGTTTTTGGGGAGCCAGGCGCCCACGGCCACATCCAAGCCGAACCCGACGTTCCAATCCTGGAACGAATGAGGCAAACGCACCGCGGTGGACGCGGGGTTGATCGCGACGCCTTCCGTGTCTTCCGCGACGGCGACGAACGCACCACCGAGACCGATGCGCCGCGTACTGCCCGTGACCGGGCCACGTGTCGAATCGACTGTCTGGGACTCGGCTTGCGCTTTCGCGTCACTCTGAGCGGCCAGAGGCGTGGCGATCGTGCACCACGCGACCAAGAATGCCACGCCCACGAGCGTGAGCCTGAGCCTCAATTGAGCGAGAATCGTCGACAAGCGCGCACGCCACTGCAACCACCGTGCCTGCCGGCTGAGGGCGATGGGCTCACTCGCACTCCGACAAGAGCACGTTCAGTGCCTTGTGCAGCGGCTCGACGATGTTCGTGGTCGTCACCGCGATGTCTGTCGCGCCGTCTCCGTTGAGCTCACCGACCATGAATGAGAGGGCGCTACTTTGAACCGCGTCGCCGACGAAGTAGTCGGTTGGCGCCGCCAAGCTGCCATCGCCTTGGTTGAGGAAGACGCTGACCGGAATTGGAGTGACGGGTGCACCGAAGGTACCGTTGCCCATCACCAGCGCGACGTCTGGCTTGCCGTCGCCGTTGAAGTCACCCGTTGCCACTCGATACACCGACGGCACGTTCTGGATGGGGTAGTTCACGGGCTCGCTGAGCGTGCCGTCACTCTGCCCGTTGAAGATGCGCAATACTTTTTGTTCATTGGGCGAGTTCGAATTGATGATGGCGGGACTCGCGATGTCGGATTTGCCATCACCGTCGAAATCCGCGACGCCGAGGCCATAGGTCGACCAAAGGTCGGCACCCGGAAAGGGGCGCGGATCACGGAACACCCCGCCACCTTGGTTGAAGTACACGACGAAGCCACTCGTCGACGAATTGTCGAGCGCGGCCAAATCGAGGTGCCCATCGCCGTCGAAGTCACCGACGCTGAGCTGGCTCAAGGAGCGGGAAGTCGGATAAAGCACGGGAGCCGCGAGCGTGCCGGCACCCGTGTTGAGCAGCACTGCGATCGTGAAATCTGCCGGCACCGGTATGGGTAAGCCGAGCTCAATCGGCGAGGGAAGGATGAAGTCGTAGCCGATTGCCGCGATATCCGGACGCCCGTCGCCGTCGAAGTCACCGGCGACCAAGTCGCTGTTGGCAAACGGCACTGGGTACAGCGTGCGCGTGGGCGCAAAGGCGTGCTCGACCGTGCCGAAATCAACCCCCAGTACGCCGCTCGTCCCCCCATCACTTTCGTCGTACCGGTTCAGCTGACTGGCAATGTCGATCTTGCCATCGCCGTTGAAATCGGCCGACACCAAGTTGCCGTAGAAGTTGTCGCTCGCGCCGACCGCGGGCTGCGTCGTGAACGTGCCATTGCCCGCGTTGACGAACAACTCAAAGCGAAAATTGCTTTCGTCACTGTCTTGCTCGGCGAGCGCGAGGTCGAGCGTACCCGCGCCCGAGTTATCGATCCCCGTGATCTCCGATGGCGCTTGCGCCAGCGTGTAGCTCACGGCGGGTGCAAAGCCCTTGAACGTGCAGGGCTTCGCCGGCATGCCCGAGTCGAGCGGTGCATCGCCCCCCGCGCCGCTCATCGCCGCCGAGCCGCGCGGGTCGTGAACGCGCCCGCCGCAGCCCCCGAGTGCCAGCGCCGCCAAGGCACAAAAACAGAATGCTTGCATGATTTGGCCCCGCTCGGAGCCACTCTAGCGAGTGGCCGGCGATGGGCAAGACGAGCCGCATTTCCAGCCGTTTCTCGGGCATACCGGGCGAGCCGCAACGCGGGCTCGTCTCCGCGTTCAGCGGCCCGTAGTCGCCGAGCGAAATCAACCAGCGCCTAGGGCCGCGGCACACGCGAGCCGCTTGCCGCGGCTGCGCTTTGCGCCTTCAATTCTCCGGTCGCCAGCCGCCAATGCCCAAGCCTCATAAGCCCAAGTTCAGCTTAGCGCCCGTCGAGTTTCGCGAGCGCAGCATCGCGGGGCGCGGTGTATTCGCCAAGCGCCGCTTCGAGCCGGGTGACGTCATCGTGCCGTACGCGCCGAAACAGCGGCGGCTCGACGTCGACGATCCGGAAGCCGCGTTGGCCGCGCAGAGCAAGCTCACGTTGCTGTCGGAACAGTGGACGGTGATTGTGCCCGATACCAGCGTGCCTGGGGGCTGGCTGTGCAATCACAGCTGTAATCCGAACGCGGCCATCTACTCCGATCGCGAGGGTCGAATCCAATGCACGCGAGCCATCGCTCCCGGCGAAGAGGTCACCATCTTCTACGGTTGGGTCACTCAGAACGAGCCCGCGCGCGACCCGTGCCTGTGCGGTACTACCCGCTGCCGCGGGTTCATCAACTTCGATCTGAGTGATCGCGACGCCGCGCTGGTCGAGGCCGACTCCGACGCGGGAAACGCGATCCGAGCGCGCATCGCGGACTATGTCGGGTTCTTG
>FSWQ01003492.1_pt1 | contig 10153 bp, 6 predicted proteins | sample 1637691 | NCBI WGS metagenome assembly FSWQ01 (sample SAMEA3914814, study PRJEB12502) | metagenome | biome: forest; material: soil | place: USA | collected 2011-09-16 | depth 0.1 m | reverse complement strand
GTCGGCGACGTGAATGAAGTCACGCTGCTGAAGGCCGTCCGAAAACTGCGCGGCCTTGCCGCTCTGCGCGGCGCGAAATGCTACCGGCAGCAACATGTTGCCCGCAATTTGCCCAGGCCCGTACACGATGAACGGCCGAAACCAATCCACGCGCAGCCCGCGGCTGTGCGCGAAGAACGCCGCGTACTCACGCAGCAAAGACTTGCACAGCCCGTAATACGACACGGGCTCAGCGCGATCGCCGGGCAGTAGCAGGCCGCCGCGGCTGCCGAATTCGTCGATGGTGCCCGCCATCAGCACGTGCTCCACGCCGGTTTCCAGTGCGGCGCCCAGCAGCACCGTGCCGGCGTGGAACGTGTGTTCCATCTGCTCGCGCAGCACCTCCGCGCTCTCACCTTTGACCAGCTTGCCCGCGAGGTGCACCACGCGCTTCGGCTTCACGCGCTCCAGCAGGCGCAAGGTGGACTCGCGGTCGCGCAGATCCGCGTCCTCGTAGTCGACACCAACGAGCTCGACGCTACCGCCTTCGAGCGCTGCCTGCGCGAGCAGCGTTTGGCCGATGAAGCCGCGCGCCCCGGTCACGAGCACCGTTGCGCGGCCGCTCATGCACCTGACCTCGGGTTCAGCGCGGCAATCACTTGATCCGCCGCTTTCCAGCCGGATTTCACGGAATCATCGGTCCAGTGATAGGCCCAATCACCGTAGCGGCCGGCGCGCAAAATGCCCTGCTCCGTGAGCCACGGTTCAACGATGCCCAGCGCCGCGGTGCGCTGATGATCGAACACCACGTTCGCGTAGTGCACTTCACGACTGCGCGCCCAAAGCGCCTCTTGCTTGTTGCGCAGGATGCCCGTCTTCACCAGCTCATCCACCACGCGATCCGGCAGACCGGCGGCAGAGGTTTCGAGCGGCTTGTGCTTGGAGTGGTAGACCTCCAATTGAATGCTGCCGCGACCCGCGGGCGCGTTGTGCTCGGAGAGCATGTGCGGGTAGTGCCCGCGCGCAAACGAGATGTCCTCGTCGTAAACGTAGAACCAATGGTGCTTGGACAGATCCGCGCGCTCCACGGCAACGTCAATCAGCACCAAGGAAGAGCACAGCAATGCCTCCGCGGCTTCGCGCACGGCACTCGGCACTTCGGATGGGTCGATGGTGCGGATTAGCTCCGGCAGCGGCATGGTGGAGATCAGCTGTTCGTAGTGGCTGGAAGAGCCGTCTTGGAACTCGAGCTTTTTCTGCTTCGGCTTCAGACGCACCAGCTTCTTGCCCAAGCGCAGTAGCTCAGGGCGCAGCATGCCGCGCATGAACGACTGAAAACCGCCTTTTTCCGGGTAACGGAACTTGGACAGGTAGTGAAAATCACCGCCTTGATCCGCGACGAGCGCGCCGCGAATGACCTCTTCCAGCTTGGGTGGGTACATGCGGTTGCCGACCCAATCCGTGCTCATTTGCGCGGCTTCGATGGTCCAGTACTTGCGCGTGTACGCCTGCGGGAAGTTCTCGGCGAAGGTTTTGCCGAACATGGCGACGCACCAATCCTGGTACGTTTTGAGCTCAGGTGGTGCCGCCTGGGCGCGCACGAAGTCCGCGATGCACGCTGTCACCAAATCTGGATCGAGGCCGTGCAGGTGGCACTGCGCCGGGTGCGTGACCCACTTGGTGCGGAAGTAGTTGGTGATGAAGGCAGGAAACTCCACCACGCCTTGCGCGCCGCGCGTGAACAAGTCACGCACCGCTTCGTCCTTGGTGAAGGACACATGCGGGCCGTCATCGAAGATGAAGCCTTCGCGTTCGAACGAACGCGTGTGCCCACCCCATTCGTGCAACGCCTCGAAGATCTCGCAAGCAACCCCGGCGCCCGCTAGGCGGTCCGCCGCAGCCATTCCCGCCATCCCCGACCCAATTACCGCTACGCTCGCGTTCGTCATGTCCTTACTCGGGTTGTATCGCCTCGAACGCAGCAATTTGCGCTAGGCACAGTTCGAGCGCGCCGCTTCCACCGGAAAAACCACGGTACCAATCGGTGACCCAGGTCAGCGCTTGGTCCAGAGTCAGCCGCGGGCGCCAGGCCAACAGGTTGCGGGCCTTCGAGCAATCCAGCTTCAAGAAATTCGCTTCATGTGGGTGCGGTCCTGGGTCCGCCTTCCAGGTCACGCCCTGACCCCAATTGCGTGCGAAGCGATCCACCACCCAAGACACGGGACGCGCGTCCGTATCCGCGGGCCCGAAGTTCCAGCCTTCGGCGAAGCGCTTGGGCTCGTCATACAAGCGCTCCGCGAGCAGCAGGTAGCCGGCGAGCGGTTCGAGCACGTGCTGCCACGGACGCACGGCGCCGGGGTTGCGCACGCGCAGCGGTTGGCCCTGAGTGACCGCGCGCACGAAGTCCGGAATGATGCGATCTTTCGCCCAATCACCGCCGCCAATCACGTTACCGGCGCGCGCGCTGGCAATGCCCAGAGCGCCCTTGGCGAATGAGCTGCGATACGCCGCAGTGACGAGCTCAGCGCAGCCTTTGCTGCTGCTGTACGGGTCATGCCCGCCCATGGCCTCGTTCTCGCGGTAGCCCCAGGGCCACTCGCGATTTTCGTAACACTTGTCGCTGGTGACCACGACCACCGAGCGCGTTTCAGGTTGCTGACGCGCGGCTTCGAGCACGTTCACGGTGCCCATCACGTTGGTGTCGAACGTTGCGACCGGGTCGTCGTAGGACGGGCGCACCAACGCCTGCGCAGCAAGATGCAGCACGACTTCCGGTCGCACCGAGCTGAAGGCCGCGCGCACCGCGGACAGGTCCCGCACGTCCGCGATGATCGAACGCATGCGCTGCTCCAGCGCGGCCGCTTGGAACAAGCTTGGCTCGCTGGGCGGGGGCAGCGCGTAGCCAGCTACTTCTGCCCCGAGCTGGCGCAGCCAGAGCGAGAGCCAGGCGCCCTTGAACCCCGTGTGACCGGTGATGAGGACGCGCTTGCCGCGCCAGAAGTCCGCGTTGGCTACCATTTCTTCCACGGAGGATTACCGTTTCGCCACAGATCTTCCAGCTGATTCTTGTCGCGCAGCGTATCCATCGCCATCCAGAAGCCGGAGTGCTTGAACGCTACCAGCTGCCCGCTTTCGGCCAGGGTTTCCAGCGGCTTTCGCTCCCAAATGGTGGAATCACCCTCGACCAAATCGAGCACGGAGGGCTCGGCCACGAAGAAGCCGCCGTTGATCCAGCCGCCGTCGCCTTCCGGCTTCTCGTTGAAGGAGCTGACCAGATCCTCTTCGAACGTGATGGCGCCGAAGCGCCCGGGCGGTTGCACGGTAGTGACGGTCGCCTGCTTGCCACTCTTTTTGTGGAAGGCGACCAGGTCAGCAATGTTCACGTCGGCGACGCCGTCGCCGTAGGTGAAGCAAAACGTTTCGTCTCCGAGGTACTGGCGGACGCGCTTCAGGCGACCACCCGTCATCGTGTCTTGACCGGTATCAACGACGGTGACGCTCCACGGCTCGGCGAAGTTTTCGTGCACCTTCATGGAGTTGTTTTTCATGTCGAACGTCACGTCCGACATGTGCAGGAAGTAATTCGCGAAGTACTCCTTGATCACGTACCCCTTGTAGCCGCAGCAAATGATGAAATCGTGAATGCCGTATGCCGAGTACATCTTCATGATGTGCCAAAGCATCGGTTTGCCACCGATCTCGATCATCGGTTTGGGCCGCGTTGCGGACTCCTCCGTGATGCGCGTCCCCGTCCCGCCCGCTAAGATCACTGCTCGCACGAATCCTGCTCCTTTGAAGGTCGGGCTCGGTCTAGCACGGCTTTCCGCGCGTGGGGCAAGGCATGCCCGGGGCCGCGCTCCTACGCGCCCAAACTGGAGGCGGAGCGTGCGTTTCCGGTGAGCGGGCGCCCGCGCTCCAGCAACGCACCTCCCTCCGCGGCAGTGTGCCCGTCAGGGTAGCGTGATCAAGAACGTGCCGCGATTGGCGTAACCGATGATGGCCTTGCCGTCGCTCGAGACGTCATCCGCGTCTTGTGCTGCCAATCCGCGAGATCGGTCCCGGAGTCGCGCAGCACGTCAGCGAGGGAGCGGAAGCCCGTGTTAGGCGTCCGGATGACGGCAACGGCGTTGTTATCGATGACCACGTTGCCGACGATCATGTTGCCATCACGTTGGTGCTGAAGGCTGCGACCAGCGGCGCTCCGCCAGGCAGCGTGCCGAGATCTTGCATGCCGCCCTCAGCAGTCCAGCGGTAGGCAAGCGAGACGCCCGGCCCTCCGCAAGCTAGCCAATACGCCTAGTCGATATCCACTCCCGCCCAAGGCCCCGATTACGGAACCAACTTAGGCGGCGCGCGGCAGCACGTCAATCATTGGGCTCAGGAGGCGCGAATGCCGCTGATCGTGTATCGTCGCAAAATGTCGGGTACCTCAGGATCACGGGCGGTGTGCGCGGGGCTGGCTCTTTTGGGAGCATTGGAGCTAGCGAACTGCGGAAGCAGTACGAGTGATGGCGGCGGCTCGAACGCCGGAACACCAGCGGCGTCAGGCGCGGCTGGCGAATCAAGCGCGCACGGCGGCGCTGGTGCCAAGGCGGGCAGCGCCGGCACCGAGAATCACGCAGGCCAAGCCGGTGATGCCGGCAACGACGCAGCAGGCGCGTCGAGTGCAGGCGACGCGGGAACCTCGGGCACTGAGGCGGGCGGCGGCGCGGGCACATCGGGGACCGCTGGCACCTCAGGCATGTCAGGTACCGGCGGCACATTGGGCAGCGGTGGTACGTCAGGTGCCGCAGGCACATTGGGCAGCGGCGGTACGTCAGGCACCGCCGGTACGGCGGGCGCCATCAGTCCGCCAGGGCCGGCGCCGCTTGGTTTGGTTGCCTTCTATGATGCAACCACTTCGCAATGTCCGACCGGCTGGAGCCGAGACACGGCGGCGGACGGCCGCTTGCTGCTCAGCACCACGAATGCTGGGCTAGTCGGCGCCACCAAAGGTGTGGCCTTCAACCCGCAAGAAGAACGCATGCACACGCATACGTACACCGTGCAACTCAACCTCGGCAGTCACGGCCTGACGGCAACGTCGGGATCATTCACTCAAGCCGCAGCCGGCGGAACTGCTACGAGCACTGGTGTCACTGGCTTCGGCTTCTCGAACTTGCCGTACATGGAGCTCGTGGCGTGCAAGTTGGATACGGATCTCGGACAAGGTGACGGCTTTCCAATCGCGAGCGTTGCGCACTTCGACAAGACCACGTGTCCGGACGGTTGGGCCGCCTACGGCGCGGCGGACAATCGAGTGGTCCTCCCGGCCCCGGGCGTATCGGGCAATACAGTCGGCTTCAGTAGCCAACACACACACTCGTTGCCGATCTCACAGAGCCTGCTCACCGTGAGCATCGCGGCTGCCGCCGGCTCGTCTTTCCCCGTCGCATCGACGCAAATGGGCGCTGATGGCACCACCGACCCAGAAGGTGCCAGCGGCGAGCCGCCGACGCTCACCTTGCTCGTGTGTCGCAAATCCGCCGCGCCAGCCAGCAACGCGGTCGTCCCGAGTGGCGCGCTCACGACCACCGACAACCAATCGTGCCCGGACACCTGGGAACGCTATACGAAGGCCGAAGGCGTGTTCTTGGTCGGTGCCATGCCCAATGCACAGATTGGTCAACAATGGGGAAGCGTGGCGTTGGCGGCAGGTGAGCAACGCATGCACACGCACCCTGTCGCGGGCGGCGCGACTCTCATTCAGCAAAACATCAACACGACGCTGGGCAGCGCCGGTGTGTATGGCCAGACGGGCTCGACGCCGTTCTACACCACCACGGGCCCAGGCACGATTGAGCCGCCGCGTATCGAGCTTCGAACCTGCAAGAAGCTGTGACGCAAGCCGCTGAACGAGCGCAGTGCACCGCCGCGGTGCACTGGCACGCGGCGGGCTAGTCGCCCGCCGCGTGTGTTCGGGCCGAGTCGCTTTGCTCAGTAAGCGCGAACCGGGATGCGCTGGGGAGTGGGCAGGGCGCTGCCCAACTGGCTGCGGTGGTTGGCGCCCCAACACATCACGTCGCCCTTTACCGTAATGGCGCAGGTGTGACGTCCGCCAACCGCAACCGAGTGGGCGCCCGGGGCGACCTTCGTCGTATCCGCCTTACCGTCAAGGATCAGGATCGGGTTGTTGCTATCGCCAGTCGAGTTGTTGCCGAGCTCGCCGAACACGTTTGCACCCCAGCATTGCAGGGAGTCGCCAATGCTCACGCAGGCGTGCTCGGCGGTCGACCCCGAGTACAACGTGCCAGTGAGGCCCACGGTGGCCGTGGTCAGCCCCGACAACGGACCTGGGCTCGGAGCGTCTCCGTTCGTCCCGTTGCCCAGCTGCCCGAACAAGTTCCCGCCCCACGAAGACGGCGACTTGGAGTCCTTGGTCCCGAGCGCGAGCGTGAAGTCGTTGCCCAGCGCCAGTGGGCGATCGCCAGGCGCGGTGAGCATGCCGACCATCACGGGCATCGCGCTGCCTTTGGTGTCGCCCGTGCCGAGTTGGCCTTGCGCGCCATTACCCCAGCACCACACCGTGTTGTCTGCCTGCACGCCGCACACGTGGCGCGCGCCAGCGCTGATTTGCGTGAACAGGTGCCCGTCCACGCGCGCGGCGCCGATCCCCGGCGTGCCGATGCTGCCGTTGCCCAGCTGGCCCGCGTCGTTCGCGCCCCAGCACCAAGCGCCGCCATCCGGACCGAGCGCACAAGCGAACTCGGCGCCGCAGGTGGCGTTGGTCAGGTAAAGGCCCTTTTCCGAGACTTGTCCGGGGGCTTGCACGGTGTCGAAGGGGCTGTTGTACGGGCCCGGGTCAGGGCTGTTCACACCGAGTTGTCCGTTCAAATTCGAGCCCCAGCACGCGACGCTCGGCTGCTCTGCGTTCAAGTCAGCGCAGGTGAAGTTCTTGCCCGCGCACAGACCCGTGAAGAACGGCCGCACGAAGAGCTGCGCCATCGTGGTGTTGCCACCGTTCTTGTCGTTCTGGGTGACGACTACGGGGCGCGCTTCTTTCGAGTCCGTGAGCAGCGCTGAGCCATTGCCCAACTGACCGCTCTCGTTCGCGCCCCAGCACATCACCGTGCCCGCGTCGCCGTCGGCCGCGGTCAGGCCGGCGACGATAGCGCAGGTGTGGGCGTCACCGGCGGCGATCGCCAACGGCTTCACGCAGCCGAAGCCATCTTGGCAGCGCGAGGTCGTCGCGCAGTGCACGCCTGTACGCCGGCGTTGATCGCCCGTGTCACAGCCGTACACGTCGCCGCCTTGGCACGTCGGTACGCCGACTAAGCATTGCGGCCTGCGACACGCAGTTTGGTACTGCTGGCACATGTTCGCGCCGCCGCAGCTGTCGCCGCTCTCCAGGGGCGCCGGAGTGGTGGTCAGGTGATCCGCTGAGTACAACAGCTGCTGCAGGTCACCCGTTGCAGAACAGGCGTATTGGCCCGGGGCTGCCGGTAAGCATGCGCCCAAGAATTGATTGCAGGATTTGTTTGTTAACCGGCAATTCTCAACCAGGGTGCTGCCGCTGCCGTCTGCGCTGCACTTGGTGAGATTCCCGTTCATGTCACAGTTGTACTGGCCCGGGGTACAGCTCACGCACGACGGAGCCGCGCCGTTCGTGACGGCTGCCGGATTGCACACTTGGCCCGTCGGGCAGTTATTGAACGACTGCGTCCCGCCTGCGCCGCATAGCGTGTATGCATTCGACCCCTCGTAACAAACGATAGTGCCTGCTTTGCAGCCACCGCCGCACGAGGCGACGCCCGCCGTGACCGTGCAATTGGCAACGCACGACTCGCTGGTGAAGAACTGCCCTGTGTAGCCATCACAGCTCTGCATGGTGTTGCCATTGCAGGCGGTCGCGTTGTTCGCGCAACCCTTACAGCGCCCTTGATTCTGGTCGCACAGGCCGGCGCCGCAATTGTCGATGGTCACGAATGCGCCGTTGTCGTCACAGGCCTGCAAGCGGTCGCCGTTGCACTTGTACATACCCACGGTGCAGCCGTCTGGAGGCGGCGTGCACTTGCCGTTCACTGCATCACACAGCTTGCCGGAGTTGCACGTTTGCTTGAACGTGTAGTCCATGCCGTCTGCGTTGCACGTGTTCAGCGTGTTGCCGTCGCACACGAAGCTGTTGGGCTTGCACTTCGTGCAGCTCTTGGTCGTGGCACTGCAGGCTTCTGCGTCGGATTCGCAGACTTGCTGCGTGTCCGTGCCTGAGCCGTCGACGTTGCAGTTGAGCAGCCGGTTCGTGGTCAGCACGGGGCTGTTGTCCGCGATGGAGGGGGCGATGAGCGCGCTCTCGCAGACCGCGCTGGCCGGCTTACAGCGAGCGCAGAAGCCCTTCTGCCCATTGGCAACGCACGCCGCCTTGCCGTCGCAAATTGCGGAGTCCTCGAAAGCGCTGCCGAAGATATTGCACTGCTGCAGGATCGCGTTGACGCACTGGAACTCGCCCGGCGCGCACTTCAAACACTTGCCTTGCGTTTCGCTGCAGTGATCCGCGTCCATGCAGGCGGTGCCGCTGTCGAACGCTGGCGGGGTGCCGGCTTTGCAGGTTTGCAAGTGGCCGTCCGGGCTGCAGTAGTGCTCGCCGACGGTGCAGTCGCTGGGCGGGCCCATGTCAGTGCCGGCAGCGCCCGCGTCGGAGCTCGAGCCGCTGTCGCCGCCATTGCCGCCATTGGGGTTTGCGCCGCCACCGTTCGGGTTCGCGCCACCACCGTTCGGATTCGCTCCGCCACCATTCGGGTTCGCGCCGCCGCCGTTGCTCGCGTTGTTGAACTCGTCATCGTTGAACGTGAACTTGCTCTTGTCGACTGAGCAAGCTTGCGACGTCAGCGCGCTCGCCGCGCCGAACAACAATGCCAACCAAGAAAATCTCGAACCCGATTTGGAAGCTAATTGGTGGTGCATCGTCGCCCTCTCAGAAAGATCCCGCAGCCCACAGCGCAGCGCCGTCGCGTCCCAGCGCGGGCAACATGCGCAAAGTCAGATGAGCCGATTTCTGGGGCTCGCTCTTCGGGCCACCGAGCACGATCATGCCGATGCCGCCGGCCGTGAGCACGCCGCCGCCGATCAATAGGATGTTGGCGACCGTGGCCATGGAGGACGCGGAATTGAACTTCGATTCGGTGCTGGTGCGGCAAATCGTGCCGACGCACTCGCCTTTGGCGTCGGATTCTTTGCCCTTGGCGAGCAGACCGAACACGACTCCGCCGCCCAGTGCGGCCACGCCAACGCCTGCCGTGACGTAACCGGCGGTGCGCAGGCCGCCGCCACTTTGCGGCGCGGGCTCTGGCGGAGCGGTCACCGGCGTTGCTGCGGGCGGCGGCGCCACGACCGGCGCAACTGCGACTGCCGCGGGCTTGTCGGAGAAGTCGAAATCGTGGGTTTCATCGCGGCCGGGGGAGAACGCCACTTCCCAGCGTTGCGTTTGGTTGCCGTGCGTCGCGACCAGCGTGTGCGTGCCGGCGCGCAGGCGCAAACCAAGTTTGCCGCCGGTCATGTGGTAGCTTTGTGGTGGCGCAGAGCTGCCCGCGCGGCTGTCGACGATGTCGAGCTCGCTGGTGGCAGAGGTGAGGGTCACACCGGCGGAGTTGCCGTTGAGCACCAACAAATCACGTCGCATCGCCGCGCGCTCTTCGGGGTCGATGTCATTGCCGCCACCCTTGAGGTAGTCGGTGTAATCTTGAATGGCCTCGCCATCGCGCTCGAGCTTGAACGCGCACAGGCCGAAGTTGCCGAGCACCTTCCAGCTCTTGCTCTTCTCGTAGGCGAGCTTGAATTGGTAGTAGGCGTCTTGGTAGTTGGGCGGCTGGCCTTGAATCAGGTCGACGCCGTTCTTGAAGTACAGCTTCGCTTCTTCGGAGATCGGCTCGTCCGCGCGCGCAGCCGTGTTGAACAGCAGTGCGCCCGCACAGAGAGCAGACGCCACCCAAGGTCCCATTCCTCTATGACCAAACATGACCAACCATCCTGCCAGAGACGGCTGGCATCGCGAACCCCAATAGGGCGAGATTTCTGGGCGCTTTCGCGTACTTATGAAGGGAGCGGTGGGTTTTCGGCCGTGATCCTGCTGAAAGGGGCTACACCGTTGCCACCCGCTTGCGCTGCCACGGAAATCTGTCAGAGTCGCCCTCGCCGTGGG
>FSWQ01004570.1_pt1 | contig 10159 bp, 7 predicted proteins | sample 1637691 | NCBI WGS metagenome assembly FSWQ01 (sample SAMEA3914814, study PRJEB12502) | metagenome | biome: forest; material: soil | place: USA | collected 2011-09-16 | depth 0.1 m | reverse complement strand
GGAGATCACGTTGCGCAGGACGACGTAGCCGTCCTTGTTGAACGCCTGCTGGTACTCTTCGAACTGGTTCTTCGAAATGGACATGGGTCGGATTCGCGTTCAATTTACTCGGGTTGTGCGACAGCGGTAGGGCTTCGCTTTCGATTCCAGTATCGCTGAAGGAAGCGCTAGCGAACTCGATGCGCGTTCACGATCTGCTCTTGGTGAAAAATCGCCGAGCCCAAGAAGCGAGATTGCCCGACTAGCTTCACCGTCTTTTTTGCCTGTGAAGACGACATCTTCTCGAACAGCACGCAGAGCACGGCGGCGTCGACCGATTGCGCGATCGAGGCCGTGATGGGGCTGCTGCCGAGGGGAGGCAGCGCAACCAAAAGCCGTTCGCCCTCGTTGGTGAAGCGCTGCACCTCGCTGAGGAACTTGGACAGCTGCGCCAGGGGGACCTGCGTCGCGTCGGCCACCTGCACGGGCCGACCGAGGTGAACCATGCCCGTGCGCGATAGCGTGACCGCGATAATCAAGGAAAAGTCGACCGACGCGCCGTCACCCGCAGGGATGAGCGCCAACGAGCGCCACTGCCGGTTCTCGACTGCCAGCCACAAGCGCTGCCACTCCGGATCGCGCCACGGCTCAGTGCCCGCAGGCACCTGTTGGATAGCCCGTGTGCTCGGGGACTGAGAGTCGATTCTCGTGTTACTCAAATAGCGCTCCGCGGCCGCAAGATAGGCGCGAATCGGCTCCGCTGCCAGCTGAACACCTCCAAAAAACCGAGCGGCCTTCAAATGGACGGGCCAAGCCAGGGAACGGTGTGCGCTGACCCGGACAGCCGAAAATGCCGCTCGGCAGCTAGAGGGCGAGGGGCTCGAGCACTTCCAGCTGCACCGCGGGCATGCCACCGACCCGGGTGTGTGGCGCCACGTGTTTGTTGACCACCGAACCCGGGTTGACGATCGCGCCTTCGCCCACGTTCACACCGGGGAGGATGGTGCAGCGCGCGCCGAGCCACGCGCCATCACCCACGTTCACCGGTGAGCGCTGCACAGCGCCCGCGCGGTGCTCTTTGATGTCGAGCTCGTGGGTGCTGGTCAAGATCATTACGCCCGGGCTGAGCGTGACGCGATCACCGATGGTGACGCGCTCTTCCAAATCGAACACGCAGTCCACCTCTATCCGGCAACCGCTGCCGATCACGAGGTTCGAGAACAGCGTGTCGCCGCCATTTATTTTCGGTGTTGCCTCGAGCCGCGTTCCTTCGCCGATGCGGAAGCCAGCCAAGGCAAAGAGCCGCGCGCGAGCTCGTGCGGCGTGGTGTCGCGGCAGTAGCCCCGCCATCGCGTTCAACGCGATCAGGCGCGGGTGAATGCCGAAGGTCTCTTCGTGGAGCAGCACCCTCACGCGATTCCAACCCGTCGGCTTGGTTTCAGTCCTATCCATGGCACTCTTTTCGAGACTATCAGCGCCACTTGGCGAGTGAAATCGTGCGGCTGCCCATGACGAGCATATTCGCGGGGACGTCCTTGGCAATCACCACGGAAGCGCCGATTACGGAACCTGCGCCGATCTTGACGCCGGGCATCACGGTCACGCGCGCGCCGATCCAGGCGCCGCTGCCGACTTCGATCGGGGCCGACCCGCTCTCGACTCCGCGCCACGAGGGATTCGAGCCGTCACGGGTGCGCGTCAGGAACATCACGTCTTGTCCGACGGCGACGTGATCGCCGATCGTGATCTTGTCTTCCAACTCGAAATAGGCGCGCGCGTTGAAGCCGCAATACGTGCCGATGCTCAAACGCGAAGACACGTCCCCCTGGCCAACCAACGTCGGCATGCCCCAAAAAATCGATGCGCCGCCGATGCGTACGCCGGACAAGCGCAAGGCGAGCGTCGTCGTGCGAGCCGCCACGAATGGCGGACACCTACCCAAGACTTGCTCTGCGACAAACAGACTGAATCGGGAAGGTCGCATGTCGGAAGCGAACGTCACATTGACGACCCGACGGGTACCGCGCCCAGCACCGTGCGTCCAGGGCTGCACCATTTCCCTCGAACTCCGTCCCGGGTTTGGAGCAAGCGGTCGACGTTTCGTCCACCGCTCTCGGTCCGGTGGCCGGAGTCGGCGTAGGTTTTGGTGATGGTCGTTGAAACGGTCGCGACCCGCCAAACCCTGTCCCCGTGCAGTCGCCTTTGGTAGATCAACGGTTGCGCCAGCTGCCTTCTGTCGGCGCGGATTCAACCGTGGAGTGACGAATGAGCAACGAGCCCTTGGTGAGTGTGCTGACGCCCGTTTACAACAACGCTGAGTACATCGCCGAGTGCATCGAAAGCGTGCTCAAGCAGAGCTACCAAAACTTCGAGTACATCATCGTCAACAATTGCAGCAAGGACCGTACGCTGGAGATCGCGCAGGAATACGCGCGCAAAGATAGTCGCATCAAGGTCCACGACAACGATACGTTCTTGGGCGTCATCGACAATCACAACCTCGCGTTCACCCTCATTTCACCGAACAGCAAGTACACAAAAGTCTGCTCGGGTGACGACTGGCTGTATCCCGAGTGCTTGTCGCTGATGGTCGAGCTGGCCGAGGCGAATCCCTCGGTAGGCATGGTCGGCTCTTATTCCATCGCAGGGACCCAGCTGCTTTGGGAGGGGCTCACCCATGAGCAGCAGGTCGTATCGGGACGCGAGGTCTGTCGATCGACGTTGACCGGGGGCCCGTACGTGTTCGGCTCACCCACGTCGCTCTTGTATCGCTCGGATCTGCTGCGCGCGACGAAGGCCTTCTATCCGACGGCAAACCCGCACTCGGACACCTCGGCCTGTTACATGGCGCTGCAGCACACCGACTTCGGCTTCGTGCATCAAGTGCTCTCGTACACGCGGGTGCATTCGGGTTCGCAAACCTCCAATAGCTTGAAGTCCGGGACCAATATCCGCGGTCTGATTTGGGACATGGCCCAGTTCGGCCCGGTTTATCTGAGCGAGGAGGACTTGAAAAAGAACCTGAACCTGCGCTTGGACAAATACTACCTTTGGCTGTTGCCCGCGTTCTTCGAACACTCGATGAGCCGGGAGTTCATCGAGCGACAACAAAACGGACTGAAGGAAATTGGGTTCGAGATGAGCTTGCCGCGCGTGGCCAAGGCCGCCGCAACGCGTGCTCTGGAGTTTCTCGACAGCCCCGCTGGTACGGTCAAGAAAATCTCCGCGCTGCTCAAGAAGCGCGGCAAGGTGACCGCGCGCTACTACTGAGGCGCGCTCAAGGCGCCAGCGAATTGGCGGTGTAGCTCGTGAAGCCGTAGTCACCCAACAGCAGTCCCGAGTCACCGCCTCGCCAAAAACCGATGCCGGGGTTGCCCGAAGCGAACGTCGCATCGGTCGCGGTGGCGACGGGTTTGCCTCTGACGAAGACGGTGATCACGCGGCCGACGATCTGGGCGCTCACGGTGTCGCCATCGCGCATGCCGCCCGGCACGCTCCCGCCGCCGGGCGCGCTCTCTCCAGCCAGGTACGTGAAATCACCGCGCGGGCCGTTCCAGCGCACGATTTGCACGTAGCTTCCGTCGAAAGCGAAGTTGCATTCGTAGCCGCGCGCGCTGCGCTCCGAGTCGCTCCAGCGCAGCAGAATTTCGACCTCATGCGTCGTGCCGCGGCCGATCTTATCGTCCAAGTGCAGCACGGCGCTGGCCGATTGGTTCGGCGGAAACCCGGCCAAGTAGGCATAGGAGTCGTCGAAGCTACCCTTGCCGGTTTGCGTTCCGTAAGCAACGCCATTGGCTTTAGCCACGATCGTCCAATCGCGGCCCGTGTGGTGCCAGCGGCCCGCTTCGGTCAGCGGCGATTCATCGCCTTCGAAGCGAGTCGAGAACGTTATCACGCCGTCCGGGTCGGCCACGCGAGCCGAAGCCAAAGCTCGGGCTGCCGCCTCGGCTGCTTGCCGCCGAGCATGTTCGCGACATGCAGGGAATGTCGTTGCGATCATTAGCACGAGCGCGAGCTGCTTGCTTGGCGACTGCGCGATCACGCAGCCCGGTTAACATCGTGGCTAGTGCAGCGCAAGGGCGGCCCGAGGCCGCCCTGCAGTCATCGGGCTCGCGCTATTGCGTAACCGACGTCGCGCTGTAGCTCGTGAACGCGTAGTGCGGCGCATTGTCGCCGTGCCAAAAGCCCATGCCCGGATTGCCGGTCGTCCACGCCGTGCCGCTGATCGACGTGATGTCCGCCGAGTTGATCACCACGCCGTCGAGAGTGACGGTGATGAGGTTGCCCACGATCTTCGCGGTAAACACGCTGTTCTCCTTGGGCGCGGGCTGACTGTAGCGCTGGCTGAGGTACGTATAGCTATTGAGCGGACCATTCCAACGCACGATTTCGGTGTAACTCACGCTCGGGCCGTAGGACAGGTTGCATTCGTAACCGTGCGCGTCATGTGCCGAAATGCTGAAACGCAGTAAGATTTCGGCTTCGTGTGAGCCGCCGTTCAGCGTGCCGTCCAGGTGCACGACCGCGCTCGCGGATTGGTCGGGTGGAAAGCCCGAGAGCACGGAGATAGAGTCATCGGTCGTCGAGCTACCCGAACTCTGCGTGCCGAATGCGAAGCCGTTCGCGACTCGGATTGGCGTCCAATCGATACCGCTGCTGTTCCAGATGCCGCCTTCGGAGATGGGTTGCTCCGTGCCATCGAAGTTCGTGCTGTAGGTCACGACGCCGTTCTGGCTCGACGTCACGGTCACGTTGGCCGTGCCGCTGGTATTGCTGCTCGTGGCCGTGACCGTGAAGGGGCCGCCCGCGCTGGAGCCAGCGCTGAACGAGCCGCTCGAGTCGATGCTGCCCCCGCCGCTCACGGCCCAGGTGAACGCGGGCGCGCTGGTCATCTGTCCGTTGAACTGATCGAATGCCGTCGCTGTGAATTGACGCGTCCCCCCCGTAGCCACCTGCGTCGCCGAGGGAGAGACGGTGACGCTCGTCAGTGTCTGGTTGACGCTAGTGTTGACGCTGCTCGTTGCGGCCGCACCACTGACGTCCTTGATGGTCACGAGCAGAGCATAGCTGCCGGCTTTACTGAAGGTCGCGGTGCTGTTCTTTGCGGCGTTGCTGCCGTTGGCAGAGAACGAAACCGTGCCCGGTGGAGTGCCGGTCGTGCTCCAGGTGTAGCTGAGGTTTGCTTCTCCTCCGTCGTCGGCGCCGAGCACGCTCAGCGCGCTGGTTTTGCCGCTAGTATTGGCAGCGGCGGGCGTGGCGACGGACGGCGGCGAGTTGCCCGTGCCGCCGCTGCCACCAGAGAGGATCTCGATACCGCTATTGGTCGCGTTGTTCGTGACACTGACGTACTGAATGACGAGCTGGCTCGCGCTCGATGCAGTGGCGCCGAAGTCCAGCACCAGCGCCTTGTCCGCGCCAGCCATCGCGAAGACGTCGAGATTGCTGATGACTTGTGTGCCGTTGATCGACACGTTGAACACGCGCGAGCCACTGGCATTGAAGTAGGTCTCCGCGAAATGCAGGCGCACGGTGTAGGTGGCTCCTGCGGTCAGGCCTCCGAAGGTATAGGTTTGGTCGCCGTAACGCTCACTTTGATAGACCGCCGCGGGAGCCGCGTTGGCCACGCCCGTCGTGCTGACGGTATCGGTGCTGGAATCGTGACCGCCGCCCGAGCCGTACTGATCAGTGGCGAACGGGCTGACCGCCGGGCCGCCGCAATTGATTCGGTAGATGGCACCGGTGGGTGCCGCCGCACCAACGACGCTGAACGTGACGTTACTAGTTGTCGAAGCGCCGCTCGCGTCTTTGATGGTCGCACTGAGCGTATAGCTGCCAGTGGCGCCGAACGTCGCGGTCGTGTTCTTGGCGGCATTGCTGCCATTGACGGAGAACGCGACGCTGCCCGGTGCGGTGCCGCTCACCGACCAAGTGTAGGTCAGGTTCGCCTCGCCGCCGTCGTCGGCGCCGAGCACGCTGAGCGTGCTGGTGGTGTTGCTCGTGGCTTTGGCGCTCGCCGCGCTGGCGACCGTCGGCGCTTGATTCACCGTGCTCCCACTGGCGGAGAGGATCTCGATGCCGCTGTTCGTCGCGTTGTCGGTCACGCTCGTGTACTGAACGACGATTTGCTTGTTGCTGGTCGCGGTCGCGCTGAAATCACGTACCAACGCTTTGTTTGCGCCCGCCGTCGCGAACACGTCGAAGTTGGAGAGGGCGGCCACGCCGTTCACGGTCACGTTGAAACGGCGTGCCCCCGTTTTGGTGAACCACGTCTCGGCAAAGTGGAGCCGGACCGTGTAACTTGCGCCGCTACTCAAGTTGCCGAAGGTATAGGTCTGATTTCCGTAGCGCTCGGTCTGATAGACCGCGGCGGGCGCCGCGTTTGCTACGCCACTCGTCGAGACGACGTGAGTCGACGAGTCGACGCCGCCACCCGAGCCGTACTGATCTCCGGCGAATGGCGCGATCGCGCTGCCGCCGCAATTGATTTGGTACACCGGCGTGCCGCCGGTCGCGGCCTCGTCAGGCGCCACGCTCACGGTCGCGGTCACGTTCACGCTGCTGATCGTAGAAGCGCCACTGCCATCGGTGATGGTCACGAGCAGCGAGTAGCTGCCGGATTGGCTGAACGTCGCCGTGGTGCTCTTTGCCGCGTTGCTGGCGTTGACGGAGAAAGAGACTGAGCCGGGCGGCGTGCCGGTGGTGCTCCAGTTATAAGAGAGGTTGGATTCGCCACCGTCGTCGGCGCCGAGCACGCTCAGCGTGCTCGTGTTTCCGTCGCTGGTTGCCGCGGCCGGCGTCGCCACGGTGGGCGGAGCATTGCTCGCACCATCGGAGGCCAGGATCTCGATGCCGCTATTGGTGGCGTTGTCCTTGACGCTGACGTATTGAATCGCGATTTGCTTGGCGCTGGACGCGGTGGCCGTAAACTCCTTTACCAGCGCCTTGTTCTGGCCCACGGTCGCGAACACGTCCAGGTTGCTGATCACCTGCGTGCCATTGATGAGCACGTTGAACACGCGCGAGCCGCTGGAGTTGAAAAAAGTTTCCGCGAAATGCAGGCGGACGGTGTAGCTCGCGCCGGCCGTCAAATTTACGAACGTGTAGCTCTGATTACCGTAGCGTTCGCTTTGGTAGACCCCCGCCGGCGCCGCGTTCACCACGCCCGCGGTGCTCACGGTATTGGTGCTGGAGTCAGTGCCGCCGCCGGAGCCGTATTTATCGCCGGCAAAGGGGCTGAGCGCGGCGCCGCCGCAGTTGATTTGATACACTGGCGTCGTCACGGCCTGTTGCTCGGCCCGCGCCGCGCCATCATCGGCGCCGCTGCCCGTCGGGTTCGACGAACAGGCGAACAAGCACAACATGGCGAGCACCGCGACGCTCTTTGCAAAAAAGCCAGTGCCGAGGGCGGCCACATGGACCGGCTTCTTCCCCGCTCGGGCCGACCCCTGCGGTCGAAGGGCCCATCGCACCGCTTGCTGCAATTTGGCCAAAGAGTTCGAATACATCAGCGCCTCACTTCATTGATCGATCGGTAGGATCGCAGGCCGCTCTCAGCAACAAGCATGCCTATTGTGCCAATGAGTCAAAGTCGACATCCAGCCCGTTGCGGCCCACCACAGACCGCGAACGAGGGGCGTAGTATGGCCAAAACAAAGCCGCACACAATGCCCGCGCAGTCGAATCAGAGGGCTACGTACGCCACTCTCGCACACCATCGCACGAAAGCCCCGAGGCAAAATGCGCAATGCAACGTGACACCGAGGGCGTTTTGGCAAGCTCATGCAACTGAGCCGCTGTCGTCACTCCTTTGTGTTGCGTATGGCGCGTGTGAAAACGTTGCGCTTCGCCGCTACAACGATGTTGCTTTGTAGCTCGTAAACGCATAATGCGCGGCATTGTCACCGTGCCAAAAGCCGATCCCCGGATTGCCAGTCGACCAAACCGTCCCGCTGATCTTCGTAATGTCAGCGGTGTTGATCTCGGCGCCGTCGAGCGTGACCGTGATGATGTTCCCTACGATTTTCGCGCTGAAAACGCTGTTCTCTTTCGGCGCAGGGCCGCCGTAGCGTTGGCTCAGATATGTATAATTATTCAACGGCCCGTTCCAACGCACGATCTCGCTGTAGCTGACGTCGGGGCCGTATGACAAGTTACACTCGTAACCGTGAGCGTCATGCGCAGAGATACTGAATCGCAGCAAGATCTCCGACTCGTGTGAACCGTCAGTCAGGGTATTGTCCAGATGGACGACGGCGCTACCTTGCTGATTGGGGGGAAAGCCGGACAACACCGCAATCGAGTCATCGGTGGTGGAACTGCCCGAACCTTGCGTGCCAAATGCAAAGCCATTGGCGACGCGAATCGCAGTCCAGTCGAGGCCGTTGTTGGTCCAAGCGCCGCCTTCGGAAAGCGGAGACTCCGTCGTATCGAAATTGGTGCTGTACGTCACGGTGGCGGTGCTCGTGCTGCCGGCTTGCGCCGCGCTTCCGCTGCTGGCTCCCGCTCCGGCACTGGCGCCTCCGCTGGCCGCGCCACCGCGGTTAGTCGAACCGCCGGCGTTTGCCGTGCCGCCGGCGTTTGCCGTGCCGCCTTTGGCAGACGAGCCGCCACCGCTCGTCGGCGCGCCGCCGTTGGCCGTCGCTCCTCCGCCCGGCGCAGCGCCGTTGCTCGCGGCACCCCCGGGGCTGGTAGCGGCTCCGCCGTTCAACGCCGAACCGCCGCCGCTGGCGGCACCGCCTTTGGCAGGCGCACCGCCGTTGGTCGGCGCGCCGCCGTTGGTCGGCGCGCCGCCACGGCTGGTCAATGAGCCAGCTCCGCTCGGTGCGCTGCCGTTGTCACCGCTGGTCGCGGCTCCGCCGCGGGCGAGCAGACTTTCCGTCGTCGAGCCGGTGCTCCCGCAGCCTGGCGCCGAACCGAGTAGGCAGAGCACTGCGGCACAGAAGCCTGGCTTCAACGCGTTCACCCGAGCGAAGCGTTTGCGCAGAGAACGAAGCGACGCCGTGTGCGGCACGAGCGCACTCGGGCGGCGCGAGCGATCGCTCTGCTCAGCGTTGTCTATCTCGCGCATGACGAACACGGCAGCCTAACCCGGAACCGCGATCGTCACAAGGTAACCCAAGCGCACTTCGCAATCTGAGACTTGGCACTCGGCACTCGGCACTCGGCTCGCTAGACGACGCCAGGCGATCGTGGAAGTGTCCGCTTTTCATGTCGATAGTGCCCACCGAACCCGCGAACGTCGAGGCGCGTGCCGCTGGGCGGCGGGTCGCTCGTAACACCGTTTACCTTACGCTCTCGCAAGCGGTGACCGTGCCACTTGCAGTCCTGATCAACGCGCTCACGGCTCGTTATTTGGGAGCAGAGTCGTTCGGATACATGTACTTGGCCGGTACGTTTGCCGGCTTCGGTACGTTGGCCGTGGGCTGGGGCCACGAGGGAGTACTCCCCGCGATGGTTGCTCAAGACCACTCCCTTTCGGGCGTGTTGCTCGGCACCAGCTTCGCTTGGCGCGCCAGCCTCGGCGTCGCGGTTTACGGCGTGCTGGCGGCCACCTGTTACGCCCTCAAGTACGACTCGGAGATGCAGTGGGCACTCGGGCTCTCGTTCCTGGGCTCGGTGCTGATCTCGTTCGTCGCGGCGTGCAAAGACACGATTCGCGGCTTCGAGCGCGCCGATATTCCGTCGATCGCTCACGTCGGCCAGCAAATCTTGCAGGCCTGCCTAGTCGCCCCCGTGTTGTTTTTCGGCGGCCGCATGCGCGCGGTGCTGCTGGTCGTCGTGGTGACGCAGATCGTGGTGTTCGTGCTGATGCTGCGCACGTTCCGCTCGGTCGGGGTGGGCAAGCTGTCCGTACGGTGGAGCGCGCTCAAGTCGCTGTTCGTCGGCGGCACGCCGTTCGTTTTCTTCGGCCTCGCCATGGCGCTGCAACCGAACATCGACGCCATCTATTTGTCCAAGCTCGGCTCCTTGGAAGCGGTCGGCTGGTACGCGGTCGCGCGTCGCTTGATCGGCCTGCTGCTGTTCCCCGCAGCGGCGCTGATCGGCGCGCTGTACCCGACTCTGTGTCGGCTTTGGAGCGAGGATCAGCCAGAGTTCTTGCGCGTCGCGCGCGGCTCATTGCACAGCGTTGCCTTGCTGGTCATCCCGATCGCGCTCGGCTGCGCACTCTACCCAGACATCG
>FSWQ01004039.1_pt1 | contig 10160 bp, 9 predicted proteins | sample 1637691 | NCBI WGS metagenome assembly FSWQ01 (sample SAMEA3914814, study PRJEB12502) | metagenome | biome: forest; material: soil | place: USA | collected 2011-09-16 | depth 0.1 m | reverse complement strand
GCTTGCCTTGGGCAAGGAGCTCGCGCAATCTTTCAATCAATTCGTCGCCGCGCAACTCGCGCATCTGGCGTTCGAAGAGGTGGAGCTGCAAGCCGCGCTATGGCGAGCCAAAACGGACGAAGAGCTCGCGGCCATGCGGCTGGCGATCCGTGGCTTGCTCACCCCGGACCGCGGAAAGGTGTGGCAAGACCTGCTGCTGGCTTCCGCGGACCCAGTGGAGCTCAGCGCGTTTGGGCCGCCACCCCGCGATCCGGAGCCGTTGGTCGCCTAAGCCGCACGCGCGCGCTCAAGAGCCGGTGGCGGCTTTCAGCACCGTGCTGTCCGCGGACGAATCGAACACGCCGGAAGTCGCAGAAATGATGCTCATGCTCGCCAGATCGATCAGCAAATGATCCGGGTACGCCTCGCTGGCAAAGTACTGAAAGAGCTGTTTTTCCGGGTCGAGCACGACCGGAAAAGCGAGCGAGAATTGCTTCGACCAAGTCTCGATGGATTTGTTGGATGCAGGGCTGAACGAAGCATCTTCCGTGAGCGCTGTCATGAACTCCACGCCGTGCGCGAGCCAATACTCGCGGTTGACCTCGCCGGTCTTTTCCTCCGTTTTGCACGGGGAGCACCACAGCGCGGCCGTGACCACGAGCAGAAAGCGCGGGCTCGAGACCTGCTGCGTGGGATTGTAGAAGTCTCGCAGACAGATGGAAGCAATGTTGCCGGCGGCGACGTAGCTCACCGCCGCGGGCTGACGCAGCCCTTGAAAGCAAACGTCCGCGACAACGCTCCCCGTGCTGGTGCCGTAAGGTCCCACGGGGTACGTCAGCGCGGCGCCACCGGCCGTGCCACCACCACTGGTCGAGTCCCCGCCCGTAGCAGAAGCCCGCCCAGCGTGGAGTTACCGCCGCTGGCGTTCCCGCCCAACGCAGAGTTGCCGCCCAATGCGGAGTCACCCCCCGCACCGCTCTGCTCGAAGGCTCCGCCCGCGCCAGCCGTGGCTTGCGGATCGCCCGCACGCTCCCCCGCAGCACCGCCCTCGTTCGCGCCCGCCGTGTCGACTGGGCCCGAGTCCACGCGACCGCCGCTGCCAGCATCCGCGGGAACGCTGGGTGATGCGCCGTCACTGGCCGAGCCGCAACTGAGCTGCAACAGCGCGCTTCCGGACGCCGCGACCAACACCAACACCACAAGCCCCAGCCTCTTCATGAGGCAGCCGCTTACCAGGCGCCCTTCGAAGGCACAAGAGCGGGGGCGCGCTCAGTGCGTCGCGAACATCAGCCACTCCACGAGCGGAGCCGCAAGCTTGGCATGCGTAACGAGCCAGGGGCTGAGCTTCGGCGTCGCGAGGATCCCCTTCGGGAATTCCGGAAAGCCGACGATCAGCCCCTTCCGCAGCAAGTGCTCCGCGCGCGGATGTTCCGGATCGTAGCCTTTGGGCATGCGCTTGTAGGAATCGTGTGAACGCACCACGAAACCTTTCTTGGTGAGTGCTTTCAAGAGCTTGTCCAGCTCTACACCGCGCTTGGCGTCAGCCACTGCGACGCGAAATTTCTCCAGCGCTCGCGGGTCCATCATGTAGTGGCCCGCGGCGGCGAAGGAGTTGGGCTCACCCACGTGCACGTAAAGGGCCATCGGCACCTCCGTGACCTTGCCGCTGCGGGTGGTCGGGATGCGCCCGGCGACATGGGTTTTGTAGGGAGATTTGTCTTTGGAGAAGCGGACATCCCGGAAAATACGAAACACGCTGGGGTTATCGAGATCGACGTGCTGGTAAGCACGGTCGATGCCCGCGTGCACCTCCGTCAGGAGCTCCTTCATGGGCGCTTGCCAGCCGACCTCGAACTCCTGCTTGTGCGCGGCAAACCAAGCCCGATCTTGGTTTTTGGAAAGCTGCCGGAAAAACTTCGCGTTCGCGTCGGCGAATCCTTCGAAAGCCATGTTCAAAACGTAACACGGAGCGTGGATGCGCCGCGAGCGCGGCGAAGCGCGTATGCTGCGCCGATGCTGGCGCGCGCGCTTCTCGTTGCTTCGCTTCTGATCTGTATTGGCTGTTCCAAGTCGAAACCGCTCAGCTCGTCCGGAACGGCGGGCGCTGGGGGTGACGCAGGCGCGGCTGGTGCCGCAGGAACCACGGATGCGGGAGGCCAAACAGTGACCGTGTTCGATGCCGCGCGCATTTCGAGCAAGGCCAGCGATCCGAATTTTCAGGAGCTCAGCGCAGATTTGGATCTTTCGGACGGACCGTACGAGAGCGCGACGCTCATCGCGGACTTGGGTACTACGTGCGTGCCGTTCTCGAGCTGGGCCGACAACCCGCCACCCATGGGCGAGAATTGGCCTGCGGACTGTGACGCGTTCGATCGCAACTTCGAGATCTCACTCGATGGCCCCGAGCCCGGTGACGCGCCGCCCAGCACCAACAACGAGGGCGGTGCGGGAGGCGAAAGTGGAGCGAGCGCAGACGGCGGCGCCAGCAGTGTGAGCATGAACGCTGTGCCCGCGCTCGAGCTCGTGCGCGCGATCACGCCCTTCGGCGGGCCCATGCACATCGAGCGCGATCTGACCGCGATCGCCAACGGCCTACCCGGAACCCACCGCATTCGCGCCCGAATCGCCACCTGGTCCGACCCTGCAGGCATCGTAACGGGCTCGAACGCGGGCTGGAATGTCTCGCTCAAAGTTCAGCTCAAGCGCGGCGCAGCGCCCGCCCAGCCGCTCGCCGTGCTGCCCTTGTTCTACGGGGATCTCACCACGGCCACTGAGCTCAGCGCGTCATTCACGGTGCCCGAAGGCACCACGCGCGGGTACCTCGAGTACCGAACCACGGGTCACGGCGCCGCAGCTGGCGGTGCGTTCTCTTGCAGCGGCCCCGCCGAGGAGTTTTGCAAGCGGCAACACACCATCAAGCTCGACGGCACTACCGTCAAGAGCTTCACCCCATGGAAGAGTTGCGCGACGCAGTGCACGCCCGGTACATCGCAAGGCGACCCGGGCTTTGCCTATTGTGAAGAGAATCCGTGCGGCGCGATCGCGAGCGTGAAAGCGCCGCGTGCAAACTGGTGTCCCGGCACGGAAACCGACCCCGTCACCATCGACGCGCCCGAGCTGGCCACGCCAGGCCCACACGACGTATCCGTGCTCGTTTCCGAAATCGCTGACGGTGGCAGCGTGCGGGTTTCGCTCACCTACTACGCCTTCGCGAACTAGCAGCAGCGGCATCGGGCCGCTGGCTGGGCGATCGCGATCCCGCAGCGCACCTCGCGCGCCGCGGAATTCCCGCTACTTCACGTCTGCCGGCACGAAGCCGCAATTGACGAACGACAGGTTCGTGTCGATTCGGAAGTGCGAGCCCGGGTCATGGCGCTCGGCGTGGAACAGATCGAGATTGTAGGTGCCACCGACGGCGATGCCGAGGCTGGCATGCGAAGCATCCAGATCCACCATCTTGGTGGCAGGCAGGTGGAGGCCGCCCAAATCGACGGCGAGCTTGCCGTTGATGAACACCCAGATGTCGTCATCACCCGTGAAGGTGAATACCTCTTTGCCGTTGTAGATGAACTGGGTGTGCAGCTCGGTAGTGAAACTAAAGTTGTGCGGCTTGCCGTCTTCACCGACCACGTTCGGCGTGTTGCCGAAGCCCGCGCCATCCACCGGGAAGAAGTTGGTGCTGTCGTACGTGAACAGGCCGTTTGCTTCCGGCTGGAAGAAGAAGCGCACGAGGAACGGCTGATTGACGCCCGCGGTGTAGTGGTACCACTGGTCGAAGTAGGCTTGGGTCGTGGTCTGCGCGTAGTACGGGCAGATGGTCTGCTGCGATGCGTTCATCGAGCCGAGCGCGCATTTGCCGGTGTACGTGGGCTTCATGTCCGGGGCCAGCGTGGGCATCACCAAGCCCGTGGTGGGCATCATGCCGAACAGAGAGCCTTGAAAATCAGGGTTCTGATTGGCCGCAGCGCCGCCCACGAAGTCACGCACCACGCCCAGCAAGATGTTGCCGCAGGTTTCATTGGCGGCAGGCACGTCCGTACTCGTACCGGCGTCCGCGCCCGCCAGCATTTGCCCCAACTTGAAGCCACCGACGTCACTTGCGGTGAAGTCCGCAGGCAGCGTCATGGTGATGCTGGCTTCCATGCCCGCATCCACTACCGGCGCGATCAGCGCGCCCGCGCTGCCGTTGCCCGGGTCAATGGCGCCGCCGCTCGCGCCACTGCCTGTATTGCCGCGTGGCGACGAGCCGCTAGGCGCGGACGTGCCCGCGCAACCGCTCACCAACACCAGCACACCCGCACACGCTGCTACACCCAAAGCACGCTTGTTCCGCACGCTGCACAAGGTACCGACCGAACGGCACTGGGCCATTGAAATCGTAGTCAAAGTTCGAGTTTTACCAACGCGCGATCGTGTGCGCGCGGGTCACCGCGCGCCCTCGCGCTCGGTCAGGACGCAGGGGCGTGCGCCAAGCGAAAGCCGTGCAAGCCTGCGCCAAGTATCTCGCGCAGCTGTTCGAAGATGGTGATGTCGAGCGTGCTCAGCATCACGGTCACGATACCCACCGGTTTACCTTCGAAGACCAGCGGCTGCACGAGCAATGCGCCGCTGTCTTGCGCGAACAGATCCGTCGGGCCGAACTCGCTGGCGCGAAATGTTTCGGGGATGCGGAAGCGGCGAGCGCTACTGTAAGCAGCCAGGGTGAGGCACTCTTCACTGGCTTTGCCGGGCTCTTTGAACAACCCGAGCGCGAACGCGGGAATACCCAGCGCGCGCAAACGCAGCTCGAATTGCTCGCGCAGCTGAGACAAAGTGCTCGTGCCGAGGAGCAGCGCGCCGGCCTGAGAAAATTCACGGAGCTGCGTCATGGTCTCGTTTTTTCGTGAGATCTCGGTACGCACCAGGGACTCGGCGACTTGTTCGCGAGCGGCGTAAAACAGGTCTTCGAGCCGTGCCAGCACGTCCCAATCAGCGCTCGCGCACTCCAAGATCTCTCGCCGCAGCAAACCGAGCACGCCTTGGCACACACTCAAGTTGCCCCCGGCGCGCTGCAACTTGACCATCATCTGATCGATGGCGCTCAGGAACGCGGAAGCGCCCTGCCCGCGCAGATCATTTAGCAGGGCCGCAATCAAGCGTTGCTCCCACCCGCTGCCGACGCCAAACATCCCGCCGTGGGCAACGCGCGCCAACTCTGCGCAAATCAAGGTGCGGCGTTCCACGATCGCCGCTTCGAAGCTGCGCCCTTTGCTGGCGCTGCGCCGCGCGCTCTGCTGCACGTCTATCTTGGCGCAACCACACGAGCGGCGTTCCACGATCTGCGCAACGAGCTCAGTGCTGAGCGGTTCTTCCGCGCCGTTCATCAGTGACACCAAGCGCCGCAACCCTTCCCTGCCCAGCGCTTCGGTCGGCTGGCGCACGGTGGTCAGCGGCGGCACCGCGATGCGCGTGATGTCCAAGTCATCGAAACCCGTGACCGCAATGTCCGAAGGCACGCCAACGCCGCGCTCCGCCAGCGTGTCCAGCGCTCCGAGCGCCATATAATCATTGGCCGCGGCAATGGCGCTGACGGCCTCGACGCGCAGGCCGCGCTCATCGAACAACTCCCGCACGGCGAGCGACCCAGACTCCCGCATCCAACTCCCTTGGAGGACCAAGCGTGGGTCGAAGGCGATGCCGCTTTCTTCCAGCGCACTGCGGTACGCGGCGAAGCGCTGCTCGGCCTCCTCGCTGGTGACCGGGCCGCGAATGAAGGCAATGCGGCGGTGGTTGTGGACACGGATCAAATGCAGCACGACATCTCGCATGCCCACCGCGCCGGCGACGGAAATGCTGTGCATGCCCGGCACCTCGATACCCAGATTGACGATCGGGCGGCCGCGAAAGCGCTGCAGGAAATCGCTGAACCCCGCGACCCCGAGTTGATTGCCGAGCGCACCGGAGAGCGCAATCACGCCTTCGAAATGCCGGGCATCGAGCAAGTCGAACGCGAAATTGCGCTGCGAGCGGTGGTCCACCGCAGGGTCACCCACCACGCCTCCGGCGATGCACACGAGCTGCACGTTGGTTGGCTCTGCGGCGCGTTGAACGCCGCGCAGGATGCCGACCTGGTAGTCGTCCTCTGCCGCGTCCATCAAGAACGCGACCCGTCGCTTCATGCTGCGTAGGGTCAGGAACGCCTCGTCAATTGCAACGTCACCGCTGGCACCTCACCGTGAATGTTACGCGATCGCGCGCGTGCGCGCCGCCAATTCCCGCGTCAGCTACTTTGTGGCGGCTTTGTAGAGAGTCACTTCATCAATCGAGAAGTCGAAGTCTTGCACCGGGCCGTCGTTGATCCAGAGCACCGCGTTGAGCACCGAGTTGAACGACGCTTTGGCGCCCCAGCCGTACTGCTTCAAGTCGGCAAACGCGACCCGATGCAGCTCCCACTGTTTGTTGAACGTGAACAGCATGCCAGGGTGATCCGAGCACTGACCCGCTTTGCCGTCGCAGTCCCCGCCGCCGGCGATCGGGTCCGTTGCAGGAATGACGGCTAGGAAGCGCACATGACTGCCCGCGTCCTGACCCTTCGCCCAGAATTCGATGCCGTCGAAACCCGAGACGTCCGTGCACAGCATCCGGTGAAACACGCCCGAAGTTGCCGCGTTGCCGCCGCTGAAGCGCAGCGCCTGGTCCGTGTCGTTGGCGCCGGGGTGAACGGTGTCCACCTGCACCGCGTTGCTGCCCAGGTAGCCGGACCAACCGGCCACGCCGGCCTCGAAGTCAGCAATCATTGCGTCAGGGACGACGAGCTTGCCGTCACACGCACTGGGCTGGGCAGGAGCCGAGCCGGCCGTTCCGCTCGTCCCGCCGGTGCCACCGCTTTCGGGCGCGCCGGCTGCCGCAGAACCGGCAGCAGAACTACCCGCTACGTTGCCGGCGCCCGCGTGATCCACGTTGCCACCAGCCCCGGCATCACCGCCACTAGCGCCGCCGCCGCCGCTGTCAGAGCCGCCGTTGGCACTGCCCGCTAGCGCGGTCTGTCCTGCGCTGCCATTGGCGATGCCCGACGAGCTGAACAGCGTGCTCGAAGGCGAGCCGCACGCGACGGCGAGCAGCGCGCAAGCAGCCATGACAGTCGCGCTCAACACCCGGGAAATGGCCATGGTTCGCACGGAGTTACCCAGCACGATGGCGCGCATCGAATCCGGCAAGCAATGAAATTAGTGGTAAATTCGCGAGTTTTACTCGCTCGCCCCCGGTAAATGCCGGCATTTCTGGGCAGCGTCAGAGCAACGGCGCGAGTAGGCGCGCTACGTGGTCAATCGCGGAGCGGACAGCTCCGGCCTTCGGCGCGCCGATGTCGCAATGGGTGAAGCCCGCTTCGAACCACTGACCCAGGCGTTGCACTTCGCCTGCACCCGAGAAGAACAACGCGATCTCGTAATTCAAAAACAGGCTGCGCATGTCGAAGTTGGCGGAGCCCACGACGCACAGAGAATCATCCACGAGCAACGTCTTGGCGTGCAGCATCTTGACGAAGCGGTGAATGATGACGCCTTCCGCACTCAAATCCCGCAGGCACGAAGCCGAGGCCAGGTCAGAGAGCAGGTGGTTCGAGTGCGCAGGGACGAGCACGCGCACCTCCACACCGCGGCGCACCGCGATCAAGAGCGCGCGCAACAAGGCTTCATCGGGCACGAAGTACGGCGTGGCGATCCAAATCCTGCGCTCCGCGCGGAAGATCGCGGTCAGGTCGGCGTCGTAAATTGGGTCACTCGCTGAATCCGGGCCGCTGGGCACGACTTGCACGGGGACCGAGCCGCGCGCCACCTGGCCGGCTTGCCCCAACACCTCAGCGCACGCAAATTCCCAATCCGCACGAAACACCGCGTCGAGCTCATGCACCGCTTCACCGGTGACGCGCAGTGAAAGATCGCGCCAGCGCACTGGGTCTGGGCTCGGCCCAAGGTACTCGTGGCCCCAATTCATGCCGCCCACGATCGCGCGCAGCCCGTCGAAGACCGCTATCTTGCGATGATTGCGCAGATTGTTGTGGCCCAGGAAAGGCAAGTGCCAGAGCGGCATGAAGCGCTCGACCCGGGCGCCCGCGGCAGCGAGCTCGCGCAGCGCGGCGCGCGGCGCGTGAATTCGCAACAGATCATCGATCAAGAGGCGCACTTCGACGCCCGCGCGCGCCCGCTCCGTCAACGCCGCCACCAGCGTGCGCCCGGTTTCGTCGTCCGCAATCACGAAGATGACGATGCGAATCGTACGCTGCGCGCCGCGGATTTCGGACAGAAACGCTTCGTACGCGAGCACGCCGTCGTCCAACCAAGCCACGGTCTGGAGCGAGGTTCGCGCGCGGGACCCGAGAGCCGCATGCGTGGTGTTGGGGTCGAGCTGGCGCTTGCGCTGTACGCGCTGCTTGAGCTTTCGGCCGCCCAAAACCAGGTACAGCGGGATCCCGAAGTACGGGATCAGCACGATCGCGAGCAACCACGCGATCGCGCTACCCGCTGGCCGTCGCTGACGAAGCAACGAGGCGACCAGCACCAGCACCAGCAAATTGCTGGCAATCGAGACCACGTGGTGCGTGAGGAACCAGTGCGGCTGGAGTAGGCGCATGGTTGACCTCAGGCTGCCGAACGCGAGCGCTTCAGTGCTTTTCGGTCATCGCAGCCGCGATGGACCCGTGCTTGCTCAGGTCGATGGTGGCCACCGCTTGACCCTTGAAATAGAGCGTCGCGAGCGGCCCGACCTCTTTGCGCGACAAGCGCCCCGCAATGCGCGACACGCGATCCGGATCGCCAATGCCGAGCGCCGGACAACCACCGGCCAGCTTGCACTCTCCCGGCGAACGACACAGCTCCGGTGCGTACGCCAACGACAGCAGCACGTCTGCGTTTTCGCCGTTGGAGAGCTTGAGCGTGAGCTGCGCTTGATCAGCAGCGGCGAGCTTCACTGGCAAGCAGGTGAAGTTGCCGTGTCCCCAAACGGTTGGATCGTACGCGGGCTCACTCCATGCCGCGGGCAAACTGCCAGGCGGCGCAGCGGGCGCGGGTGGCAGCGCGGCGGGCGGCGGCGCGGCGGGCGGCATGGTGGGCGGCGGAGCGCCTGATCCGAGCCGCTTTGCCAGCTGCCTTTGTAGATTGGCGAGCTCGGAGTTCAGCCGGTGGTGCGTGGTGCCATCCGGGTGCACCAGGTAGCCACTCGCCGAAAGGTGGACCGCGGGACCGTCGACCAGCACCATGATCACGCTCACACGGTCAGGAAAGCTCTCGTCGATGTGCGAGCGGACGCGCACGCCGTGCGCCGCCACGTCCTGATCCAGGATCACGTACTTCTGCGCCTGCAGCGTCTCCAAGACCACCGCGTAGGTCGCGTTCGGATCGGGCAGGGCCGCGACATCGTGATTGCCTTGCTGATGCCAGGCACCGCAGGCCGGGGTAGCCAGAGCCACGAACAGGCAGCCGAAACCGAGCAACGAACGCGAAGTCCAACGCATTCCGGGGAGCGTATGAAGCCACCTGGGCAGCGTCAAGCGCGCTAAAAATCCAGGCTGCCGTTCAGCACGGCACGGGCGACCCAGGTTGCACGTGGTCGCCAGAGGCAAATTGGTCGTACACTCGGGATCGGTCGTTTGGACATGCAGGGAATTCTCGCGGGACGCTATCGGCTCGATCGCCAGCTCGGCAAAGGCGGCATGGGCTCGGTTTGGTTGGCCGAGCACCTGGCGCTCAATTCGTGGGTCGCGGTCAAGTTGATGGACCCGTCAATCGCGGCCACGACCGAAGGCGCCGAGCGTTTCCGGCGCGAGGCACAAGCTGCGGCCTCACTGCGCAGCGCGCACGTAGTGCAAGTGCTGGACTACGGCGTGCACGAGGAAACGCCATTCCTCGTGATGGAGCTGCTGCAGGGGCAGAGCTTGGCTGAATGCCTGGAGCGCGAGCAACGCCTGACCCCTGAGCGCACGGTATCGGTGATCACTCAGGTCGCGCGCGCCATTGGCCGCGCGCACGCCGCGGGCATCGTGCACCGCGATCTGAAGCCGGATAACATTTTCCTCATCAGTGAGGACGGCCAAGAGCTCGCCAAGGTCCTGGACTTCGGCATCGCCAAAACGACGGGCCCGCGTTTCGGCGGCATGGAAACACGCACCGGCGTCACCATGGGCACGCCGTATTACATGAGTCCCG
>FSWQ01004733.1_pt1 | contig 10180 bp, 10 predicted proteins | sample 1637691 | NCBI WGS metagenome assembly FSWQ01 (sample SAMEA3914814, study PRJEB12502) | metagenome | biome: forest; material: soil | place: USA | collected 2011-09-16 | depth 0.1 m | reverse complement strand
CGACACGCGAACATCGTTTCTCCGTTTCACGCGCTACGCGACCCAGTTTCCCCGCACCTCGCCGCGCGCAATGAGGGACTTGTGATCGCGCTCGAACCCATCGTGAATTGGGTGAGCTCGGCAGAATCTGAACTGACACCGCTTGTATCGTCAGATATGGCGAACTGGAGCGTGGTCGAAACAGCGGGCGGCGTGTTCTCGCCGCTCTCTTCATCGGCAACGAACTTCGATCTCGCGCGCGCTCTGGAGCCGGCCATCTGGGTGCTCGTTGCGGCGGATGCGCTGGGCGTGCTCCACGACGTGAGCGCGACGCTGCAAGCGATGCGCGCCCGAGGGCGCGTTCCCGAGCACGTGGTGCTTTCCGGTGCGCGCGAGCCGGACTCGAGCACCGGCAGCAACGCCGCTGAGCTGCAAGCGCTGGGCATCACCTCGCCCAGCGCCGTGTTGGCGCGCCACGACGACCGTGGCATCGCGAGCTTGGTCGAGCGCTTGCTAGCGCCGCTCAGCGCTCACTGAAACGTTAGACGACGCGCCCGTTCTCGAGCCGCACGCAGCGCGCACCCAGCCGCTCAGCCAGCCCGTCCGCGTGATTGACGACGATCACCAACGCGCCGCGCGCGCGCTCCTCCAGCAGGGCTTGTTGGAGGTGCTCCGCGCTTGCGCGGTCTAGACCCGACCATGGCTCATCCAGCAGTAAAAGAGCTGGATCGTGCACGAGCGCACGCGCCAAGGCGACCCGCTGACGCTGCCCGCGCGAGAGCGTGCCCACACGGCGCTCCGCCAGTGATTCTGCGCCGACACGCTTGGCGACGCGCTCCCACGCGCCCTCTACCTCTACGCCGTACACACGCGCAGCGAGCTCCACGTTTTGCCGAGCGCTCAGCTCGCGGTAGCAAAGCGAGTCGTGCGCCACCCAACCAATGTACGGGCGCACCAGCTCCAGCTCCGACCCAATGGGGTGATAGACGACCTCCCCGCTCGTGGGTGTAAGCACGGTGCCGATCACGGCCAGCAACGTGCTCTTGCCAGCGCCGTTCGGTCCCTCCAAAAAGGTGATGCTACCGGCGTCGAACCGGGTGCTCACGGCGCGCAACGCGGGGGTCGCCCCGAACAGCCGCGTGACGCTACGCACCTCGATGTGCTCAATCACGGGCGCGCCTCCGCAGCTTTTGGGCTCCGGACAGGCGCGACGGGACGGTGAGGCACGCCGAGGCGGCCACCGACCCGAGCCCCGGCGTAGGCCGGGCTTCGGCACTCCGGCGCCAAAGCTGAGCTTTCATTCGAAGCTTCTCACGTTAAACCCGCAAAAACACGGCCGTTTTGGCTTGACCCAGTTTGTGTCCGTCACATGCTAACATGGCTTTCGAATGAGTTCTTCCGCTCTTGCGATGCCCGCTCAGCGCCTTGAGCACCTGCTCGAATTGCGCCGCGCTGTAGAAGGGGCGCTCGAAGGCAAGGCTGAGGTCGTGGAGCTCGCGCTGATCGCGCTGATCGCACGCGGTCACATCTTGATCGAGGACGTGCCGGGGGTCGGTAAGACCACGCTCGCGCGGGCCCTCGCGCGGGCCGTTGGCGGTGAGATGCGCCGCGTGCAGTTCACCAGCGATTTGCTGCCCAGTGACGTGCTCGGTGTTTCGGTGTTCGACCAGCGCACGTCGGAGTTCGTGCTGCGCCACGGTCCGGTGTTCTCGAACGTGCTGCTCGCTGACGAGATCAATCGCGCTAGCCCGCGCACACAGTCCGCACTGCTCGAAGCCATGAGCGACGAGCAAGTTTCGCTGGACGGCAAAACGCACCCGCTGCCGGAACCGTTCCTGGTCGTCGCCACCCAGAATCCTCAGGATTTTGCGGGAACTTTCCCGCTTCCGGAGTCGCAACTGGATCGCTTCATGATGCGCATTCGCATCGGCTACCCGCCGCCGCAGGTGGAAATGCGCCTGATGATGGAGCCGGATCACGATCGCATCCAGAACGTGCCGGTGGTGCTGGACCCCAAGGGCCTGGTTAGCCTGCAACGTGAGGTGGAGCGAGTGTCCATGGACGCCGCGCTCGGGACCTACTTGCAGGCGCTGGTAACCGCCACGCGCGGCAGTCCCGCGCTCTCGCTCGGCGCCAGCACCCGCGCGGGCATGAACCTGTCACGCGCCGCGCGCGCACGCGCGCTACTCAACGGCCGCGACTACTGCATCGCGGACGACATCCACAGCCTGGCCGTGCCCGTGTTCGCGCATCGCGTGCGCCTTGCGGCCCACGCTGAAGGCTACGCGCCCACACGCGAAGAGACCGAAGCCGCGATCCGCGAAGTCATCGCGCGCGTGCCAGTGCCGCTTTAGCCGAGAAAAGCCGGTGGCAGACTCTCGTTCGCTCGAGGTTTCAACGCCTACGGCAGATGGCCCTGCCTCCGGCCGCAAGCCCAAACCGCCGCCCTTCATGGAGCGTGCGCGAGCGGCCTGGCTGCGCCTGCGTCGCTTCTTTCGACCCCCGCGGCGGCTGAAGCTCACGCGCGAGGGCAAGTACTTCATCGGCATCACGTTCGGCGTCGGCTTCGCTGCCATCAACACGGGTAACAACCTGCTGTACCTGCTGCTGGGCATGCTGCTGTCGATGATCGTCGTTTCCGGCGTGCTCAGTGAGCTGAGCTTGCGCGAGCTCACCGTGGTGCGCCGGCTGCCGCCGCGCGCTCAGGTCGCGCGCCCGCACTTGGTCGAGATCGAAGTCTTCAATCACAAGCGACGCATTCCCTCGTACGCGATCGAGGTCGAAGATTTGCGCGCCGGACAGCCCGCGGACAAACGCTGCTTTTTCCTGAAAATTAGCCCGCGTTCTGCGCAAGTGGCGGCGTATCGGCGCACGCCGGCCCGGCGCGGGCGCGATCGCCACGTCGGTTTTCGAGTCGCCACGCGCTTTCCTTTCGGCCTGTTCGAAAAGTCGCGTGAGCTGACCGCCGAAGGCGATCTGATCATCTACCCGGCAGTCGACCCCGTGCAGCTCCCGAGCAACCTTGCCGGTGATCGGTTGGGCGGGAACTCGGCGTTGGGCAGAGGCTCGGGGGATGAGATCTTGTCTCTGCGCGCGATGCGTGAAGGGGACGACCCGCGCGATATTTATTGGCGCAAGAGCGTGGAGCAGATGATCGTCCGCGAGCGTGCCCGCGAAGTACGACGTGATGTCTCCTACGTGATTGATTCCACGCACCCCGGGCGCACGCCGGATGACGACTGGACAACGCGTTTCGAGCGCCGCATCCGCGACGTCGCGTCGCGCGCCGTCGCGCACATCAAGCGCGGCGACGGCGTGACCGTGCGCGCGCGCAGTGGTGAGCGGGTACGGGCCACCACCGCCGTCGGGGCCGACCCGGTCTTGCGTTTTCTCGCGCTCCTAGAGGCAAAGCCCAGCGAAACGCCGGTCGAAGCTGAGCCGAGCACCCCGCGTCAAAGAACCAAGGAAAGCGCGTGAGATTCGGGCTGATCCACCGAATCATGACGGACACGCTGGCCGCGCTCGGCCTGCTGGCGCTGGTCACGAGCGGGGAGCTCAATCACTGGCTCACGATCGTCATTCTGGTCGGGTTGGCCTTCGCGGTGGTCATCCCCGAGAGCTTCCAAGACCGACCGACGATGCGTCGCATCGGTGTCGTACTGCCGCTCGTCTTGCTCGGCGTGCAGGGCGTGCGCCTGTTCATGAATGCAAACCTGCTCGAGGCGGCGGTCGAATTTGCCGCCGGCTTGCAGGTGATTCGCCTCGCCACGCGACGCGGAGCCGCGCACGATCAGCAGGTCATCGTGCTCGCGCTGCTGCACTTGATCGCGGCCACGGTGCTGGGCAGCGGGTTGGCTTATGGGCTGTGTTTCCTGGGCTTCTTGGTGATTGCACCAGGCGCCTTGGTGCTCAGCCACCTACGCCGTGAGGTGGAGGGCAACTACCGCCAAGGCGCGCGAGACCGCACGGGCTTACCGGTAGACGTGCCGCGCATCTTGCGCAGCCGGCGCGTCATTGGGCGCTCGTTTCTGATTTTCACGTGCCTGCTGTCGGTGCCAATTTTCCTGTTCACGCTGGTGCTGTTCGTGGCGTTCCCGCGCGTGGGTTTGTCATTGCTGCTGCTGAGCCACCCCAAAGCCGAGCGCATGGTCGGCTTCACCGAACATGTGGATTTGGGCGGAGTTGGCCGCTTGCGCAGCGATCCGACGATCGTGATGCGTGTCGAGGTTCCGAGCTTGCCCAAGGAGCCGCCGCCCCGGGTTGCCCTGTATCTGCGCGGCGCCGCGTTCGACAGCTACAAGGGCAAGGCTTGGTCACGCAGCTCGGGCGGGGTGCTCCATGCGGAGCAACGCGGGCGCCAGGTGCACCTGCTTCGCTACCCGGACCCTCTTCGCGACCGCACGATGCACATCGACCTGGAGCCGATCGAGCCGCCGGTCGTGTTCCTGCCGCCCGAAGCGGTGGCGCTCACGGTGTCTCTGCAGGGCCTGTCCATCGTCGACAACACGCCGCAGGTGAGCGGCGGTCCCGAAGGCTCGTTGACCTACAAGAGCCCGGATGAGCGCGGGCTTCGCTACGAAGTCTCGCTCGCCGCGCCCGACGAGCCCGCCTCCGCCGCGCTCACCGCCGCGGATCGCTCCCGCTACCTCACCGTACCGGTGGATTTTCCGCCGCGGATCACCGAGCTCGCGCACGCCTGGGTGGGCAACGCGACCGACCCGCGGTTGGAAGCGCGCCTCATCGAGAGCCGATTGCGTCGGGACTATCGCTACGATGTGGATTCGCCGTCGGGGTCTGCGAAGAACCCGCTGTCGGACTTTCTGTTCGTGTCCAAGCGTGGGCACTGTGAGTTCTATTCGACAGCCATGGCGCTGATGCTGCGCACGCTGGGCGTGCCGACGCGCAACGTGACGGGCTTCATTGGCGGTACGTACAATCGCTTCGCGCGGTCGTACGCGGTCCGGCAAGGCGACGCGCACTCTTGGGTCGAGGTTTACCTGGACGACACGGGCTGGACTCGCTTCGACCCGACCCCACCCGCGAACGCCGCTCCGCAGAGCGATATCACCGGCTTTTTGGCGTTCGTGCGCGACTTCGTCGAGGCCACCACGCAGCGCTGGAATCGGCACGTGATTGGCTATGACTTGAAGCAGCAAGTCGGACTGCTGAAATCCGTGCACAAAGGCTTCAGCGCGCTGCGCGATCGCCCGGGCACGCTGGGCCGGATGCTGTCCTCACCGCGTGCGACTTTGCTCGCCGTTATCGGCCTGATCGCGGCGATTTACGCTGCGGTCTGGCTGAGCCGACGGCGCAAAGGGCTGTCTCCCGGCGCACGCGCCGCCACGGAACGAGAAACCATGGCGCGTGAAGTGGTCGAGCTGTACCGGCAGCTCGAGGCCGCGCTGGCTGCGCGGGGTGTGCCACGACCCACCGGCACGCCGCCCCGCGCGCACGCCGTAGCGCTTGCAGGCATGGGTCACCCCACGGGCAGCGAAGCCTTGGCGCTCACGGAACGCTACATTGCAGCGCGCTTCGGCGGCATCGCCCTCAGCAGCGAGGATCGGCGTGATTTCGCGCGGCGCGTGCGCGCGCTACGCACGCAACGCACGAACAGCGAGCGCGAAGCGGCCTAAACTCGCACGGGGCGAGCGACTCACGCCTCTTGGCGGCGCAGCACGATTTGCGCAGAACCCGCGGAAGCCTGCGCGATGCCAACAACGGCACCGCGGCTCGGACGGGCGCGCAACGCATCGAACTCTAGGTCCGGAGCACCATGCTCGATCCAAGCGACGACCACGCGCTCGCCGGATTTGAGCTGGTCGATTTGGTGCATGTCGACCGCGACGCCGCGGGCCAGCTCTTCAGCGGTGACGGCGCGTTGCACGGAAGCCAGAGGGCGCTGGTTCGCGCCGGGCAGCTTGTCGCCCACGACGCTGTCGCGCGAGTAGGACTGCACGATCAGGCGGTACCCAGCGCTGGTCGCAGCAGCCACATCTTGAGCGGAAACTTCAGCGCGCATGCGCTCCACCGAGACCGCGCCCAGGCTGGTTACCGCGAGCAAGGCCATCCACGAGGCGCCGGCGGCCGCAGAACTGACGACCGATGACCGCGTATTGCGCGTTCGCTTCTCGGTGGTTTGCTGGGTTGCCATGGTTGCCTCGTTCATTGGATTAACGCTTCAGCGGGGAGTTCGTTTCTCGAGATATGCTTAAGCAGGTTCTGTGCCAACGGTTGCAGCCTGCCCAACCTTCCCAAGTTGGAGCACTTAGACGCTTTCTTGACGCTCACTGAGGTCCCCGCGCACCCAGGCCCCGGGGTGCTGGCCGACCCAGCGACCGACGAAATACCCGCTTTTAGGGCTTAAGTGCCGGGTCAGGCTGGGTAGCCAGCGCGGCCGCCCACTTCAGAGAGTCCGCGCAATTCCCTTCGGACGCGGCGGACTGGGAGTTTCGTCGAAACGGGCCGAGCGTAACAGCGACGTCACGACCGTGCCGAAACACCGCAAACGGCCCACGAGTGTGCCGCTCGCGACACACATGTCCGGCCTCTGTGGCGTGTTCGGCCTCGACGGCGGACACGAACTCGGACAAACGACCGCGACTGTCCAGCACCTGGTCCTCGATGGCCAGCACGCCCCGCGCGAACGCACGTAGCCCGCCACGCGCCGCGGCATCGCTGTCATAGCGAATGCGCCAACCGACGCTCGTGGCACCAGCGTCCGAGAAGGCGGTCACGCGGTCGCCAGCCCAACCGGCCGCCGCTTCGTGGGCGGCGCGCGCCGGCATCCACTCCTCGAACAGGATACGCAGCGTCTGCTCGCCGTAGATGTCGCTGTAGGTGACCGACTTCGGCCCAGTCACGCTCGGCGTGAGCGCGGGCAGCGCTTCAGGAGCCTCGCGCGCTTCGTACTTTTCGACGTGTAGGATCTGCTCCGTACTGACGGGTAGGCGTTGCCACACCGCATCCACCGCGCGCCAACCGCCACGACGGCGCACCTCGTTCACGAATGAAAGTCCATCTATGTACGGGGCGATCACCGAGCGTTTGATGATTGCGGGCACCTGCTGCACGACGCCAGCCGACAAAGCCCCCTGCAGATCCATCATTGAATCCGGGAGATCAGGCGCACGCATGCCCTTGCCTGCGAACATCGCGTCGAACATGGCGCTGGTCGCGTCACCCTCAGCCAAAGCGTGCACCGCGCCCTGCCAATCACCGGCGTCAGCGCTGAAATCCAGCAGCTTTTCCAGGCCGTAGTGTTGATCCTGCAGGGCGTGCACGAGCTCATGCCAGAGCGTCGCATCCAACTCTTGGCCGTGCAGGTCCCCGCCTAGGAACATGGTTTTTTCGTGCGGCTCATAGAAACCGAGCAGCTCGGCGCGCATGACATCCAGCAAGCCACGCCGGTAGTCGTACGAAGCGGGCACGGTACCGAGCGCAAACAAGATCTCGCCTGAGGCGCTGACAAAGGCGGGGGGGATCTCGGTGTCGAGCTCGTGCTCGACGCGCGCAACCATCTGATCGCGACTGATCACGCGGCCTTTTACCGGGCCGGTCGCGGGTAGCTCACGCAGCGCGGACACGTAGGCCAGCGCTCGTGCCACGGTTTCCTCCGCGGCTGCGTCCTGAGCAGCGCTTTCGGGCACGGCACTAGCGGGCGCCGCGGAGCCCGTAGACCGAGCCACAGGGGCGAATGATGCACTGGGCGGAAGCGTAGATTCTCGTGCGGCGCACGCAACGCTCACCGCACAGCACAGGGCGAGCGCAGCGTGGGAAACGCGCCTCATTGCGCGGCAGCGGCGCGCAGTGCCGCAATGGCAGCGCGTCGATCGGGCTGGCCGAACACGGCATTCCCCGCAACCAACATCGTCGCGCCCGCGGCGACGACGCGCGCCACGGTGTCCGCCGCGATGCCGCCGTCGACCTCCAGCTCGATGTTGAGGCCGGCCTCGTCGATCATGCGTCGCACGGCCGCGATTTTTGGCAGCACGTTGGGGATGAATTTCTGTCCGCCGAAGCCGGGATTCACGGTCATCAGCAACACCAAATCCAAGTCTGGCAGCACGTAACGGAGAAAGTCCTCCGGGGTGTGCGGGTTCAGCACAACCCCCGCCATCACCTTCAATTCACGCAGCTGAGACAACGTGCGCTGTAAATGCGTCGACGCCTCGACTTGCACACTGATCGAATTGGCTCCCGCGCCGGCGAAGGCTTCGATGTAGCGCTCAGGCTCCACGATCATCAAATGCACATCCACATGCGCCTTCGTCGCGCGCCGCACGGCGTTCACGATGATCGGACCGAGCGTGATGTTGGGCACGAAGCGCCCATCCATCACGTCAACGTGGATCCAATCCGCGCCCGCGGCTTCCGCTTCTTGCACTTCCTCGGCCAGCCGTCCGAGGTCAGCGCTCAAGATAGACGGCGCGATGCGGACGTGGCGCGGGCGAACTGCGGTCAGTGACTGCTGAGTGGGGGACGCCATGTAGGAGGAACCAATAGCTGACGACCTAGCGCGGGTCGAGGCAGTCGAGCGTTTGTAGCGGCCCTCGGAGGAATGCGTGTTAATCTTGGGGAAACGTCTGATTCCCTCGTTTCGCCGCTGCGCAGATTGAGCTCATGATCACTCGGCCACTCGGTAAACAAGACTACGATCACATCGTCCAGATCATCGATCGCTGGTGGGGCGGGCCGACAACGGCTCTGGCTCATCCGATCTTCTTCCACGAGCTCGGCGCAATGGCGCGAGTGGTGGAGCACGACGGCATCTTGGTCGGATTTCTGCTGGGCTTCGTTGCGCCCGGTCCGCCCAAGACGGGCTACGTACACCTCGTCGGCATTCACCCGGACTATCGCCGGCGTGGCGTCGGCAAGGTGCTCTACCAGACGTTCGAAGAGGACGCGCGCGCTGCCGGCTGCACGCGGCTGAAAGCCGTCACCACCAGTGGCAACGAGGGCTCGATCGCTTTTCATCGTGCCACTGGGTGGAGCGTGACGACCGTGGAGGACTACGCGGGACCAGCGCGGCCGCGTGTCGTCTTCAACAAGAACCTGTGACCGTTTAGGTGTGCCGTGACCTGTTGGCCTGCTGCTCGAGGGTTTCCGAGCCTCGTTTCGAGGCCCCGAGCGAGCCTGCATTTGACGCGCACGAGGCAGCGATAGAAGCTGTGCCGGAGCCGAAATGAGCACCACTCCCTCGGACAGCATCAGCCCCGCCGAACTGCGGGCGATCGGGCTATTCGGCGCGTTGAGCGATGAAGTGCTGACGCACCTGGCCGGTACTCTGACCATGCAAAGGCCGGAAGCGGGCGAGATCGTGTTCCGCGAAGGCGATGACGCGAACGCGATGTTCGTGGTCATCGGCGGCGAGATGGAAGTGCTGAAAAAGAGCAAGCGCGCCACCGAAGCGCGCGTTGCTTTACTCGGTCCCGGCGACTGGTTCGGCGAGATGAGCATCGTGGACATTCAGCCGCGTTCGGCAACTGTACGAGCGCTCGCGCCTTCGCGTTTGCTGCGTGTCAGCGCCGCAGATTTGGACGCGCTGTATCGCTACGACCTGCGCTCGTATTCGTTGATCGTGCTCAACTTGGCGCGCGAGCTGAGCCGCCGGCTTCGCGTCGCGGATGGCATTCTCGCCGACTTGATCTCGAACGTGCTCGACCACTACCTAGCGGGCCCGGGCGCGAGCTGAGGTAGGCCGGCCTCACCGCCTGCGCCGGCTTCATTCGACGGCCCCGTGCCACCGGCCCCAGCGTCGAGGCTAGTGGAATCACCAGCAGAGCCGATGGCGCCGGCATCCGCAGCGCCTGGCGCGCCCGCCTGGCCCGGAGTGGCGATATCACCGCTGCCCGCGGCGGATGACGCGCCGCCCGTGGCCGACTTTCCACCGCCACCCGTGTCAGTCGAGCCGCGATTTCCTGGCAAGTCCGGCTGCGGATTGAGCACACAGCCGCCGAGCGCAAACCCAAGCAGCCACGACTTGTGCCAACAAATACGCATCGCCCGCTGCTCTTCTAGCACGAGCTGAGCCAACGGAATTGCGCTCGGCGCGGCCGCTCGGCTCGCCACGATCGGCACATTTTGGCACAGATCAGGACGGCGCTGTCACGAGCGAGCAGCTTACGGCTTGGTCAGACCAGGGGCGCCGGCTTCAGCCGCGCCGGCCTGGCCAGCTTGGCCCATGGTCGGTGCGCCGCCCTCT
>FSWQ01000301.1_pt1 | contig 10191 bp, 4 predicted proteins | sample 1637691 | NCBI WGS metagenome assembly FSWQ01 (sample SAMEA3914814, study PRJEB12502) | metagenome | biome: forest; material: soil | place: USA | collected 2011-09-16 | depth 0.1 m | reverse complement strand
GTCCGGAACGCATGTACAAGGTGCGCTTCGGCGGCCGCGTCATCCAATACACCGGCAGCTCCGGTCGCCTCGTGCATGAGTGGGTGGACACGCACGACGTGCTCGCCATGGCTTATGACGTGCCCGTCCCCGGCTACAAGAACCACGTCGTGAACACGCTGCGCTTGTGGTCCGCCAAGGCCACTCGTGACTTCGACATCGCCTGGTTCAACCGCGGCGACTACATCAAGTCCGTCGAAGAAAAGAGCGCCACGGAGAACATCACGCGCGTCTTGTATCCGAATGATTCTCAGCCGGCCGGCAAAGAGCTGCGCCTGAGCCAGGAGTTCTTCCTCGTCTCCGCCACGCTGCAAGACGTGCTCGGTCGCCACCTGCGCTACCACTCGGATCTGTACAACCTGCATGAGCAGGCCATCTTCCAGATGAATGACACGCACCCAGCGCTGGCCGTGGCCGAGCTGATGCGCCTCTTGGTGGATGAGTACGCCATGCCCTGGGACCACGCTTGGTCCTTGGTCAAGCGCTGCTGCGCCTACACCAATCACACCATCTTGCCGGAGGCGCTGGAGCGCTGGCCCGTGTGGTTGATGGAGAAGCTGCTGCCTCGCCATCTGGAGATCATCTACGACATCAACGCGCAGTTCTTGAACGAGGTGAAGAAGAAGTTCCCCGGTGATGACGAGCGTCTACGCCGCATGTCCATCATCGAAGAAGGTGGGGAGAAGCGCGTGCAGATGGCCAACCTGGCCGTGATCGGCAGCACTCGCGTGAACGGCGTGTCCGCCCTGCACTCGCACCTGCTGCGCGAGCACCTGTTCCGTGACTTCTACGAATATGACGGCGCGAAGTTCCTGAACGAGACCAACGGCGTAACGCCGCGCCGCTGGCTCTTGAAGTGCAACCCGGGCTTGTCCGCGCTGATCACCAACCGCATCGGCCCCGGCTGGGAGATTGATCTGGACCAACTCCAGCGCCTCACCCCATACGCGAACGATCCGGAGTTCCAAGCCGAATGGCAGGGAATCAAGCGTCAAAACAAAGTGCGTTTGGCCGGCGCGCTGAAGCAACGCTTCCAAATCGAGCTGGACCCAACGCACCTGATTGATTCTCAGGTCAAGCGCATCCACGAGTACAAGCGGCAGCTGCTCAACATCTTGAACGTCATCTCCCTGTACCTGACGTACAAGACCAAGCCGCCGTATGACGTCACGCCGCGCACGTTCCTGTTCGCCGGCAAAGCCGCGCCCGGCTACGACATGGCCAAGCGCATCATTCATTTGATCAACTCCGTGGCGACGGTGATCAACAATGACGTGAACGTGCGCCAGCACCTGCGCGTGATGTTCGTGCCCAACTACAGCGTGTCGTTGGCCGAGCTGATCGTCCCCGCGACGGACGTCTCCGAACAAATCTCCACGGCGGGTACCGAAGCATCCGGCACCGGCAACATGAAGTTCTCGCTGAACGGCGCGCTCACCGTGGGCACACTGGACGGCGCAAACATCGAGATCAAAGACGCCGTCGGCGACGCCAACTTCTTCCTGTTCGGTCTCACCACCGAGCAGGTGCTGGCCACCAAGGCCCGCGGCTACGATCCGATGCAGATCTACTACAGCGATCCGCTGCTGCGCTCGGCGCTGGATGCCGTGAGCAGCGGCATGTTTTCGCCAGACGACCCGAACCGCTTCAAGCCGATCGTGGATTCACTGCTGTACCACGGCGATACATACCTGATTTTGGCGGATTTCTTGAGCTACGTGCACTGCCAGCGCAGCGTCGAAGCCGCCTACCACGACCAAGCAGGCTGGACGCGCCGCGCGATCTTGAACGTCGCCAACATGGGCGTGTTCTCCAGTGATCGCACGATCCTCAGCTACGCTCGTGACATCTGGGGCGTGTACGTGCCGCCGCCCGGCGCGCCGCGCTCACAAGTGCCGCCCGCGCGCGACCCCGTCCCGCTCAGCTCAATCGCGCCGCAACTGCCGACCGTGCCGTCGCTCAAATAGCCGGTCTCGCGTACGCTCACGCTAGCCGTCCCCGCGTTGTCAACGCGGGGACGGCTAGCGTGTGCCCCCGGCGCAAATGACTATCGCGCTGGGTCGCTGCGTTGGGCTAGCCCGTAAAGCGTGGCACCCCAAAACGCAGTCAAACCGGCGGTCGCGTTCGACCAGGTATTCGCAGCTGAAAAGGCGGAGATCGCCGAGTTCCGCGAGCGCGTGTCGCGCCCCAACGACAGCGCGTATACCGGGCTGGCTTTGTCCGGCGGCGGCATTCGCAGCGCGACGTTCGCACTCGGCGCCATCCAAGCGCTCGCGCGCAAGAACCTGATTCGCCGCTTCGACTACGTCTCATCGGTGTCGGGTGGCGGCTACTTGGCAAGTTGGTTGGCGGCGTGGGTGAAGCGCGCTCCCAACGGCGTCAAGGATGTAGAGGAGCGCCTGAATCATCCTGAGGGAGGCCTAGTCGAGCCGCCTCAGGTGCGCTTCCTCCGCCGGTACAGCAACTACCTCACGCCGCAAGTCGGCGCGCTGAGCGGCGATAGCTGGGCGCTAATCGGCATCTACTTGCGCAACACGCTACTCAATCTGCTGATCCTGGTGTTTTCGCTGGCGACGATCCTGCTGCTCCCGAGAGCGGTGGTGGCAATCGCCTGCGCCGGGGTTTCGCAATCCCTGGGCTTGGACAACGTCCATGGTCTCGCCACGCTGCTTGGGTCGGCCGTGTTGATGATCATTGCGATGCGCAAGGTCGGGTTGAGTCTCCGAGTGTTCGATACCGAGCCGGGCATCGAGGAACGGCGCCGCAACGCAGGGAAAGCGGCGCACCCGTCCACGCTGTACGTGCAAGTGGTGCTGCCCGTCTTCTGCGCCGCGGCGTTCTTGGCCGCATTTCTCAAGGACCCGCCAATCGACAAAGCAATGCTCGCCCTGCCGGCGCTCGCCAACTCCCGTTTGATTTGGCCGGTCGCGGGTATGGTGGTGCAGGGGATCTGCTGGGTCGTCGGCTGGCGGGCAAGCACGTGGCGCGCGAGCAGCGAGCCCCAGGTTGCCGCTCGAGTGCGCCCCAAGCAGGCTGTTTTCGTAATGATCGGCGCCGTGATTTCTGGCGGCTTCGCCGGCGGGGGCCTGTGCCTGATCAGCGGATTCATGCGCAGATTCGGCACCGACTGCGTTGCCGACGGTGTTCATGTCGCGGACTATTCGAGCCGCTGTTGGTACGCGATGGCGTTTGGTCCGCCACTCGTGGTGCTCGTATTCTTGCTCGCTGGCATCCTTCAAATTGGCCTCGCTGGCGTGGCATTGCCGGACGCCAAACGCGAGTGGCTGGGCAGGCTCGGAGGCATCTTGATGCTGTACGCCCTGCTTTGGATGCTGCTGTTCGGCGTCGCGATCTATTTGCCGCTTGGACTGAGGCTGTTGGCTCCTCTTGCGCCCGGTTGGTACAACGAGCTGCGCGCTGGCGGGGTCCTCGGCTGGGTTGGAACCACGCTTTGGGGCGTGCTCAGCGGCGCCAAAGGGTCCACATTCAAGAAGGAGCCGCGGCCCGAATCGGGCATCGACACGCAACAACCGACGAGCAAGCTCGACCGGCCAAGGGCAGTGAGCATGACCGAGCGTGCGCGAGCCATGGCTCTCAAACTTGCGCCATATGTGTTCGTGGTTGGACTGGTCGCGCTGCTTTCTCTCGGCGTAAACGCGGCAACTCATGTGCGCTTCCCCACCAAGCCGACGCCCATCGATCAATCGCCGAGCTGCGCCGCCGAACCGGCACACGCCAAGCCTCCCGTCGTACCTGCCGCGGCTCCCTGCCCCGCGCCTGCCGCGGCTCCCTGCCCCGCGCCTGCCGCGGCTCCCTGCCCTGCGGCTACCCCAGCCCCATTGCCCCCGCCACAACTGACGCCGCACATCAACGCTTACTTCGTCGAGTTGAACGGCCTGCCCTGGTACTACCTGCTGGGCTGGCTCGGCGCGTGCTCCATCCTCGCAACGCTGCTCGCGTGGCGCGTCGACATCAACGAATTCTCGATGCACCACTTGTATCGCAATCGTTTGATTCGCTGCTACCTCGGCGCCAGCCACGATGGAGCGCGCCTGCCCGACCCCTTCACCGGCCTCGATCCCTCGGACGACATCGCACTCTCGGAGCTGGCGCCCAGCAAGGGCCACGTCGGCCCCTATCACTTGTTCAATACGTCGCTGAACCTCGTCCACGGCGAAGAGCTCGCGTGGCAGCAGCGCCGCGCGTCGTCCTTCACGCTGACGCCACTGAAGTGCGGTTATGACCGCATACCGCCGTCTGGAATGCCCGCAAAGAGCGCGCGCGATGAAGCGTTGGACAAGGATGCCTACGTTCCAACGGATGAATACACCGTCGCCACCGGGCCGTTTCAACTCGGCACCGCCATGGCAGTGTCCGGCGCCGCGGTCAGCCCGAACATGGGGTACTACTCGACGGCAGCGCTCGCCTTTCTGCTCACTGTGTTCAACGTGCGGCTGGGCTGGTGGCTCCCGAATCCTCGCGATCGCGCGAATCGCGCGTCCGCGGGGCCGCTGCTCGGGCTGGCGTATCTGTTCTTCGAGCTCTTCGGGCTGACCAGCGAGCGGCGCGGATACGTGTATCTGTCCGATGGTGGGCACTTCGAGAATCTCGGCGTGTATGAGCTCGCGCGCCGCCGCTGCAGCAACATCGTCGTTTGCGACGCCTCGGCCGATGGCGATTTCCGATATGACGACCTCGCGAACGCGATCGAGCGTTGCCGCGTCGATCTCGGCGCGGTCATCCGCTTCGGAGACCAAGCACAAGGTCTCGAAGCGATGCCCAGCGAAAAAGAGAACAAGCCCTACTTGTTCCACGGCACCATCACCTACGTCGACGGCACAGTAGGTAACTTCATCTACCTGAAGCCCAACTTGAGTGACCTTCCAGGACTGCCAGCGGACGTGCGTTGGTACGCGGACAACGTCGACGCGCGCTTCCCCCATCAATCCACCGCGGACCAATGGTTCAACGAGGCGCAGTTCGAAAGCTACCGCGCGCTCGGCGAGCGCATCATGGCCGAGGCGGTGCCCTCGATTCAGGATGCCCTGCGCATCGCTCGAACCTGACCGCCGGCGCTCAGCTCTTCAGCGCAACCGGGTTGGGCTTCCTCTGTAACGAGAGGCCCGCCCTCGCACCACGCGCCAGCGTCACCAAGATATAGCCTTTCAATGCGAGAAAGATCAGATCCTTTACGTCGTTCGGAGGGAACAAGCACAGGCTCAGCACGGATGCCCCCAAGTAGATCCAGAACGCGCTCAGCAGTGCGGAGCCTGGCGTCTGGTTCATGCGCTTCCACAACCGCAGCATCACAGCGGCAACGGCCAGATTGATGATCAGCGCCTCCCACGGCTGGCGCTCCAAGACGTCCCGTAAATCCCCGACGAACTCCACGCCTGCCACGGCGTGCTGGAGCTGCGTATGCGGGTTCATGCCCTGCATCTCCTGCAGCATTGGTGCCGCTGCGCTGCGCGCGAGGAAGAACATGAGGATACCGCCCACCCCGCACGCCAAGATCACATACGCGAGCGCGCTCCTGCCGGATTTCACGAGCTTGCTGTGTCTGTGGTAGCCGGCCGGATGAGCGCGTGCCTGTAGCTCCGCGCGTTGCTCCGCACTCACCGCCTCACCACAAGCCTCGCAGCGCTCGTCATCCTGCCAAATCGACTTCCCACAATGGGCGCACGGCACCGAAAAGAACTCCATCCCTCACCTCCCGAACGGCAGGCTAATCCGCCCGAGCGCGAGTGAAGGAGATCAATTTCTCCCGGTCGACAATTCCCGAGGTTTATTGATGGTCACGCGCCACGCCGGATTCGCGGCGCAGCCTTCGGCGGCACGGACGCCATCACCGCGCGCTGAGCGCGGCAATGGCGGGCGCTTTCCCTGCGCTGAGCTCAGAGCCTCAGAGCGACAGCACCGCGTCGCCGAGCGTTGGATCCGCATCAACGACGTAGTGGCCGACACCCAGCTTCTTCACCGGCAGGGATTTCCCGCCCTGCTTCACGCTGACCAACACCGGATCGGTCGCATCGGTCGTTTCGACCAGGTAGCTCAGGATCGTCTTGTATTTGCTGCAGTTGGCGCTCGGCGCAGGGAAGTGAAGTGTGTTCCCGGCCGTCACCGTCGGCAGCGCGCATGCGTCGCGCGCAAAGCGATAGCGCAAGACCGGCGAAGGACCCGAGACCCACAGCGAGCCGGCGTCGCGCTTGGCTTTGACGTAGTCGAGGTGCGTGCCGTAGTCCGCTGGCGAAATGGTTTCGAAGCCCCCGTCGTCATCCAACGGGTGGAAGCCGTGGAACTCACGGATCCCCCAGCCGCCGGCGGCGATCGTGTCGTCTACGTACTGATTGTTGACGTAGTTGATGCAGCTCGTCGGGTCCGCGCTCGTGGCCGGGCAGCACCCAGCGTCGTCCGGCTTGGCCGCGGTAGCCTTGCAACCTGGGTCGCCGGCACCCGAAGCATAGGTCGCGTTGCAGTACTGCACTATCGGGGTGCAACCGCCGCCGCGTTTTGCCGAGGCAATGTCGATCACGTAGTGCGAGTACGCGGGACCGAACACGTCATAGAACACGTTGAAGCCGTCCGCGAAGTTGTTTGGGCTCACCGGCACCATGCTCGTGTCCGCCGGAATGCCGCAGCGCGCGCCCAGGTAACCCAGGCTCTTCAGGAACGCGATCGCGCTCACGTTGCAGTAGTCGTAAGGGAAGATGAAAAAGTCGTTCGAGAACTCAGGGACGGTTGGTAGCAGCTTGGCCTTCAGCGTCGTGGCAGCGTCGCCGATCTCGTGCTGCTCAGCTGTAGTATCCTTGTAAACGGTGAGGCCGTCGCCCGTGACGGTGCTGGGCACTCCGCAGGAGTCACCAGCAAACGGATTCTGGGCGATGGTCTTGGTGCCTTTGACGAAGCCGTCGATGCACGGGTGATCCCAGGAGTGGCTGAAGATGTCGTTGCCGTCGGCGGCGAGCGAGATGACTTCATCCCACTTCTTGTTGCCCGTATTTGCGTCGATATCGCCCATGTCGTTGCTGGCGGTTTTGTCGCATTCTCCGACAATCACACCGAAACCGGCGCTGAGGCCGTGCGCCTTGAGCATGGGCTGGGCGGAAGAAAATACGCCGACCGCACTGTCGTCACACACGTCGTCGTGAATGATGGAGTACGCGGCGGTCGCGTTGCCCCGCCAGGTCGCGGCAGATTGGAGCTTGAACATGGACGTGCTCGGCACACCCGTGCCCGGGGCGCCGCCTGCGTTCGTGCCGCCTGTATTCGTGCCGCCTGCGTCCGCGCCGCCGGAACCGGCAAGGCTCATGCCGCCAGCGCCGACGATGCTCATGCCGCCCATGCCCGCACCGCTCGTCATGCCACCGCCGCTCGTGCCGCTGCCCGCGGCACCAGACATGCCGCCCGCAGAAGCTCCCGCTTGGCTCAGCGCGCCAGCGACACCCGCACCTGCGCTACCGCCATTCGGTGAGCCTGACGAAGAACAAGCAACGCTCGATAGATAACCGAGACTCAAAGCGCACGTAGCTAGTGAAAACGAACGTCGCATACACACCACTCCTTCGAAGTAAAGGCAGGCACAGCCCAAACGGGTACGCATACGTCGCAGCAAGAAATCTGCCATCACACGCCACTGCTGCTCGTGTCGGAAGCCGCTGCTTTTTGCGCAGCGGCCGCAAGTGGCGCCGGCGTCGCGCCGCCAACGAGCGCACGATCTGCGCAAGCCAGATCCGCGATGCGCGCTTCAAGCGTCTTTTGTGCGCGTGAAAACCCGCCGCGAGCGCAGCGCCCCGCCGCTCAATATTCACCTAAAGAATGGCTGAAATCTGCGCTGCCGCGCGCCAGCTTCAACTGCTGACGCCGGGTGCCCCATAAGCGCGAAAAACCGAGGAACGCGCTGGTTCCTCGGTTTCTGATCACTCGGCGCCGCGCGGCGCACGTTCTAGCGGCTACTCAGAACGCGACGTCGAAGGCCACGTCACCCGTGACGCCGGTTTGGTAGGCCGACACGCGCCGCTCGAAGAAGTTCGTCACTTCCTGCACGTCCTGCAGGGCCATGAAAGCGAACGGGTTCTTCGTGTTGTAGTGCTTCTCGAAGCCGAGGGTCACCAGGCGCTGGTCCGCGCAGTAGCGCAGGTACTCCGTGACGTCTCCCACTGATAGACCGGCGATGCCGCCGCCGAGTAAGTCTTCGGCGAACTGCACCTCGCAGGCAATGGCTTCATCCAGCATTGCGTACACGTCCGCTTTGAACTCAGCGTTCACGAGCTCGGGCTCCTCCGAGCGCACGGTGTTCACGACCTCGAACGCGAATGCCATGTGCGCGCTCTCGTCGCGGAACACCCAGTTGGTGCCCGCAGCAAGCCCATGAAGCAGGCCGCGCGAACGCAGGAAGTACACGTAGGCGAAGGCGCCGAAGAAGAACAAGCCCTCGATGCAAGCTGCGAAGCAGATCAAATTGAGCAAGAAACGGCGGCGGTCCGCGATCGTTTCAAGCCGGCCGATGTTCTCGATCGAACCCAGGTATTTGTTGCAAAACTCGGCCTTGCGACGAATCGAGGGGATACTCTCGACGGCGTCGAAAGCGCGCGCGCGGTCCTCCGGATCGGGCACGTAGGTGTCCAGCAGCGTCAGGTAGAACTGCACGTGCAGCGCTTCTTCATACAGCTGGCGCGACAAGTACATGCGCGCTTCGGGCGCGTTGATGTGCTTGTACAGGTTCAGCACCAGATTGTTGGCGACGATCGAATCACCGGTCGCGAAGAACGCCACCAAGCGATGCACGAGGTGCCGCTCGGGCTCCCCCATGCGCAACGTGAGGTCAGCCACGTCCGTCGAAAAATCCACCTCTTCCACCGACCAGGTGTTCTTGATCGCGGCCCGATACATCTCGAAGAACGTCGGGTAGGCCATCGGCCTCAGGGTCAAGCACAGCCCCGGGTCGAGGATTTTGGCAGGACGAGTCGCGCTGCTCATTGGCATGCCTCGCAGCTTTCGGGATTCTCTAGCGAGCACGCAATGGCCTCAGCCTCGGTGTATTCAGCGACCGCGGGGGGCACCGGCGTGTAGCCGTGCACCGCGTGAGGATTCCCCTCACTGGGCGCGGGCGGCAATGATGGCGACCGCGACGCCATGTCCACCGTGGTCTTGGCGATGCGCGTCGCGGGGCGCGAGCGCAGGTAGTACGTGGTCTTCAAGCCCCTCTTCCAAGCATAGAAATACATGCTGGAAAGCTGGCCAATGTTCGGGTTTTCGATGAACAGATTCAGGGACTGACTTTGGTCGATGAACGCGCCGCGGTCCGCGGCCATGTCGATCAGCGAACGCATGGGGACTTCCCACGCGGTGCGGTACACAGCGCGCACGCTCTCCGGCAGCTCATCCATGCCCTGAATCGAGCCCTCCGCCATCTTGAGCCGCGAGCGCACGTTGTCGTTCCAAATCCCGCGCGCCTTGAGCTCGTTGATCAAGTACTTGTTCAGCTGCAAGAAGTCGCCCGAGAGCGTCTCGCGCTTGAACAAGTTCGACACCTGCGGCTCGATGCACTCGTAGCAGCCCGCAATCGACGCGATCGTCGCGGTCGGCGCAATCGCCACGAGCAGCGAGTTGCGCAGGCCGTGCGTACGCACCTTTTCACGCAGCGTGACCCAACGCTCGCTGGTCGGCACGGGGCCTTCCCAAGCGTCGAACTGGAGCTCGCCGCGCGCCGCGCGCGTTTCCGGGAACGACTCGTGCGCACCCTTGGCGATCGCCAACTCCACGGAAGCCGTCAGCGCATTGAAGTAGATTTCCTCGGAGATCTTGCGCGAAAGCTCGCGCGCCTCCGGGGCATCGAAGGGCAGCTTCATCTGGAAGAACACGTCTTGCAGACCCATCAAGCCCAGGCCCACCGGACGCCAGCGCAGGTTCGAGGCACGCGCTTCCTTGACCGGGTAGAAGTTCAGGTCAATCACGCGATCGAGCTGCGGCACGGCCGTGCGCACCGTGTGCGCCAGCTTCTCGAAGTCGAAGCCGAGCGAGCCGTCCGCTTCGGTACGCATGTGGCGACCGAGGTTGATGGAGCCCAAGTTGCACACCGCGGTTTCACCCGCGGACGTCACTTCCAGAATTTCCGTGCACAGGTTGGACAGGTGCACCGCGCGGCCCGGCAGC
>FSWQ01003271.1_pt1 | contig 10201 bp, 6 predicted proteins | sample 1637691 | NCBI WGS metagenome assembly FSWQ01 (sample SAMEA3914814, study PRJEB12502) | metagenome | biome: forest; material: soil | place: USA | collected 2011-09-16 | depth 0.1 m | reverse complement strand
TCGACGTTGACGACCGTCGGCGACGACGACGCGGTGACCCAAAATCTGGCTCACATCTACGTGCGTCTGGTCGACCCGGGGCTCAGGAAGAAGAGCCAGGACGAGATGATGGACGAGGTGCGGCGCGAGATCACCTCCAAGCAGTCCTCGGATTTGCGCATCGTCGTGTCCGAAGTCGGTGCCTTCTCCGGCGGCGGCTTTTCGACCGCCAAGATTCAGTACACTTTGAGCGGGCCGGATCTGAAGAAGCTCGAACAATATTCGGACAACATCGTCGCGAAATTCCGCAAAGTGCCCGGCGCGGTGGACGTGGACTCGTCCTTGATCACGGGTAAGCCGGAAATCGGCGTGTACATCGACCGGGCGCGCGCGGCAGATTTGGGCGTGCAAGTGCTCGACGTGGCCAACACGCTGCGCCTGCTGGTCGAGGGCGTGCAGGTCTCGACCTACGAAGAGCGCGGCGAGCAGTACGAGGTGCACGTGCGCGCGGAGCCGGAGTACCGCGCAGACAAGGAAGGGCTGCGCTTGCTCACGGTGCCCTCTTCGCGGCTCGGCTTCGTGCCGCTGAGTGACGTGGTGCAGTTGAAGAACGGGGCGGGGCCGTCGGTGATCAATCGCCTGAATCGGCAGCGCCAGGTCGCCATCAGCGGTAACCCCGCCCCCGGGGCCGGCGAAGGCGCGATCGGCGACCAGCTGAAGAAGATCATGGAGGCCGAGCACATGCCGGCCGATTACAAGATCGCATCGGCCGGCACGACGCGCGAGATGGCGCGCACGGGCCAGAACTTCCTCTTGGCGTTCGCGCTCTCGTTCGTCTTCATGTACCTGGTGCTGGCCGCTCAGTTCGAGTCTTGGTTACATCCCATCACGATCCTGATTTCTCTACCGTTGACGCTGCCCTTCGCGTTCATCAGCGTGATTCTGTTCCACCAGCAGCTCGATATTTACTCGATGCTCGGTATCTTGGTGCTGTTCGGGGTGGTTAAAAAGAACGCCATTTTGCAGATCGACCACACCAATCACCTGCGGCGCGAGGGCATGGCGCGCTTGCCGGCCATCCTGCAAGCCAACCGCGATCGTTTGCGGCCCATCTTGATGACCACATTGGCCTTCGTGGCCGGTATGATCCCGCTCGTGGTCTCACAGGGTATCGGCGCGGGCTACAACCGCGCCACGGCTGGCGTGGTCGTCGGTGGCCAGCTGCTCTCGTTGGCGCTCACGCTGCTCGCGACGCCCGTCGCGTACTCGCTCTTCGACGACGCTTCGAACGGCCTGCGTCGTCTGTTTCGCCTCGAGGGCCCAGGTGAATTCGACATTGCCGACGGCCGCGCCCAGGCGACGGCTGGAGAAGATTAATGCTCAAAGTCGGCGAAACCGCGCCCGAGTTCTCGGCGCAAGATCAACATGGCGTAACGCTCACGCTCGGCGGCTTGCTCGCGCGTGGCCGGCTCATCCTGTATTTCTACCCCAAAGACTTCACGCCCGTGTGCACCGCGCAAGCCTGCACCTTTCGCGACGCCGCGAGCGAGCTCGGCACGCTGAGCGCCAACGTGGTGGGCGTCAGTGGCGACAAGGAGGAGTCGCATCAACGCTTCGCCGAAAAGCACAGCGTGCCATTTTCGCTGATTGCCGATCCCGAGCGGCGCATCATCAAAGCCTACGGCGCGTCGATGCCGATCTTGAACCGCACCCTGCGCGTCACTTACGTGATCGACACGAACCGCCACATCTTGGGCGCTTTCCATCACGAGCTCTCTGCCGCCAAACACCTGAGCGACGTCAAAGCGGTGCTCGGGGCCGAGTAGTCGGAGCGAAGGCCGTGACACTGGGGGTGGCGCTGCCATGCACGCGGGAGCGGGATGAATCGACGCGGCTCGACGACGCCGAGTAGGGCGCTGTGCTTGTCGTGCGTGGTTGGCAGCCTCGCGCTGTGGCTGGCGGCCTTTCTGCGTCATCGACCGGTGTCGTGCCTGATTTGGGACGACTCATTCATGTTCGTTCGTTACGCGACGCGACTCTTGCACGGCGGCGGCATCACCTGGAATCCAGGCCAGTTTCCGACTTGGGGATCGACGTCGCTCGGATTCTTGGGCGTCGTCACCGCGGTCCGAAGCGTGTCGCAAGAGCCGCAAACCGTCGCTTTCGTGTCGAGCTTCGGGTCGGGTTGCCTGCTGATTTTGCTGCTGTTCGTGTTGACCCTGCGCGTCGCATCGGGGCCGAGGAGCGCGCGTTGGCTTTCGCTCGCGCTGCTGCTCGCAACACTGTCTCGGTGCGCCGACTCGCTCGGCTCTCACTTTCGCAGCGGCATGGACACGACGTTCGCGATGGCGTACCTGAGCGCCTACCTGATCGCCGCCCACCGCTTGGCAGAGCCAACGCTCACCCCGAACAAGTGGTTCGACGCGGGAACGATCACGGGTTTGCTGGGCGGCGCCGCGCTGCTGATTCGGCCGGACCTCTTGGTCTTCGCGGTCGTGATCCCGGTGAGCATCGCGACCTCGGCTCAGGTCGAGGTTCGACGAGCCGCGCTGAGGGCCTGCTGGCTCACGCTGCTCGGCAACGGCGTAGTCTGGGCGATCTGCTCGCTGTATTTCAGGACGCCGGTGCCACTGAGTTTCTACGTCAAGTCACTGAGCTTCGATCCGGCCTTCGCTGAGCTGTACGGCCCGTGGCCGGCGCTTCATGGGGAGCTCTATTTCCGAGCCGTACTCCCGCTACTGATTGTCATCGGGGCGGGTGTCTGTTTCGTTGGCCGCGCGGCTTGGCTCCGTCGCATCGACGTGGGCGTCGCAATCGCCGCTGCGCTATTCATCTTCTACTATCGGTACCGCGTCGTGCAGGTGATGCACTATTCGCAGCGCTTCTACTTCCCGAGCTTGCCCGCGCTGGTTTACCTGGCCGCGACCTCAATTTCGCGACTGGTGCCGGTGATCTTGCGCACACTCGAGCGGTTCACTCGCGCAGGCGAGCGGTACGCGCGGATGTTCGGCGCCGTGACGCTAGTCCTCGTCGCGTTCGCGGAGCTTCGGGCCAGTACACGCTCGGTCATGAGCGCGGTCGCTTGTCCTTTGCGCACACAGGCGACCGTGCAGGCACGCCTGCGAGCGATCTGGCCCGGGCTCGACGCGGCGACCGCGCTGCCGAACGATCTGGTGATTGCCACGACCGAGGTCGGGCTCCCGGGCGCACTGAACCCCGACAAAACCATCGTCGATTTATCGGGGCTCAACGACACGGACCTGGCATTGCGGCGTCGCAGCGCCGTTCAAGCCGTGCTCGCCGAGCATGCCGATCTCGTTTATCTGCACCGCGACTACGCTCGGATGAATCGGCAATTCTCCAGCAATCCAGAGTTTGCCGCGCGCTACGAGCCCCACGATGGCGCGCCGCGAGCCACGCCGCTTTCGACCTTCGTGCGTCGAGACAGCACGTTCCGAGAGCGGCTGATTGCGGCGATCGACTCGGGCCGCTGAATCACGGCCATGCTTCGGCGGCCGCGCGCTTGCCGTTCAGCTTTCGTCTGCCGGTAGCTCGAGCCGCTTGGCGGCGCGGACTTTGCGCGTGGAAAGCTCGACGCCGAGCGCGTCGAAGCCGTAGCGGTTGGCGACGGCGAGCGCGGTGCCGTGGCCGCAGAACGGATCGACGACCAGCTTGGTTTCGCTCTCTTCGCGCAAGAAGCGGCAGGCCAAGCGACATGCCTCCACGCCCATGGCTTTGCTCCAGGGCTTGAAGCCCGCGTCGGGCAACACGTCGGGCCCGGGATGGGCAATGCGTTCGCGGGGCGCGTGCGCGAAGCACAGTAGATGTGAGTAATTGGCGCGACCGTGGCTGATCGTTCCCGGCGCGTGACGACACACGATTTTGTGCCAGAGCAGCACGCGCTGCTCGGCTTCTGCCGCGCGCTGCACGAGGTAGCCCTTGTCGATCCAGGCGCCGGCCTCGCGAATGTCGCTTTGAAAAAAGATCACTAGGCCCGGCTCGGGAACCCAACGCAGTACGGCGCGCGCCGCCTCACCGAACCAGCTCTGCCAGCCCGCAAAGCCGCGCTCGGGGAGTTCGGAAACGTCGGGCAGCGAGGTGATCACGCTCGTGCCCGGCGGCGCTGGGTTTTCGGCCATGAAGGCCAGCGCCTCGGCCTGCACGATGGTGCGCGTGGGAGCCGAGCCACTCACGGCGCTCACGGCGCTCACGCTTCCGTGATCTTTTGGATCTCGGTCTCGATGGTTTCCCACTCGGCGAGCCAAGCTTCGATCTGTTTCGTCAGGTCCAAGCTCTCTTGCTCGAGCTTTTTGACTTCGGCGGCGCTGGTGCGCTCGAAGAAGCCATCCACCGTGTAGCTGCCCGCGATCGCCTTCTTGCGCGCTTCGGCGACTTCGATTTGGCTGAGCAGCTTGTCGCGTCGCGCGGGCAAAGTGCCCAGGCGATTGCGCCGCTTTTTCTGTTCTTCCCAGGACAAACCGGGCGGCGGCACCGAGCCCTTGTTCGAGCTCGAGCCGCTGGAGGCCGCGCTGCTGGTTTTGGCTTTCAAGCTCACGGCGTCGATATCGAGGTGATCGTCGCCCGCGCGTGCCAAATACTCCGCGTAGGTGCCGGGAAACTCGCGCGGGCCCTGCGCCGTCACTTCCAAAATGCGCGTGGCCAGCTCCGATACGAACGAGCGATCGTGAGACACGAAGATGACGGTGCCCTCGAATGCTTTCAGCCCCTCGACGAGCGCGGCGATGGCCTCCAAATCCAAGTGATTGGTGGGCTCGTCGAGCACCAGCACATTGGGCTTTTCGGCGATGATTTTGCAAAAAATGAGGCGCGCGGCTTCACCGCCGGACAACGACCCGACCGGCTTTTGCACGTCGTCGCCGGAGAACAGCACGCGCCCGAGCATGCCGCGGACCGTGGCCGTGCCCTCGCTCGGGCAGGCTTCCCACACGTAGTCGAGCGGCGTCTGTTTGGCGCTGCCGAGTAGCTCGTGGTGATCCTGAGCGAAGTAGCCGGGACGCACCTCGTGACCCCAGCGCGTCTTACCCTGGTCGGCCTTCAGCCGCTCCACGATGATCTTGAGTAAGGTCGACTTACCGAGGCCGTTGGCGCCGATCACGGCGAGCTTCTCGCCGCGGCGCACGGTCAAGGACACGTCTTTCAGCACGACCTTCGAACCGTACGCCTTCGAAACGCCTTCGACCTCCAACACTTCTTTGCCGCTCGGGCGCTCGGGCGTGAAACGGAACAAGGGTTCCCGCCGTGAGCTTTGGGCGAGCTCTTCGACTTCGATTTTTTCGATCTGCTTCAGGCGGCTTTGGGCTTGCTTGGCCTTGGTCGCCTTGGCGCCGAAGCGATCGACGAAAGCCCGCTTTTCCGCGATGATCTTCTGCTGCCGGCCGATCTCGACTTCTTTGCGCTCACGAACGGCGGCCTTTTCGATCACGAAGCGCGCGTAGTTGCCGACGTAGCTGGTGACGGTGCCGTAATCCACGTCCAAGATATGGGTGGCCACGTTGTCGAGGAAGCGCTGATCGTGAGAGATCACGAGCGCGGTGCCGCGATAGCCGGCTAGGAATTTTTCCAGCCAACGGATGGACAGGATGTCCAGATGGTTGGTCGGTTCGTCGAGCAGCAGGCAGTCGGGCCCGCCGATCAACACTTGCGCGAGCAGCACGCGTAACTTGAACCCGCCCGACAGGGTCGACAGCTTTTGCTGGTGTGAGGCGAGGGGAATGCCGAGGCCTTCTAGAATGGCCGTGGCGCGCGCTTCGAGCGTGTAGCCATCGTGCGTGGCGATGGTCTCCTCCAACTCGGCTAGCTGGTTGGCGTCTCCGCCGTGGTCGATGATGCGCGAGCGCTGTTCCAGCGCCTTCCAAACCTGGGCGTCGCCCATCATCGCCACGTGTAAGATCAGGGCTTGATCGTCGAGGAAGTGATCTTGGCGAAGCACGCCGACACGCGCGCGCTTGGGAATGTTCACGGTACCGCTCGTCGCCGGCTCGTCGCCGGACACGATGCGAATGAAGGTGGTCTTTCCGGAACCGTTGGCGCCGACGAGGCCGTAGCGCGAGCCTTCGTTCAGTTCGAGGCTCACGCCTTCGAACAACGCGCGCGCGCCGTACGATTTACCGAGGTCGGTGGTCCGAATCATAGTCGGGGGCTGAATGCCCCAGGAGGTGGACAGAGTCCACTAGGAAATGCCGGCGCGGGTCGGTTGCGATTGAACGCCACTCAGTGCCGCGGTTGCCACGCGACTACGGCTGGCCCATCCCGCGCAAAGCACGACGAAAGCGGAGGTGATGAGCATGGGCGCCGTCACCCGTTCACCGAGGAGTAGCCATGACCAGAACATGCCGAGCACCGGCTGGGCGAGCTGCACCTGGCTGGCACGCGCCACCGTGGTCCGCGTGAGCCCGCGGTACCAGGCAAAAAAGCCCAGGTACATGCTGACTACGCCCGCGTAGCCGAGCCCCAACCAGGCCTGAAAAGACACCCTGGGCAGCAAGGGATGTTGCACGAGCGAGAGCACCGACAAACTCGAGGTGAGCGGCAGCGAAAGCACGAGCGCCCAAGAGATCACGCGCCATCCGCCGAGACGTCGCGTCAAGCGCGCGCCCTCGCTGTAGCCGAGCGCCGCGCTCAGCACGGCGATCAACATCCAGCCGTCGGCCGCGACCACGTGTAGCGAGGCTTGCGTGAAACCAAAGGCGAAGACCGAGGTCGCGCCGAGCGATGAAGCGAGCCAGAACTTCGCCGACGGCCGCTCATCGTTTCTGAGCACTGCGATCAGGGCGGTCGCCATGGGCACGAGCCCGATGATGACCAGCGCGTGCACCGCAGGCACGCTGCGCAGCGCGACGGCACTACAGAGCGGGAAGCCGAGCACCACCCCCAAGGCGACGATGCCGAGTGACGCGAGGTCGGCGCGCGCCGGCAAGCGCTCGCGGCGCAGCGCGAACACCAGTAGCGCGAGTGTGCCGGCGATCACCGAACGCCCGGCACCGACCAAGAGCGCGCCCAGCTCCGGGACGGCCGCGCGGGTCGCGGGTACGGTAAGGCTGAAGCACGCGACCCCGAGCGCGGCCGCGCCCAAACCATGAAAATGACGCGCAAAACCGAGTCTCGAAACTCGTAGCGTTATCGAACTCCAGAGAGTATCGTTACTCAGGTATGACATGGAAATAGATAACACTGCGGCGAAGAATGGCAAGTCACCGAAAGCGGACGTGCGCATCGGAAGTGAGCTGCGCGCGCGCGTCGCGCGCCTCGCGTCGGGGGCCCTGTTGCCCTCGGTGCGAGAGTTGAGCGCAGAGTTCGCGGCCAGCCCGGTCACGGTGCAGCGCGCGATGGCGCAGCTCGCGCGCGAAGGTTTGGTCAACAGCCGCCCGGGCGATGGCACCTACGTCGCCGAGCGTTCTCGCGAGCCACCGCGCGCCGATTCATCGTGGCAGTTGACGGTCCTCGGTCCTGCGGCAGATCCGATCGCCAACGCGGCCTTCGAGCTGCCGGTGCCCGGAACGTTGGTCCTGGGCAGTGGTTATTGCGATCCATCGCTGCAGCCCCTCGGACTACTGGCGAAAGCGGCGCGCCGCGCCGCGGCCAACGCGCGGGCTTGGGATCGCTTGGCTCCTGAAGGGCATCCGGAGCTCAGGCTGTGGTTTGCGCGTGACGTGGGCGGTAATGCGCGCGCTGACGACGTCGTGCTCGTGGCGGGTGGGCAGGCGGCGCTGGCGGCAACGTTTCGCACCTTGGTGCCGTTCGGGGGCCCGATTTTGCTCGAGTCACCCACGTATTTCGGCGCGCTCAGCGTGGCGCGCGCCTTGGGCTTGAAGCCGGTGCCCGTCCCGCTCGACAGCCAGGGGATCCGGGCGGATCTACTGGAGGCAGCGTTTGCCTCGAGCGGCGCACGCGCGCTCTATGTGCAGCCCGCCTTCTCCAACCCGTCGGGGGTGACGCTGTCCGCGCAGCGCCGCAAAGAGGTGCTGGAAGTGGCGGAGCGCGCGGGGGCGTTCGTGATCGAGGACGACTACGCGCGCGACTTGGCGTTCGGCGCGGCTCCTCCGCCGCCGCTGTTCCGGGATGCAGGTGATCGCGTGGTGTACATTCGCTCGCTCACCAAGTCGACGGCTCCTGGGCTACGCGTCGCGGGGGTGGTCGCCAAAGGTCCCGTGCTCGGGCGGCTGCGGGCGCTGCGAGCGACGGAAGATTTTTTCATTTCCGGCTTGCTGCAGGACACCGCGCTCGAGCTGGTCAACGCGGCTGGCTGGGGCAACCATGTCCTCAAGCTGCGTCACACGTTGCGTGAGCGGCGGGATATCGCTGTGCGCGCGCTGACTCGCCATCTGCCCGCTGCCCGTTTGAGCCGAATCCCCGAGGGTGGGTTCAGCCTCTGGGTGGAACTCCCATCGGGGGTGGATGATCTCGAGTTCGTTGCCGCGGCTGCGCGCGCGGGTGTCTCGCTCACGCCCGGGGTACCCTGGTTTGCCGCAGAAAAGCCGGCTTCCTTCGTGCGCATCAGCACGGCGGGGGCGCGCGGTTCGGACCTCGAGGCGGGCATCGCCCGGCTCGCGTCGATCACCTGACTTCGGGAACATCGCTCGGCGCGCTTCCGAGCACGCCGTGCGCCCCACACGCTCGCACCTGGTGCACCCAGCGATTCCAAGGCGACACACAAATGCTAGTGCATCCGCCGTCTTGGCAATAGCATACGGTGATGGCGCGGCTTCTTGCTCGAGTGAGTCGGGGTACCTGGGTGATGCTGTTTTGCGGCGCGGGCGCGATTGCGGCTGCCTGCGGTGGCAACCCAACGGTGATTAACCATGACGCTGGGGTCGCCTACGGTGCAGACGGCGGTGAAGCCAATGGTTCGTCGGGCGGCAGCGCAGCCACGGGCGATATCGGCACGGCGGCGACGGGCAACCTCGTCACGACTCCAGACGGCGGGGATCCCGGAACGGCCCCGATTGTAGCGACGGGCTTGGTCTTCGATCCGAAGAGCGTGACCCTGACCTTGGGCGAAACCGGGGCCGTCGACACCGCGAGCTACACGCTCAAAGCAACCCTCGAGGGTGGTGTCGTTCGTAGTGTCGCCGCCGAATCACTGGAGTTCGACCGGCCCGATCTGGCTTCGTTCGAGCTCGGTCCGCCCGCGCTGCTCACGGCAACGGGCACGGTCGCCGGTACGGGCGTACTGCACGCGGTGTTCGGCGGCAAAGAGGCGACCGCGAAGCTGACCGTCAACATCGCCGAATCGCATACCGCGGGCACGGTGCCGAAGAAGGCCATCACGGCCTTGAACGGTGACGACTTGGACGACGATCCCGCGCTCGGCGAATTGCTCTACCCGTACGACAAGACCGTGTTCCCGCTCGGCTTGGCCTCGCCCTTGATGATGTGGGACGCGCCCAATCCAAAGGGCGACGTGTACCGCGTGCACCTCGAGCAAAAAGGCTTTCAATACGACTACTACTCGGCGGTCGCCGCCCCCGCGCAAGTGCGTGTGCCGCAAGAGGCGTGGGATCGCGTTACCGCGTCGAACACTGGTGACGCGTTGAACCTGACGGTTTCGCGCTGGGATAGCGGCACCGGAACCGCGTACACGTCGGTGAGCGAGCGCTTCACGATCGCGCCGGAGAGCTTGCGCGGCGCGATCTACTATTGGACGGCATCGCAAACGGATCCGAGCGATGCAAAGACTCGCATCGGCAGCATTCAGCGCGTTTACCCGGGCGCCGGTGCCAAGCCGGAAAAGCTCAATCAAGGCCGCTGCATGGGGTGCCACTCGGTGAGCGCCGACGGCACCACGATGGTCGCGACGATCGAAGATCCTTCCGCACCTTCCGACGCGCCGTACAGCAACTGGACCGGCGTGCGCGCCTGGGCCTCGTTCGCCTTGCCGGACGGCGACCTCTCCAACCAAACCACGAAATCGGGGGCGAACTCGGCGTTGACCCCGGATGGGAAATACGTGGTCTTCGGGGGGCGCGCGATCGATAACGGCGCCTTCGTGCCGGGCTCCAAGTTCATTTCGTTGGCGCTGACCGCCACGGGCGACGTCGTCGCCGACAGCGGCTTGGACGACTTGGTGCTGCCCAACGGTGACGTGGTGAGCGCCTCCGGCAGCGACGGCGTGATGATGCCTTCATTTTCACCCGATGGAACCAAGCTCGCCCTGGTTCAGGCGAAGACCGGCTCCGACCTGAGCGACAACGTGATTCCGAAT
>FSWQ01002146.1_pt1 | contig 10203 bp, 7 predicted proteins | sample 1637691 | NCBI WGS metagenome assembly FSWQ01 (sample SAMEA3914814, study PRJEB12502) | metagenome | biome: forest; material: soil | place: USA | collected 2011-09-16 | depth 0.1 m | reverse complement strand
TCCAGCTGAGCTACGGGTGCGTTGGGGGCGAGTGCATAGCATGGGTTTTTTGAACTGGTTCGGAAAAATGCTGTCGGCCAATGGGTAGGCGGTTGGCGGTGAATGTGTGCAGGTCTGAAAAGATTGCAGAGGCAGCGGTTCACCACGACAGCCAAGCCAGGCAGAACGTCGATTTCCGCCGAGTGGCAACGCTGGAACGACGGTTAGCCCGCGGAAATTACTAAGCTTTAATCCCGCGAGCAGGCGATGGCACAGAAGCTGCTTAGTAGAGCTACGAAACGCCTCGAAGAGTGCATTCCTCGAGGCGTCCCTTAGGTTGCTTTGCTTCTACTTAGCCGCTCCAACGGCGCTTCTTGAGCTTCGCTTCCGCTTCCTTAGTATCGCTTCACTGCTTTCGCCCTTAACGACGATAGCCTTGGCAGACCCGACGGGGGTAACTCCGCTCGGGTCTTCGCTCATTTTGCGTTCAAATCTACGAAATGCACGCTCAATTCGAGCGCTATTTCGAGAACGCGGGGCGCGCCCGAAAGATTCCTGTGTTCAGGGGCTGCGCGGCGAGCCGAACACGTGGTCGGCGGGGGCCTCGGAATGACAGGCGGCGCACAGCGCCAAGGGCGTGCCGCTCGCGAGTAGCCGGCCCTGCGCATCGAGCTCGAAATAGCTCCAAACGCCGCCCGCCTTGCGCATGGCGTAGCCGTGACCCATACCGCGAGGAAGTTCGGCCAACACGGAGCCTTCGGGAAATACCGTGTCGGTGACGAGGCCCGTGTAGCTGGCGCGCGCCGCTTCGTTGACGCGTATGTCAACGGACTGTTCGGGTTGGTGGCCGCGCGACGTGAATGGCGCTGGGTTGATCGCCGGCCACTGTTGCACCTCGGAGTACACCTCCCACACCGGTGCGGCGGTCGCGCGGGGTTTCGGAGCTTCGCCGTCATGCGCAGTTTCCCAGGCGTCAGAAGCGCCGGCGAGCGGGCCGTGCGGCGCTTCTGCGCAACCCGTCACCGTCAGTAGCGCGGTCAGCGCGGCCAGCGCGGCCAGCGCGGCCAGCGCGGCCAGCGCGGCCAGTTCGACCTGGCACGCCGGGCGAACGAGGCCAGAGACGAGGACAGGCCAGGCTGCGCGCAACAAGCGGGCATGGTACCACGAGGGGGTGCGATCGAGGGTTCGTGAGCGTCGTGGCCGAGTCGCTTGGCTGCTGGTCTTGTGCGGCGTCGCGAGCGCGTCCTGTACGCACGCGGGCTCTCGCGCGGCGGGTGCAGCGAGCCCTGCCGGGCCGTCCCGCGCGCAGCTCGCCGTTCATCCCCCGGCGGCGCCGACGGGCGCGCCGGTAACGGGCCGCGATCCAGAAGCCGTCAGGGCCGAGCTCGCCGCGGCTTCGCCTGCGGGCGCGGAGTCCGCGCAGTCGCTGGGTCAGCCGCGGCCAGCGCGCGAGCGTGGTTGGCTTGGGGTGGAGTTAGCCAAACGTGCCGCCAATGAATCCGGCGTGCTCGTTCGAGACGTCGTGCGCGGTTCGCCTGCGGCGAGCTCCGGGCTCGTGACCGGTGATGTGATCTTGAGCGTCGACGGCGAGAACGTGAGCGAGCCGGAGGACGTGAGTCGCCTGGTTGCGGTGCGCGGCGCCGGGCAGCGCTTGCGGCTCGGGTTGCAAGGGCCGGGCGCGCTGCGTCTTTTGGCCATCGAGCTCGAACGCTTTCCGGATAGTGACGAGATCATGCGTCGTCAGTACGTCGGCCTGCCGGCGCCCGAGTTCGATGCGCTCGAGACCGCGCAGGGCAGCATGGAGCCGCGGCTCGCCGCGTTGCACGGCAAGGTGGTCGTGCTCGAGTTTTGGGCCTCTTGGTGCGGGCCGTGTCATCTGCTGAGTCCGGTGCTCGAGGGCTGGCACGAGCGCTTCACGCCGCAGGGCGTGGTCGTCGCGGGTGTGTCGGCCGAGACGGTGCCCGTCGTCACTCGTTCTGCGTATCAAATGGGCATCGCTTACCCGGTGTTTGCCGATCCGAGCGGCGCGACCACCAAGGCGTATCGAGCGATGGCGCTACCTACGGTGTTCGTGCTCGACAAGGGCGGCCGGATCCGCGACGTGATGGTCGGTTATTCGACGCCGGGCCTCGCTCGCCTCGAAACCCTCGTCAAACACTTGATACAAGAGTCTTGAGCCGGGCCCGCCCGGGCCTCGTATACTGAGCGACGATGGACGAATCAGAGCTGGACCGCGCGCGAGCGCGTGCGCTCGCCGGTGGCGCGCCGAAGTACCACGAGAAGAACGCCGAGCAGGGCAAGCTGTTCGCGCGCGAACGCATCACGCACTTGGTCGACTCCGACTCATTCGTCGAAGACGCGTTGCTCGCCAACAGCACGGCCGCCGATCTCCCCGCCGACGGTGTGGTCACGGGTCTGGCGCGCGTCGCGGGCCGTCAAGTCGCGATCATGGCCAACGACTCGACGGTCAAGGCCGGGTCTTGGGGCAAGCGCACGGTCGAGAAGATCTTGCGCATTCAAGAGACCGCCGAGCGCGTGCAGTGTCCGCTGCTCTACTTGGTCGACTCGGCCGGCGCGCGCATCACCGATCAGGTCGAGATGTTCCCGGGCCGGCGCGGCGCGGGCCGCATCTTTTTCAATCAGGTGCGGCTCAGCGGTCAGATCCCGCAGCTGTGCTTGTTGTTTGGGCCATCGGCGGCGGGTGGCGCGTACATCCCGGCGTTTTGCGACGTGGTGGTGATGGTCGACGGCAATGCCAGCATGTATTTGGGCTCGCCGCGCATGGCCGAGATGGTCATCGGCGAGAAAGTGACGCTCGAGGAAATGGGCGGCGCCAAGATGCACACCTCCGTGTCCGGCTGCGGTGACGTCCTGGTGGCAAACGAGCTCGAAGCGATCGCGTTTGCCAAGTCTTACTTGGCCTTGTTGCCGGCCAATCACGAGCAAGCGCCGCCGCGCGTCGCGCCGGTGCCGCCCAAAGCAGGGCTCAAGCCGCTGCGCGAGATCATCGTGGCCGACGAGAACAAGCCGTTCGACATGCGGCTCGTGATCGAGCACATCGTCGACGAGGGCAGCGTGCTCGAGATCAAGGCGCGCTTTGCCAAAGAGATGATCACGGCGTTCGCGCGTATCGATGGGCGCACCGTGGGCATCGTCGCCAATCAGCCGAAGTATTTGGGTGGCGTGCTGTTCGTGGACAGTGCGGACAGGGCGGCGCGCTTCATGTGGCTGTGCGATGCGTTCAACGTGCCGCTGCTCTTTCTGGCCGACGTGCCCGGCTTCATGATCGGGACGAAAGTGGAGCGCCAGGGCATCATCCGCGCGGGCGCCAAAATGATCGCCGCCGTGAGTGAAGCCACTGTCCCCAAAATCAGCGTGATTGTGCGGAAGGCGTACGGCGCGGGCCTGTACGCGATGTGCGGTCCCGCGTTCGAGCCCGACGCGTGCTTGGCGCTGCCCAGCGCTTCGATCGCCGTCATGGGACCGCAAGCCGCGGTGAACGCCGTGTACTTCAACAAGATCCAAGAAAAGCCCGCCGGCCCCGAGCGCGACGCGTTCGTGAGCAAGATGCGGGATGAGTATCGCGCGGATGTGGATCTCGAGAAGCTCGCCAGTGAGCTCGTGATCGACGGCGTGGTGCCCTTCGTCGATTTGCGCCGCGAGCTCGTGCAGCGCTTCGAGCTGTACCAAAATAAGGAGCGGCCGCGCTCCAAGAAACGTCACTTGGTGTCGCCAGTTTGAGCACGGACCCCATGAGTCACGTGCGCCGCTTCGCGGTCTGTTCGGCACTGTGCATCGCCGCGCTGTTCAGCGCCGCGCGGGCGTCGGCGCAGGTCGATCTCGGTCGCGTCGGGCGTTCAGGGTCGCTCGGCACTGCGCGCCATTTGCCCGCGCTATTCGCGCGCGGCGCGGCGGGCAGTGTGCCGCTGATCGTGCGCGCTCCGGCCGGCGCACTGCACGAGCCCGGGCTGGTGAGCGTGGGCGACTTTTCGGTGGGCCAGCTCACCCCCAGCCGATTTTTGGCCTTGTCCGAGGCGCACCCGGACTGGCGGTTCGATTGGGCACCGCCGCGGCACGTCCTGCTCGATCGCATCGAAGGTTGGGTGCACGCGGACAGCGTGCGCAAAGCGACGCAGACTTCGGGACAGGGCGTGGTCGTGGGCATCGTGGACACGGGCGTCGAGCTCACGCACGGTGATCTTCGGAACGCGGACGGCAGCACGCGCGTGGCATGGTTACTCGATGTATCTCGCCGCGCGGCCGGCAAGCAGCCCGATTTGGAAGCGAGCTACGGCTGCACGGTCTCGCCTGGCTGCGCCGTGTATTCGAGCGCCGATCTGAACGCATTGCTGAACAACGACGTCGCGGGTGACGAACCAGGTGATCCGTTCGGGCACGGCACGCACGTCGCGTCCTTGGCGGCCGGCAATGGGCTGTCCGACAAGACTCCGCGCTACATCGGCGTTGCGCCCGAGGCCACGTACGTGGTGGCGCGCGTCGCGCAAAGCGACGGCGGCATTCTCGACGCGGACGTGCTGCGCGCGGTAAAATTCGTGTTCGATCGCGCGGAAGAGCTGGGCATGCCCGCGGTGGTCAACCTGAGCCTGGGCAGTGATTTTGGCGCTCACGATGGCAGCTCTGGCCTCGAACAAGGCCTGAGCAGCATGGTGGGCGCGGCCTTTCCGGGGCGCGCGATCGTGGTCGCGGCGGGGAACAGCGCGGGCCTGTACGGCGGCGAGCTGAACGCGGCCTATCCCGGTCCGTTCGGGATCCACACCGAGGTGCACGTGCCGCGTGATTCGGTGTCGCGCGTGCCCTTGCTCACGCCCGCCGTTGCGGGCAGCACGGTCAGCGGCACGGCTTACATTTGGATCGGCTTTCGCGCCGGCGACGACGTGAGCGTGGCCGTCGAAGACAAGACGGGGACACGCGTCGCGGCCGTGCCGGTCGGCAGCGGCGCCAATTACCAAGACGGAGCGCTCGAGATCCAGATCTTGAACGGCACCACGAGCGACGACGCGAGCACGAATAGCGTGAGCCCCGGGCGCTCCGGCGCGATCCTGGCCATCGATGGCAGCTGGGCCGCCGACAGCGACTTCACGATCGTGCTCGAAGGGCATGGCACGGCGGAGCTGTGGCTGCAGGGAACCGGCGACTTGGATCCCGAGCGCGGCCTCGGCGGGCTGTTTCCGAGCGCCGAAAAGGAGGGCACAATCAACGTCCCCGCCGCCGCGCCCGCTTTGATCGCCGTGGGTGCGACGCTGAATCGTACCGACTGGGTGGACGTCCAAGGCAACGCCATCGACTTGCCGAGCGTCGGCTCGATCGAGAACACGCCGCTCGACACCATCGCCTACTTCAGCGCGGCGGGTCCCAATGCGCTCGGCATGTTGAAGCCGGACATCGTGGCGCCGGGCGTGTTCGTGGCGGGGGCGATGGCGCGCTCGGTCGATCCGCGCTTCGTCTCGGGCGGGCTATTCGCGAGCCTCGGGCGTTGCCCGAACGACGAAGAGTGCTTCGTCGTGGACGACACGCACGCCATCACCAGCGGCACGTCGATGTCCTCGCCGATCGTGGCGGGTGCGATCGCGCTCTTGCTCGAGCGAGACCCCACACTCACGCAAGACGGCGCGCGGGCGTTGCTTCAGGCGGGCGCGCGCACCTTGCAAGGCATCATCATCGATCCTCGACAGATTGGCCCCGGCGCGCTCGATTTGGAGGGCGCGCTCGCGGTGGCGACCGCTGGCGATTCGCCCGCGCTGCGTTCGCCGAGTGATCAAAGCTGGCTCACGCTGTCCGCTTCGTTCGCGCATCCCGATCCGAATTGGCCAGTGAACGGCTACCTCGATCTGCGCGATGACGCAGGTCAGCTTGCCGACGGTTTCGATCCGAGCCGGCTGCGCCTCGCCACTCAGACGGCGGACGTGCAAGAGCCGCTGACGCGCGTTGCGCCCGGCTTCTATCGTTTTGCGGTAACCGCGCCGGCCGACTCCGGCGGACAGACGCTCGGCTTGCAGGTGTTTTTCGACCGGCAATTGATCGCAGAAAAGCAGCTGCCGATCGCGGTGGATCGCTGGCTCGCGACGGACGGCGTTTCCGCACGGGGCGGTTGCGCGCTACCGCGAGCTCCGGCCGAAAACGGCGCGAGCGGCGCGTTCTCGGCGCTGTGCGTGGCGCTGTGCGTGCTGCGTCGGCGCCGTTACATGCGCGCGAAGTAAGCCGTACAAGACTGAGCTTCGAACGGATCCAAGTCGGGATCGAAGGGGTGCGCGAGATCCACTCCGCCCAAGTTGATGCCGACGGCGAGCACCGCGCGCACGCCGGTGAGGTTCACCACGCGCCCCTCGGAGGAGCGGCCGCGCTCTTGAAACGGCACATCCACGCGCGCCATTTCGCGCCCGCTCTCATCTAAGCTAATCAGACGCCATTTGAACGCCACGGGCGCCTCCCACTCGCTCTCGAAGCCGAGTGACACACCCATCGGCACCTCGTCGAGATCGACCCAGATCAGCTCGATGCCCGTCGGTTCGATGGGCCGCGCGGCGCGTACCCGTCGCGGTAGTGACGAGAACTTGATCACCCAATCGTAGCGAGGTCGTCCGAATGCGCCCGCCCACTCGCCGAACGGCGGGTGACTGCCGTCGCCGCGATCACCCAAAAAAGCCCGGGAAACGGCGTAATCACCGAAGAGCGTGGCCACTTTGGCGCTGTCTTCGTCGAGCGTGTGGCGCAATACGTCGAACACGTCGGGCTCGTTGTTCCAATCGAGTGAGCCGCCGCGGGTGCCGCTCGCCGCGGCCGCGAACAACGAGGTGCTGAGCTCGGCGCTGCCCTGCGACGAACGCGCTTGCTCCAAGAAGTCCAAGAGCAACGAAGCCGCGCCGCGCTCGGGCGCGGTACGGCCGGCGAGCGCGAGTTCCGGGTGCGCTTGCGCGTCGTCGACGAGCTGCACGTCGAGCGCGCTCACGGGGCCCGTGAGCCACCACAGTTCGGTCGCAAAGGCGCGCTGCACGCCGGGTGTTTCACCGGGGTCGAGCCTTTTGGCGATCGCTTCACCCAAGCACAGCGTGGCGTCGCGCTCGGCCAGTACTTCGTCGTCGCTTGCGCCGCTGACGCAAAATGCCGCCGCGCGATCTAGAACTCCGAAGCGGACGGCGTCGCGTTCGCTTTCGAGCTCGCCCGCGTCGGCCTCCAAGTACCAATCGAGCGCGTCGCTGCCGCCGTGGGCGTCATCGCCGAGCGGAGCCGGGACCCGCAGCGCCAGCACCACGCGCTCGTAGCCGAGCTCCAAGGCCGCGAGGGCGCGCAGGGCCCGCGCCGCCGAAACGCTGGCCGCGCGCTGCACGCACACCGGGTAGCGCGCGGAGCACGCGCTGCCCAAGCTTTTCGGGCGCTCGCGTCGCGCCGCGAAGCGAGCTCCGGTGGGCAGCAGGGGATCGATCTCCACCGGGGGCCGGACTACATGTGGGCCGGCCCCGAAGAGCAGGGGCGGATCTCGACGCGCGGTGCCGGCAAACGCTGGTCGGACGAGCAGGGGCAGCGCCAGCAAAAGCGTGACGCCTAGCCGCCAAACGCGAACGACGCGATCCACGCGCGCGACTTTACCCCGGATCGAAGGGCCCGCCGCGCAACAACGCGTGCCCGAGCGGTGAGCCGGTGCTCGGCGGGCAGCGGCGCGATCGGCACGAGAATTGACAGGATTTACCCTGTCGCCCCTATACTCGCGAGTCACGGGGTTCTTCGCCCTGAAGCAAGTCACCATGAGCCTCAACTTCGACCCGTCGTACGCTCTGGAGTTCGATATCGGCCGCGGCCAAATCCGCATGGCCAACGCCGGAGAACGCGTGGTCGTCCCCGCCGATGCGCTGCTCGCGCTGTGCCAAGGCGCCAGTGAAGACGCCGTGCGCGATTTCGGGCGACGGCTGGGCACCGAAGCGGGGCGGATCATGAACGACCGGCTGGGTGAGGCCTGGCAAGCAACCATGGAAACCGTGGTCGAGCACCTGGGCGGTGAGCTCTCGATCATGGGTTTGGGTTCACTCGGACTCGAACGTTGGGGCCAAGCCCTCGTGCTTTCATTCGCACACTCGCCGCTCGGTTGGGGCGGGGATCTCTTGCTCGGCTCGATCTTGGAAGGGGCGATGCAACGCAGCTTTGGGCGAGACGTCGTGGCCATCAAGTTGATCCGCGACGCCGAGACGGTGCGCTTTTTGATCGCCGGTCATGACGGCGCAAACAAGGCCAGCCATTGGCTCTCGGAAGGCGTGCCCTGGGGCGACGTGCTGAGCCGCCTGGGCACGCGAGGTGCGTCGTGAGCCAACAAATCTCGATTTTGGAAGCGCTGCTCCAGCGCGTGAAGCGCAACGCGGCGCTCCCGCGCAGCGCGCCAAGCGCGACCGGACACGCCGCGCCGGCGCCGCTTGCGGCCGCTCCCGTCAGCGCGCCGGCGCCGCCCGCGCACGTCACTCCGCCGCAACCCGCTTACCTCGCGCCGGCACCCGCGCCGCCGCCGTATGTTGCTCCGCCGCCGTACCTCGAGCCCGAACCCCCGCCATTTCAGCCGGAATTCGAGTCCTCGGTGCCGCCCCCGCCGCAGGCCGCGCCCCTCGACGCTTCAGTCGACGATCTGCTGCTCGAAGATCCGTTCCCGTCCGTGCCCCCGCAGGCGGCCGCGCCCTCGTACAGCGACGTGCTCGAAGAGGAACAGCCCATTCCGCTCGTCTCGGTGTCGCCTCAGCGTTCACACGACGAAGACATTTCGGGCGTGATGAACGTCTCCGAGCTGAACGAAGCTCAACCCGAAGAATTGCTGGACGACGACATCGTCGAGATGACGGTCGGCGAGGCAGTGCCGCTCGACGATCTGAACTTCGACGACGAAGAGCTGGACGGCGATCACGCGTCGCATATCGAAGAGCCGCCCGCGTCGTCCTCGCGCAGCAAAGTCGCCAGCACCATGGACGAAGCGCTGGCTCGCGCGGCCGAACAGGTCACCCTGGAAGACGGCCGCGAGGTCCCGCTCAAGACGCCACCGCCCGAGTCCGGTCCGCAAGCAGCGGTCGCGCTGCCCGCTGGCATTCACGCGCCGCTCGCTCCCGATATCGAAGAGCTGCTCGAGGCCGACATCGAGCCCAAGGGCGGCGTGCGCGCGGCGCTGCCGACGCCTGAGCAACTCGGTCAAACCATCGATCTCGAAGAGGCGCGTGGCCCATCGCTCGAGCTCGATCACCCGTCCGTGGCTCAGCCCGCGTCGCTCGAAGAAGCATTGCCGCCCGAGGAGCTCGAGGTCACGTTGCCGGGCGGCGCCGGTTACGGCGGCAGTTACACCGCCGACCTGATGCCCCCGCCCGAAGCGCGGCAAGAGCTCGAAGCCCATCGCCAACGTCAGGGCGAAGAGTCCGTGCCCCCGCCTCCAGAGTCACTGGCGCAATTCCCGTCGCAGCGGGCCGCCGCGAGCACCGAGTTTGCCCCGGTGATCGTGCCCACGAGCCTGAGCACCGACTCGACCGGTCAAGGCGTGTCGATGGTCACCGTCGACGCGCCCGCGAGCGCCGAGTTCGCTCCCGAGCTGCTCGCGCGCCCGGCACTTGGTCCGACCCCGGTCGCCAAATTCATCCGCGCGCCGGCGCCACGCCCGAACACGTTCTTGGAACTGCTCGACGCATCGCTCGCGCTCGGTGCTGATTGAGTTTGGTTTTTTTGGGTTAGCGGGCGCGGCTCGCGCGGAGCGTCATGAAGCTCGCTAGTCGGCGCCAGGGACGAGATGGATCGCTCCTGGTGGTCAGCCGTGACGGCAAGCGCTGCGCATCCGCGAGCCACATTGCGCCGCACCTGCAAGCCGCGCTCGACGACTGGGATCGCGTCCAGCCCGAGCTCAAGCGTCGCTTCGACGCGCTGGAGAGCGGGCTCTTGCCCGGACAACGGCTGAGCGAGGTCGAGCTGAGCGCGCCGCTGCCGCGCGCTTACGAGTGGATCGACGGCTCGGCGTTCATCAACCACATCCTGCTCGTGCGTCGCGCGCGCGGCGCAGAGCCGCCCGAGACGTTGCTGCGTGATCCATTGGTGTACCAGGGCGCGTCGGGTTGCCTGCTCGGCCCGAACGACGACTTCAGCTTGGGCGACGAGCGCTTCGGCTTGGATTTCGAAGCGGAGGTGTGCGTCGTGCTCGGCGACACGCCGCGCGCGACCTCGCCTGCAAACGCCGCGGCGCACGTGCGCTTGATG
>FSWQ01003503.1_pt1 | contig 10207 bp, 4 predicted proteins | sample 1637691 | NCBI WGS metagenome assembly FSWQ01 (sample SAMEA3914814, study PRJEB12502) | metagenome | biome: forest; material: soil | place: USA | collected 2011-09-16 | depth 0.1 m | reverse complement strand
CGGAGTACCTGCGTGGCCCGCTCGCTTGTGACTTGCGAGACTTGCTGCGCGAAGGCACGGACGCGCAGCTCAGCGAAACGCGACTCACGCAGCCGCTGCTGTTCGTTACCGAGTATGCGCTGGCTACGTTGTGGATGACGTGGGGCGTGCAGCCTGCGGCGATGTTGGGTCATAGCATTGGTGAGTACGTTGCCGCGCACTTGGCGGGCGTATTCTCGCTGCAAGACGCGCTGAAGCTGGTCGCCGCGCGTGGGCGGTTGATGCAAGCCTTGCCGCCGGGCGAGATGATGGCGGTGAGCTTGCCGTTGGCTGAGCTCAGCGCGCGGTTGCGCTCCGGTGTGGAGATTGCGGCCGTGAATGCGCCGGCCTTGTGCAGCGTCTCGGGCACCGCGCAGGCGATAGCGGCGCTGGCTAGTGAGCTGGAGAGCGCGGGCATCGAGCATCGCCGCTTGCACACGTCGCATGCGTTTCACTCGGCCATGATGGAGCCCGCGCTCGCGCCATTTCGCGAGGTGGTGGCGGGCATTGCGCTGTCTGCGCCCAGCAAGCGCTACGTGTCGAACCTGACGGGCACGTGGATTCGGCCCGAGCAGGCGACTTCGGCGCAGTACTACCTGGACCATTTGCGTGGTTCGGTGCTGTTCGCGGCCGGCGTGGCCACGTTGAACGCGGATCCTTCCCTGCTGTTCCTGGAGGTTGGCCCGGGCACTGCGCTCGCTTCGTTGGCGCGTCTGACGTTGGGTCGAGAGGGCGCGGCGCGAGTGATCGCTTCGCTACCGCACCCGCGTGAGCAGCGCGCGCAGCTGGACGCGCTGCTGACCGCGACGGGGAAGCTTTGGTTGGCCGGCGTTGCGCTGAGCTGGGCGGGGCTGCATCGCGATGACCAGCTGCGGCGCATTGCGCTGCCCGCCTATCCGTTCGAGCGCAAACGGCATTGGGTGGACCCGCCCGCGGTGTCCGCGCCGGCAGCGGAGCAGAACAGCGCGGCCTCGTATCGCCGCGAGGAGCTCGAAGATTGGTTTCACGTGCCGACGTGGGAGCGCGCGGATCTCGGCGCTACCGGGCGGCGCGCATTGACGGGCACTTGGCTCGTGTTCGGCGCGCAAAATGCGCTCACCGGTGACGTCGCGGCGCGCCTGCGCGCCGCTGGCGCGGATGTGCTGACGATTCGCGGCGGGGACGCTTTCAGTGCCGATGGCACGGACGGCTTCACGCTGCGCCCCGACGCAGACGCCGACTATGCCGAGCTGCTCGGCGCACTCGCGGGGCGCCGCTTGGCGGGTGTGCTGCACCTGTGGAACGTGGGCGGCACGGAGCCCGTGGACACCGCGCGGCCGCTGCACGAGCTGTTGGCGCTGGGCCGCGCGCTGGTTGCTGTTGGCACGCCGCTGCGGGTGGTGCTGGCGACCAGCGGCGCTCAAAGCGTGCTCGGTGAGCTGATCACTGCGCCCAGTCGCGCGCTCGTAGCGGGGCCCGTGTTGGCGCTGCCCGCGGAACAACCAGGTTTGCACGTCAGCACGCTGGATCTGAGCGAGGACGCGCACTGGGCCGAGCGCGCCGCGTCCGCGTTGCTGGACGAAGCCAGCGCGGAGGATTGCGAAACTTTCGTGGCGCACCGCGCGGGGTTCCGCTGGGTTCGGCGCTACGCGGAGAGCGCGTTGCCCGCCGTGGAGCAAAGCTCGCTGCCGCTGAAAGCGCAGGGCGTGTACTTGATCACGGGCGGCGCGGGCGGCATTGGTCGCACGCTCGCCGCGTGGATCGCCGCGCAGGTGCCGGCTCGCTTGATCCTCACCGCGCGTACGGCGTTGCCGCCGCGCGATTCGTGGGACGCTTGGGTCGCGGCTCATGAAGCCACGGACGCAACGGCGCAAACGATTGCCAGTGTGCGTGCCCTGGAAGCGGCCGGCAGCGAAGTGGCCGTGGTCGCCGCGGATGTCGCGGACGAAGCCGTGATGCACGCTGCGCTCGAAGTGGTGCACGCGCGTTGGGGCGCCGTAAACGGCGTGATTCATGCGGCCGGCGTCGCGGGTGGCAGTGCGGTCGCTTTCTCCGAGCGCGTCGAGACAAACGCCGTACTGAGCGCGAAGCTCGCCGGCACGCAGGTGCTCGCGCGCTTGCTGGGCGCCACGCCGCTCGAGTTTTTCGTCGCCTTCAGCTCGATCAGCGCGGTGGTTGGCGCTCCTGGCGCGGCCGCGTATGGCGCGGCGTGCGCGTACTTGGACGCTTACGTGCTGTCCGCGCACAAGCCGGCGCCCTGGCGCTATGCGCTGTCCATTGCCTGGGACGCATGGCGTGACGTGGGCATGGCCGAGCACGTCGTGGTGCCTGCCGCCATGCGCGCTGCGCGCCGCGCCTACGTGGATGCCGGCATTCCGCCGCTCAGCGGCGCGGAAGCGTTTGGCAGGGCGCTGGCCTCGCGGCTGCCGCAGTACGTCGTGTCTCCGTTCGAGGTGGGGCGCGCGTTGGGAGCGCTGCGCCGTGCTGCGCGAGCCGCAGCGGCCGCGCCGAACGTTCCCGCAGCGGTAGCGGGCGCAACGGCAGCGCGCGGGGCAGGGTCGTTCGACGCGCCGGCGGGTGACGTCGAGGCGACGTTGACCGCGACGTGGGAAGAGCTGCTCGGCGTTCGGCCGGTGGGCGCGAGCGATAATTTTTTCGAGCTGGGTGGCCACTCACTGCTGGCCACGCGCATTTTGGCGCGCATCGACGAGCAATTCGGGGTTCGCTTGCCGCTGCGTGTGATGTTCGACGCACCCACGGTGCGTCAATTGGCGGAGCTGGTGAACGCACAACGTGCCAACACCGCGCAACCCGCTAGCAGCGAGCCCGCGGGCGAGCGCGAGGAGTTCGAGCTGTGACGCCCACGGAGCTGCTGAAACAACTGCGCGCGTTGGATATCCACGTGCGCGTGGAAGACGGGCGCCTGCGCGTGAACGCCCCCAAGGGTCGCATGACCCCAGAGCTCGAGGCCGCGCTAGTGGCCGGCAAAGAGGCCGTGCTGCGCGAGCTGGAGGCCACCCAGGCCTTGCCGCTGACGCCCACGCCCCGAGATGCCTCGCCGCTGCCCTTGTCGTTCTTTCAGGAGCGGCTGTGGGTGCTGCATCGCCTCCAGCCCGAGCTGACGACGTACAATTTCGGATCGTCATTCCGGCCACCGGGGCCCGTCGACGCGGAGCGCCTGGATGCGGCGCTGCGTCGTGTCGTGGCGCGCCACGAGATCCTGCGTTCGCGTTTTGCGTTGGAAGGCGATGCGCCAGTGGCGCGCGTTGCGCCGCCCGAGGTCACGCACATCGTGCACACTGACCTGCGCGGCGTGGCGGAAGAAGAGCGCGATGAAGTACTCGACCGCGCTTTGACCGAGGCGGTGCGCGTGCCCTTCGATCTTTCGACCGATACGCCGGTGCGCTTTCAGATCTTCCGCACCGACGAAGAGCGCGCGGCGTTGCTGGTTTCGGCGCATCACATTGCGCTGGACGCTTGGTCGTTCGGGCTGCTCGTGCGTGACGTGCAGGCGGAGTACGCCGCCCTCACTGAAGGTCGCCCCGCGGCCCCAGCGCCCGCCCTGCAATATGCGGATTTCGCGCGCTGGCAGCGCAAGCTGAGCCAGCACCCGAGCGGCGTGGCACGGCTCGCGTATTGGAAGCAGCGCTTGGCCGCGCTGCCCAGCGTCTCGATGTTTCCGCGCGACCACGCACCGGTGGATGGCGCGACCATCGCGGCGACGCACGACTTTCACTGGTCCGCGCCGCTGCACAACGCGGTGCGCACGTTGGCCCGTGAATCCGGCGCAACGCTGTATACGGTGCTGCTCGCGGCGGTCGCGGCAGTGCTGCATCGCCACACCGGGCAAACGGATCTCGCCCTGGGCAGCCCGCTCGGCACGCGCGAGCAAGAAGCGCTGGAAGGCATGATTGGCCCGATCCTGAATCCAATCGTGCTGCGCTTCGATCTTTCGGACGACCCGAGCTTCGCGACGTTGATCGGGCGTGCGCGCGAGGCATTCCTGGAGGGGCATGCCAATCAAGAGGTGCCCTTCGAGCGCGTGGTGCAGGCGGTGAATCCCGAGCGTTCGCTGCAGCATTCCCCGCTGTTTCAACTCGCGGTGGTGCAGCACAACGCGCCGGACGCCGGCGTGATTCAGATCAGCAGTGGCGGCGCGCTGTATGACTTGACGCTGTTCGTGACCGAGCGCGACGGCGTGTTGGACGGTTCCTACGAGTACCGCGCCGACGTGTACGGCGCGGCGACGATTCGGCGCATTGCCGAGCACGTGGAGAACTTGCTGGCCGGAGCCGCAGCCGATAGCGCGCAGCGCGTTTCGGAGCTGCCGCTGATCGGCGCGGAAGAGCGCGCGCAGCTCGTGTATCGCTTCAACGACACGAAGCGCGACGTGAATCGCGCCACGTTGGTGGCGCAGTTCGCGCACGCCGCGGCGGAGCACGCTCAAGACATCGCCCTCGTCGCGAGCGACCGCAGCTTGAGCTACGCCGCGCTGGACCAGGTGACGGACGCCCTGGCCCTTCGCTTGCGCGCGGGCGGCGCGGCTGCCGGCAAATTCGTGGCGCTGGCTACGGACCGCAGTTCCGCGTTGCCCATCGGCTTGCTCGCGATCCTCAAATCCGGCGCAGCTTACGTGCCGGTAGACCCCACGTACCCCGCAGAGCGCATCGCGCTGATGCTACGCGACAGCGGCGCCCAGCAAATTGTCACCACGCGAGCCATGCTGCCGGTGCTCGCGAAAGTAGGCGCGCAGGCGACGCTCATCGTCATTGACGACCCTGAGCCAAGCGAGCCCGCGCCGGGCACGCTGGTACCGCCCAGCGCGGACGACGTTGCGTACCTGATCTACACGTCCGGCTCGACGGGCACGCCCAAGGGCGTGCTGGTGCCGCACTCTGCCGTCAGCAATTTTCTGAGCGCGATGCGCGACTGCGTCGGCTTCAGCGCTTCGGACGTGTTGCTCTCGGTGACTTCGCCGTCCTTCGATATCTCGGTCTTGGAGCTGTTCTTGCCGCTCGTGCACGGCGCGCGCGTGGTGCTTGCGGATCGCGACGTCGTCAGTGACGGCGGCCGGCTCGCGCAACTGCTGGCGTCGTCCGGCGCTACGCTGCTGCAATCCACGCCCAGCGGTTGGCGCTTGTTGATGAACGCGGATTGGGCTGGAAATCCCGGCCTAACGGCGATTGTCGGCGGCGAGCCGCTGCCGCCCGCGTTGGCGGATTGGCTGCGCCCGCGTGTGCGCGCCTTGTGGAATGCCTATGGCCCCACCGAAACCACCGTGTGGTCCACGATGGCGAAAGTCGCGGACGGCCCAATCGCCATTGGCACGCCGATCGCGAACACGCGCATTTACGTGATGGGCGCTCACCAGCGCCTGGCGCCGATCGGCGCGCTCGGCGAAATCTGCATCGCGGGTGACGGTGTGGCGCTCGGCTATCACCAACGCCCCGAGCTCACGGCAGAGCGCTTCATCGAAGAGCCCAACGCGCCCGGCAAGCGCATGTACCGCACCGGCGATCTGGGGCGCTGGCGCAGCGACGGCCAGCTGGAGCACTTGGGCAGGCTGGACGGCCAGGTGAAGGTGCGCGGCTATCGCATCGAAACCGGCGAGATTGAAGCCGTGCTTGCGACTCATCAATCCGTGAAGCAGGCGGTCGTGGACGTGCGCTTGGCTGCTGCCGACGACCCGCGCATCGTGGCTTGGGTGCAGCTCCGCGAGTACGAGGATTGCACCGGTAGTGAGCTGCGGCGCTTCCTGCGCCAGCGCCTGCCGGAGTTCATGATTCCGTCGATTTTCTCGATCGTCGATACCTTCCCGCTGACGCCGAACGGCAAGGTGGATCGCCGCGCGCTGCCTGATGCGTTCGCCTCCGAAAGCTCACCGCACGCGGAGAGTCGCCCGCCTTCGACGCCGACCGAACGCGCCATCGCCGAGATCTGGATGCGGCTTTTGAACGTGAAACGCGTGACCGTCGCGGACACGTTCTTCGATCTCGGCGGGCACTCGCTGCTGGCAATGCGCGCGGCGCACGAGCTGGCCATGCACGCGGGGCGTCCGATCGATCCCCGGCTGTTGTTCTTTCGTACCTTGGGCCAGCTCGCGGAAGCTTGCGATGGCCCGCTCTCGGGGGCTCCGCCGCCGCGATGAACCTGCTGTTCTTCGGCAGCTCGAATCGTCAGCTCTTCGGCGCGTACCACCCGCCGTCGAAGGCCGTGGCTGCGCGTGGCGCGGCGCTGTTGTGCCCGCCCTGGGGCCCCGAGTATTTCGTGTCGCACCGCGTGCTGCGCCGCCTTGCCACGCGCTTGAGCGACGCTGGCTATCACGTGCTGCGTTTCGACTACTTCGGCACGGGTGATTCCGCCGGCAAGCGCACGGACGGGGATCTGGTGAGCTGGTGTGAGGACGCGTCGATCGCGGTCGATGAGCTGCGCGATATGTCGGGCTACGAAACGGTAGCCGCGTTCGGCATCCGCTTGGGCGCGGTCATCGGCTGGCGCTTGGCGCAGCAGCGTGAGGACGTGCGCAAAGTCGTGCTGTGGGATCCGGTCGTGAACGGGGCGCGCTACCTGAGCGATTTAGTCAAGGCACAAGCCGAGGTCGATCGCTGGTCATTATCGCGGCCGCGCAACCGCATGTCGGCCAATGGCACGTTGGATTTACTGGGCTGCCCGCTCACGCCCGCAATGCGCGTCAGCGTGGAGGGCGTGCGCCCCGCGGAATTTCAGCGCGCCAGCCAAGCCGACGTCACGCTGTTTCACTCTGATTCCTTGCCGGAGCGAGCACAGTTGGTGCGCGCGCTGGAAGCCGGCGGCGCCGGCTTTCGCGTCGAGGAGACCTCCGGACAAACCTGGCGCGAGGACGACGCACAATTCGCCGGCAGCCTGCCGCACGCGGTGTTGGAGCGCATGGTGGAGCTCTTCTCATGACACCCGCGCTACGTGAGCGCGCGGTGCGCTTCGGGGCCCGTCAGAACTTGGCTGGCATTCTCTCGACACCGCGAGACACTCGCTTGAGCGGGCCGTGCGTGGTGGTGATCAACGCGGGCATCGTGCACCACGTGGGGCCGAACCGGCTGTACGTTGATTTGGCGCGCTCGCTCGCCGCCCAGGGCTACCCGGTGCTGCGCTTCGACTTGTCCGGCCTGGGCGACTCGGATGCGTCGAACGGTGGCTCTTCACTAGCGAAAGCCGCGGTGACGGATGTCAAAGCCGCGTTCGATTTCCTGGAAGCCACGCGCGGCGCCAACAGCTTCATCGTGTGCGGGCTGTGCTCGGGTGCGAATCACGGCATGCTCACTACGTTCTCGGATACGCGCGTGATCGGCGCGTTGCTCATCGACCCGACCGTTTCACGCAGTCGTCGCAGTCAGGCGTTGCATCTGGGTCGCCGCTTCCTACACGCAGCGACTTGGGGCGCGCTGATCACGCTGACGCATCCCATGTTGCCGCGCGCGCTCAGTCGCCAGCGCGGCTTGGCGCTGGCGCAAGCCGCGCAGGGCTACGCCGAGCGCCAAGAAGCCTCGCAGGCAACCGTGGAGCAAATTCGCACGGCGTTCGAGCAGGTGATCGATCGCGGCGTGCAGCTCATGCTCGTGTTCACCGGCGGTGTGAACCATGTGTACAACTATCGCGAGCAGCTGTTCGATCTGCTGCCCGGGCTGGATTTTCGGCATCAATTGAAGCTGGATTTCATGCCCGAGACGGATCACACCATTAGCGACAGCGAGAGCCGCAACAAGCTGCTGCACTCCGTTGGGGATTGGATGGCGCGCTGCTTTCCGGTGTTCGAAACTTCGGCGGTCAAACGTGACTGACGCAGCTCGCGCGGCCACGCTGTTTCGGGTCGGCGCGCAGGGCACGCCGCGGCGGCGCTTGTTCTGCATTCCATTTGCGGGCGGCGGTGTGGCTGCGTTTCGGGGCTGGGCCAAGGGCTTACCTGCGGACATCGAGGTGTTGGCGGTGCAACTGCCGGGGCGTGAATCGCGGTTGCGCGAGCCCGCGTTCGACAGCATTCCGGACATCGTGGCGGCGCTGCAGCCGGTGATTCGCGCGGCCTCGGATCTGCCGTACGCCGTCTTCGGGCACAGCATGGGTGCGCTGCTCACCTTCGAGCTGACCTTGGCGCTCGAACAGGGGCCCGGGGCCGGGCCCGAGCTGATTTTCGTGTCTGGGCGGCGCGCGCCGGACGAGCCGGACCCGCACGCGCCCGTGCATGCACTACCGGAAGAGGCGTTCCTGGACGAGTTGCAGCTGCGTTACGGCGCGATCCCCGAAGCCGTGCGTCAGGAGCCGGAGTTGCTGGCGCTACTGCTGCCCACGCTGCGCGCGGACATTGCGGCCATCGAGCGCTATACGCCCAGCAGCGCGCGCAAGATCCGCTGTCCGGTGCACGTGTTCGGCGGCACGGAAGACCGCCACCCAACGCCGGCGCAATTGTCGGGCTGGCAGCGCGTGGCCGAGCGCGAGGTGCGCGTGCGCACGTTTGCCGGCAATCACTTTTACCTGGCGGCGCAGCAAGCGGCGTTGCTGGCGGACATTGCCGCCACGTGGGCGGGGCCGCCATGAGCGCGCAAGCGGCGGCGAACGTTGTGCCGGCGCAGCACGAGCCGATTGCGATTGTTGGAGTTGCATGTCGGTTTCCAGGGGGCGCCCACGATCCGGATGCCTTCTGGCAGCTGTTGGTCGAAGGCCGCGACGCAATTCGACCCATCGCGCGCGATGGCCTAGAGCTGGAGCGCTTCTACGATCCGCGGCCGGCCACGCCCGGGCGTATGTTCACCCGTTGGGGTGGTTTTCTGGACGGGCTGGAGCTGTTCGACGCGGAGTTCTTCGGGATCTCGCCGCGTGAAGCCGCAAGCTTGGACCCGGCGCAGCGCCTATTGCTCGAGACGGTTTGGGAAGCGTTGGAAGATGCGACGCTGGACCCCGCGCTGCTGCGTGGTGAACCGGTGGGTGTGTACGTGGGGCAGTGGCTGAACGATTTCGAGAGTCGCTTGTTTGCGGACACGGACACGCTGGATTTGTATGCAACGACCGGTAGCGGGCGCTACGCTACTTCCGGGCGCATCTCTTATTTCCACGGGTTTACTGGGCCTTCGCTCACGTTGGACACCGCGTGCTCGTCTTCATTGGTGGCGATTCATCTGGCGTGTCAGAGCCTGCGCGCGGGTGAGTCCTCGCTCGCAATTGCGGCGGGCGTGAACGTGATCCTGCAGCCGCACATCAGCATTGCGTACTCGCAAAGCGGAATGATGGCGCCGGATGGGCATTGCAAATTCGGTGATGCCAAGGGCGATGGCTACGTGCGCAGCGAGGGCGCAGGCGTGGTGCTGCTCAAGCCGTTGTCCAAAGCATTGGCTGACGGCGATCCGATCCGCGCGCTGATTCGCGGCAGTGCGGTGAACAATGACGGCCGCGGCAGCGGGCACTTGGCGACGCCGAGTCGCACCGGGCAGGCAGCAATGTTGCGCCGCGCGTACGCGGATGCCGGCGTTTCCCCGGCGCACGTGGGTTACATCGAAGCGCATGGCACCGGCACGCGCGCGGGTGATCCGATTGAATTGGGCGCGCTGGGCGACGTATTAGCGACGAATCGACACGCGAGCTCGCGCTGTTTCGTTGGTTCGGTGAAGACGAACATTGGGCACACCGAAGGCGCGGCGGGCATGGCCGGCGTGTTGAAGAGCGTGCTCGCGTTGCAGCACGGCGAAGTGCCCGCGAGCTTGCACTTGCAGGAGCTGAATCCGGCGGTGCCCTGGGCAGAGCTGCCGTTCGAGATCCCGCGGCAGCACGTGGCTTGGGCGAAGACGACCCAGCCACGCTTCGCCGGCGTGAGCGGGTTTGGCATCACGGGTACGAACGCGCACATCGTGCTGGAAGAGGCGCCCGCGCAGGAAGCGGCGCGCACGCCGGAGCGTGACGTGCTGCCCTTGATTTTGTCGGCGATGACGCCCGCGGCGCTGCAAGCGTTGGCTGCGGCATATGCCGATGCATTGAGCGTCGAGCCTGCGCCTTCGCTGCTGGACGTGTGCGCGACGGCCGCGCGCCACCGTGCTGCGCTGGATCATCGGGCCGTGTTCGTGGCGGCGGATCGCGCTGCGTTCGTGGAGAAATTACGGCGCTTTGCCGCAGGTGACGCAACCGCGGCGGAAGCGACGAACCGCGCGGGTGAAGCGCGCCGGATCGCGTTCGTGTTTTCCGGCCAAGGTGG
>FSWQ01004396.1_pt1 | contig 10208 bp, 10 predicted proteins | sample 1637691 | NCBI WGS metagenome assembly FSWQ01 (sample SAMEA3914814, study PRJEB12502) | metagenome | biome: forest; material: soil | place: USA | collected 2011-09-16 | depth 0.1 m | reverse complement strand
CGACAACGCCAAAGAGTTCATCGTCGTCACCGAGTCCGGCATCCTGCATCAGATGCAAAAGCGCGCGCCGAGCAAGCTGCTCATCCCCGCGCCCCCGCTGGCCAACTGCGCCTGCAACGAATGCCCGTTCATGCGCCTGAACACGCCGGAAAAGGTGTACCTCGCGCTGCGTGATCTCGAGCCACGCCTGGAGATGCCAGAAGAGCTCCGCGCACGTGCTCAGGTGCCGATCGACCGTATGCTCGCGTTGAGCTGAGCGCGCGTCCGTCCGTCGATTCGTCGCATTTCGGTGTCGCAAAGCGCGTTCCGCAACGCACGCAGTGTGCGGCCTACTCGGCGAACACGCGTCTAAAGAGGAAGCCGACCCCGCTGGTCTTCGCTACGTTGGCGCGGTGCATTGCCAGCGGGCCCGCGCGTTGCAGCACGCGCCCGCCGTCGCGACGCGCGCATGAATTTCGCTCCAAAGTAGCCGCGCGCCGCATGCAGATTGTGCGCTCTGCTACGCGCGCTAGCGCGCAAGCTGTCGATCGATCCCCCCTCTTCGGACTCCATCTCCCAAATTTCTCTGTCAAAACAATCGACCAGCGTCACCCCTCGAACCAAAAAATATCTCGAACGACTTCGTGATGCCGCGAGCGTGCAATCGTCCCAACGACTCTCCACGTCGTGGGCGGCATCACGAAGTCGTTCGAACACGGAGCCGCCAACCCCATCACCCGTCGCCGCCACCTTCTCTCGGCGACGGCCCCAGAACCATCCGCCGCCGCAGTCCGCGCCACTGCGCTCGGACGCGGGCCGCCCTCCGCCGTCCCGCGCCGCAGGGCATCCAATCCAAGAACGAAGACACCCCCGCCCAAACCCACACCCTCGCCCACGCTTGAAAGGCGGTCGGAGCCGGTCGCGCCCGTCGCTTACTTCTTTGGAATTCCCTGACCGGGCAGGCGCCCGTAGGCCTGATCGGCGAGCGCGACCAAGTCGCCGCATTCTTTGAGATCGAGGTTCTTGAGCTCGAACGGATCGCGCGCCACGTCGTGGCATTTCCAGCCGGTGTCCCAGGCGCGGGACTCGAGCTTCATGTTCTTTTGCATGATGCCCCAGTTTTCGAACGCGCAGCTCCAGACTCCGGCGCAGTTGGTCATCAGGAGCGGCTGATCGCTGAGCGCGGGGCGGAGCAAGCTGTGGCCGAAGAGGCGCTCGGTGTAGCGCGCGATCTTCGGATCGTCTTTCACGCCCATCAGGTCCAAAATCGTGGGCGCCAAATCGACGTGGAACAGGTATTGCGACCGCTTGCTGGTGAGCGCCGAGCGCTCGCTGTCAGTGAGCGTGCCAGGGGGCGCGTCGACCCAGGCGGGCACGTGGATCTCTTCGTCGAAGATGCTGAACGTGTGGCCCATCTGGTTGTGCTCGCGAAAGGCCTCCGCGTGATCGCTGGTGTAAACGATCACGGTGCGCTTTCCCGCGTCCGTCGAGCGCACGTAGGCGAGCATCTTCGCCAGGTGTTGGTCCTGCTGGTAGACCGAGTTCTGGTAGTAATTCTTGAAGTACGGGTTGTCTTCCGGGGCCTTGCTCGTGGACGAGGGCTGGAACGGCTGCGGGCCATTCGGGTCGACGTAGTACGGGTAGTGCACGTTGGAGAGCTGCACCACGGCCAGGAACGGCTCGTGTAGCGAGCCGAACTCTTTGTCGACGCGATCGGCGAGCAAGCCCTCGGGCGCGCCCATGTCCAGATCCGAAGTCGGCTCCAGATCGGTCGCGCTGCAGAACCTACTCACGCCCAGGTTCTTCACCCACAAGCGCGCGTTGCCGAAGAGCATGTTCTGGCTGGTCCAAAACGCGGTATCGAAGCCCGCGGCCCGCGCGTAGTCGAAGATCAGCGGCCAGGTGTGCAGGTTGTCGCGCGACTCGTGCGGGCCGAGGCCCGACCACAAGACGGCCAACGAGACCGCGGTGGTCGAGTCCATCGAGCGCATTTGGGGCAGCCCAATGCGCTCGGGGAATAGCTGATTGGTGGCCCCCGTGCGCCGGCAATCGGGCTCGTAGTCGATGCACGCTGCGTCCGCGCGCACGCTCTCCAAGATCACGAACAGCACGTTGCGCTTCGGCGTGGCGAGCGGGTGCAGCGGCGGCACGGGCAGCGATTCGCGCGCGCGCGGCCGCATCTGGTTGGACTGCTCGGTGAAGCCGAGCTGAGTGCTGATCAAGCCGCCCACGGCGTTCAGGTACAGCACGTCCGGCGGCGCCGCTTGCAGGTGGCGGTGCTGCGCCGGGATGAAGAAGCTGCCCGCGATCAGCAGCGGCGCGAGCCAGCCGACGATGCGCGCGCGTAGCCGAGTCGGACGCAGCCAGCGCCGCCCGAGCCAGAGCAAGGTGAGCGCGATGCACAATGGCGGCAGCTTGGCGCGCAGGTAGTTGCCGAAGTCGGCGAGCAGCTGATTGATGATGCTGTCTTTGAAGTTCGTCGCGAACAGCGACACATCCAAATTCAGATACGCATTGTATTGGCTGTAGAAATAGGTCTGACCGCCAACGGTGAACGTGAACCCAATCACGAACAGCACCACGGCCACCCAACGCCAGGCCCCCCGTCGGCGTGACGCGGCATACAGCAGCGCGCTCCACACGATTAGGCTCTCGCTGAGCGAGGCCAAGTACAAAGCACGGTGCGCGGTGTCCAGCCCGGCAAGGCGCCCGCTGCGCCGCGCGAAGTCCATCCCCAGCACCACGGCCGTGGGCAGGAGCAGAAGCAGCGGCGCGAGCAGGCGGCGGCGGGCAGCGAAGCCGCGCAAACGCGCGAAACGATTGGAGGCGAGCTCGGCGCTGGGCAGCGCGTCCGATGCCAGCTCCGTTTTAGGGTTTCCCTGCACGACGAGCGGCGCAGTGTAGTCCAACCGGCGCGGGACCCGCACTTCTTTGGTCGTTTACCGAGCGAGTCACGGCACCTCGGGCCTCGGGCTCAAGTTTTGGCCCAGAGGTCCGTTCTGTCTCGGCATGGGACCGCTGCGCCTACTACAACTGACCTCGGCTCTGCTGCTGGTCGCCACGGCCTGTAGCAAGCAGCCGGCGGCGGCCGTGACGCCCGAAAAAGAGGTCCCGCGTCACAAGAACAAGGAAGCCAAGGCGCGTGCCGAGGCCAAGGCCGCGGAAGAGGGCAAGGCCGACGACAAGGCCGACGACACGCCGCAGAAGTACACGGTGCCCTTCGCTTGGGAAACCTCGAAGGCGGAGCCCTTGGCGCTGACGCGCGCCTTCCTCAAAGAGTCCTTCGAAGACAACAAAACGTACATGGAGCACGGCCCCAAGTTCTTCTCTGGGTTCGCCGATGCCGAGCTGCCGCGCGCTACCGTCGTCACGTGCTCCGACTCGCGCGTGCAACCGCAAGCGTGGGACGAGACCAGCGAGAACGACGACTATACCGTGCGTAACTTCGGTAACACGCTGAGCGGCGACGAAGGCTCGATCGAATACGGCGTCGAGCACCTGAATACTCCGCTGCTGCTGATCGTGGGTCATACGGGCTGCGCCGCGGTCAAGGCCGCGACGGGCGACACCTCCAAGCTGAGCAAGGCGATGCAGGGCCAGCTCAAGAGCTTGCAGATCCCGCGTGCGTCCGCGGGCAAGAACGAGAACCAAGCCTGGGCCGAGGGCGTGGTCGCCAACGTGCACAATCAAGTCACGAGCGCGCTCAAGAAGTACGGTAAGCGCGTGCAGAGCGGCTCGCTCACCGTCGTGGGCGCCGTGTTCGACTTCCGCGACGATCTGGGTCAGGGCCCGGGCAAGTTCGTGATCGTCGACGTGAACGGCAATGGCGAGGCCGAGCGCATGGAAGCGTTCATGGCGGCCATCAACGAGGGCGAAGGCAAAGGCGCCAAGAAATCCAGCAAGAAAGAAGCTCTGGCGCCGGAGGAAGCGATTCACTCGCTGTCTCAAGTGCAGGGCATCGTGACGCGCGAGGTCGCCTCCGCCTCCAACGACTCGCCCGGCGCGGGCCACGCCCACGCGCACGACTGAGCCGAACGCTCAATTCCCGGGGTTGCCGAGCAGCAGCGTCGTGAGCAGGTAATTCGCGATCAGGATCGAGACCGCGCTGTGCACCACGGCGCGCGTCGTGGCTTCACCCACGCCGCGCGCGCCGCCGGTCGCGAAGTAGCCGCGCGTGCAGGAGATGGCCGAGATCAAGAAGCCGAACACGGCGGCCTTGATCAGGCCCATGAAGAAGTCGCTCGGCAACAGGTGCTTCTCGATGTTCGAGATGAAGATGCCGGGATCGACGCCGAGCCATTTGACGGCCACGAGCCACGCGCCGCCCATGCCGACGCAGGTGTACAGGATGCACAATAGCGGCGTCACCAGCACCGCACCGAGCAAGCGCGGCGAGAGCAGGTACTGAACCGGGCTCACGGCCATGGTCACGATCGCGTCTATCTGCTCGGTGACGCGCATGTTGCCGAGCTCGGCGGCCATCGCGCTGCCAGCGCGTGCAGCGACCATCAGCGCCGCAAACACGGGCGCGATCTCGCGCGTGAGCGAGGTCGCGACGATCAGACCGACGATGCCCTCGGCTCCGAAGTCACGCAAGCTGTGCGTGGTTTGTAGAGCCAGCACCATGCCGCTGAACACGCCCGTCAGCGCCACGATGAAGACCGACTGCACGCCGATGAACTCCATGGCAGCGAGCAGCTGACCGAAACGATACGGCGGGCGAATCAACCACGCCAACGACTCGCCCGTGAGGGCCAGCACGGAGCCGACCATCTCCAGCACGGCCAGGAAGGGAGCGCTCACTGCGGCCAAGATGCCGCTGCCCTGCTCGTCACTCGCGCCTTCGCTCTCGGCCACGCTCAGTCCTTAGCACCGAGCTCGGCGAGGATGGCTCGCGAACGTCGACCAGTGGCAGAAATGGCGGCGCTTCTCGGGTCGAGCGCGAGCGTCAGCACGAGCGCGTCACCGCCCAATTGCTCGATGTAGGGCTCGCCCCATTCGACGAGCAAGACTCGGCCGTCGTCGCGCTGCGCATCGAGGCCGAGCTCGCGCACCTGTCCCGGACCGGTCAAGCGATACAAATCCGCGTGCGAGAGCGGCGGCTCGGTATCGTGCTCGTGCACCAGCGTGAAGGTGGGGCTGGCCACACGCTGCGACGCGGGCAGGCCGAGCGCGCGGCACAACGCGCGGACGAAGAACGTCTTGCCCGAGCCGAGCGGACCCGTGAGGATCACGAGGTCACTCGGCGCGAGCGCAGGCGCCACGAGCTGCGCGAGCTTTTGCGTCGCGCGCCGGGTCGGCAAATCGAAGTGCAAGGGCGAGGCGGAAGCGGTCACGGCGATGATCTGGGTGGGGAGCCGGGGGCTACGATGTTCAGGCTGCGGGGTAGCACGTGCGTTGCGGAAAATCCGCGCGCTTCGCTGGTCCAGAGCGCGCCGTGGGCCGCCGCGAGGGCGCGCGCTGCGCGTTCGTGCAGCTCGCGCACGACCCGAGCGTCGTCGACGCGGCCGTCGGGGAAGCCTTGCAGCGCGACCTGCGCCAGCAATGCCGCGTCGTGGCCGAGCGCTTCGTACCAATCGAGCGCGGGCAGCGCCGGGTTCGCCGCCGCGTCCAAGCGCTTCGGGCTCGGAAAGCTGCCAGCGCCGAGCGCGAACCGACCCGCCGGGGCGTCGCTCGCGTACACGAACTCGGCGGCCTCGAGGCCCAGCACGAGTGCGGGAGCGAACGCCGCGCCCCGTAGCTCGTGGGCAACGTCGCTCGCGCACCCCGCCGAGCCCAACACCAGCAGCGCGGAGACGCGATTGCGCCGCCACTGCTGGACGGAGAAGCGCTCGCTGCCAGCGCTCAATACCGGCACGTCACACGGCTCCCCCGAGCGCCCCACGCGAGCGATGCGTTGCAAGCCGCGGCGCGACAGCTCGGCGTCGATCGCCGCCTGCTCGTCGTTCGAGCTCTCGCCGACGACGAAGGTGTATTGAAACGGGCCGGCCAGAGTTTCCGGAGGTTGCGCCAAGAGCACGGCGATGGCGTGCTCTTCCGCGAAGCGCGCGGCTTCGTCCGCGGAGGGTCCGTCGACGCCCGCCACCAAGATCGCGGCTCCCTCGGCGGCCAGCTCGCGTAACGCTTCGGCCGTGCCCGTGCTCCTTCCGCCGTCGTCCTGCGAGATCAGGTGCACCGCGCCGGGCTGGTTCATGGCGCTGGCCGAGCCGAGCGCGCGCGCGAGCCCCGCGGCGAGGCCTGCCGAGCGCCGCCGCGTATCCGGGTTGCTCAAGGACAGCGCGATGCCGATCGAGCGGCCCAAAATCAAGGGCATGCTCTGCACGCCTCCCGCGATGCCGACCAATGCCGAACCATTGCTGCTCGCGCGCAAGGCGGCGGGCGCGGTGTCGAGCAAGCTGCGCGCGAGCGAGGCATCTTGCTCGCGCACGGCGAGGGTCACGAGCCGCTCGCGCAGCATCTTTCGCAGCCATTCGTGGGCGGGCGAGGGCACGCTGCCCTCCGCTTGCGGGCGATCGTAAACCGCGAAGCCGTCGACCAGCTCGGACTTCGGCGCGCCGAGAAACAACTCGCGCACCAGATCTTGCAAGCCGCTTTGCGACTCGGGCGGCGCCTCGGCCAGCAGCTCTTCGGCGGCGATCAAGGCATGCGCGAAGCGATGCGCCGAGATCGCCGCGCGCAGCCGCACCTCGCTGTAAACGAGCCGCTCGTCGGGGTCGACGATCTTGCCGGCGAGCGGCTCGAGCAATTGCCAGGCTGCGTCGGGCTGGGCCTCACGCAGGCGAGCGTACGCTTCGGCGACGCGCGAGAAGTCGTTCACCGAGCCGACGTGCTCGCGCACGCGAGCGAGCAATGCGCGGGCTTCCGGCAGCGCGCCGCGGCTCGCGCAGTCGAAGGCCAAGAGCACGCGTACCGTGTCGCTCCGTTCGTCGCCGGGAAAGCGCGCCAAGAACGCGCGCAGATCTGGCTCCAGCTGACGCCGCTCGCTGCTGCTGCCAGCGAACCAGCCCGAGCGGAGCGGGCGGAACGCGCGCTGCGCTTCCGAGCTTGCCGCGAGCGTGGCCTGCGGGCGATCCATGGCGGCCTGCGAGCGGTGGCAGGCCGCCGCCGCCCAGCCCAAAAGAAATGCCCCGAGCGCGGGGCGGAGGCGCGCGCGGGTCGAAAATCGGGCGGTGCGAGAGGCCGTTGGCATATGCTGGAGCTCGTGTCAGGAAAGGGTGAGGCGCGCTCCGAGCGCCAGTCAAGCTGGCCGAGCGCCGTCGTGCGCGCGGGCCTGGCGCGCCACCGGAACTACGCGCGCTTGGCCTTCGCCGGCTTCGTGTTGCTGCACGCGGCGTGCGAGGCCTACCGCGCGGCAACGGACGGCACGCTGCCGGAGCCGGGCCTCGAAGCGGCGCCGTGGTTCGTGGCCGCCGTATTGCTCGCGGTGTGGCTTCCCTTCTTGCTGCTCGCGGCGGCAGAGCTGCGCGCGCCGCGCCGCGCCGCCGTGGGCCTGAGCGGGCAGCAGCGGGCGCTGGCGCTGATGGAGCCTGTCGCGTTGTGCGCCGTGCTCGCCTTCACCCTGCTGCATGTGGCAGAGCTCGCTTGGCCGCTCTTGAGCGGCGCCCAGATCGCCGTAGACGTGCGCCCAGCGCTCACTGCGCGGCTCTCGACGACGCGCGGCGGATTGCCGCTGAATGCCGGCGTGGCTTTGGGCGGGGTCGGCGCGGCGTCCTTCTACGCCGTGCGGCAAGCGCAGAAGGCGTTGCCCGGCGCCGCGCGCGTGCTCGTTGCCCTCGGGGTGCTCGCTTACTTGTTGGGCAGCTACGCGGTGATCCGCGTCGCCTCCGGCACGATCTTGCCCTGAGTCGGTTCGCTCGCCGGGCGGTACATGGTAAGGGCCGCCCATGCCGCGCTGCTACCTGCTGACTCTCGCCAGCTCCTCGAGCCTCGATCAGCAATCGAACAACGTTTCTTTGTTCAACATGGTGGAGCAAATCAACCTGCCGCGAGGCGTCGAGCCGCCGCCCGGCGCGGTGCTGCCGATCGAGCTGCATGCTTACTTTCAGCTCGATGCGCACGAGCTGAATCAACGCTTCGAGATGCGCTTCGTGCTCGTCGCGAGCAGCGGCCTCGAGACCCCGACGGACGCCTACCCGCACAAGTCGGCCACCCTGCGCTACCGCACGCGCACCATGGGCGTGCCCGTGCCGCCGATCGCCGACAGCTACGAGGTGCGCATCGACACGCGCGTGGTGGGCACCGAGCACTGGGCGCGCGATCCGCTGGCTTGGCCGCTGATCGTGACCGTCGCCGAGGCACGCCCCGCCGTCACGCACTGAGGGCTACGCGGCGCGCTGTGCGCTCCACGCCCGCTTGCCCCACCCCATCACCTCGCTCGCGGGCGGCTTCTTTTTGATCGCGCGCGCCGGACGAGCCATGCTCGGGCATCGAACCGCGCATGCTGCCCACGGTGATGTTGCTGTCCCCTGCCAACCTGAGTGGTCGCCGCGGGCACCTGCTGCTCGATTCAGCGGCTCGCTTCGAGCTCGCGCGGGCGCTGCGCTCGGCGCAGGGCGCGCCGCTGGGGGACGTGTTCAGCTTCGTGAGCGGCTTGTACTTTCGAGGCAAGCGCGAGTACGCGCGCGCATTCGCGCGGCCACCCGAGGGCGTCGCGGGGGGCTTGGTGATGACCGCGGGCGGCGGCCTGTGCCCGCTCGACGAGCACGTGAGCGCCGAACGCATGCAGCGTTGGGCCAGCGTGTCGATTGACGAGCGAAATCCGCATTTCACGGCGCCGCTGTTGCGCCACGCGAGTGAGCTGCTCGAGGCGTGCCCCGGTGCGACGCGCTTCGTGCTCCTCGGCAGCGTGGCCACCAACAAGTACGTCGCGCCGCTCTTGGAGGTGTTCGGCGAGCGCTTGTTCTATCCGCGCGATTTCAAGGGCCGCGGCGACATGAGTCGGGGCTCGCTGATGCTCGCGGCCGCGCGCGAGCAGCGTGAGCTCGAGTACCAGCCGGTAGCCGGCGCGCCTTAGTTGCAGCCGCAGCTGCTCTGCGAAGTGCCGGTACAGGCGATCAACGAGAACAACTTGCTCATGCCGCTGCCGGCGAGCCCGCCGCTCTTGTCGATCACCGATTGACACGTGTTCGGCGCGTAGCAGCCCAGGTTTTGGCATTGCGTCGCGGCAACGCAGGCCAAGATCGCGGTGCAGTTGCTGTCGCCGAAGCAATTCAAGAGCGCGCCCGAGCACGTCTTGCAGACGCACTGATCACAGCTCGTGTTGCCGAGGGTGCATAGCTCGCCGAGCCCGCCGGAAGAGCCGCCGGCGCCAGCATCACCCGCGAAGCCGCCGGTTGCGCCGAAGCCGCCGGACGGCGCGCCGCCAGCCGGTGCGCCGCCGAACACCCCGCCACCGAACGAGCCGCCAGCACCCGCGGCGGGCGCGCCGCCGCTGGGGCCGCCCGCGCCCGGACCGCCGCCGCTGGGGAAGCCACCGCCAAACGCACCGGCTGCGCCGGCCGTCGTGGTCCCACCTTGCGGAAAAGCGCCGCCAGCGGGGCTTGCGCCGCCATTGGGTGACGAGCCGGATGAGCCGCCGTTACCCGAGCCGCCGAATTCGCCTTCGTCCTCGAGGGTGGAGGTGCGTGCACCGCACCCGAGCAGGAGAGACAAGCAAGCGCAGAACAGAACAAGACCGCGACCCCGATTCATCGTCGTCTACACATTACGCGGTTTCGCTGATCGCGCCAGGAAGCGGCGCGCAACCTCGCCACACATTCTCGCACATACGTTGAACGTGAAGCTCGGTCCCTAACTGCCCAACATCATGCAATTTTCCCGAGCGATCGTGGTCTGCGTTGCGCAATTGCCCGAAAAATTGCCTGTCGGTAGCGATTGAATTGGGATAACGGGGAATCAGCCGAGGGAACGCGAGGAAACTCCGTGTTCGCTGGGGCCAGAGGGAGATTCCGATGTCCGCAGCGACCCCGTTGAACGACAGTGTATGTGACGAAGCCGATGGTCCGGCTTCGGAGCCGTCACGCCCGACCGAGCCGCGCCCGTGGCCGGTGCCGGCGAAGCCGATGCGTGAAGCGCTGAGCACCCTCGATGAAGAGGACTTCGACTTCCACGACACAATTCCAGCGCCACCGTGGCTCGACGACGCCGCGGAAGGCGAGCAGCCAGCGCTGCCTGCGCGCTGATCCTCGGCTGTGCGGGCCAGGGAGCAATGTTAGCGTGCCGCCGAGTGG
>FSWQ01001487.1_pt1 | contig 10210 bp, 8 predicted proteins | sample 1637691 | NCBI WGS metagenome assembly FSWQ01 (sample SAMEA3914814, study PRJEB12502) | metagenome | biome: forest; material: soil | place: USA | collected 2011-09-16 | depth 0.1 m | reverse complement strand
TCCGGCAATAGGAGAACACCTTGCTCAGAAGGTCACTGACCTCAATCGTTAGTTGTGTTTCCATGAGCTGCGCCTCGATCGCGTTGGCCGCATTCTCGCCGGCCTGCGGCGCGAGCAGCAGTACGGGCAGCGGCCCTCATCAGGGCACGGGCGGTGCCGACTCGGCGCCGGTCGGGGGTGGAGGGGCGAGCGCCGGCGTGAGTGCCATCGGTGGTGGCGGCACGAACATCATTGTCGACATGGGCGGTGCTCCGGCAGCCGGCGGCGACGACGGCACTGGCGGCTCGTGCGCTACGGGCTTCGCGACGGCGACGCGCCTGCCCGTTTATCTGCAATTCGTGCTGGATGGCTCGGGCAGTATGAATGGGCCGGGCTCGTGGGTCGCGGCGCGAGACGCGCTCAAGGACATTTTCACCGACATGAAAGGTGCCAAGGATACCGGCATTGGCGCGGGTCTGATTGTGTTCATGGATCTCAGCGATCCGAACCTGGGCACCAACCAAGATCCGGTCTATCCGAGCTCGGCAGACGTGCCGGTTGGCTTCGTCGACGACGCGCAGCTTGCCAAGTTGGTTGGTCGGACTGCCCCGCCTGACGCCGGCAAATCCAACACGCCCACCGGCTTGGCCCTGACCGGCGCGTACGCTTCGCTCGGTCAGTTCCAGGCCACCGGAACGCTTGCGGCGAACGGCAAGAAAGTCGTGGTGTTGATCACGGACGGCGCGCCGACCGATCGTGATTGCAAGCTCGACAACAAAGGGCCGACCGCGGACTACACACAGAATGCGTGCATCCAAATGGCCGCGACCCAGCTCACCGCGAGCAGCGGTGCGCTCGAAACGTTCGTCATTGGGGTCGGCCCAGTGATGGTCACCAACACCTACGATCCGTACTTCCTCGGCGCGCTGGCCGTCAGCGGCGGCTCTGCGCCCGCGGGTTGTGATCCGAAATCCACAGCTCTGGATAAGCTGTGCTTCTTCAGCATCGATCCCTCTGCGAGCAGCGATATCAAAGGTGCGTTCACGGACGCCATCAACAAGATCCGCGGGGACGTGGTTTCGTGCTCGTTGGCGCTCCAACCGTCCATGGGCGGCTCGATCGACCCGACCAAGGTGCGTGTCACGTTGGATGGCATGACCGTGTACAAAGACCCAATCGACGGTTGGACTTACGACGACCCCAACAACCCGACCAACGTCACACTCAACGGCAAATCCTGCGCCGCGCTGCGCAGCGACCCGAACGCCATGATCCAAGTGACCCTCGGTTGTGCCTTCGAACCCCCGCCAATTCCGAAGTGATGCGATCGCCATCCGGCGAAGCCTGCTGCCCTCCGCCAGTGGGCATTACTTACTGAATGACTCTGTCGCGTCCTTGGTGCAGCGCTGTCCTCGTCGCTATCCTGCTTGTTGGTTGCGCGGGTAGCTCGCAATCGCAACCGGCAGACCCCGCTGGCTCGGGTGGTGCCGAGCCAATGGTGATAGGCGGAGCGGGCGGCGATGCGCCGGGCGCAGGTGCACCGAATATCTCGGGTGCGCCTGCTGGCGGCAGCGCGGCAGCTGGAGCCGACACTTCGGGCAGCGGGGGCACGCCGGAAATGATGACCACTACTCCGGGCGCGCCGGTGCACGTGGTTGCGTTGCCCAGCCCCGCCTGCGATGGCAACACTGCGCCGCCGCCTGAGGGTTCGAATCCCATCCAGGTCAACGGGGTATCACGGAGCTTCGTGCTGCACGTGCCGCCGGGCTACGACCGCAAAACGCCCTTCCCGCTCGTCATGGCCTATCACGGCAAGGGCGATCTGGCGCTGAATTTGGACGGGGAAAATTTCAAATTCAAGAGCGTGGGCGGTGCGAAAAACGTGCTGGTTTATCCGCAAGCCTTGCCGGACCCGAACCTGGCCAACAACACCTCGTTCGAGCGAGATCCGGCGGATGACTTGATCTTCATCGACGCTTTACTCGCTTCATTGAAGACGAGTGTGTGCTTCGACACCGCGCGCGTTTTCGCGCTTGGCCATTCGTTGGGTTCAACGTTCGTGCAAACCTTGGCCTGTGAGCGTGGCAACGTGCTGCGCGGCATCGCCACGCAGGGCGGCGACCCCGGCATGATGACTGGCTGCAAGAGCGCCATGGCGACTTGGGTCGGATACGGCCTGATGGACAGCTCGAACGAGATCACCGCCTCGAAGGCGCGGCGTGACTTTTGGATCACCGCTAACTTGTGCAACACCAACGGGCAAACACCGGGCAACCCGGCCCCGCCCTGCGTCATCTACAGTTGTGCCACCGGCTACCCGGTAGAGTGGTGCGAGGAGCCAGCTGGCACCCACAAGTGGTCCCCCTGGATGACCCAGTCGATCTTCGACTTCTTCGGCGCGTTCGTCAGCCCTTGAGCGTGCGCAGGTCCCCAACATGCGTAAATCTCACGCAAATTGGGCGCTTTTTCTGGCATCTTGCGGCTTCTGGCTGTCGTCTTGTCATGGCTCGGGGCCGGCAGAGCCGCCCCCGAAATCCACCGAGATCGTCGAGCGCACACCGTTGCGACGACTCACGAAGGCCCAGTACGACAACGCGATTCGCGATCTGCTGGGCATCGACGCGCACCCGGGCGCGGACTTCACCGAAGACGAGCGAGTCGCCGGTTTTGCGGCCAACGCGCGCCTACCCGTACAAGGCATTCAGCTCGATCAATACGACGAAGCTGCCGCGGATCTTGCAGCCCAGGCGGTCGCCCATCACCTCGATCAGATCCTGCCTTGTGAGCTCGCGGCTGGGCCAGTGTGCGGCGAGCAATTCGTGGCGAGCTTCGGGGCACGCGCGTTTCGTCGGCCCTTGCGCGCAGCAGAGCTGAAGCGTTACCGCGATGCCTTCCAAAGCGTAGCAACCACTGGCAGCGCAACGGACGCCGTCGAGCTCGTGGTCCGCGCGATGCTGCAATCCCCGCATTTTCTGTACCAAGTAGAAGTGGGTGATGCCACGCGCCGTCCGGAAGCGGACGGCGCTACCCCGCTCTCCAGCTACGAGCTCGCTTCGCGCTTGTCGTTCCTGCTTTGGAACAGCATGCCGGACGGCGCGCTATTCGCCGCTGCTGCGGCGAACCAACTCCAAACGACCGCGCAAATCGAAGGCACCGCGCGGAGCATGCTGAAAGATCCCAAGGCGCGCGAGGGTCTCGCCTCATTTCATCGCCAGTGGCTAGGCATCGAGGCCTTGCCGGTCGTGTACAAAGACGGCGACGTGTTCGGCACCTTCAATGCCGCGCTGCGCGACGCAATGGCCGAAGAAGCGACGGACTTCATCGACGACGTGCTTCGACGAGGCGACGGTCGCCTCGAAACGCTGCTCAGCGCCCCCTACTCCATCATCAGCGGGCCACTGTACGTACATTACGGCCTTCCCGAACCGAACGACCCCAGCGTGCCCACGCGCGTCCAGCTACCAGCTGATCAGCGAGCGGGCGTGCTCACGCTACCCGCGGTAATGACGACGCACGCCCACGAAGATCAGACCTCGATCGTGCACCGTGGCATCTTGGTCCGCCAGCAGCTCTTGTGCCAAGAAGTACCGTCCCCACCTCCGGACGTCGACACCAGCCTGCCGCAAGTCGATCCAAGTGTGAGCTGGCGCCGACAATTCGAACAGCACCGCGCCAATGCAAGCTGCAACGGCTGCCACGCACTACTGGATCCACTGGGCAATACGTTCGAGAACTACGATCCCATCGGGCGCTACCGCACGCTGGATGGCACTCAGCCGGTGGACTCGAGTGGCGAGGTCACGCAGACGCCCGGGAGTGACGGCCCCGTGGCAAACGCCGTTGACCTGGCGCATCACTTGGCGACATCCGAAGACGTGCGCCAGTGCCTCGTGGAACAATGGTTCCGTTACGCATTCGCACGCCCTCAAAGTGACGCGAGCGCCGGCACACTCGCCGCCGTGATGGGCCCCTTCCGCGACTCCGACTTCCAGATTGCGGAGCTGCTCGTCGCCATCACTAGAACACGCAACTTCCGCTACCTGTTGCCATGAAAAAACCGCAAACTCGGCGCGCCTTCCTCAAGGCGCTCAGCGTGTCCGCCGGCCTCGCGCCGTTCGTTCCTTACCTGAACCAACGCGCGGAAGCCGCAGGCAACGCCGAATTCCCGCGCAGACTAGTGCTGACCTTCGCGCCCAACGGCACGGTCGAGAGCCGGTTCTGGCCCACGGGCACTGAGACCGCCTTCAGTTTTCCCGAAGGGCAAATCACCGCTGCGCTCGAGCCATACCGCGCGTCGTTAATTTTCGCCAAGAACCTCACGCGAGCCAAAGGTCACGGCGGCGGACCACACGAAAACGCCATGGGCAGCCTCTGGACTGGGTCATCGCTCGGTCAGAGCAGCGATCAAGCGGGTGGCTATGGCTTTCCGAAGAGCGCGTCGATCGATCAGATCATCGCGTCTCGTTTGGCACAGCAAACACCCTACAAAAGCCTCGCTCTGTCCGTCGCTCACAGCGAGCAACTCGGCGCTGACACGCACGCCGCGACGAAATACATGACGTACAGCGGCGCGGATCAGCCCGTACTGCCCGACGCGGACCCGTACCACGTGTTCCGAGCACTGGTGCTGAGCGGTGGCGGAACACCGACTTTGAACGCCGCCAGCGTGGCGCTCTCTCGCCAACGCTTGAGCAGCGTGATCGACTTGGTGCTGGCCGATCTGTCGGAGCTCGATGCCAAGATCGGCAGCGAAGACCGCGCGAAAGTCGAAGCCCACATCGACGGCTTGCGGGACCTCGAGAAGCGAGTGCAGGTTCCGCTGAATACCCAGGTGCCCGAAGCGTGCAGCACGCCCGACGTGCCCGCTGGTTTTGCCGGGAAATTGTATGACAACGATAGCTTTCCCAGCTTGCTGAGCATGCAGAATGATTTGCTCGTGGCCGCGCTGGCGTGTGACCAAACGCGCATTGCGTCAGTGCAGTGGTCGCGCTCGCTCAGTCTGCTGCGCCACACCTGGCTCGGTGCGAACGCCCCTGAGCATCACCTGAATTCGCACGAAACGACCGAAGCCGCCGTGAGTTGGCAGTATCGGATGAGCACTTGGTACTGTCAGCAGTTCGCAAGCTTGCTGGGCAAGCTGTCGGCGGTCAAAGAAGGCAATGGCACCCTGCTGGACAACACTCTCGCCGTGTGGAGCTACGACATGAACCTGGGTGCAGGCCACATTCTGCCACCACATGTCGTAGTGCTCGCGGGCGGGCTGGGCGGCAAAACCATCACCGCCTCTGGCGGTCGCCTCGTGGACTACCAACGCAAGTATGATTGGACGCAAATGCTGCTCAGCGTGTGCGGCGCGTTTGGCGTCACTGATCTGAACAGGGTGGGGGATTTGGGCGTTGCGGGCCCGATTCCTGGCCTATTCAACGCATAAAAATAGGCGGCGAGCCGTTCTCGGAAAACGACTCGCCGCCTGCCCGATGCACCTTTGTTTAGCTAATGCGTGGTAGCGCCCCTACGACACGCGCTGATTCACTTCGCGCAGGTCACGCCGGGCATGCAGTCTGCGCAGTCCGAAATGTCTGGACCTTGGCCGTCGTAACCCCAGCATTCAGTCAAGCTACCGTCGCTCTTGCCATCGAGACCAAAGGGCGAGCCCGCCGGCGGTCCGTATTGCTGGTCACGAGCCGCCTGGCGGTCACCGCACTTGCCAGTGCCGAGCGCAGTGCCACCGTAGTTGTTGACGAATGCACCGCTCGGTGGGGTACCTGCCGACAGGTCAAAGAGCTCCTCACCGTTGCCCACTGGCCCGTTGCACTCCCCGTTGACTGGCTTCATGCCCGTTTTGCTGAAGTCACCGAGGTAAATATCCACGATTGGATAGTGCTTGCCGTCAGTGAACAATGGGTAGCAGTAGTCGTCCTGATGCCCGTCACCGCAGTAGTCATCGACCACGACCCAGCCGGTGTGTTTCATGCCGTTGGGCATCACGCGGTCTTTCAGGAACGGCACATACAGCTTGTCACCGTACTTGATGGTGCCGCAGGGCTTAGTCGTCTTCTCGCCCGCACAATTCACGAGCTGCGTGAACGGTACGGCGACGGAAACGAACGGAATGAGCAGATGACCTGATGCGCTGAACAATGAATTGACTGGTGTGTTGTCCTGGAACGAGTACCAGGTGAGCAAGTACTGGCCGAGCGCGGTGTTACCAGGGGGCGCACCGCCGCCGCCCGTCGTGCCGCCGGACGTGCCACCCGAGCCGTCGCCTGCGTCACCGCTCGTCATATTGCCGCTGCCGCCGTTGCCGGCGGTGTCCGCGCCACCTGAGCCGCCCTTGTTGCCACCCTTCTTGCCACCGGCGCCGTCGGTCGCGCCGCCTGTCGAGAGCGAACCGGCGCTACCGGCGACACTCACTGCAGGCGAGCCCGCGCTCGCCGCACCGGACGTGCCGGGCGCACCACTCGAGGAGTAAACCGATGCACCTGCGGTGCCGTCATCAGGGGTAGTGGAGCTCGCTCCGCAAGCCTGCACCACGGCCAAAGCGCACACCGCTGGCAGCCAAACGTAAGTCCGTATAGCGCGCATGAAACTCTCCAGTCTTGGGATAGGGCAGCCTCCTTCGAAATGAGAGGCTGCTTAGCAGTGCGATCAATCACCGCTCACGTCCGCAAGCAGGCAGAGCACATGTCGATTTCATCGAGCATCCAACGCACGCACCAAGCGCATGTCGCGCACAATGCGGGCACGCGTAGCGCGCGTTCAACGCTGCGGATCCGCATTCACACCGTCGCGCGAGAAAGTTCCAACCGAGCAGCGCACTTCTCGCTGGCAAGGGACGTGCATTGCGCGGCGCATGCTTCGATCAGGTATTGCAACCGTGTTGCTCACGGTGAGCGCGTGCTCTGCGACATCGACTCAACCGTCCTCGAGCCAAGCGAGCGCCGGCAGTGACTCGGTCGCCGGCTCGTCCGGCGCAGGCATGAATAGCGGCGGTGCTGACGCCAGCGCTGCGGGCTCGTCCTCAGCGCAAGCAGGTGGCGCGGGCGCGTTGAGCGCTGGCGGCTCGAGCGGCGCTCCGCCTGCGCAAGGTGGCTCTGCCGGCAATGCGGGCTCGAACGGCGCTTTCCAACACCCCGGCGTGCTCGTGAACGGCGCGCAGCTCGCGTTTCTAAAAGCCAAGCTTGCCGCAGGCGCAGAGCCCTGGAAAAGCGCGTTGGCAGCGGCCAAAGTCGGGCAGCGCAGCTCGGATTTCGCAGGCTACCCCGCGTTCGCGTCACTCAGCTACGTGCCGCACCCGGTGCCGAACATCTGTTGTGGCTCGGTCTCGAAGCCCGACGTCGGGTGCAAAGCGGAACAATTCGACGCCAGCGCGGCGTACACGACTGCACTGATCTGGGCGCTCACCGGAGACGACGCTTACGCGAAGCAAGCGCTGGCGATCATGAACGCCTACTCCGCGGTCATGCCCAAGCACGTCGCCCCGACCGAAATGTGCACGGGCGCCGATGGCACCTCGGGCTTGTCCAGCAACACGGTGGTGCAATCGGGCTGGGTCGGCTCAATTTTTCCACGAGCAGGCGAGCTCATGCGCGGTTACTCGGGTTGGCCGGCAGCAGACTTGGAAAAGTTCAAGACCATGCTGCGCACCGCCTATCTACCCAACCTGCAAAAAGAGCCGCCGGACAATGGGAATTGGGAGCTCAGCGTGGCTGACGCACTGGTGCAGCTGGGCGTATTTTTGGATGATGAAGCCACTTTCACTCGAGGGCTTTCGTTCTGGCGCAAGCGCGTGCCCGGCTACATTTACTCGAAGGCGGACGGCAGCATGCCCATCAAGATCGCGGGCGCGAACTGGAACGCGAGCACCTACTTCGATGGCTTATGCCAAGAAACCTGTCGAGACTTGCACCATCCCCAACTCGGTTTCGCGGCCATGATCAACGCTGCAGAGACCGCGCGCATCCAAGGCGTCGACCTTTATTCCGAGCAAGAACCGCGCATCATCGCCGGCCTAGAGGTAGAGGCGGGCTACCTGCTGCAAGCCAGCGCGAACCAAGCGCTGACGCCCAACCCCGGCTGCAGCACCGCGTTCCCAAACCCGGATCAGCACTCCCCAGCCCCCATGTGGGAGATCGCTTTCAACGAGTACGCCAACCGACTGAAGCAGCCGCTGCCGAACACCGCAGCGCTGATCGCAAAGCTACGGCCGACGTCCGTGGATCACCACATGGACTGGGAAACACTGACGCACGCCGAGGTGGGCGCCGTCGGAATTCACTGACGGTCGCAGGCTAAGACCGGCGCGCGCTAGCCAGGACGACCAAGTTCTGATCGGGGTCGCGCAGGCGCAGGATGAAGAAATCCTTCGCCTCTTCAATAGCGCCCGGCGCGAGGCCAAGTGCTTCGAGGCGTTGGCGCTCGGGCTCTAGCGGCAACACGCCGACGGTGAGCGTACTCGCCCCAGCGTGCTCTTTTTCCTCGTACAGTTGCACCTCAGCGCTGGCGCTGAACTGCCACTCGGCGAGCCTTGGCATCGGTCTACGAAGCGGTGGCTTATCGAACAGCTTCTCGTACCATGCGATGCTTTTCTCCAGATCCGAGCAGCTAATGTGGGCAAAAATGGTTTGGATTGCCATGGCCACCTGCGTGCAAGGTCAGTGCCCAGGCAGCACTGCGACCTGTGCGCCTCACATCGAAGGATCTGGATCGGTAGGATCGCTGCCCGCGTCGTCTTGCCCGGCGTCAGTACCGCCGTCCAAGTGCGGGTTTGGTACGTCACTCGCACAATACGTGTGTCCCGGATCACCAACACACGAGTACATCGTGCGTGAGCACGGTTTGTCACCGGCGGCGCAGGGGCGGTAGCACTGGTTATCTTTGCCGCAAACACCGACCGAGCCGGTGTCTTGGCAATCTGCATCGGTCATACAGGCGTGGGTGCAATTGCCCTTCCAAAAGCGATTGTCGCAGCTCAAAGTGCGCACCGGGCACTTGGTGAGGCACTTCGAGCCGAGCGCGATGAAGCTCGCATCCCGACACTTCTTCGTCGCGGTGGGCACGCACGCGTCCATGTCGTTCGTACCGGCCATGCCGGCGTCCACGATCGGCGCGCTGCCACCAGTGCCCGCGCCGCTCGGGCTCCCGGCGTTGCCTGCGCCCGCAGTGCCGGCGGCATCTGCGCCGGCGACGGCCACCGGCGGCGCGCTTCCGGTGGTGTTCTTGGCGCTACAGGCGAGCCCAAACACCGCGAGCACGAAGCCCGTCGCGAAGCCCGCCCGGAGCCGTGATACCGCAGAAAATCGTCGCGTGCCTCGGTGAGTGATGGTCATTGCCTCGGCGTATATGCCCCCTGACAGCAGCGATCAGGCAGCAAGTGGAAACATTCGCCCGCGGCGCGGCGAGACTCAATTACTCGTGCAGTCGACGCCGATCTTGCAGTCCATGCAGTAGTTGTTCGCGGGCGGTGTGTAGTCCCAGCAGCCGCCCTTCAAGCCGCCTTGCTGGGTTTCCGCGCTCGTGTAGTCGCCACACTTCCCGCTGCCCAGATCCAAGCCACCCCAGTTGGTCACGAACGCCGAGCCCGGATCGCCGACGGACAGGTTCGTCAACTCTTGACCACTGCCCGCGGGTCCGGAGCAATCTCCGGAGCTTGGGGCCATGCCGGACTTGGGGAAATCTCCAATGTACAGGTCCACGTTGGGAAGCTTGGCAGTTTGGCCGGAGATCTTCTGGAAGCAGTAGCCGTCGCCGCCGTTGTCACCACAGAAATCGTCGACCTCCACCCACCCGTTGTGCAGCATGCCGTTGGGCATCTTCTTGCCTTTCAGGTATTCGAGGTACAACTTGTCGCCGAACTTGAGCGGCCCACAGGTGGTGCCCTTCGGAGGCTTGTTCGCGGCATCGCCGCCACAACCAACGATGAACCTGAAGGGTAGAGCGACTGACACGTACGCGTGCAGTACATTGCCTGAGGCGCTCTGTGACGAGTTGACTGGGGTGTTGTCTTGGAACGAGTACCAAGTCATGACGTGCGGGCCGAGGTCCATCATGCCGCCGGAGCTGGAACCGGCGGCGCCCGCCGTGCCGCCGGCGCCTGCGGCGCCGCTGGAGCCGCTGGAGCCGGAGGTGCCCGCAGAACCAGACGTTCCCGTGTCTCCTGCTGTGCCGCCCGCTCCCGTTGCACCGCCCTTGCCTTTCTTGCCACCAGCGCCCGCTGCGCTGTCACCGCCGG
>FSWQ01004064.1_pt1 | contig 10218 bp, 11 predicted proteins | sample 1637691 | NCBI WGS metagenome assembly FSWQ01 (sample SAMEA3914814, study PRJEB12502) | metagenome | biome: forest; material: soil | place: USA | collected 2011-09-16 | depth 0.1 m | reverse complement strand
GCTTCCAGCGTCGCCGCCCAAGCCTGCAGTGCTGGCGGTCGTGTTGCCGGCGCTCCCGCCGCTATCGGCGCCACTCGTGCCGGTTGGCGCGCTGCCGCTGACGCCGTCTCGGGTTTGCGCGTAGTCCGTCAAGCTGGGCGCGAAGAACGAGCAGGCGGCGCAGGCGGGCGCGAGCAAACACAGCCAAGCCGCGAGTGGGCGCGGCGTGCGAGGGCGCGCTGCGATCACGCGAGCCACCGCTTCACTCGACCCAGCGCAGGCTGAGCCCGGCGGTGCCGGGTGCCGCGCTGACCCCCAGCGTGAACGGCTTAGGTTGTTCTGCCCGCTGCGCTTCCCTCGGCCCGGTGAGCAACCAAACCCCGGCACCCGCTAGGGCAACTAGCGATACGCCGAGCGAAACGTCCGCGACGAGGTACTTGGTGCGCACGCGCTTCACGTCGTCCGGTTCGCAATACGGCTTACAGTGATCCAACTGGCCGAGTTCTGCATGGCCGCTGAGCGCGAAGTAGCCGAAGCTTGCCGCGCCAAGCGCTGCCACGCCGCTGAGCACGTACGCCGGCACTTTGGAGCGATGCGCTTGCGGCACGGGCGGGGGTGCCGCGACTTCGACCGGCTTGGGCGCTTGTAAGGTGAGCTCGACGCGCCGATTGGCGTCACTCTCGATCGCCATCACCTGCAGGTGCGAGCTGAGTACGCCGCTGTTCGCGATGAGCTCGTGCGGGCCCGGGTCGACCTCGAGCGACGAGCCGTCGATGGGCACGCTGCGCCCGTCGACCGAGAGCGTGGCTCCGGGCAAATCATGCCCGCGGTCGTCACGCACGGCGACCAAGAGCGTCGGGATCGCGGTCTTGATGTCGGTGAGCGCAGCGTCGCACTCCGAACGAACCATCACCGGGCACTCTGTTTCCGCAACGCACGCACGGTACGCGTCACGCGCAGCTAGCAGGTGGTGGTTGTCGCGTAGCTCTGCGCCTTGATTGTTTTGCTGGACGCACTGCTTGGCATCCGCCGAGGCGGACCTAGGCATGAACAGGACATACCCAGTCAGCAGACAAGCGAGTGTTTTACGCGAGGCATTCAGAAACATTCCGGCTTGAATCTCTTACGCCCCTGCGAGTCCAGCACGTAAGGGGGCTTACAATTGCTGGAAACTCCGCTGAATTTGGGGGTGGTTTTCTTCACCACCTTGGGTGCGTCGGAGCTCGCGCTCGCAGGTTTGGCTGAAGGGACCTCTTGCGGCAGGTCAGTGGCCAGGACTGCTTTTGGTTCTGGAGCGGCGCTGGGGCTCGGACGCGCGGCGACAGCCGCGCTGGGTAGTGCCTGAGGCTCTGTTGGCTTGGGTGTCGTGCGGAACACGAGTAGCAACGCCCACAGCAGGGCGAACCCGACGAGCGCGCCCAGGCCGCGCACCAGCCATGGCTTCTCTCGATATAGCCGCTGCCACACCGGCTGTCGTGCGCGCTGCACGATGGGCCCGGCCAGCGTGGGTTGCGAAAAGCTCGTGTGCGGGTTCATGGAGCCGTCTGCGAGGCGGCGTTGCAGCCCCGCAGCGTCCACCACGGCGTTGACGCCCGTGCTCTCCTCGGCCTCGCGCAGGCGCGCCGCGCGCTCCTTCAACGAGTCACCGGCTACGCTCTCCACCCAGGAGCCCACCTTCAGGCTGCTTGCAGGCGGAATGCAGGCTTCCAGCGCGATCGCCATCTCACGCGCGGTCGTGAAGCGGTCCTCGCGAATCGGCGCGAGCGCTTTGAGTACGAGCTTATCCAGCTCTGGCGACACGTCCGGGCGGTGCACACTCGGTGGTTTGACGAAGCCCGAGAGCACCGCCGTTACCGTCGCGCCTGGGTCGCCGCGGGCGAACAAGCGTTGACCGGTAATCAGCTCCCAAAGCACGATGCCCGCGGCAAACACATCGACGCGGCGATCCAGATCCGCGCCGCGCAGTTGCTCGGGCGCCATGTACGTGAGCTTGCCTTTGATCTGCCCGTTCTCGGTGGTGTGCACGCGCGACGCGGCCTTGGCCACGCCGAAGTCGAGAATGTGCGAAGCGCCATCGATGCCGACGAGCATGTTCTGTGGCGAGACATCGCGATGCACGATGTCCAGACGCTCCCCGTTTTCGGTCGTGGCCTCGTGCGCGGCATGCAGGCCAAGCAGCACCTGCACCAGCACCGCACTGGCGATCTCCAGCGGAATCGGGTCACGCGCGAAACGCACCAGCCGCGACAACGGCTCGCCTTCCACGAACTCCATGATCACGAACAGCTCGCCGTCGCGCGCGACGACATCCAACACGGACACCACGTTGGGGTGGCGGATGCGCGCAGTGAGCTGCGCTTCGTCCAGGAATTGCGCTACGAATTCCGGGGACTTGGCGTACTGCGGATGCAGCTGCTTGATCGCCACGGAGCGTGAGAAGCCAACCGCGCCCACCAACCTACCGAAGTAGACGGTGGCCATGCCGCCGGAAGCGATCTCACCGAACAGCGCGTAACGCCCGACTCGGCGAACGGGCACGGGGCCTCCGCTGCTGACTGCTTCTGCGCGCGCTTCCACGACCATTCAACGTATCATGGCGGGTGCCGCCATGCATCAGGCGAGCCCTGACTACAGGGTGCGCGCTTCGCTCACATTTACAGGGTGCGCGCTTCGCGCACACGCACCGCGTGCGCGCTTCGCGAACACGCATTCAGCCTGGCAGCGCGCCCCAGATCACTGAGTTGTTCTGGAACAGGATCACGTGGTCCCAACTGCTCGGCGAGCCGACCTTGCTCGAGTTGAACGAGTAGTCATTGGTTTGCGTGTAAGTGTTCATGGCAGGGTTCGGGCCCTGCACTTGCCACGCAAAATCCAGGGATTCCCCAGGGGCCAGCGTTGCGTGACCGCTGCAGCTGAAACTAAACTCGATGTACGTATCAGCAGTGCTGTACGTGGGGGCCATGCCCACGACCGAATTCGTGACGGTCATGTCGAACTGGTTTCCGGAGATCTGCACGTGCGCGTAGTTGATCGTCATCTGCAGCTGCACTTTGGGCTCGTCCGTGAAGTAGTAGCGGACCTTGAACTGCGAGACCGCGACGGAGCCGGCGCTGCTGTTGGTCGCGTGGATCAGCGCGGACATGTACGCCTCCGACGCTTGGCTCTGCAGCGCCTGGTAGGTAAGCGTAAAGCCGCTGTTGGCGACCGTTCCGCCCGAGCCGCCGCTTGCTACGGCGCCTGCAGTTCCACCGCCGCCTGAGCTAGTGCCCGCGCTGCCGCTGCCACTGGTGCCGCCGCTGGCCGCGCCGCTGGAAGACCCTGAGCTGCCTGCATTGCCGCCCTTTCCGCCCGCTGCAGCACCGCTGCTGCCGCCGCCAGCCGACGAACCACTGGAGCCGCCGCTGCTCGAGCCCGCGCTAGTCGAGCCCGCGCTACTCGCGCCGGCTGAGGCACTGCCGGAGCTACCCACGCTGCCGCTTTGTCCAGCACCACCGGTCGACGCCTTGCCAGCGCTGCTCGAGCCTGCGCTGCCGCCGTCGTCAGAGGTGCCCGCGGTGCTGAAGCCCTCGGGCGGCGCGTTGTCCTGAACGCCCTGCGCGCAAGCGACCGGCAAGAGCAACGCCCCGCCCAAGATCACCCACCGCTTCGTCGCTTTCTTCGATCCGCCACTCGGCAAGAGCTGCACTGACAAGACACGCCTCCGTATGCTTCGCGCACGCGCAGGCTCTGCGCGTGATCACGAATCAACTCGAGGCTAGCATTCGCGTACCGGACATCACGCCGAAATATGCCTGTTACTCGGACAAGAGTGGGCGATGGTGCGTGCGGAGTGTTCGCTCACACACTGTTACCGAGTTCGTGATCTCGAGTAAGTATTTGTGTTCTGACGCGCGCTCAGCGCGCCCAATCATTGATAGCCCTGTGCCTGCAACTTGAACATACGCGCGTACTTGCCGTCTTCGGCCAGTAACGCTTCGTGCGAGCCGCGTGCTACTACTTGGCCCTGTTCCAGCACGATGATGTTCTTGGCCATGCGCACGGTAGGGAAGCGATGCGAGATCACGATCGTGGTGCGGCCCTTGGCCAGCTCGCGAAACCGCTGGAATACGGCGTGCTCCGACTCTGCATCTAGCGCCGCGGTGGGCTCGTCCAGCACCAGAATGTCCGCCTCTTCGCGCATGAAGGCGCGGGCCAGGGCCACCTTCTGCCATTGCCCGCCGGACAGCTCACTGCCTTTCTCGAACCAATGCCCGAGCGCGGCGTCCAGGCCGCCGGGGAGTGAGCTCAGTAGCTCGCTCGCGCCGCCACGCTCTGCGGCGCGTTCGATGCGCGGTTGATCGCTCAAGTGATCGACGCTGCCCAAGCCGATGTTTTCGCGCAGCTTGAGTTGGTACTTGTTGAAGTCCTGGAACAGCACGCCAAAGCGCCTGCGTAGGAGCTCCGGGTCCCAGCTCGAAAGCTCGCGGCCGTCTAGAATGATGCGCCCTTCACTTGGCTCGTACAGGCCCGCCAGCAACTTCACGAACGTGGTTTTGCCCGCGCCATTTTCGCCGACCAGCGCGATGCTGTCGCCTGGTGCGATTTCCAGGTCTACATGGCGCAGCGCCCAGGCGTCTTTGCCCGGATAGTGAAAGCCCACGTTCTCGAAGCGAATGCCCGCTTCGGTGGTCGCCGGAGCCAATAGGCGTTTCTCCGCGCGTTCGCGCTGCACGCGCTCGCTGTCCTCTGCCAGCTCGATGTAACTGAACAGGTTCGACATGTACAAGTTGTGCTCGTACAAATTGCCGATGCCGCTCAGCACGGACTGAAACGACTGCTGCCCTTGGCGCAGCGACACCACGTACAAAGACAAATTGCCCAGCGTGATGCGCGCCAGCGCTGCCGCTACTGCCATCACCGCGTACGTCGCATAGAACGCGAACGTCCCAATCAAGCTGAAAACATGCGTGAGCAGCGCACGCTTGATAGCGAGCTTCTTGTCCTCTTCGAAGAAGGACTCAGCCAGCGTGCGGTAGCGGTCCAACAAATGCGGGCCGATCCCGAACAGCTTCACTTCTTTCACGTGCTCGTCGTTGGCCAGCACGTACTCCAGGTACAGCAGTTTGCGTGATTCCGGCGAGCGCCAATTGCGAATCCGAAATGCGATCTTCGCGTAACGCATTTCGGAGAGCGTCGCGGGTAACGTGGCGACCAGCAGCCCGAGTACGATCCAGCCGCTGAAACGCGCCAGCATCACCGCATACCCGACCAGCGTGACCACGTTCTGCACCAGGCCAAAGCTCTCGCTCAGCAGAGCGACGGGGCGCGAGGAAGCTTCGCGCCGGGCACGCGTCAGCTTGTCGTAGAACTCTGCATCCTCGAAAAAAGACAGATCCAAACGCAGCGCCTTGTCCAAGATCTGCACGTTCACGTCCGTGCCCAGGCGCGCCCCCAGCAGCGAGCGCACCAAGCCTTGCCCGCGCTGCGTGGCCGCCAGCAACGCCACGAACAAAAGCTCGAGCGCGACCCAATCCAAGGTCAGTGCGCGGTCGTGCTGCACTACGGCATCGATGATGCGCTTGCCCGCGTACGCGACCAGCAGCGGCAAGAGCGCGCCGCACAAGCTGAGCCCCGACAAATAGACGAGCAGCGAGGGCGAGGAGGCCCACACCAAGGCCAACGTGCGGCGCGTGTGACCGAACAGCTCTTTGGTGGCTAGTAAGCTCGGTTTTCTGGGGACGGGAGGAGGCGCGACCTGCAAGGTTTGGACAGTAGTCCCGACCTTGCGGCCTCGCCACCTGCCTGATCAGTCAGTCACCCGTTCCCCCACGGCTCGAAGTATGACATCTGAGCCACAGGAAGTTTCGCGTGCAGCCCATCATTTCCATCAAGAACCTGACCAAGACGTACAAGTCCGGCTTCCAAGCGCTCAAGGGTGTGAATCTGGACATCGAGCGCGGTGAGATCTTCGCGCTACTCGGTCCAAACGGCGCTGGCAAAACCACCCTCATCGCGATCGTGTGTGGCACGGTGAATCCGACATCGGGCAGCGTGCATGCCGACGGTCATGACATCATCAAGGACTACCGCGCCGCGCGTGAGAAAATTGGCCTGGTTCCCCAAGAGCTGTCGACGGACATGTTCGAAACGGTGTGGGACACCGTGACCTTCAGTCGTGGCTTGTTCGGTAAGCCACGCAACCCGCAGCACATCGAGAAGGTGCTGCGCGAGCTTTCTCTCTGGGAAAAGCGCGACAACAAGATCATGACCCTGTCCGGGGGCATGAAGCGGCGCGTACTCATCGCCAAAGCGCTTTCTCACGAACCGCAGATTTTGTTTCTGGACGAGCCCACCGCTGGTGTGGACGTCGATTTGCGTCGGGACATGTGGAAAATGGTGCGGGCGCTGCGCGAAACCGGCGTCACCATCATTCTGACTACGCATTACATCGAAGAGGCCGAGCAGATGGCCGACCGCATCGGCGTCATCAACAAGGGTGAGCTGGTGATAGTAGAAGAAAAGGCTGCCTTGATGGAGAAGCTCGGCAAGAAAGAGCTCATCTTGGCACTCGGGAAGCCACTCACTGCGCTCCCGACACAACTGTCCGGGTATGACCTCGCGTTGTCGCAAGAGGGCCTTCGGCTGACGTTCACGTTTCACGCCGCTCGTGACCGCTCCAAGATGGCCGAGCTGCTTCGGGACCTCGCCGAGCTGGGAATCGAGTTCCAGGATCTACAGACCCGCGAGAGCTCGCTGGAAGAAATCTTCGTCAGCCTGGTGAGTAAAAAGTCATGAACCGGTATGCGATTCGCGCCATCTACCAGTTCGAGATGGCTCGCACCTGGCGCACCATCTCGCAAAGCATCGCCGGGCCGGTGATCTCCACGTCTTTGTACTTCGTGGTGTTCGGCTCGGCCATCGGCTCACGCATGACGCAGATCGGCGGCGTGAGCTATGCCGCGTTCATCATTCCCGGCCTGACCATGCTTTCGTTGCTGAACGAAAGCATTTCCAATGCCTCGTTCGGCATCTACATGCCCAAGTTCTCCGGCACCATCTACGAGGTGCTCTCCGCGCCCATTTCGTACATAGAGGTGGTGCTCGGCTACGTGGGCGCGGCTGCGTCCAAATCGATGGTGCTGGGCACCATCATTCTGATTACCGCGCGCGCGTTCGTGCCGTACCACATCGCCCACCCGTTCTGGATGGTGACGTTCCTGCTGCTCACGTCCGTCACGTTCAGTCTGTTCGGCTTCATCATCGGTCTGTGGGCAGATGGATTTCAGAAGCTGCAGCTCGTGCCAATGCTCATCGTCACCCCGCTCACGTTCCTGGGCGGTAGCTTCTATTCGATCAACATGCTCCCGCCGCTCTGGCAAAAAGTGACGCTATTCAACCCGGTCGTGTACCTCGTTAGCGGCTTCCGCTGGAGCTTCTATGATGCCTCGGATGTCAGCGTGACCGTCAGCGTCGTGATGACCTCGGTGTTCTTGCTCCTGTGTCTGGGTGTGGTGCGCTGGATGTTGAAGAGTGGGTATCGGCTCAAGGCGTAAAGCGCCTTACAGCGATCCACCAGCGTCAGTGCCTCACTGAGCGAAAGCCCGAAACCGGCCATCAAGGCGCGAAGCACCCCGACCGTGTCCACGCCTCGGGTGTTGGGCGGTGTGACGCTTTGCCTGTGACAGTCGGCCGCGATCGTGGCTACGGCGTGGGCTCTCGCGGTTGAGGCAGCTTTGTGGCCAGCCTTCGCAAAGCCGCGTTTCATTGCACAACACGCCGCCCAAATAGCGTATTCCCGGCTCTCAGACTCTGATTTGAAATGGCCGAAGCAGCACGCACCATGAGCTCGGCGCCCCCCCGTTTGATACTGGTACGCTAGCTGCAAAGCCTCGCCTCAACCGCGACTGCACGCGGTCCATTCTCAAATCCGAGGGAGTCTTATCATGAGCGTTCGAATCAGGTCCGCGTTGTCAGTGTCTGCTCTATTGTTGGGGTTCTCGCTACTACCGAGCGCGGCGCACGCGAAGCAGCTCGATCAGTGCGGTGGGGTGTTCCTGACCGCTGACTCGAAGTGCGAGTTCAAGCCCGTTCAGGACTGCATGACCACCTGCGCCACGACTTCCGTCGAGCAGGCGTGCGCACAAAAGACCTCCACCATGTGCAGCTCGAGCTGTACTACCACTGACACGACGACCTGCGTGAAGACGCACTCCGACAGCTGCTCCAAGGAGTGCGACACGATCACGGAGAAGAGCTCGCATGAGGTCTGTACGACCGAGTGTACGGACAACTGCACCGCGGACGCCGTAAAGAAGAAGGACTTCGACGGCGACATGGACAAGTGTCACAGGAATTGCTCTCAGAATTGCGAGACCAGCTGCGAAAAATGCAGCGAGACTGACCAGACGACGGATTGCACCACCAAGTGCATGAGCGTGGTCGAAAATGAGTGCACCGAAGAGGTGAATCGGGATTGCTTGCTCAGTTGCCAAACCGACGTCTACACGAGCTGCGAGACCGACACGGTGAACACCTGCAACACGACCTGCCACGACAAGGGCGGCGCTCTATTCTGCGACGGACAGTTCATTGACGCGGACGACCTGCAGGCGTGCGCGGATCAACTCTCCGCCGAGTTCTCGTTCAACATCGATGTCACGGTCAAGGTTAACGGCAACGGCAGCGTGACGACCACCAACAGCGACGGCTCGAAGAGCACGACCTCTGCCAAGTGTTCCTTCGGACCGCCCACGCAAGGCCACTCTGGGCTGGCGCTGGGTGCGTTGGCGGCGCTGGGCGTCGTCGTCGCGCGTCGTCGTCGTCGCGGCTGAGCCGTGTACGTCGGTCCGGTCGCGCACGACTAGTCGCGTGCGCGGCCGATGGGCTGGCCGCGGGGATTGCCCAAAAAACGAGAGCGCTAGATCAGCGCAGGAATGCGCGGACGCGTTCGGCTATCTGCGCCGCCTGATAGCGCACCAGCGAGTGCCCGGCACCGGGCAGGATCTCGAATCTGGAATTTCCACCAGCGCCCGCGATGCGCGCGTGGATTGTGCGTGCGAATTCGACCGGCACCAGGGCGTCACGCTGGCCGTGTAGGAATAGCGCCGGGCACTGGATGCGTGGTGCGGCTTCTAGGATCGCCTCGCTCGGTCGCCCCTGCACGACCTGCACCATGCTGCGTAGGTCCTGCGAGCGGAGTAGCCAACCCGAAAAACGAGCCACGCTGCTGGCGCCGGGCAGGGCGAGCAGGCGATAGCCCAGATGTGCCGGCGCGCCCAGCGACGCGAGTAACACGATGCCTGCCACGCGCTGCTGATGCGTAGCCGCCAATGTCTGCGCTACCGCGGCACCATGACTATGCCCAATCACGAAACAGGGTTCATTCCAGCCGAGCGCATCGAGCGTGGCCAGCGCTGCCTGCGCCAAGGCCGTCAGACTGACGCCTTCGCTGGTCGTGTCGCGTCGCACGCTGCGACCGAACCCGGGCAGATCCAGCGCGGCGACGTCCGCCACTTCCTCCAGCAGCGGCATGAGGCGCGCCCAAACCTGTAGCGAGCCGGGATTGCCGTGCAAAAGCAGGCACTTCGGTCGAGTGAGCGGGCTGCTTTGCTCGCGCACGACCACCGGCACCTGATCGCCCGTTGCCAAGTGGAGCAGCCGTGATTCGTCGTACAACACGGGTTACTCCGAAATCGTCGCGTTGATGCGCGCTGCGGCTGGCGTTCGACTCCACGCGGCGAGCAACGCTTCCGCAACCTCGCGCGAAGGCACTGCAACTTCGATGCGCTCACCGTCGAACACGCAGCGACTGATCAGCTCTTGCGCTTCGTTTACCTCCAGGCCGAGATGACTCATCAGCGCCTTGATCACGCCGACGGTGCCCACGCTGACCGGGCCACACAGGTCCGCTTCAATGCTCACGCTGATCGTCGTCATTCATCCCTGAGCATCCGTTATCACGCTCACGCGCGCGCCCGAAACGCGGTGGGCTGGGTTCCCCGCGGCGGCCGCGGGGATTGCCCAAAAGAAAGCCGCGGACGTCGAGCTCCAAAAATCAGAAATCGTGTGGTCAGGGATTCAGCATGATGGCGTGCCAGCGCCGACCTCATAGCACTCGAATGACGACACCGACACCGAGTGCGGGGTTCGCATTCACCGCGGCGCGCGTTGCGGATCAGTTCAGATTTTGGGGGATTCGGCCAGAGAGAGTAAGCCGTGACGGCGCCAGCCCACGCGAAGCAGCCAGGTTTCGGGTGGGGC
>FSWQ01000353.1_pt1 | contig 10223 bp, 9 predicted proteins | sample 1637691 | NCBI WGS metagenome assembly FSWQ01 (sample SAMEA3914814, study PRJEB12502) | metagenome | biome: forest; material: soil | place: USA | collected 2011-09-16 | depth 0.1 m | reverse complement strand
GCGTACGACCCAGCGCTCCGGTGCGAGCCCTTTGCCTGCGCCCGGAAAAATCTTGAATTGAAACCCGCAGTTCGTGCACTTGACCGTCGTGCCCCGTTCGGAAATCAGGGCATCGTCGAATTCGTACTCGGTGCCGCAGCGACTACAACGAACGTCCATATGAACTGGGGAGTTGGGGCCGAAAACTTAGCATGCTCGCGCATTTGCCAAAGAAATCTTTGGCGCGTGTCACGGCGGAGGCTGCAAAGGAGTGCTCTCGCAGGAACCCGCTCGGAACGAGCCGGCGCTCGCTCGCGAGCTAGCTTGTTTCGGGCACGGTGCTTGCTACGCTGAATTTCATGAAACGCGCGTTCTTAGCGGCAGTGTTCTTGGCCTCGGTCGCGACGCTCGGCGGTTGTCCCATCTACAGCCATGAGGACGACGGATGCTACCGCGATCGTGACTGCGGAACGGACTACCTGTGTGATCGTCAAACGGGCCAATGTTACCTGCCCGGTGGGGGCGACTCGTGTCGTCGCCCTTCGGACTGCGGCGTGAACCAGACCTGCAGCGTGGACGGGCGCTGCGTCTCGGGTGACTGCACCTTCAACGGCTGCGTCTCGGGCTATCGCTGCGATTCGAGCTCGGGCATTTGGCAATGTGTGTCGGCCGCGAGCGGCGGCGCAGGGGCCAGCTCGGTCGGAGGTAGCAGCAGCGCCGGCGCCGACAGCGGCGGCTCGAGCGGTGATGGCTCGAGCGGCGCTAGCGCAGGGGCTGATTCAGCCGGGGCGGGCGGCTCGAGCGGCGAAACGGCCGTGAGCGCAGCCGCAGGTGAAGCGGGCGGCGGTTGAGCCGCACGCGCTCACTTCACGACGCGCAGGTAGGGCGGTAGCTCGCGCTTCGGCTTGCTGATTTCGGTCGCAGCGCGCGGTGCTTCTGCCTTCGGCTGAAGTGGCTTCTTGGCGGCCGCGGGCTGCGCAACGGCGGCCGGCTCCGCCTTGACTGCAGGTTGCGGCGCGGGCGCCGGCTTCTTCGCTGGAGCTTTCGGAGCAGCCGCCACTGGGGCAGCTTTGCTCGCGCCGGCCTTGGAGCTCTTTCCTGCGGCCTTGGGCTTCGCTTCTGCTTTGAGCTTTGCGTCTGCCTTGGGCTTCGTGCCCTTCCGGCCGATGGTCGGCAGGACCGCTTGCTTGTCGCTGGCTTTGGCCGACTTGGCCGACGCCTTCTTGGCGGGAGCCTTCGCTTCACCGGCGGACGAAACGGCAGGCTGCTCGGCGGGAGGCGCGCTCTCGCCTTCACCAACCGAGCGCAGATGCGGGCGCGGCTTGGGCGGTTGCTTTTGCGCTTGAGCTTGCGCGCTCACTTCCGCGGGCACGTCCTCCGCCCAGACCATGGCTTGGCCGCCCTCACCGACGAGCGCGAACACCGCTTGCCACGGAATCATGCAGAAAAAAGGCGTGCGGTTGAAGCTCAGGGTGCACGACAAGCCGCGCTCGTCGACGTGCAGATCGGGGATGGCAACGGCCATGTTGAGGCCGACCTGCAGCACGAGCTGCGGTTGCTTTTTGAACCACGCCGGCACCTGAACCGCGTCAGCACGCGGGTCCAAATGAATGTACATCGACGCCTGCTCGAGCAACGCCAATGCGACGTCTTGCTTCGGGGGAAGGCGTGCCGTCGGAGCCATATCAGCCTCGTTACTTAGCGCCCTCCGTCATAAATAGCCAGCGAAGGGAGGCATAGAAGTCAGCCCTCTGTCTGTTTTGGACTGGCAAATCGCGTCAAATTTCCACGGACTTGTAGGGACAGCTCGCTAAAACTCGCGATGGGCAACGTACACACCACGAGCCCCGCCGTCGGCAACGACACGGGCTCACCCGTCAAAATGAGCGCCAAGGCTTCGAGCCCTGGGTTGTGGCCCACCAAAAGCACGCGCTCGGCCTCGCCCGCCCATTCTCGAACGGCCTTTATATAAGCTTCGGGCTCCGCCAAATAGAGCTCTGCCAACTCGTCGATCACGCCGCCGAAATTGGCCGCGGCCGCGACGCGACGCGCCGTATCGCGGGCGCGCTCTGCGTGGGAGCTGATGATGCGGTCAGGCACGAGATCGTCGTCGCGCAGCAAATGGCCAACGAGCTCGGCGGCCCGTTTCCCATGCTCGGTCAGAGCGCGATCGCGATCGGAGCCCGACTCTTCTTGGGCGGCTTTGCCGTGGCGCAGGATGAGCAATGTCCTCATATCTGGAGAAGATCGTCTGATTGGGCTCGGCATGCAAGAATGGACGCTGCATGGGCAACCGGATTCTTGTCGTCGAAGACGAGCCGGCGATCGCGGAATCAGTGGCCTATGCCCTGGGCCGCGATGGCTTTTCGGTCACTTTGGCTTCTACCGTGGCCTCCGCGGCGGCCCTCGCCGACAGCGTCGACTTGGTCGTGCTCGACCTGATGCTGCCCGACGGCAGCGGCTTCGATTTGATTACGCGCTGGCGCAAAACCAAGCACATCCCCGTGATCGTGCTGTCCAGCCGCGACGGTGAGGCCGATCGCGTCGTGGCCCTGGAGGCAGGCGCCGACGACTACGTGACCAAGCCGTTCTCTCCACGTGAGGTCGTGGCGCGGGTTCGGGCGGTGCTGCGCCGCTCGCAGACCGAGCTGAACGCGCTCTCGGCGCCGCTCCAGCCACTGTCGCTCGATGCCGCGACGCGGCGCGCACGCGCCAACGGCACGATCTTGGAGCTTACGCGCGTCGAGTTCGACGTGCTTGCGTGCTTGCTCGAACAACCGGGCCGCGTGTACAGCCGCGCCGAGCTGATCGGGCGTGTTTGGGGCAGCGGATTTGCGATCACCGACCGCACCATCGACTCGCACGTGAAAGCGCTGCGCAAGAAGGTCGCCGAAGCGGGCGCCGAGCCCGGCCTGATCGAGACGGTGCGCGGTGTCGGCTACCGCGTCACGGACGCACCGAGCCCGCTGAAAGAGCCATGATTCGCTTGATCGTGGTCGCGGCGGCCTCGGTGGGGCTGATGCTGTTCGTGGCCTTCGTCGTGTCGCGCCTATTGCGCACGCGCACGCGCGGCATGTCGATCCGCATGCAGATGTTCTTGGCCTTGGCCGTGATCGTGGGCGCGTTCGCGTTCGGTTTGGGGCTGATGGTGATCGATCGCATCGAGGCGCGCGCGGTGCGCATCGCCTCGCAGGCCGCAGGGGACGAAGCGGTCGCGCTGGCGGGCATGATGGCCGGCGAGCTCGACCGCACGAACGTCGGCATCGCGGACTTGGCCGCGCGCTTGGAGCACGAGCGCGGCCGCGGCGCCGATCTGCGCTTGATGCTGCTCGACGCCCATGGCGTGCGTCTGTTTCCAGCCCAGGTCCCGCTCGAAGTCGGCGGCGTAGTTTCCGTCGATGCGCCGATTCGCTTGCACGGCGCGACGATTGGCGCGGTGCGCGTGGTCAAGCCCACCGTGGCCATGCGCAATTTGCTGGCGGACTTCGCGCCCACGGTGCTCGTGATTAGCTTGGTGCTGGGCACCGCGGCAGCGCTGGCTGCGGCCTGGATCGGTCGCGCCATTGCGGCCCCAATCGAGGCGCTGAGCGTGTTCGGCGAGCGGGTCAGCTTGGGCGAGCGGCGCGGCGCGCCGCCCGTGGCGTTCGGCCGTGAGGTCACGCGTTTGACGCGCGCCATCGATTCGATGCGCCGCGACTTGGAGGGGCGCCCCTTCGTCGAGACCTTCGCCTCGGATCTGTCGCATGAATTGAAGAACCCGGTGGCCGCGATTCGCGCCAGCGCCGAGGTGCTCGAAGAGAGCGCGCTGGAAGAGCCGATCGAGGCGCGCCGCTTCGTGGCGCGCATTCGTGAGGCCACCGCGCGCATCGAGCGCTTGCTGAGCGAGCTGCTCAGCTTGGCGCGCATCGAAGCGCGCGGCGTCGAGTCCTTCGCGCCGGTCGAGCTGGCCGATCTCGTGCGCCGCGCGGTCGACTCGCTCGACGCGCAAGCGCGCGTCACAGTGCACGTGTCCGGGGACACGCGCGTACGCGGTGACGAGCTCTGGCTGTTGCGTGCGCTCGCGAACTTGGTCGAAAACGGGCTCACTCACGGCGATCGCGCGGCGCCGCTCAGCGTCGAGGTCTCGCGGCGCGAGGAGTGGGTCACTCTGCGCATCGTCAGCCAGGGCTCCATTTCGAGCCACGTGCGCGAACGCCTGTTCCAGCGCTTCGTCACTACGCGCCCAGACAAGGGCGGGACGGGCCTCGGGCTCGCGATCGTGCGCGCCGTCACCGAAGCCCACGGCGGGCAGGTGGAATTGCTCAACTCCGGCCCGCCCGAGGTGGTCTTCCAAATCGAGCTGCCGCCGGCCAAGCGCAGCACCGCTCGGAAGATCCTGGGTGCGGTCCAAGAAGCGCGCCAAGAGCTCACCGCTGTCGGTCGAATAGATCAGTAAAATCAGTTAGTTATGGGTTGTGTCGCGGATCTCCACGAAAGCTCCACACACCGATCGGCTTGCGCTGTGGGAAAACGTAAGGAAGCGAGGCACTTAGCTCAGCCGTCTCGCGAGTTGCTTGAAGTCCTAGCGTGCTTCGCCCGGTGTTTTCCCCCTGGGCAGCGGAAAGAGAGTTTCTGTGGTGAACGGCAAGAACGGGTCGAACGGCGCATCGCTTATTCCCCGCCATGTAGCGATCATCATGGATGGCAACGGCCGCTGGGCGAAGTCTCGTGGCCTGCAACGCGCAGAAGGGCACGCCGAAGGCGCCCGGGCCGTGCGCGACGCGGTGGAGACCGCCACGCGCATCGGCGTGAAGTACCTCACGCTGTATGCCTTCAGCGTCGCCAACTGGGCGCGCCCTCGCCCCGAGGTAGAGGCGCTGATGCGCTTGCTCGTGGAGTTCGCGAAGAACGAGCGGGCCGACCTGCGTCAGAATGGCATTCGCGTGAACGTGATCGGCGCGCTCGAGGATCTGCCGACCTCCACGCGCCACGCCGTCGAAGAGCTGATGGCGTACACGCGCGACGGTGATCGCATGACGCTGACGCTCGCGCTGTCGTACGGCGGCCGCCAAGACATCGTCGAAGCCGCGCGTTCCCTCGCGGTGCGTGCGCGCGCCGGCTTGGTGCTGCCAGAAGAAATCGACGAGACCTTCTTCCACCGTCAAATGACGACTCACTCTTTGCCGGACGTGGATCTGCTGATCCGCACCGGTGGCGAAACGCGGGTGAGTGATTTCCTGCTCTTCGAATCGGCGTATGCCGAGCTCTTGTTCCTGCCCATCATGTGGCCCGATTTCCGGCCCGAGACGCTGACCGCCGCCGTCGCCGACTTCGCCAACAAAGAGCGCCGCTTCGGCAAGACCTCCGAGCAAGTGCAGATGCCCCAAGCCGCGTTCGATCCGGTCGATCGCGCTGCGGGCTCCGCCGCCGAGTGACGGCTGCGTGACTGTGTCGCGACGAGCAGCGGGCGCAATTCACGCTTCTTTTCTCGCGCATCGAATCGAGATCAATTTCGATTTGCTGGCGAACCATTCGCACCTCGAAAGCGTATTCGGGGCGTGCAAGCTTCACTTCGTCGAGTCCTCTACCTAACTCCCCTGGTCGCGTTTCTCGGGGCGTGCTCGTCGAGCGACCCGCAATCAACCTCGGGGATGAGCGGGAGCGCCGGCAGCGACCCGAGCTCCGACGCCGCCGGTACTGGCGGTGATACGAGCTCAGCGCCGCCCGCTGCGGGCGAAGCAGGCGACGCAGGGCAGTGGAATGCCGGTGCGCCCGCTGCAGACGCCGGAGCGGGCGGGGAGGCGGGCAGCTCCGCTGGCGAGGGCGGGGCCACGAGCGGTGGTGATTCGGGCGCGAGCAGGGGCGGCCTGGGCGGCACGGGCGGCACGCCGAGCGGAGGCGGTGCAGGCGGAGGCGGTGCAGGCGGAGGCGGTGCAGGCGGAGGCGGTGCAGGCGGCGCGGGAACCGCTGGTGGCGCGGGCGCCGCGAACGTGGCCGGCGCCCCGAACGACCCCAACGAAGGCTCGATGATCCCGTGTGACGTCGCGACGGCTTATGGCGTCTGTCACCACTGCCATACGAGCCCACCCGTCAACGGCGCGCCGTTCGCGTTGGTCACGCTCAAGAATCACCAAGACTACAAGAACTTGGAAATCGGCGATGTCACGGCCGGTATCATGCCGCTCGAAGGCACGCTCTCGCCGGAAGACCGAACCATCCTGCTCGCCTGGCTGAATGCCGGCGCGAAGGGCGTGCCGCAAGCCGTGTGCCCCTGAGGTGAAGCTCGCGCTGCGAGCTTCGTGACGCGGAGCGAGGTGCGTTGGGGGACTCGCGATCGCCCCCCTCTCGAATCGAAGCGCGTTCACTTTGCCGTGAGCAAAGTGAACCGGCTCACATCGAGTATTCGACCGTGTTCAGCGACGGCACCTTGGCCGGCCAGGTGATGTCGCGGATGCGACCCTTGAGGCACTCGACGAGCTTCGGATTTTTCGGCGTCGTGGTCAGGTCGATCGCGACGGCTTTGCCGCGCCACACCGCGACGCGCAGCTTGAAGTGCGTGGCGCCGGGCTTGCACGGTTCATAGAGCGATTCTTCGGTCAGCGGCTTGCTCAGCGTTTCTTGATCCACGTTCAAGCGTTCGGAGGCAGCCGGGATCGCCTTGATGGCGTCCTCGACGGACATGTCCGGCGTGAAGTTGGGCTCGGGTACTTCTTCTTTTTTGGGGGGGGCGCTCTCGGCGTCGGGCTTCGGCGCGGCGTCGTCCGTGGGCGGCGTCACTTCCGACTTGTCTGGGAGCACGGGCGCGCTCTTCTCGGCGCTCGGATCGGCTGCGGGTGGCGCCGAGCCACCACAAGCGGCGGCGCTCAGCGCGAGCGCAGCCAACGAAAATAGAACGATGTACGGATGGCGCAGACCCCTCGTCATGTACCAGAGGCTACCACACGCCGCCGCTGCCGCTCTTGGCTCAGGGGGTGAGCGCGCGCTCGCTGAATTGGCGCTCGGTGGAGAGCTGCGCCAAGTACTCGACGAGGCCGAATTTCCCTGCTGCCAGGCCCGAGCGGGCCGTCTCGGCGAGGCAACTGACGCCTCCACCACCAGCGTAAACGTATTCGCTCATCAAACCGCTGACGCAGTCGGTCACGTCCGGATCGCTGGCAAGCTTCATGGCCAGGTCCTGGGCGCCATCGAAGGTCATGCTCTGCTGGCCGTCGGTCATCGCATAGCCGGTGGCGTCGATGGTCAGCCCGCCCTCGGTCTCCCGATAGCGGCCGAGCTCGTCGAAGTGCTCGAAGCCGAAGCCGATGGGGTCCCACAGCTTGTGGCAGCTCGAGCACACCGCGTTGCCGTTGATGTGTGCTTGCTCGTAGCGCTGCCGGGTCGTGGTCACGCCTGGTGACGGCTCCGAGATGCTCGGTACCGAGGGCGGCGGCTTCGGCCGCACGTTGCAGAACATCTTCGAGTACACGAGCAAGCCGCGCCAGGTGGGCGAGGTGGCGTCGGCGTGAGAGTTCGCGGCCAGCAGCGAGCCCTGGGCCAGGAGCCCCACGCCCCAGTTGGCTGGGCGATCGACGCGCGTGAAGTCGCCGCTGGCCGAGCCGAACCCGTAGAACGCCGCCAGCGACGAATTGACGAAGGTGTACGGCGCAGTGAGCAAATCTTTCAAGCCGCCGCTGTTCGTGAACAGCACGTCCTCGATGAAGCGCTGCGTCTCGTTCGTCATGTCCGTCGCGGTCGCGGCGCTGAAGTCCTTGCTGGTCTTGGTGCGCGCTTTGACCAGCGTGTAACCCGACCACTCGCGAAATAGCTCGTGCACGGCTTCTTTGCCGTTGGGCGTGGCGAGCAGAGCGCGCGCTTCGGTCAGGCGCGCCTCGGGCGTTGCGAGCGCGCCCGCATCGGCCTTCGCCAGCAGATCCGTGCTCGGCGTCGAGCCGCCGAAGGTGTAGGCGAGCTCGGTCGCGATTTCGTGCTGCGACAGCGCGTAGCTCGCGCCATTTGCTGCGCCTACCTCCGAGCGGTACACCGCGTTCGGCGATTGAAACAGCGCAACCAGCGTCCACTTGATGCCGAGCTGGAACGTCGAGCGCGCGCTGACCGACGCGAAGTAGTCGTTGTAGCGCTTGCTGTCGTCCGCGCTCAGCGGACGCCGGAACAAGCGCTTGCCATACTGATCGATGAACTGCGACGCGCAGCTGGCGTCGGCCGCTGTGGCCGAGCACGGCAGCACCTGCGCCAGCACGCCGTCGGCCACCACGCGCGTCGCGATGTCCTCGGCGGTGCTCAGGATCTCTTGCGCCGTCTGTTGACCGACGGTCAATGTCGCCGCGTCGTTCGAGAAGCCGAGCGCGGAGACGGCGTCGGTGCCCACCTTCACGCCCGCCCAACCGCTCACGATCTGAGGGAAGATGTCGGCGGCGGTGCGCTGAAGCTCTGCTTGGGTCAAGCGACGCAGCTGCGGCGGCCCGACCTTGGAGACGTCACAGCGCTCCTTCGCGGTCGTGGCGGTGGTCGTGGTTTGCGACGCGCCTGCGCTGCCGACCGGACCCGCGCCGCTCGCGCCTGCGGATCCGCCGCCTGCCGTCGGGTTCTGATGAGTATTCTGCGCGTCGGTCGCACCGGCGACGCAGCCCGGCAGCATGGCGAGCAGGCCTGCGCCGAGCAGCGCGTGACGCAGCGATGAAGCGCGCATCAGGCCTTCAGCTCCTGAATCTCGCTGACCGCTTGGCCACCGATGGTCGTGACCGGCGCGCCCATGGCGGCCGCGAGCGTCGCCAGCACGTCCGTGTGCAAGCGCCCCGTGACGTCGATCACTTGTTGCGACTTCAAGTAGCCGCCAGCGCCGCCAATCATGGTCATCGGCAAGTGCGACTTCTGCTCTTTGCCGTCGATGTAGATGCTGGTGGTGTCCGAATTGTGGTTCGCGCCGTCGGAGACTTCGCTCGTGATGTAAACGAGTGAGTTGTCCAGCACCGTACGAGAAGGGGTGCCCGGGTCGAGCGGGTCGGGTTGGTTCAGCGTCGCCAGCAGCTTGTCGGCTAGGTGCTGATAGAACCATTGCTGGCACTTCGCGAAGTCCGAGCGCGGCGCGGTTTCCCAGGAATGTGAAATGGGCTGGTGATGGCCCTGCGGGAAATTCGGGCCGCCGGGGAAGGACATGTCCAAGTCCGAGTTCACGTGCATGTTCTGCATCGTGATCACGCGCGCCGCGCCGCACACCATGGCGTGCGCCGCTGCTTCCAGGTGGCCGTCCAAGACCAAGGCGAAGTTCTGCTGGTCGAGCACGTCTTTGCCGCGTACGGCATCGACCGCGGGCATCGTCGGCCGCGCGGTGCAGCTCACCAGGCCGCTGCCCGGGCCCCCGGATTTCAGGGCCATCAGCGCATCGAGGTGCAGCTTCAGCTTGCTCGTCTCGCCCGTCAGCGCCGAGAGCGAGCTCTGCATGGCTTCGAGCTCTTTGATGTTCAGCGCGAGGGCATCTTGACGGAACGCGGCTTCGTCCACCTGCGTGCCACCGGCGGGCGGCACGAGATTCGCGAAGTAGGCATCGGCGGCAGCTGCCGGATCTTCCGTAGCCCGCACCCAAGCGCCATGCTGCGCGAGGTACGAGTCCGAGCTGAAGCCAGCGCCCGGCGTATACGGCCGCGCGCCGACCACGAATGGCGTCACGTTCAACGCCTTGGCGATCGTGGCATCGATCGAATCGACGGCCGTGCCCTTGGCCACGCCCTCACTGAAGCCGGTGAGCGTTGCCCGAATCGCGGCGTGGTTGTTGGCTTGGTCGTTCATGGCCACGCCGCGAATCACGTTCACCGAGCTCTTGTACGGAGTGAACGGTGACAAGATGCCCACGCCCGTGCCGGCCAGATCCATATCGGCACCGGTGCCCAGCGGCTCGTAGTGCTCGAGCGGGATGCCGTGCGGGAGGTAGAAGACGAATAGGCGGGTGGGCCGCGCTGTCGGCGCGGCGCCGGCCAAGCGGGACATCTTCAGGGCCAGAGGGGCGGCGATGCCCAAGCCGATTGCGCCCAAAAAAGCACGCCGACGGAGGCGACCCAGGGATCGAGAATCGCGCATGTTTGCTCAGCTTAGCGACCGCGTTTTGGCCTACTTGCGCATTTCGGCTCAGGCGCATGCGCGATTCGTATTCGATGGATTTCAGACTTGCAATGCGCACATTGGCCTACGCCGGGTGCGCCACGCGAGACGGATTTTTGCAGCCGGTGTGCGTTGCCAATCGCGCCGCTTCACTTGCCGTCGCTGGCTCAGAT
>FSWQ01002727.1_pt1 | contig 10227 bp, 11 predicted proteins | sample 1637691 | NCBI WGS metagenome assembly FSWQ01 (sample SAMEA3914814, study PRJEB12502) | metagenome | biome: forest; material: soil | place: USA | collected 2011-09-16 | depth 0.1 m | reverse complement strand
TCTTCCTTCGGCGGCGGTGGCGCGACTTGGCGAACGGGCTCGGGTTTGACCTCCGAGGCAGGCGGCGCGGGCGGGGTTGCAAGGAAACCCGCGGGCTTGGCCACGCGCTCCAGGATGACTTGCTTCCAGACGTGCTCGAGCGGCACGTAGCCCACGATCGATTGCAGCGGCACGCTATCGAGCAGTGCCTCTTCGGTCAGGGGCTTGCGCTCGCGGCCCAGCTTGAGCGCATGGCTGACTAGTTTTTGCAGCTCTTTGTGGGGTAGACGCGTGGACAACATCTCGAAAGTGATGCCGTCGGCGATGTCCGCCAAGCTGAGCAGATCCTCGTTCAGCGCGTTTTCGAGGGTGAAAGTCATGCGGCCGATGGCGCGGTCGCGGTTCGCTTCCGCGTTCAGCGTCGACCAAAACTCGTCCTCGACCAAGAACGTCCACAGCCGCGGCGCGTCGAGGTAACGCACGCGCTCGTCGGGGGGAAACAATTCCAGGATCGCGGCGGCGTCGGTCAGCCCTTCCTCGATCGCGATGCGCAAATCTTCAGCGCCCGACGAGGTAGACTTCTTGATCGCGATCTTTTGATGAACACCCGCGGCCTTGATCAAGATGTCGGCGCGGAGATCGTGAGCGGACTCCAAGGCGACCATCAGGTCGAGCGGCTTGAAGTGCCTCAGAAAATCATCGGGGGTGCGAAAGCCTTGGGCTTGCGCGTGGGCCAGTGACTTAGCGAGAAAGCGCTCTGCTCCGGTCTTGAGAGTGGACTTGAACGTGAGGGCGGGTTCGGTGGAGGTTTTCCCCATGGGTGGTGGGGCATCGTAAGGTCATTTCAGGGTCGCACCTTAGACCTTTTTGTAGGTCCTTCGCGATCTGCTCCGGGCAGAACTTTTTGCTCGCAAACGCAGCGCGAGGATGCGCGAGGCGGCTTCGGCCGCTGCGTCGTCGAAGCGAGTCAGCGCTTCGGCGCGCTCGGCGGGCGGCAAGCGAGTACCGATGAAGAGGGAACCGGGTGCGACGGAGAGCGCGGCGGCAAGCTTCGAGACGAGTTCGGGTTCGAGCTGCGCGCTTTCGTCGAGCAGCAACCCGCCGTCCAAGGCCAGAGCCATGGGCGCCGAGTGGGTACGTTTTCTGGGCATGCGAGGCGAGATTGCGAACCGCGTGCCAGCGAAAAAGCCCGCAATTGTCGCAAAAGGGGGTCTCGAACTGGGATGTTTGTCTCGACTTCGTCGTCTCGCTCGGCTGGCTACGTCGGGCCAAGCGCCAGTTTCGACCGGTTTTTGCGCGCTCCGGCCAGCGCGATCGGCGGGCGGGCGCGGGCCTGTTATCTTGGACGGGTGAGCTCCGAGCCGACCTCCAAACCTAATCCGGGTCCGGGCGCGGCGGGCATCGCGCTGACCGCGATGCAGGTCGACCTGACCACGCGCCTCGGCGCGCACACGCCCGCAACCGCAACCGGCTTTCCCACCCTGGATGACATGCTGAGCGGGGGTCTGCGCAGCGGCACCGTGCTTGCCATCTCCGGTAGCCCGGGCGTCGGACGCACGGCGTTCGCGCTGCTCATCGGTTATATGGCGGCGCGAGCCAAGGCGGGCGTGGTGTTCGCGAGCGCCTCGCTCGACCCCACCGAGGTGGTCGCGCGGCTCGCAGCGCGCGCGCTGTATCGTGAATTTCCCGAGGCCGACGCGTCCTACGGCATGATCTGGTCGGGCCAAGCGCTCCAAGACGCCGCGACGCACCGCGCCGTCGCCGACTCGGTAGAGACGGTCGTGAAGAAGGTCGGCGCGCAGTTCCATTTGTACCGCGCAACCGGGCTCGAATCGACGCAGAGCCTCGCGGAGTGCGCCGCGCATCAGTGGTCGCGCCACGAGCGCGCGGTGCTCGTGGTCGACGACATCGAAGCCTTCTCTGCGCAGGGCGATGGTTCAACGGCGCAGGCGGCCGCCGCGAACTCGAGCATGGAGGGCCGCGTCACCCACGTTGCTTACGACTTACGGCGAATCGCCGAGCAAGGCTGCGCGGTCGTGTTCACCACCCTCGCGCGGCACGCCGATTTCGTGGCGCCCGCGGTGACGCTGGCCGGCGAACTGCGCGAGAACCCCGACGTGTCACTCGGTCGTGGTGAGCGCGCGATGGAGTTCTGCGTGTACAAGAACCGCATCGGCGAGACCGGCATCGTGCCGCTGCGCTTCGTGCCTGGCGCCGGTCTGTTCGAGGAGTCGAAGTAGCGAACGTGACCACACTCGCGCCGCCGCCCGGCACGCGCTTCATCCTGCACGCGGACATGGATGCCTTCTACGCGTCGATCGAGCAGCGCGATCGACCGGAGCTCCGTGGCTTGCCGGTGATCGTGGGCGCGAACTCGGCGCGCGGCGTGGTCTCGGCGGCCTCCTACGAGGCGCGCAAGTTCGGGGTGCGCTCGGCGATGCCAGGTTTTCGCGCGCGAGCGCTGTGCCCGCAAGGCATCTTCATCGCGCCGAACATGGCGCGCTACGCCGAGGTCTCCGAGCAAGTTCACTCGGTGTTTCGAGAATTCACGCCCGAGATCGAGCCGATTGCGTTGGACGAAGCATTCCTGGACATCACCGGCTCGGAACGCTTGTTTGGGGGGCCGCTGCAGCTCGCAACCCAGCTCAAGCAGCGCGTCCTGGAACGAACCGAGCTCAGGGTCACGGTGGCGGTGGCTCCGAACAAGCTCGTCGCAAAAATCGCCTGCACGTTGGCCAAACCCGATGGGCTGCGCATCGTCCATCCGGATCAAGTGCGCGCGTTGCTCGCGCCGCTCCCGGTGCGCAGGTTGTGGGGCGTCGGGCCAGTGCTCGCGGAAAAATTGCAGCGCTTGGGCTTGAAAACATTGGGCGACTTGGTGGCCTACGACGCGCGCGAGTTGGCGCGTGATCTGGGCGAGCGCGCGGCCGAGCTCCAGGCGCTCGCGGCCGGTCACGACACGCGCCCGGTGATCTCGGAGCGCGCCGCCAAATCGATCGGCGAAGAGAACACGTTCGAGCGCAACGTGAGCGACCGCGAAGTGGTCAGCGCGGCGCTGACCACTCACGCCGACGAGGTGGCGCGTCGGCTGCGCCGTTCGGGGTACGTGGGCCACACCATTACGCTCAAGATCAAACTCGGCCAAGCGCGCACGCGGCGCGCGGCGCGCGTGCCGGGCGAACACGGAGACGAGCCGGTTTACCCGCTGCTTACGCGCGCCAAGACGCTACGTGCGCCCACCGACGACGGCCCCACGATCCGCCAAGTGGCCCTCGAGCTGTGGGACGCGGCGAAAGTGGCCGAGCCGGTACGGTTACTCGGGATCAGCGTGTCCCAGCTCAGCCCCAGCCAGCACACGCAGCTGGACCTGTTCGCCGAAACCACGCGCCCCAAACGCCAGCTCGGGGAAGCGCTCGACGCGATCCGAGAGCGCTTCGGCAAGGACGCCATCGGCCCGGCGGTCTCGCGTTTCGACAAATTGACCCCCACGATGAGAAAAAAACGCGGCGAGTGAACGCCAGGTCGACGGGCCGACAAAGTGTGGCGCTTGTGCCGTAAACTCCTGGAATCTTGACTAGTTAGCTCAAAAGGTGTGCCACGCACGAAAGCGCCGACAGCCTCCTACGGAGCGCTACATTGGAAATCGGGCGTAAAATCGCAGTCGTCATGGGATTGCAATAAGAATCAAGCAGTTGTAATAGGCCTGACACCATGACACGAAAGTCGGGGTTCATGGTTGCAGGTGTTTGACTAGACCCCTGCCTCTGCTTAAAATTCTTAGTAGTTCTTGATACTTACCCGGTCCTGAACTCAGCGCGTCAGTCTGGCACGCTGAGTGCATAAGGCCCGGCGGGCGGATACGCCCCACGTGTGTGTGACTAACCTAGGTTATTCGGAGGAATGGATATGAAGAAGCTAACTGGACTGCTCGCAGTGGTCGCGCTCGGCGCGAGCATCGCGTTGGTGGGTTGCGGAAGTGACGACGACTCGACCCCCGCCGCTTCGGCTGGCAAGGGCGGCGGCGGCGCTGGCGGCAAGGGCGGCGCGAGCGGTTCTGCTGGTAAGGCCGGCGGTACGGTTGCCGAAAGCGGCGCGGCTGGCGAGACCGGCCCCGGTGGTGATGTTGCTGGCGCAGCTGGCGCGACTGAGCCCGGTGGTGGTTCGGCCGGCGCGGCTGGCGCGACTGAGCCCGGTGGTGATGTTGCTGGTGCGGCCGGCACGACTGAGCCCGGCGGCGACGTCGCTGGCGCAGCTGGCACCACCGCAGCGTGAGCCACTGTGTGCTCGGGTTAGCGCTAGGGCGCTGACCTAGAGAACACTACTGCAGAGAAGCATCGGCGCGGCAGGTACCGGTACCTGTCGCGCCGATGTGTTTTGTGGGGCTCGATAGAGCAGGCTAGGCTCGACGTGACATGAGCGTGCACTGGCTTTCGTGGGCGTGTTTGAGCGGTCTGGCGGTGGCCGCCGTCGGCTGTGCAGGTCGCTTTGACCCGGCCAATTTTCAGGGTTCACGCGAACCGCGGCGCGCGGAGCCCGAAGCCGTGGCTGACGTGGCGGTGCTCACGAGCGAGCTGGAGTTGCTCGGTACGGTGCGCGTCGGTTGTCGCTTGCAAGTGGGCTTTCGGCGCCTGCACGACGAGCGCTTGAGCGACTTGGATTGCTCCAATGAACGGCTGCTGCTCGCCCTGCGCGAATCGGCGGCCAGCGCCGGCGGTGAGCTGCTCGTGGCCGCACGATGCAACTCGTATCGAGCGGGTACCGACTCGCCCGAGACGCAGCAACTCCAGTGTGCGGCGGGCGTCGCGCGCTACGTCGCAGGTCCGCTCGCTAGCCCTGACGCGCACCCGCTCAGCGTGCCGCGTTCGCGCCCGCAAGGCCGGCCCGCGCCGAGCGCGAGCGACGTGAAGCGCATCGATGAGCCCGATGCATCGCTGGCATTTCGCATTTCGCTTTCGTTCGAGCCGCGCGTGGCCTCTTACGAGCGCCCCGCGCGACCGGGTGATCAGGTGCGTGAGCTCCCCGAGCTGCCTGTTTCGCATCGCTCGCTCGGCGATCTCGTGGCGAGCTGTGCGGGAGGCTGTGACGAGCGAGCGCTGCGCTATGGCGTGTTGATCGCGGCCGGTCGGCTCGGCGCGCCCGATGTGGTGTCGGTGCGCTGTTATAGCGCCGGCTCGGGCAACACTTGCGTCGGCACGCTGGCGGCTCCGGAACGCAGCGAATAGCCGCTCATTCGCTTTGCCAGTCGAAGTGCACCGGCACCTCGATGGCGTCGAGCAAGCTCACGCGCACCGGGCAGCCATTGGCTTCGTGCTCGAGCAAGCTGCGACCGCTGGCAACCGTGGCCACGCTTTGGGTGACCGCGCTCGGGAACGTGACTTCGACGGCGAGCCGGGCAATACGCCGGGGCGGCCCGTTGGTCATCGTCTTTTTCACGTGCACGCGGCTGCCGTCCAAGACGAAGCCATGCTTGCTGGACGCGATGCCCATCACGGTCGCCATGCACGTGCCGAGGGCCGCCGCCACCAGATCCGTCGGTGAGAACGACTGGCCGCGGCCATGATTGTCGACCGGCGCGTCCGTCGCGAAGGCCGCTCGAGACGGCCCGTGCTGCACGGTGCAGTGTAGATCGCCCTCGTATTGGACATAGATATCGACCACGCCGCCGATTCTGGCAAACTCCCGCGCCCAAGGCTAGCGATGGAAATCATGCTTCTGCGTCACGGCGAGAGTGAAGGCAACGCGCAAGGCCGGATGCAGGGACGTCGTGACTACCCGCTCAGCGCGCTTGGGCGCGAGCAAGCGGCGCGCGCCGGTGCGTTCATCGCCGGCACTGGGCTCGGTTTTGCGGCTGTGTACTGCTCGCCGTTGAAGCGCGCGCTCGAAACCGCCGCCATCGTGGCCGCCTGCGGCGTGGGCCCGGAACCCGCGGTGGACGAAGATCTGCCCGAGATCGGCGCGGGCACCATCGAGGGCTTGAACGAAGCCGAGATCCGCGAAGCGTACCCGCCGTTCATGCAGCGGCCGCTGAGCCACACCGGTGATTTCGGCGACTACGGCGGCGAGAGTTACGGCGACGTGCAAGGGCGGGTCGCGCGCCTGCGGGCTCGCTTGGAGGCGCGTCACCGCGCCGACCAAGAGCGGGTGCTCTTGGTCGGGCATGGCGGCTTTCATTATCAGCTCACCAAGGCGCTCTTGTGCGAGCCGGTGCCGCGCGTGTGCATCCTCAAGTTCGGCAATTGCACGGTGTCGCTGCTCCGCATGCGCGAGCGGCGCGGGCTGTACCTGGGCGAGCTCGTGTTCCACGTGCCGGTCGAGCTGATGGGCGGCACTCCCTCGGGAGAGGGCGCCGGAAGGCTGTTTCGATGAGACCCGTTCGGGTGCAGCGGTGAGCCGCGAGCCGACAGGTCCTCTCGAGCTTCGCTTTGCGGCCGGCACGATCGAGCTGCGCGGCACTTTGGCGAGCGGTTTTTCACTTGCGCCGCACGCGGCTTGGGACGCGCGCAGCCGCTGCTTTCGCGCGCCGGCCTTGGCATACGCCGATCTCGTGCGCCTGCTGCACCACGCGGGCGTGCCCTACGACGACCAAGCGCGCGCGTACACCGAGCTGGAACGCGGCCTCAGCGTGCAGCGCGAGCCGCGTCCGTTTCAAACCGAAGCCTTGGCCGCCTGGCGCGAGGCCAAGGGTCGCGGCGTCGTGGTGCTGCCGACGGGCGCCGGCAAGAGCCATGTGGCCGTGCTGGCCATCGACGACAAGCGCCGAAGCGCGTTGGTCGTCGCACCGACCTTGGATCTGGTGCGCCAGTGGTACGATTTACTGCGCACGAGCTTCGCCTGCGACGTTGGGATCGTCGGTGGCGGGACGTACGAGCTGAAGCCGCTCACCGTGACCACGTACGACTCTGCCTGCCTGCACATGGATCATTTCGGCGCGCGCTTCGGCTTGGTGATTTTCGACGAGTGTCATCATTTGCCGGGGCCGAGCTTTGCGCTCGCCTCCGAGCTGTGCCTGGCGCCATTTCGACTCGGGCTCAGCGCGACCCCGGAGCGCAGCGACGGGGGCGATCACAAGCTTTTGCGTTTGGTCGGGCCGATCGTGTATCGGAAGGACATCGTGGAGATGACCGGACCGTACCTGGCGGAGTACGAGACGGTGCGGGTAGAAGTGGACTTGAGCCCGGAGGAGCGCGCCGAATACGAGGCGGAGCGCGCCGTTTACCTGGAATTCGTACGCGGTCAGGGCATTCGCATGGGCTCGCCCCGCGGCTGGAGCGATTTCATCATGCGCTCGGCGCGCAGCGTTGCCGGCCAGCGCGCGATGCGCGCCTATCGCCGGCAACGCGAGCTGTCCCTCGGCGCGCAAGCCAAGCTCGACTACATCGAACGCTTGCTGGACGCGCATCGCCAGGAAAAAGCGCTGATCTTCACCCAGGACAACGCAACCGCTTATGGGATCTCCAAGCGCTTCCTGATCCCGATCATCACCCACCAAACCAAGGTCAAGGAGCGCAGCGAGATCTTGGAGCGCTTCGCGGACGGGCGTTACCGAGCCATCGCCACGTCGAAAGTGCTGAACGAGGGCGTGGACGTGCCGGACGCGAGTGTTGCCATCATCATCAGTGGCAGCGGCAGCGTGCGCGAGCACGTCCAGCGCCTGGGCCGCATCCTGCGCCGCAAAGGCGACAAATTCGCGACGCTGTACGAGCTCGTGTCGCGCAAGACGGGCGAGGTGTACACGAGCGATCGGCGCCGCGAGCACGCGGCCTACGGGGGCAACTCCACGTGATCAGCCCCGACCTGGTACGCGTGCGTCGAAAGAACGGCGTGCTGTCGCTGGTCAAGCCTTCAGCGGACGCGCAAGCGCGCGCGCGCGAACTGGCCGAACAGGTGCTGCTCGTCTTGTCGGGTACGGTGGGCGAGACGCGCATCGTGCTGGAAGAGGCGCTGAACGAGCTCGAGAGCACCCCCCAAGAAAAAAAGCTGCTCTCGGCCTTGAAAAAGCTGGCTCTGGACGACTGCGTGTTCGACGGCAACGCCGCCCTCGATGCGCCCTCGCTGCGCCGAGAGGTGTTCACGCGCGCCGCCCTCGCGCGCACGAATTTGGGGATCGGTGCGGCGTTCGATCGGGCCGCCGTGCTCGCCGAAAGCGCGGCCGCGTTGGGCGTCACTCAGGAGTTGCTCGAGGCGGGGCTGTACTCTGATTTGCGCAGCGCCGAGCGGCTGCTCAAAGCGCCAGCGTACGACACCGGCGGCTTGCTCGCGCGGCACGCACGCGCCGAGGTGCAAGCCGTGCTCCTGTGCTCGGTCCGCGTGGTGGTCGACGTGCGCTGCGCCAGCGCCGATCAGTACCGCGCGCTCTTTCAGAAGCTCAAGTTCCGTCAGCTCTTGTTCCAGCTGTCGGCGCGTGAGGGTGGGGGTTATCGGATCGAGATCGACGGGCCGTACAGCTTGTTCGAATCAGTGACCAAGTACGGGATGGAGCTTGCCTTGCTGCTGCCCGCGTTGGAGGCGTGCGACAGCGTGCAGCTCGCCGCCGATCTGCGTTGGGGCAAAAAACGCGACAAGTTGACGTTTTCGCTCGACCTCGAGCAGGAAGGGGAGAGCCAGCCGAGCCCGCCGCGCGACGAGATCCACGCCCTGCTGCAAGCCTTCGCCGAGGCCGAACCCTGGCGCGCGGAGCTGGCGCGCGAGGTCCTCGATTTACCGGGGATCGGTTTGTGTGTGCCGGATTTGGTGTTCACGCATCGAGGCACGGGCGAGCAAGTGTTGTGCGAGGTGCTCGGATTTTGGAACCGCGCGGCCGTTTGGCGGCGCGTCGAGCTGGTCGAGCGCGGGCTCGCGAGCAAGATCGTGTTCGCGGTCAGCGCGCGGCTGCGCGTCAGTGAAGAGGTACTGGACGGCGCGGAGTCCGCCGCGCTGTACGTGTACAAGGGCGCCATCAACCCCAAGGCGCTGACGCGCAAGCTGAGCGAGCTGTGCGACAAACCTGCGCCGCGCCGCGCCGCACGGAAGTAGCAAAGGCAAGCGTGCACACCCGAGCCAAACACCTGCTGGTCGAATTGCACGAATGCGCGGCGGAGCGCTTGAACGACCTCGATGCGCTGTGCGCGCTCATGCATCGCGCGGCAGAAGCCGCCGCGGCTACAGTCGTCGGAGCGGCATTCCATCGCTACGCGCCGCACGGCGTCACCGGCGTACTCCTGCTCGAAGAGTCGCATTTTTCGGTGCACACCTGGCCCGAGGCGGGTTACGCCGCGCTCGACTTCTATACTTGTGGCGGGCTCGATCCGGAGCCGGCGGCGCGCGTCGTCGCGCTCGGGGTCGGCGCGCGCCGGGTCTCTCTGTTGGAAGTCGACCGCGGGTTGCCCGAGGCCGATGGCGCGCTCGCCGTGAGCCGGCGCAGCTCGTGGTAAGTTGAGCGCCCGAGGCATTGCCGCATGCGCTCCGTGACACCGCCCGATCTCGCCGGGCATTGCCCGCGCTGCCTCTTGCAGCTCGAGATCTGCGTGTGCGACGTGCTACCGCGAGTCGAAGCGCGCACCGAGATCGTGCTGATTCGACATTTGACCGAGCGCAAGCTGACCAGTAACACCGGGCGCTTCGCCGCACTGGCTTTGCCGAATTCGCGCCTCGTGGAATATGGCGGGGGCGAAGTGTTCGACGCCAGCTGGCTCACGGCGCCGGGCACGGCGAGCGCGCTCTTGTATTGCAGTGGCCCCGCTCGGCCATTGCCGTTCACGCCTCAGCGCTTGGTCGTACTCGACGGTAGCTTTCGCCAAGCGCGTCGCATGTACAAGCGCGTGCCCGAACTACGCGAGTTGCCCGAACTCAGCCTGCCCGCGCCGCGCATCACGCCCACGCGCTTGCGAAAGCCGCCGCAACCCGAGGGCATGTCGACCATCGAAGCCATCGCCGCCGCTTTGTCCGCCCTCGAGGGGCCCGAGGTTGCCGCGCCGCTCTGGGCGCTGCACGCCGAACTCGTCCGCCGCGCCGACCAGATGCGCGGCCGCAAGCGCTCGATTGTCGCGGCCGGTCCTTAAGATCGCCGCGAAAGCCGCAAGAAAACCAGCACTCCGGCAAAATGGGCCGCGCGGCCGCCCAAACCCGCGGGCCCGCGAAAATTTGTGCAACAAAGGCGCGACAATCGCCAATAGATGCGGTAGGAACCGGCCCTCAAAACTTAGTCCGGGTAGCTCAGTCGGTAGAGCAGTGGATTGAAAATCCACGTGTCGTCAGTTCAATTCTGACCCT
>FSWQ01004815.1_pt1 | contig 10232 bp, 9 predicted proteins | sample 1637691 | NCBI WGS metagenome assembly FSWQ01 (sample SAMEA3914814, study PRJEB12502) | metagenome | biome: forest; material: soil | place: USA | collected 2011-09-16 | depth 0.1 m | reverse complement strand
GGCCCGCGCCGAGCAAGGTACCGATGGCACCGAATACGAGCCCCACCGCCACCGACTCCAAGACGAGCATGGCCAAGATGAAGCGACGCTGAGCCCCCACTGCGCGCAGCGTGCCTATCTCTCGCACGCGCTCGAGAGTGGCCATGACCAGGGCGTTGTTGATGATCACCAGCGCGACCACGAAGATGATCAGCACCGCCGTGAACAACACGACGCGCATCAAGATCGCGAATTGCCCGATCAGCCCCGCTGCTTTTTGCCAGGTGATGGCCTTGAGCGGCAGCCCGGCGGCCTTGCCGGCCGCTTCGATGGCCGTCACGGTCTGGCTGAGCTCCGCTTCGTCCTTCAGCAGCACCGCTGCGTTCAGGATCACGCCCTGCTCCAGCTGAGCCGGATCGTAACCGGCCGTCTCGTCCCGGCGATGACTGCCGGAAAGCGCGGCGAGCTCCGTGCCGAGATCCGCCGCGGCCGGGCCGCTCGCGTCGGCGGCCGCGCCGGGCGCCGAACCGAACAGCTCGCTCTCCGCGTTTTCGCGGGATACTTCTTTCGCCCCGGAGGTGGCGCGCATCGCCGCGATCTCTTTGGCGCGATCGTCGGTCATGAAGCCGTACAGTTCGCGGAACGAGACCAGATCCATCAAATTCATGGTGCCGGCCTGCGGCGACTTCTCCAAACCCTTGAACGCGAACGTGCCATACACCTTGAGGTTCGCGGATTGCACGTAGCCCGAGCGCGTGAAGGCCTTGATGGTCAGCGTGTCGCCGATGCGAATGCGATACAGCTCGAGCGACGGCGCGAGCTCTTTGTAGAAAAAGTCGTACCGTTGGTCGAAGTTCTCGTCGTTCGCGTTCAGGAATTGGCTCAGCAATTTGCCGACGTCCGGCTCGGACGAGTGCAGCGTGGCTCGTAGCTTGTTGCGGAAGAGCGCGGTCTTCGGCGCATCGAGCTGCAAGAGTAGCTCTTTGACTTGCGTGGACGCTTCACGCACCAAGCGCTGCAGCTCTTCGTCCTTGGCGATCTGCTTGCCGAGGATGGTCCGGCCTTCGTGGATCTTGTCCAGCCCGCGGGCGGTCTTGAGCTTGACTTGCTCTTCGTAGGTGTACTTCGAGAACAGAAAGCCGCGCTGGCCTTCTGGGATCGCTTGCCCTTCGACGATGCTCATGCGATCGAAGGATTTGGCGAACACTTTGGGGTCGGTGCCGACGTAGCGCAGAAAGAGCATGTCCGCGTCGGTCGCCAGCGGCGCGATGCGGTTCTCCAAAAACTCCAAGTGATCCAGCGGATCCTTATCGAATTCGGCCCAAAAGTCCGAGGACGCGGCGCGTGCCACCGAGCCCAAGTCGTCGTTCGCGAGGGCCTTGTCGTCGTGCAGGCGCTTCACGTTCTCGACGTCGGCTTGCAAGACCGAGATGATCTGCCGAACGTGGTCTTTCTGGTCCGTGTATGCCTGAGCCAGCGCGGGCGTGGCGTCACCGGCTTTTTGAGCGGTCACGCTCTGGCGCAGCTTGGCCAGCGCCTGGTCGACCGTATTGCCGGAGAGCACCATCGAACCGTTGATGCCCATGGGCACGACTTGCTGCACGTTCGGCACCGTCAGCAACACCTGACGCACGCGCGCGAAGTCCGGCAGGGGCTCGATGTCATTGGCGTCGAAGTTGAAGCCGCCCATCACGTCCAAGTCCTCTTTCGAAGCCGATGAATAGACCTGGATGTTGCCGGCGACGCTGCCGATGATGCTGCGGCTCATCGAGTGGTCGACGCTGTCGAGCAAGGACGTGCCGAGCACCACCAAAAATGCTCCGAAGCCGATGATGCCGCCGACGATCAGCGTCTTCCAACGGTTCGCGAACAGATTGCGGAAGGCGATTTGAACGACCACCGCCGCCGTGTCGAACAAGCCTTTCATGGGCTGGCTCCGGCGCTGCCGCCCGGCCTGCTCGGCGCAATATCGTGCGATTTGGCCTCGGGATCGCTGGCTTCGGCGAGCTTGCCGTCCGCCAAGCGCACGAGGGAGCTGGCGTGCGCCATGACCCGCGCGTCGTGCGTGGAAAAGATGAACGTGGTGTGCTCGGTGCGGTTCAGCTCCTTCATCAAGTCCAAAATGTTTTGACCGGTGACCGAGTCGAGGTTGGCGGTGGGTTCGTCCGCCAACACCAAGCCCGGGCGCGTGACCAGCGCGCGAGCGATTGCCACGCGCTGGCGCTGACCACCCGACAGCTCGTTCGGACGGTGGCGCGCGTGCTCGTGCAGGCCCACGCGATCGAGCAAGCCGAGCACGCGCTGGCTGCGCTCCCCCGAAGTGAGCGTGTTCTGCAACAAGAGCGGTAGCTCGATGTTGCGATACACGTCGAGCACGCCCACCAGGTTGAAGCTCTGAAAGATGAAGCCGATGGTGTTCAGGCGCAGCCGCGTCAGCTCACGCTCGCTGAGCTTGGCGGTGTCGCGGCCTGCCACCTCCACCTTGCCCGTCGTTGCCGTATCGACACAGCCGATCAGATTCAGCAACGTGGTCTTGCCGCTGCCCGAGGGCCCCGCGATGGATAGGAACTCACCCTTCGATACTTCCAAAGTCACGCCGCGCAGCGCAGGCACCACGACCTTTCCGAGGTGGTAGTCCTTGGTGGCGTTCTGGATCGAAACGATGGCGGTCATGGCGGCATTCCTAGTGAGCAGGCGGGGACTTGCCTTGAACGAACGCGACAACCCCAACGGACATTAATTCTGTGCAGAAACAACGAAAACAGAGGACGGACGATTAATACCCGGCGTTTATATCTCAAGTAATAAAAGCCAGGTCAATTTCGAATCCATTCAGCTGCTGAAAATCTCTTTCGTTTGATTTCTTAGTCGCTAAGATACTCGTGAGGTAAACGGATTAACCGATCGATGTCAAGACAAGATCTGCACGAGTTCCTCGTTCACCGTTTGAAACTGAAGAACATCACACCCGAGCGCGAGGAGCTGATCGCGTCGGTGATGAATGAGGGACGGCGCATGGGCACACGCACCGTCGTGTTCCACGCGGCCATTGCAGATCGCCTCGGCTTGAATCCTTCGGACCACAAGTGCGCGGATCTGATCTGTAACGAGACCGGGCCGATCACCGCTGGGCGCTTGGCGGAAATCACCGGCCTCAGCACCGGAGCCATCACGGGGGTGGTGGATCGCTTGGAGCGCGCTGGCTTCGTCGCGCGCGTGCCCGATCCGGAAGATCGGCGACGCGTCGTGATCAAGGGGACCGAAGGCCGAGCACCTGACATGCGCCACATGTTCCTACCGATGATGGAGGGCATGGCCGCGCTGTGCGACAAATACAACAACGAGCAACTGGCGCTGATCGCCGGCTTCATGCAGGGCTGCGGCGCCGTCACCGAGGCGCAAATCGCGCACCTGCAGCAAGTCAAAGCTACCCCCTCCGCGTCCGCGCCAAGCAACGAAGCGCCGGAAAATCTAGGGCATTCGCCGATCACGGGGCGCAAGCGTTGAGTTGCTGACGGCTCGTTCATCGGGGTCGATCGCGAGCTCAGCGCTCTTCGTCGAAGATGGCTTCGATCTCGCTTGCGGCCTTGTCGATCACTTCACCGACGCGCTTCAGGATCTTGGGCGAGAGGCTGCCGTGGCGGCCGGCGCGCTTCAGCGTTTTGAATAGCCGACCGACGCGCTTCATGATGTCACCGAAGTTCTCGACGTAGCTCTCCCAAGAGTCGTCCGCGAAGCGTTCGTAGAAGTCCGAAACTTCTTCGCTATGCTCTTGCAGGTCGGCGCGACCAGCGTCAGTCAGCTCGTACACCTTGCGATTGTCTTGTTCGACGACGCGCGCGTGGCCGAGCTCTTCGAGCATTTGCAAGGTGGGGTAGATTACGCCCGGGCTCGGGCGATACGAACCACCGCTGCGCTCTTCGATCACTTGAATGACTTCGTAGCCGTGGCGCGGGCGCTCGGAGAGGGCGGCCAGCACCAGGTAACGCACACCGCCGCGTTCGGCGCGCGGGGGCGGCGAACCGAACCAATCCCCCCAAGAGGGCGGGCGACCACCGCCCGGTCCAGAGCCCGTTGGCCCAAACGGACCGCGCGGGCCGAACGGACCACGACGCCCTTGGGAGTGCGTCCAGTAATCGGAAAGGTTGGCGACCGCGCCATGATGATGGTGTCGAAAATGGGAATGGGGATGCATTTGTCTGTGATTTCTTTGGTTTAGATTTTCTACCGGGGCTATTTGGGAGCGCCCGATCGTTATTCGATACATCGTAACGATATGACTAATAGATACATCTATAGCTACAGTCGCGCAAGTGGCCACGGTCTGTTTTTGGGGGTTTGCGCGTCCGCGGACGGCATAAAGGAATTGAGCGAAGCCCGATGAGGGTATGGAGTCCCTTCCGAACCCGGAGGCTCCCTCGAATGCTCATCGATCAGATCAAGGCGCGCATGTTCCAGGCCATCAAGGCCGGAGCCCACGTAGAAAAAGAGATCCTGCGCGTCGCCATGGGCGAGATCACGACGGAGGCCGCTCGCCCCGGGCGGCTCGGCACGGATGAAGAAGTTCAGGCCATCCTGCGTAAGCTCGTGAAATCGAACGAGGAGACCCTCGCCTCCACGACCGATCCCGAACGCAAAGCCGCGCTCACGCAGGAGATCGCGATCCTGAATGAATATCTGCCGCAGAGTTTGAGCTTGGAGCAGATCATCGTCGCGCTGTCGCCAGTGGTCGAACAAATCAAAGCCGCGCCGAGCGACGGCCAGGCCACCGGTATTGCGATGAAGCAGCTCAAATCGACCGGTTCTGTCGTGAACGGCAGGGACGTCGGCGCGGCGATCAAAGGGCTCCGTCAAGCCTGACAATTTCACGAACTCTCAGGGCCTGATCGACTTGACGATGCCGGGCCTTGTCGGCACGTTGTAGAGATGCGCGCGGCCCCCCACGCCACTGATTCCGTCGTGCTGGTGACCGGGTCGACCGACGGCATCGGCAAGGAAACTGCGCTCGAATTGGCTCGCCTGGGCGCGCGCGTGATCGTTCACGGCCGGAGCGCAGCGCGCGTGGCGCAGGCCTTCGCAGAGGTGCAAGCCGCGGCCGGTGGCCCGATGCCCGCGCCCTTGGTCGCGGACTTCTCCTCCCTAACGCAGGTGCGAGCGATGGCGGCGGAGCTCGAGGCGCGCGGCCTCGGTATCGATGCGTTGGTCAACAACGCGGGCCTGTACATGAAGCGGCGCGAGCTCAGCGCTGACGGCATCGAGCTCACCCTGGCCGTGAATCACTTCGCGCACGTGCTGCTGACGCACCTGCTGCTCGCCTGCAACGTGGGTAAAGCGCTGCGGCGCATCATCAACGTGAGCTCGATCGCCCACCTGCGCGCGAACATCGATCTCGACGACATCGACAATACGCGCTCGGCCTACGACGACTACCAGACGTACGCGACCTCGAAGTTTGCCAACGTGCTGTTCACGGTCGAGCTTGCCCGCCGCCTGACCACACGCGGCGTGCTGGTGAACGCGGTACATCCTGGCGTCGTCTCGACCAAGCTGCTCGAAACCGGCTTCGAAATGCGTGGGCCGGATTCGCTCGGCAAAGGCGCTCGGACCTCGGTGATGCTGGCCATCTCGCCCGAGTATGCCCACATTTCCGGCTGCTATTTCATCGAAGGGCGAGAGAGCCGCATGCACCGCCGTGCCAGCGAAGCCGGCCTCGCCGCCCGTTACTACGAGCTGTCGGTGGCGCGAGTCGGGGTGGCGCCGTTGTTGCCTGCTTAGGCCGGGGGATAGGGACGCGCGGCGCCTGCGGCGCGCGGTTGGAGACTCTCGTTTGCGCACGCTCGGCTGGTGAGCGCTGGGCCGATCGCGCTTTGCCCGTGGAAAGCAGGCGCCTGTGCGGTCAGCTGTCGTGGGCCCAGCCTCGATCGCAGATCGTGATCTTATCGTGCCAAGGTCAGAAAGCTCGACGTATTTCCGGGAATGCGGCTGTACTCCTTCGCGCGCGCTGCGGCGCGAGGCGTGCGGCGCTGCGCACCCCTCCGGGTGTTCCGAAGCGGCTCGCGCACCCGAGTTTGTGGGCCGCGTCGTATTACTCCGCTCTTGGAAGCAGGAATGCGGCTGTACTCCTTCGTGAGCGAGTAAGCCGAAGCGAGTTTACACACTCGAGCGACGCGCTCGCTTCCTCGCGGCGCGCGAGAGCGCGTCCTCGATCAGAATGGTCATTAGTTCGCCGGCGGGGACGCCGCTCGCGGCCCACAGTTTCGGGAACATCGAGATGGCGGTGAAGCCGGGCAGCGTATTGATCTCGTTGACGTACAGCGCGCCGGCTTCGTCCAAAAACAGATCCACACGCGCGAGCCCTTCGCATTCCAGGCTGCGAAACGTCGCCAGAGCAAGGCGCTGCACGGCGTCGCTTTGGGCGGGCGTGAGGTCCGCGGGGATGCGTGTGACGACGCCGGAGTCGTCCACGTATTTGGCGGCGTAGGAATAGAAGCCGTCCGGGTGGTCGATGGTGATCTCTCCGGCGACGGACGCCCGAGGGGTGTCGCCGCCGAGGACCGCACACTCGACTTCACGGGGGTGATCGAGTCCGGCTTCGATCACGAGCTTGTCGTCGAACTCGAAGGCGAGCTCCAGCGCGGGCCCGAGCTCGGCCTCGCTCTTGACGCGACTCACGCCCACCGACGAGCCGAGATTGGCGGGTTTGACGAACTGTGGGAAGCCGAGCCGCGATAGGCGCCGCCGCACGGCCTCTGGGTCAGCTCGCCAGTCGTTTTGGCGCAGTGTCTCGTAGGGCAAGACGGGTAAGCCTGCCTGCAGGAGCAGCCGCTTCATCACGTCTTTGTCCATGCCCACGGCGGAGCCGAGCACGCCGGCCCCGACGTAGGGCACGCCCGTGAGCTCGAGCAGACCTTGCATCGTGCCGTCTTCGCCCATTGGGCCGTGCAGCACCGGGAAGATGACGTCGATGTTCTGCGGGGCGACGTCGCGCACGCCGGCGCGCAAGAGGCTCGCGCCGGCGGACGCGTCATTGGCTTCCGGCGGGTGCGGCGGCAAGAGCAGGCCCGGCATGGCCTGGTTCAACTTCACCAGCCGCGGATCGCGGGCCGCGCCGAGCAAGAACGCTTCGTCTTGGAGCAGCCAGCGCCCGCTCTTGTCGATGCCCACCAAGATGGGCTCGTACTTACTGCGGTCGAGCGATTCGACCACGAACCGGGCGGAGAGCAGAGAGATCTCGTGTTCGGCGGAACGTCCGCCGAACAGCACTGCCACGCGAAGGCGGCGATTCGAACTCGAAGCCATGCTCTCGACGTTAGTGCAAGGTTCTAAACGAAACAACGTTCGTGCAAAGGCGTTGCGAGCGGAGCGCGTGCGTGCTGTCCTCGCGCGCATCATGAAAGCGCTCATCGTTGGCGGCACGGGCTTGATCAGCACGGGCATCGTGAAGCATTTGCTGGCTCGCGGGGCCGAGGTCGCGATGTTCAACCGCGGCGAGCGCGAGAACACGCTTGCCCCCGGCGTGCGGCAAATCCTGGGCGATCGGAACGACGAGGCCGCGTTCGTGGCGGCGTTTGCCGAACAGCGCTTCGATGTCGTGTACGACATGATCTGCTTTGCGCCGGGGCAAGCGGAAGCCAGCGTGCGCGCGTTCGCCGGTCGCTGTGAACAGTTCGTGTTCTGTTCGACGGTGTGCACGTACGGCGTGAAGGTGCCGCCGCACGTCTTGATCGACGAGACATTTCCGCTCGAGCCGATCAGTGAGTATGGGCGTAACAAGCTGGCCTGCGAGCAAGCCTTCGAGCGCGCGGCGCGTGGCGGCGCGTTCGCGCTCACCATCGTGCGCCCGAGCCACACTTACGGGCCTGGCGGTTCGCTGATCGATCAACTCGAGTTCGACAGCGGTACTTGGGATCGCGTGGCGCGCGGCCTGCCCGTGATGGTCGCGGGCGACGGCCTCGGCTTGTGGGTGTCCACCCATCGCGACGACTGCGGTTCGTTCTTCGCTCACGCGGCGCTCGCGCCGCAGACTTACGGGCAAGCCTACAACGCGACACGCGATGAAGTCATGACCTGGCGCGACTACTACCGGGAGGTCGCGCGCGCGCTCGATACGACGGCCAAGCTCGTCTTCGTGCCCGCGGCGTGGCTGATCGCGCAAGACCCGAAGCGCTTCGATTTCTTGGCAGAAATTACGCAGTTTCACGGCGCGTATTCGTCGGCCAAGGCCAAGGCGCACGTGCCGGCATTCCGCGCTGGCATGGGTCTCGAGCAGGGCGCGCGTGACACGTTCGCCGACATGCGCCGGCGCAGCGCCTGGCGCGACAGCGGTTCGGACTTGGCCTATCAGCGCATCGTCGAGCGCGCCCTCGCGCTCGGCTTCGAAGCCCAAGACGCCTAGAGCGTCCGTGGGCCGCGCTCTGGGCTTTGCGACGCAGCGTGCGCGCCGCGCCCGCTAACCCCTCAAGCCTCGGTACAATTGCAGGAACGCGGCGGCGGCGGCGGGCAAGCTCGTGGCCCAATCGCCGGCCGCGGATTCGTCGGCGCCGTCGCTGATGTATTTGGCGCAGGCGAAGGGCACTGCTTCGGCGAGGCAGGCTTTGGCGAGCGCGTACGCTTCCATATCGATCACGTCGCAGGCCAAGCCGGCGGCGCCGGTTTCGAAGCGATCGCCGGTGCCGCACACGCCTTGGCGGAGCCCGCCGAATACGGGCGGAAACGCAAGCCTCGCCGGTATCGATTCGAACGGCGTTTCGCCGAGCGCAAAGCCGAGCCCGGTGACGTCCATATCGCGCTGCACGAATTCACGGCAGGCGATCACGCTGCCCGTTTCGAAGATCCGGCTGCCGGCGGTGCCGAAATTCACGACCAGGGGCGGCAGCACGCCGCGCGCGCGCAGAGTGGCAAGCTTCCTCGCTAGGCTGAGCGCGGCGTTGACCTTGCCGAGGCCGGTGTACAGCACTTCGACGTCGGCTTGCTCGAACAAGCCTTGAGCTTCGAGCTCGAGGGCAATCACGACCAGCGGCGGCGCGAGCTCAACCATAGCGAATCACCGTGCGCGCGGGCAGCGTTTGCCAGGTGAAGTTCTGGATCAAGCCGATGTCGATCAAGATGCCGATCGCCGTGACCTCGTAGCCGGCGAGCTGACAGAGCGGCGCGGCGGCCAGCAACGTGCCGCCCGTGGCGAGCACGTCGTCAATCAGAAGCAAGCGACCGCGGCCCGGCTGCATCTCGAGCACGCCTGCGCCGTACTCCAGATCGTATGCAATATCGACGACTGGCGGCGGCAATTTGCCCTTCTTGCGCACGGGCACGAAGCCCTTCTTGCGCTGCGCCGCGAGCCCGGCCGCCAACACGAAGCCGCGCGACTCGATGCCCGCGATCGCGTCGAAGCGCGACCACTCGGCCTCACTGAACAGACCGTCGAGCGCACGCAAGGTGTCTTCGAAGTGCTCTCGGAGCAGCTGGCTGATATCGCGAAATAGGATCCCGGGTTGCGGGAAGTCGGGCACGTCGACGACGAAACGCGCAAGTTCGTTCATGGGCGCGGACGATAACCTCGACCCGCACGTGCGTGGAAGCAATGTCGGCAAAAGGGCCGCTCCGCTCATGGCGGCGGTAGCGGCAAGGTTTGGGCGCAGCACTGCGCCCGAGCTTGCGTGCTCGTCATATTCGACTCGCTTTCAGAGCGGCGGTGCGCGCGGCAAGCCGAGCGTGCCGAGCGTTTTTAAGGCTTTTCGGCCGGGATCAGCCGGCGCAGGCGCTCGGCTTGTGGGCTATCCGGGTGGGCCGCGACGAACGAAGCGGCCCGCATCGCGGCCAGCGAACGCTCGCCGCGCGCGGCCAGCGCCTCGATCTCGAGCACGCTGGCTTCGGTCAAGAAGACGCCTTGCGGCCAGGCCTTGCGGTAAAGCGAAATCTCCCGCAGGGCGCTGCCGGCGTCGCCGGAATTGAGCGCGACGCGCGCGCGATCGAGCGATTGGACCTGCTCCGCCAGAGACGAACTAGACGACGCTTGCGCTTGGGCAAACGCGGCCGCAAACCCCGACGCCGGCTTGAGCGCGTTCGAACGACGCGTGACGCTGTTGCTCGCGCGCGGCTCGCCAGATGCGCCAGACGCGACGACGGGCGCCAACGCGGCCCCGGACGACGCGGATGGCCCGCCCTCAGCCGAAACCGCGGCTCGTGCCCCGAGCGCGGCAGACGCGGCCACGGGCGCTACGACAGACGGCGCAGACGCGGCAGACGCGGCAGACGCG
>FSWQ01001707.1_pt1 | contig 10232 bp, 8 predicted proteins | sample 1637691 | NCBI WGS metagenome assembly FSWQ01 (sample SAMEA3914814, study PRJEB12502) | metagenome | biome: forest; material: soil | place: USA | collected 2011-09-16 | depth 0.1 m | reverse complement strand
CACGATGCCGCAAATGGACGGCGTCGACGCATTTCGAGAGATCCGCGGCGTCGACGAGAATGTCCCGGTGCTTTTGATGAGCGGTTACAACGAGCAAGATGCCGTGATGCGCTTCGCAGGCAAAGGCCTGGCCGGCTTCGTGCAAAAGCCGTTCACGGTAGAGATCTTGCGCGAGCGCTTGATGAGCGTGTTGCGTTGAGATGCCGCTGAGCTGGCTCAACCCGGCGGGGGGGCTGCGCTATCACCTTCGCGCTTGGGCCGCGGGTTCTCGTTGGGACGACTTTCGCGGGGCGCTCGCGGGCTTTCTCGGTGAGTTCGAGCCGCGCTCTGGGCGCGTGCTGCTGGTCGGTCCGAGCGCTGGCTACACCGTGCCGGATGCATTTCTACGTCGCTTCTCCGCGATCACGGTGCTCGAGCCGGATCCGATCGCGGCTTTTTTGCTGATGCGCCGTCTGCGTCGGCTCGGCATCTCCGAACTCGTGCTCGAGGCGCGCGATCAGCTGATCGCGCCTCTCCTCGAAGGCAGAGGCGGGCTCGCGGAGCTGCTGGATGCCGATCCGGAGCGCTCCCTGGTCTTCGGCAACGTGCTCGGACAGACCTCGTTTTTGGTCGACGACATCGCGTTCGAACGTTTCAAGTCGGCCTTTCGCGAGCAGATTTGGCCGCGGCTCGCGTCGCGCGCCTGGCTCAGCGTGCACGATCGGCTGTCCGGCGAGCTCGCGCCGAGCTTCTCTGGAGTGTACCGCGCGAGCTGTCGCTTGGACGACGCGAGCGTGCTCAATCAGTTGTACCCGCGCGATCCGGGGGCGCGCGCGATCGAGCTATTCGATCATCGCAGCGACGGCTTTTTTCCGGACACGCTGCCCCACAGCTACCTCAGTTGGCCGATCGACGGCCGCCGTCATCACTTGATCGAAGCGGTGAGCTCGGCCGCGCTCGTCGACTAGAAAGCCGCGTCGCGCTCAGGCGCGGGTCAGCAGCGCTTCCAGGGCGCGGATCTTTTTGGCCCAATAGGCCTTCATCTGCTCGGCCGCGTCGGAGGTCTCGATGCGGTTGTGCTGCACCGTGACCTGGGATTTGCTCGGCCCTTTTTCGCAAAAGTCGACGTCGATGCGGCTCACACCGCGGCCCCAACGCGCGCGAATCGACTTCGACGCGGTGGCCTTGTGAATCGAAAAGCGATCGTCGGCGAGCCACTTGTTGCGCTCGGCGGGCTCGGACCAAAAGCGGTACAGCTTGGCCAGCGGCAGCTCCAAGGTCTTCACCACGTCGACCTGAAAGCCGTCGTCGGCCGCCGAATTTCCGTTTTTGCCGCGAGCTTGCTCGTAGGCCACGGTCACCATTTGCTGCCACCAAGGGCCCACGCCATGGCGTTGCGCGAGCACGGCCACGATGCCCTTGTGATCGAGCTCCGCCGCGCCCGCGGCGTCCAGGAGCGCGAACCACTCGGCCCAAGATTTCCCGGTGCGCCGCGCGACCGCGTCGCTGCTCACGCCGACCGCTTGTTCGATGGGGCGGATCTTGGCCGGCGTGTCGAGACGAACGGGCGCGCTCGGCTTCGGCGCGGCCGCCTTGGCAGCCGCGGTTTTGCCCGTTGCGGCTTTGATTGCCGGCGCTTTGGCTGCCGGCGCTTTGACCGCCGCTGCGTTGGCTGGCAGCGCCTTGAGCGGCGGCGCGTTGGCTGCCGGTGTTTTGGCTGGCAGTGCCTTGAGCGGCGGCGCTTTGACCGCGGCGGCCTTGCCCGCGACGGGTTTTACGGCGACCGCCTTGGGCGCGGCCTTTGGCGTCGGGCTAGGTTTCTTCTTCGACGACGCTTTGCTGGGCGTGGCCGGCGTCGCCGGCTCTGCCGTTGCGGCGCTCTTCGCCCTCACGGCAGCGCTGGGCTTCGTCGGGTGGCTCGGAGCGGGGCGCCGTGCGCTGGGACTTTCCCGGGATGGAACAATCGGCTTCGACTTGGCTCTGGTCATCTGCGCGGCTCGGCCCGGCGGCAGGGCCAACCGAGCCGCGCATACTACAGTTTTCGGGGGCACGCTGTCAGCCAGCTCGGCGTGCCGCCGACAATCACCCTAAAATAAGCCGGTTTACAGGGTATCCCAGCTGAATTTCTCGGCTTCGAACGCGTGGTCGGCCAGCGATTTGATGGATTCGTCCACGTTGTTGTCGATCTCGTCGAAGTTGGTCTTGATCCGGCGCTGCGCTTGGCGGGCGAACACGGTGGCAATTTCCAGTTCCTTTTTGGCCTGATCGGCGCCGCCGCCCTGGCGCACGCTGGCGTCCACTCGGCTGATCACCGACGCCAGCACGAAGAGGTCGATCATGATGTCGGCCAAGCGGCGCGTCGCGAACTGCTTGTCGATGATGGAGCGGCCGTGCTTGCGCAGGATGCGATCGGAGGCGGTCGCCAAGTCCCGCGTGCCTTCCTCGAAGATCGCGGACACGGCTTTCAAGCTCGGGTCGAGCTTGGTGAAGGTCGTGCCTTGCCGATTATAACCGGTGGCGAGCGAAACGCGCCGCAGCGTGTACTCCGAGACCACGCCGAAGCCTTTGATCGGATCGGTGAAAACGCCATCCAGTGATTTGGCGAGCTCGCGCAAATTCTGGCCGGCGTCGTTCATGGCGTTGAGGGCGATGAACAAGCGCAAGATGTCGTTCGTGCCCTCGAAGATGCGATTGATGCGGCTATCCCTGACGACGCGTTCGTACGGGTACTCACACATGTAACCGTTGCCGCCCGCGATTTGCAGCGCTTCGTCGGCGGTTCGGCCGAGGGCCCCGGCCGCAAACACTTTGCTGATCGCGGCTTCGACCGCGTAGTCCTCGTAACCCGAGTCGTTCAGGCCCGCGACCATGCTGACGACGGCCTCGGTCGCATAGCAGTCGACCACCATTTGGCCGACCTTCTGCTTGATCAAGCCGAAGTCGGAGATCGATTTGCCGAACTGGACGCGCTCTTTGGCTTGCTTGGCCGACAGCGCGATCAGCTTCTTCATGCCGCCCACGCTGCCGCCGCCCAGGCCGGTGCGGCCGGAGTTCAAGATCGTCATCGCGATCTTGAAGCCCTTACCGACCTCGCCCAAGAGGTTCTCTCTCGGGACGCGCACGTTCTCGAAATGCACGGTCGTGGTGGAGCTGGCGCGGATGCCCATCTTGTCCTCGTGCGGGCCGTTGCTCACGCCGGCCATGTCACGAGTCACGATGAAGGCGCTGATTTTGCCGCGTTCACCGTCGACGCCGGTCTTGGCGAACACGGTGAAAAAGTCGGCAATGCCGCCGTTGGTGATCCACAGCTTGTTGCCGGAGAGCAGCCAGTCGTCGCCGTCCTTCACGGCGCTGGTTTTGATCGAGGCGGCGTCCGAGCCCGCGCCGGGCTCGGTGAGACAGAACGCGGCGATCATCTCGCCCGTCGCGAGCTTGGGCATGTAGCGCGCTTTTTGCTCGTCGTTGCCGAACAAGAGCAGCCCGCGCATGCCGATCGAGCTGTGCGCGCCGACCGTGACCGCGACCGAGGCGTCGTACTTTGCCACCTCTTGCAGGGCGCGCGAATAGGCGCTGCTACCGAAGGCCATGCCGCCGTGCTCTTCCGGAATCACGAAGCTGAACAAGCCGAACGCTTTCAGCTCCTCCACGAACTCGGGCGGAAATTCGCCGGCGCGATCCCAGTGACGAAAATCATCTGCGCGCGGCTCGAGGAGCTGGGCGAGCGAGCTGACGACGCCGCGCAGGGTGTCCTTTTCGGCGCTTGGAATGGTCGGGAACGGCAGAATTACGTCCTCTTCGATTTGACCCATGCACAGAGAACGCATGAAGCTGACCGTCTTCTTATCGACCACGAGAACCTCCTTGCTAGCCGCACAATATGCGGGGCCATGCCCGGAGCTGCAACTATCGGCAAACCGGCCTATGATTCGGTTTCGTTCTCGTTTGCCCGTTCGGCGCCCAGCATGCTGCAAGAGAAATTGAGTCCGCCAGAAACCAAGGGGCACGTGTCGGTGGCTCGGCTCACGCGCTTTTGGTACGTCGCCTGTCAGAGCTCGGAGCTCACCGACAAGCCGCTCGCGCAGGACGTGCTCGGTGTGCCCTTGGTCCTGTTCCGGGACGGCGCGGGCCAGGCCGCTGCGCTTTTGGATCGCTGCCCGCACCGCAACGTGCCGTTGTCGCTGGGGCGTGTGGTCCAAGGTGGTCGGCTCGAGTGCGCGTATCACGGCTGGCAGTTCGAGGGCTCTGGCCGCTGCGCTCACATCCCCGGGCTACTCGGCGATGCGACCCGCGAACGGCGCACGCCGGCCGCCGCGGTACTCGAGCAAGACGGCTTCGTGTGGGTGTATCCCGAGCTCGACGTGACGCCACCGCCGGGCGCGCGGCCGTTCGCGCTGCACCCGCCCGGCGCAGGCTATGCGCGCGTGGTCCGCGTGGTCGAAGCCGAGTCCACGTTGCACGCGATGATCGAGAACGCGCTCGACGTGCCGCACACCGCCTTCTTGCACCGGGGTTTGTTCCGCGGCGGCAAACAGAACGAAATCAGCGCGACCGTGCGCCGCTCCGCCGATCGCGTCGAAGCGCAGTACGAGGGCGAGCCGCGCCCGAGCGGCATTGCGGGGCGCGTGCTGTCACCGAGCGGCGGCGTGATTCAGCATTGGGATCGCTTCATTTTGCCGTCGGTCGCCCAGGTCGAATACCGCATGGGCAGCGACGTGCACTTCTTGGTCACGTCCCTGTGCACTCCGGAGCATGATTTCCGAACCAAGATGTGGGCCGTGGTCGAGTTTCGCACGCGCTTCCCGTCGCGCGCGGTCGCCCGCGTGCTGGAACCGTTCGCGCTCCGCATCTTCGGCCAAGACGCGCGCATCCTGCGCGCTCAAGCCGAGAACATCCGCCGTTTCGGCGGCGAACAATACCTATCCACCGACCTCGACTTTTTGGGCCCGCACATCTGGCGCCTCCTGAAGCAAGCCGAGAGCGGCGAAGCGGGCGGCGACGCCGTCGTCGAACGCACCATCAAATTCATGGCCTGAACGAGCCGGAGATTTTCGGCGCCCGATCAGACTAGGGTTTGTCGGAGAGGGTGGAGCGGCACTCGAGGATCGCGCCGTCGACGGTCATGGCGGTGACGGTGCCTATTTCGGCCATGATGCTCACGAACGGGGGCTGCCAGGCGGTGTGTTCCCAGACGCAGCGGTAGTCACCGCTCGCGCGGCGCGACCAGACTCGGCCGGGGCCGGCTGCCCAATAGCGGCCGAGCGCATCGATGGCGACGCAGTTCAGGTCGGGGCGTCCTTCGAGCGTGCGTGGCGTCGCGGCTCCGTTCTCGAGCTCGAGGCACACCCCGCCGATGCCGACGGCCATCGCGGTCTGACCCTCGGGGCGACTGGCGCAGCCGAGTAGCACGTGGCCTTCGGGCATGGGCACGCGCTCGAGCTGCCAATCGAGCGGGCGGTAGTAGGCCGCGAACGGGCGCGCGTCATGACCGCGGCCGACCACCAGCCAGCGCTCGTCGTCGATGCGCGACAGATCGGTGATCATCGAAGCGTCGCTGACGGGCAACGCGCGCAGCCAGCGCCGGCCGACCAGGCCGTACAACAGGGGAGGCGAGCCGGGCTTGCTACCGAGCACCACCGCGATGTCTTCGAAACCTGGTGTGAGCGCGTTGATAGTGACTTCGGGATCGGGGCCCCGGAAGAGCTCGCGCACGCCGTCGCGTGAGTATTCGAAGAGCCGCGCGTCGGCTCCGCCGAGCACCCAGCTGGCCGCGCTGAGCCGCTCGACCACGCGCAGCGTGCCCGCCGCCGGCAGGCCTTCGCCCGAAAGATCGCACCAGCGCGTGCCGTCCCAATAGGCGAGCCCGCGCGTGGTCGTGGCGAGCGCGTGCCCCGCGGCATTCCAGGCCACGTCCAGCACCAAGCGATCGTCGCCGGGAGGGTGACGGACCATCCAGTGGGGCTCGAGCAAAAGCTCGCGCGAACGCAGCGGATCCATACTCGAGATCCAGCGCCGGCTGGGCCGCACGGGGCCCGAGTCCTGGGTGATCCAAGGCAGTAGGCTCTCGGCGAAGCGCTGCGCGCTCTGGGGGCGAAGCTTCGGGTCGAGCGAAGTGGCGCGCGCGATGGCGATGTCGATTGCTTGACAGGCGGCCTCGCGCTCGCGAAGCTCGTAAGGCAGCGTGGGGGCGTCGAGCAAGGTGCGCCGCGCGGGCTCACGCGACATGATCAGGGCCTGCATCGCGGTGCGTGCGGGAAACAGCGGGTCACCGCTCAGCACGTAGTACACGATGGCCGCGAAGCTGAAGATGTCCGTCGCCGCGCCAATGCTGTCGCCCTGCGAGACGATCTGCTCGGGCGCCAAGTAGCCGGGGGTGCCAATCAACACGTTGCCGAACGTCGCCGACAAACCCGCGGGGCGCGCGATCCCGAAATCGGAGATCTTGAACAGCTCGGACTCGCCGGAGCCGCAGCACAGCACGTTGCCCGGGCTCAAATCACGGTGCACGACGCCCACCGCATGGATCTCGTCCAAGCCCTTGGCCAGGGACTGGATGAGGCGCGCGGCGCGCGCTGGATCGAAGGAAAAGCCTGTGGCTTTGAGCGAGTATTCGACGCGTTCTTCGATCGTGGTGCCTTCGACCCCGCCGTGCACGTACTCGAGTGCGATGTAGGGCAGCTGCAGCACGCGCCCGTGCGAACGAAACGGCAGCGTGCCCGTGTCGAGCAGGCGCACCACGAACGGCGTGGGCGGCACGCGCTCGTTCAGGCGCCCGAGCGCGACCGCCTCTTTCTTGATGATGGTCAGCGCGCGCTCGTCCGAGTCGGCGACGATCTGCGGCAGAATGAACTTTACCACCACTTGCGATTCACCCGCGGGAGTGAAGCGCCGCGTCAGGTACGCCGCGGCCGTGCCGCCTTCACCGAGCTTCTTGTCCAACCGATAGGAGACCCCCGGCTGATAGGCGCTCTCCAGCACCTGGCCGACGAACAGATCGCGCGGAGGGTCACTCGCGGGCTGCATCTCGAAGCTCGAGCATAACCCAGCTCGTCACGGCGTGCGGCCGAAAGGCGGGCAGCCACGCCTCGGCGCTCAAATATGACGCCAAATCAGGCGCAGCAGCGCCACGCCCAGGACTAGCGGAAGTACTACGGCGGCCACGACCAGTAAGATCCCGAGTGCCACGATCAGGTAATCGGCGAGGTCGGGCTTTCGAAGCGGGTCATGCTCATAAACCTTCAGTAACTCGAGATTGCGACGATTCGAGCGCCAAAAAACGTCGAACGCATCGCCCGCGATCGGCACGCAGCCGATCAACACGTCGATGGCGATGTTGAACACGATGCGCAGCACGACCACTTTGGGCACCCGCATCCGAAAGGCCAAGAACAGCAAGAAAAGCGAGCTCAGGCCGGTCAGCGCGTCACCCAGGGTGGGGAACAGAAAACCGAGCACGGCGTCCAAGCCGATGCCGATGCGCGTGCCGGGGATGGTCAGCCCATCGTCGAGCAGCCGCACCAGCGAAGGCGCCCAGTCTGGGATTTTCTGGGGGGCGGCCGCGATCGCTGGTTTGGACGAGGGCGTGGGCGGCATGGGCCTGATCTCTACGCTTGAACCTCGGCGCGGGCGAGTGCAAGCCTCGGGCCGCCATGCGAGCAGTCGTGCAGCGGGTCAATCACGCGCAAGTGACGGTGGACGGAGACGTCGTGGGCCGCGTCGCGCGCGGCTTGTGCGTGTTCGTCGGGGTGGGCCGTGAGGACGACGAAGCGCACGCGGCGCTGCTCGCCGACAAGGTCGTCGGCTTGCGTATCTTCGAGGACGCCGCCGCGAAGATGAATTTGAGCGTGCTCGAGGTGGGCGGCAGCGTGCTGGCGGTGTCGCAGTTCACGCTCTACGGCGACGTGCGCAAGGGCAAGCGTCCGAGCTTCAGCCAAGCCCGGGAACCGGTGCGTGCCGAGGCTTTGTTCGAGCAGTTTTGTCGCGAGTGTCGCACGCGCGGCGCGCACGTCGAAACAGGCCGCTTTCGCACGCAGATGTTGGTCTCGCTCGAGAACGATGGGCCGGTCACCTTGCTCATCGATACGCAGCGAGCCTTTTGAACGTGCAGTCGCGAGTGCCCAGCGCATGCGCCGTGCTGCTGCTGGTCGGCTCGGTCGCGGCACGCGCCATGGCCGACCCAGCGCCCGAGGTGGTCGTCCCGGGTCACCGGGCGACGCGGCCCGCGCGCGAGCCGACCCTCGCCGCAACGCGCATCGACGCCGACGAGCTCGCGCGCCCGGGAGCGACGGCGGCCGCGGTGCTGAGCCACGTGCCCGGCGTGCAAGTCTCGGAGTCGGGGGGGGCCGCCGACCTGTCGACGGCCTCCGTGCGCGGCGCGACCAGCGCGCAAACGCCCGTCTATCTAGCCGGGATCCGCCTGAACGACGACGTCACGGGCAGCGCCGATCTGTCCTTGATCCCGCTCTGGATGCTGGGCCGCGCCGAAGTCTATCGCGGCAACGCGCCGGCCGACGCCGATCGGCTGGGCATTGGTGGCGCGGTCTACTTCGAGCCTCGCATGCCGCACACGGATCGCGTCCGCGCGGGCGGCGAGATCGGCAGCTTCGGACAACACGCGGCGTTCGTGGGCGCCGAGGTCGCGCACCAGGGTGACGGCGCGCTCCTGGCCTTGCGTAGCGCCGGCGCGCAGAATGACTACCCCTACTTGGACGACGCGGGCACCGCCACCCGCAGCGATGACCGCACGCGCCGTCGACCCAATGCGGACTACAGCGAACGCGACGCGTGGGCCGTGGGGCGCACGACCCTAAACAAGCGCGGCGCGCGCATCACGACCGTGTTCAACGCCTTCGAGCGCGAACAAGGCGTCACGGGTCTGGTCGCGGTTCCCGCCCAGAGGGCGCGAGCGGAGAGCGCGCGTGAGCTCGCCGGGATCTCGGCGAGCGTGCCGTGCGCCGCCGAATTCGGCTGTGATCTCGTGCTCAGCGCGCAAGCCGTGAGCGCGCGCACGCGCTTGACGGATCCGGCGCGCGAGCTCGGTTTACTGGCCGCGCGCCTCGACTCGCGTGGCACCCGGGTCGGGCAGAGCGCGCGGCTCACGCTGGACAGCGGCGTGCTGCGCGCGCTGCTCGGTGCCAACGTCGAGTTCGAGCACTTGGCTTTGGACGGCGGCGGCGCGCTGCGAGCTCAGCGCAGCACGGTCTCGGGCCGCGCGGCTGTTTCGGCGTCGCTCGGCAAAGGCACTGAACTGTCGGCGCTCGGCGCGCTGACCTGTGACGCGACGCGCGGGCCCGAGCAAGACCGAGGTTGCGCGGATCTCAGTCCCGAAGGGCGCCTCGGCGTGCGGCAGCGCTTCGGGGCTTTCGAGCTGCGCAGTAACCTCGGCCGCTACGCACGCGTGCCGACGTTGGGCGAGCTGTACGGCATTTCCGCGTTGGTGCGCGGCAGCTCGGCGCTCGTGCCGGAGCGGGGCCTGAGCTGGGATTTGGGGGCGCGCTGGGAGGCCCCGCTCGGCCCAGTGTGGGCGTACCTCGACGCATTTGGCTTTGCGCGCCATGTCTCCGAGCTGATCGCGTATCGGCGTTCGTCGCTGGGCGCGATTCAACCGTACAACGTGGGCAGCGCGCGGCTCGTGGGCGGCGAACTGGAAGCGGGCGCAGAATGGCGAAGGCACGCGCACGCCGCCTTGGCGCTGACCGCGCTCGATCCTCGGGATACGACCGCGGGCCGCAACCTGGGCAACGACTTGATCCCGTATCAGTCTCGCCTCTCGGGCAGCGGCTTCCTCGAAGGCTACGTCGAGCCGGGCTCGCGCTGGCTATTTCGCGCGGGGCTCGACGCGCGCTTCACCTACCGCGGTTCGCGTTTCGCCGATCCGGCGGGCTTGCTCGTGTTGCCCGCGGCAAGCTCGCTCGACCTCGGCGCTTCTTTGCGCTTCGGGCGCACGGGCGACGTCTCTGTGCGAGCCGCGCTCGACGACGTCTTCGATGCCCATCGCTTCGACTTCATCGGTTATCCGGTGCCGGGTCGGCGTGTGCAGCTGTCACTCGAGGCTGCACTTCAATAAGACGATTGCCCCGAATTTTGCTGGTTCTGAGTCGTGCGTGATACAGCCTCAGCCATGCTTCGGCCGCGAAATTGGGCTCGCACGGCGGGCGTCGTGCTTTTGCTCGCGAGTGCGCTTTCCGCGCTCACGCCGAGCGCCAGTGCCGGAACCGGTCACGATCTGCCGCGCCGCTTCATGGGCGCGCCGTTCT
>FSWQ01001323.1_pt1 | contig 10239 bp, 5 predicted proteins | sample 1637691 | NCBI WGS metagenome assembly FSWQ01 (sample SAMEA3914814, study PRJEB12502) | metagenome | biome: forest; material: soil | place: USA | collected 2011-09-16 | depth 0.1 m | reverse complement strand
GTCGGGGGTTTGGGCGCTGGCGAGCCCAGCAAGAAGAAGCGAGGCAGAGGCTGCGCCCAAGGCGGCGGGGAATCGCATGGGCGCCTTGTTAGCATCGGCCGGCGGCCCACGAAACAGCTTTGGCGCAACCGGCTGGCACCGCTGGCCGATGGGACGCCACATGCCTTCTGAGCCCCTCAGTGCCGACCCCAGCTCGCTGACTCTCGAGTGCCCACGGGCCGTGCTGCGGGGGCCTTGGCGGGTCGACCTGGGCACCGAGCACGAGCCAACGAGCTACACACTCCGTTCGGGCGATGAATTGACGCTCGGGAGCGGGCGTACCGCGACCCTGCGTTTGGGCGACCCTGCGGTGAGCAGCCTGCACTGTCGGCTGCGCGTGCTCGACTCGGGCGTCTTCGTCGAAGACTTGTCGTCGAAGAACGGGCTGTACGTGGGCGGGGCGCGCGTGCCTTCCGCGCTGTTGTCGGAGTCTGGCGCGGCCTTCGTCGTGGGGCGTTCCGCCGTGTGCGTGCGCACCCTGGAGCGCGAAGAAGAGGAGAGCCCCAGTGAGCCATTGCCCGGAGTAATCGGAACCTCAGCACCCATGCTTCGCATCGCGAGGCTCGTGCGGCGCCACGCAAAATCCCGCGTGCCGATCCTGCTGCAAGGCGAATCCGGCACGGGTAAAGACATGGTGGCGCGCGCAGTGCACGAGCTCGGGCGCCGTGACGGCCCGTACGTGCCGCTCAACATGGCCGCGCTGCCCGAGTCGCTCGCGGACGCTGAGCTGTTCGGTCATCGCCGCGGCGCGTTCACGGGCGCGGTGTCCAGTCGTGTGGGCGCGTTCGAGCAGGCTCACGACGGCACGCTTTTTCTCGACGAAATCGCGGAATTGCCACTGTCCATTCAGGTCAAGCTGTTGCGCGTGGTGGAAGACGGCATGGTACGCGCAGTGGGCGCCGCGCAGGCGTTGAGGGTCGTGGTGCGCTTGGTCTCTGCGAGCTGGGCGCCGCTCGATGAGCGCGTGCTCGAAGGGCGCTTCCGTGCGGATTTGTATCATCGCCTAGCGACGGTGGTGGTCGAGCTGCCGCCGTTACGCGAACGGCGCAGCGACATCGCGCAGCTCAGCCACTCACTCTTGCGGCGCATGCGCGCGGACGTCGGAGAGCGGACGTTGTCGAGCGCCGCGCTATCACGCTTGGTGGCGCAGAGCTGGCCGGGGAACGTGCGTGAGTTGGGCGCGGTGCTGTACCGCGCGGCGGCGAGCGCGGAGTATGAAATTGGCGCGCGTCACGTGGACGAGGCGAGTCGGCAAGCGCCGCACGCGCGCCGCCCCGCGCAAGACGCGCATGCGCTTCTCGAATCTTGCTCCGGCAACGTCAGCCAGGCGGCGCGCGCCGCGGGTGTGCCGCGGAGCACGTTCCGAGCCTGGCTCACGAAGGCACAACCCGATGCTGCGCAGCTCACCGCGGAGCCTGAACCCGTGGCTAAAGAGGCGTAAGTCTCGCGGTATTGCGCCACGCTGAGCCGCGCGGCCGCGCGCTCAGAAGCTACCCAGCACCGTTAGCCCAGCCTGCCCGGGGGCGAGCGTGGGCACGAACGCGACGCGCCGGCTGCCGGCACGCGCTTCGGTGTGCTCCTTGGCGTTCGGATCCACGAAGTAATAAACGATGGTGCCGACTGCCGCGACACCGGCGACGACGAAGCCCACGGTGGACAAAGTTTTGAAGGTGTCCCCCTTGTGCACGTTGTCCGGGTACTTCGCGCACGCGCTCTTGTACTCAGCGGCACGGTCTGCGAGTGGGGGCGTCTTGTTGTAGCCCTGCATGGTGAGCCAGCCCGTCGGGTCGTTGCACAAGTTCGTAGTGTCGGGCTTGGGCATGCCGCTGTCGATCGCCGCTGCTGATTTGATCTGATCGGCGACGGAGTCCGAATTGGAATAGGCCTTCTTCGAGGCGATCGCGAAACCGATGCCGCCGCCCGCGCCCACGCCGGTTAAACCCAAGCCAACGAGGCCGACCGGTGAGCTGACGAGCCACTTGAAGAATGGCTTCCGCCCGCCGCTGGGTTCGGCAGCGGGTGCTTCTGGCGGCGGTGCTGCTTCCGCGGTTTCCGCAGGCACGGGGACAGCCACGGGCGCTGCCTTCGGAGCCAGGGAGATGCTCGCTTTGAGTTGTTTGCCGGCAGCCGCGCTGACCTGCGTGGCGCTGGACTTGCCGTCTTTGCGCGCTTCCACGCTGTGCGTGCCCGCGGCCATGTACGCGGGGCCAGGCAACGGCGAGAGCCCCTCCAGTGTGCCGTCGATGTAAATCTCGGCGCCGTCGGTGTCGACGGATACGTCGACTTCAGCCACCACGACTTTGGCGGCGTTCAAGCCGGCTTGTGCGGCTTGCTGTTCTGCGTCCGTGGCTTCTTTGGATTCACGGAGGTAGGCAGAAAAATGCTTGGCTGCGTCGGCTTCGTGAGCGCTACGCAGCTCGCTCTGCGCCAAGTTGAGCAGCACGGCGGGGTGCTTCTTCAGCGCGTACGCTTGCAAGAACGCTAGGCGTGCCTTCTCGTATTCTTTCTTGTCGAAGAACGCGACGCCGGACTTGAAGCGTTCACGCGCGACCGCTGTCGCGTCTTCATCACCGGCGCGAGCAGCTGGCGGAGCCGCTGCTGCCAGCGCGGGACTCAGCATGGCCGCGCACGAGAGCGAAAGGCAGAGCAGGGAGCGGAGCCTAAGTTTTCTCATCGTCGCTCAAACTAGAATACAGGGCATTTCCGGGGGGCGAAAACCGAAGAATCGGAATTTCAGAACGGGGCGTCTCGCACGATAACACTCTTGCTCGGCGTAGCTTTCGGAGCGGGAGCGGGAGCTGCAGTCTCAGCAGGGAAAACGGCGGTCACTGCAGGGCGCGGCGCAGGGCGTGGTGCCGGTGTGGGCGCTGACTCGACCACGGGCTTTGCGGCTTTCGTGGGTTTTGCGCGTGGTTCTGGTGCGCGTGCCACAGGCGCTGGCGCCGGAGCTGCAGCGACCGGTGCCGGAGTGTCTGCAGGTGGTGGGGTGGGCTCCGCTGTCGGCGCTGGAACCACTGCGGCTGCGGCCGCAGGAGTAGCAGCCGGTGCCGGCTCAGCGTGGACGGCTGCGGGCTCCGTTGTCGCGGCGGCTGGAGTTGGAGTTGGAGCTGGAGCTGGAGTTGGAGCGCCGCTGAGTGCCTTGATGCCGATGGCCACACCGAGCAGCAGCACCACGCCGCCAATGCTGGCCGCTACGACTTTGCCCGTCTTCTTCTTCGGCGGGTAAATGTCGTCGGGCTCTTCGGTGAAGCTGGGTGTTGGCGCCAGCGCGATGGGCACGGCGCGCACGCGCGACGGTTGCGTTTGCGAGAGTGGCCGCGAAGCAGCTTCAGGTGAGGACTGCGCCTCCGGTGCGATCACGACGGCGGGCGTGCTTGGCCCGTCTTTGGGCGTGTAAGCAATCGCGTAGCCCGGCACTTCGGTGGAGGCCTGAACGGCAACCGGGGTCGCGACAGGATCGATCGGAGCCGGGGCTTGAGCTGGAGCCGCCGCTTGAACGGGAGCGACCGGCGCTGCCGCCACTGCGGGCGGAGCCGCAAAGGCTGCGGGCGCGGCAAGCGGTGCAGGCGCGGCAACGGGTGCAGGTGCGGGCGGTTGAATTTGCGGCGCGGAGAAACCAAGCAGTGTTTTCTTGAGCGCGCCGGGGGCCAATTCAGGCGTGCCTGCGGCAACAGGAGCGGCGGCTTTGGTTGTGGCCGGCATCGGTTGCGTGCTGCTAAACGTGGGTGCTGCAGGCGCGGGCGCGGGCGTTGTAACAATGGCCGGCGTCACCAACGGTGGCGCGGTGAGCGGCGCCATGCCGAGCAGCGTGTGCTTGGTCACGCCTTTCTTCGCGGCAGGCGTTGAGAGCGCGGTGACGGGGGCCGCGATGGGCGTGCCGGTCACGGGCGTGGGCCCTGCCAGCCCGATGCCGATGGGCAACGTGTTTAGCCCGGGCTTTGCAGCGAGCGGCGCGACCACGGGTGCCGGAGCAGGCGCAGCAGCGACTGCCGGAGCGGCCGTGGGCACGGGCGCAGCCGTTGGAACGGGCGCAGCCGTGGGCGCCGATACGTCATCGTCCTCCCAGAAGGGCGTGAAGCTATCGGCTAGTCGATCAGCGTCTTCGACACTGAGCGGCGCCGACGACGGGGGACCTTTACCGGGTTGATCGGGCATCAATCGCGAATCAGAGGCTAGCATCGTGACTCGGGACTCTGCAACGCACGGCGGCGGGCGTTTGGCCGATCGGGCCTCGGCACGCTAAGAGCAGGCACAGGCGGTATGCGATTTCCGAGCTTCCTTTGGTTATGGCGCTTTTTGAGCCTGCTTGGGGTGGCATTGGGTACACCGGCATGCGGTTCGCGGGCCCCGGGTGCGCAAGTTTCGGCACTGGCCTCGGCGCAGGTGTCGTCGGTTGTGGTTGCGCTTGGCAGCGCGCTGCCGGAGCGCGCGGAAGCCGTGGCGAGCGCCGATGCATGGGCGGTCCAGGGTACGAAGCAAGGTGGCCCTCCGGGCGCCGCGCGCCTACTGGACGCGGCCGCGCTGCGCGAAAGAATTTTCCGTGTCGACCATCGCGAAGCCGACGCACTCGAAGCGATTGAGCTGTACCGCCAAGCGGCACGCGAGCCCAAGCTGCGTTGCTCGGCCGCTACACGCGCCGCGCTCTTGGAGGGCGAGCTGCGCAGCGACCCAGGATTGAGCTTTCAAGGTGTGTATCGCGCGGCGCACGCGAGCGGCGCGGAGACATCCTGTAAAGAGCACTCCGACGAGATCCTGAGCACGCTCAACGCCTACCGACCACTGCCCACCGTGCTCGCGCAGATCGAAGCCGAGGCCGAGCGCGGTCCGACTGCCAGCGCGGCGACCGCGCCGCTCCCGCTGCCGGCGCGGTCCGCGGACGCTGTGGCGACGGATGGCGTGATCGTGCCGACCTTGAGCGCGCCCCACGGCCCAGCGCGCGTCACCAAGATCGAGCGCTATGGCGCCCCAGACGCGGCGCGCGTCGTCGTGTACGTGACGCAAGCCACGACGTACAAGGTCGGCTTTTTGGAGGAGAACGGCCAAAGCCCGCGGCTGTTCGTCGACATCGACGGCGCGACCTATCAAGGCTTGAAGAGCTTCGACGTGGGTGGCCTGGTGAGCAAGGTGCGCGTCGGGGCGGAACCGACGCATACGCGCGTGGTCTTGGATCTGACGTCCGCGGCGTACCGGCGCGTGTTCTACGTGCCCGAGCCGTTTCGACTCGTGATCGACGTCTCGAAAGACGCGCCCGCACGCACCGAAGAGGTCGCGAAGGGCCCGCGTACGATTCGGCGCGTGGTGCTGGACCCGGGGCACGGTGGCCATGACCCTGGCGCGAGCGGTCCGAGTGGCTTGCGCGAAAAAGACGTGACCTTGGACATCGCGCACCGTGCCGCGCCGTTGATCGCGCGCGAGCTCGGTATCTCTACGCTGCTCACGCGCGACAGCGATGACTACGTGGCGCTGGACGAACGCACCGCGCGCGCCAACGCATTTCAGGCCGACTTGTTCGTCTCGATTCATTGCAACGCCAGCGAGGATGGCGCGGGTCGCGGCGTGATGACCTTCGTGCTCGATGACTCACGCGACCCGACGTCGACTCGTGTAGCTGCACGCGAAAACGATTCCTCCACTGCCGCAGCCGCGGAGCTGGCAGGCGCCTTGACGCGGGGTGAGGGCGGGCAAAGTCCTGGCCGCTCCAATCATTTTGCGGAGCTGCTGCAGCGCGCCGCGATCGCCTCGCTTTCCCCGAGCTATGGGGATATTCCCGATTCGGGAATTCGGCGTGCTGGTTTTTACGTGCTTGCTGGGGCGCGCATGCCCGCCGTGTTGTTCGAGACTTCGTTCATCTCCAACCCGGTCGGCGAAACGCGCTTCAACACGGGGGATTTTCGGCAGAAGATCGCCGACGCTATCGTGAACGCGATTCGCGCGTATCGCGACGGGCTGTGAGTAAAAACCGGCCAGCGGCTCCGAAGCTGTACAGCTCGAAAAATGCCGACGGCCGAGGAATTCTGTGGGTGCGAGTAAGCTGGAATCACGTCGCATTTCGAGGTGCTGTGCTGGATAGAGGGCGCCCATTCTCCTCTCCGGTCCCCAAATGCAAATCGCGCCATACGCGCTTGACTGACCGTATTGAGGTCCCTATCTTACCGGGCCGCCGGAAACGGGGGTGTTTCCTCGTGAGTCTGACAGCAAGTCGAGTGCGCTACCGATGACCAAAGTCCAGTTAAAGAAATTCCGGGACATGCTCGAAGCCAGGCGCCAAGAAATCATCAAGCGTGCACAGCAGACGCTTGATGAGGACATGGCCCTCGACGCCAATGACCTGCCGGACGAGATGGATCTCGCGTCGAGCGAGTACCTCCAATCGTTCCAGTTCCGTCTACGCGGCCGCGAGAAGGCCTTCTTGGACAAGATCGGCAAGGCGATCGACAAGATTGACAAGGGCACCTTCGGCGTCTGTGACGACTGCGGAGAAAAGATCTCCGTGAAGCGTCTCGAAGCCCGCCCCGAGACCACGCTCTGCATCCGCTGCAAAGAGGATCAAGAGCGCGTCGAAAAAGACTTCACCTGAGTCTTTCCAGCTGACCGGGCGCGGCTTGCGCGCGGCGCTTCGATCCTGGGGGCTGGCACAATGTGCCAGCCCGACGCTGACTCGTGCCTCATTCTCAGCTGAATTTTCGTGCCCGCCGGAGGCACGAATTCTGCAGGAGCGTGAGGCATGGTTCGTTCAGCCCGAGTGGTCGCGCTTGCGGTATTGGCTCTTACCCATGTGGGTTGCTCCGGCAGCGGCAGCACTGACTCGGGGGCGGGCAGCTCGCTAACCGCGGCTGAGTGTGGCGCGCTTGCCGATCAGATCGGGCAGGAGACCAGCACGGCGGGCACGTGCACGGTGGCCGTGCGACTGGACTACGCATCGTTGAAAATCCTCGGTCATGCCTCGTATTGCGGGGGGCTTGCGCCGATGGACCAGCAGGCCGCCGCCGCCATCGCCAGCCAAGCGCTGATGGGCTCCTTCCCGGCGAATCTGATCTCGGACGCGCCATCCGACAGCGTTTGGGTGTTCCGCACCGTGGCGGGCGATTTCGGACACGCGACCGCGATCAGCGTTACGAACGGGCAGACCGTGTTCGACGGTGCGCTGGACTGGAGCGGGGTCGAAGGTGAGGGCCCCGGCGCACGCGGAGGCTCGCTCCCGCTTCAGCCCTCCGAAAGTCACAGCGATCTGGGCAGCGGCTGCGCAGCGACCGCGATTGAGCCCTTGCCGATGCGCAGCTTCGAGCTGCGCGAGGGCGCAGCTGCTCCCGCTGCTCGGCCCGACGCTGCTTTGAAAGTGGTGCTCGGCACGGCGCTGCCGGCTGGCCTTCAGCGCTGGGGCTCGCTGCGCGACGCGGTCGTGCTGACTTATGCCGGTCGCGAGCCCGATGCGATCAACGATTGGCGCTCCGAGTACGTGGTCTTGTTGAACGCCGTAGCGTCCGGAGCTTAGCGAGCGCGAGCCGCTTTCTTGACCGGTTTTTTCGCGGCTTTCAGCGACGGGCCCTTGCCGACGTCAGCCAGGGCTTGCTTCAGATAGAACCCGGTGTGGCTTTCGGCATGGGCGGCGACTTGCTCGGGCGTGCCGGCGACCACGATGTCACCGCCGCCTTTGCCGCCTTCCGGGCCCATGTCGATGACCCAATCCGCGCAGGCGATGAGCTCGATGTTGTGCTCGATCAGCAGCACGGAATTGCCGGCATCGCGCAAGCCGAACAGGGCGTGCGTGAGCAGCTCGATGTCCGAGAAGTGCAGACCCGTGGTGGGTTCGTCCAGCACGTACAGCGTGCGGCCCGTGGCCTTGCGCGAGAGCTCACTGGCGAGCTTGACGCGCTGCGCTTCACCACCGGACAGCGTGGTCGCGGGTTGGCCGAGCTGGATGTAGCCGAGGCCGACTTGGCGCAACGCGGTGAGCTTTTGACGAATGCGCGGGATGGATTCGAACAGCTCGTCCGCTTCATCCACCGTGAGGTCCAGGGCGTCCGCGATCGATAGGCCGCGGTATTTCACCTCGAGCGTTTCGCGGTTGTAGCGGCGACCCGCGCACGAGTCGCAGGTGACGTACACGTCCGGCAGGAAGTGCATTTCGACGCGCAGTACGCCGTCACCCTGGCACGCCTCGCAGCGGCCGCCTTTGACGTTGAACGAGAAGCGGCCCGGCTTGTAGCCGCGCGCGCGTGCGTCCGGGAGGCCCGCGTACAGCTCGCGCAAATGCGTGAAAATACCGGTATAAGTGGCCGGGTTCGAGCGCGGCGTGCGACCGATTGGCGCTTGGTCGATACTGATGACCTTATCGATGTGCTCGAGGCCTTCGATGCGCTCGCACGGTCCGACCCAGCCCGTCGCGCCGTACAGCTCGGCCCGCGCGGCGCTGAGCAGCGTATCCACGATCAGGCTGCTCTTGCCGGAGCCGCTGACGCCGGTGACCGCGCTGATCAAGCCGAGCGGGATCTCGACCGTGATGTCCTTCAGGTTGTGGGCTTTGGCGCCCACGATGCGTAGCTTTAGATCCGTGGGCGGTTGGCGCTGTGCGGGGATCGGTAGATGCTTTGCGCCGGATAGGTAAGGACCCGTGATCGAGTTCGGATCCTTCATGATCTCGGCGGCAGTGCCCTGCGCCACGATTCGACCGCCAAGCGCGCCGGCGCCCGGGCCCATGTCCACCACGTGATCCGCGCACAGGATGGCGTCGCGATCATGCTCGACGACGAGCACGCTGTTGCCCTTGTCTACCAAGCGGCGCAGCGCCTGAAGCAGCCGCGCATTGTCACGCGCGTGCAAACCGATGCTCGGTTCATCCAGCACGTACAGCACGCCCACGAGCGACGCGCCGATTTGCGTGGCCAAGCGAATGCGTTGGCCTTCACCGCCCGAGAGCGTGTGCGCGGTGCGTTCCAGCGACAGGTAATCCAGCCCGACTTCGAGCAAGAAGCCGAGCCGCTCCGTCACGGCTTTGATCAGCGGCAGCGCGATTGCCGCTTCACGCGGGGCGAGCGTGCTCTCATTGGCGAATTCAGCCAAAAACTCGCGCAAACCGCGCAGTGGCATGGCCGAAAGCTCGGCAATGGTGCGGCCGCCTAGCTTCACGGCCAAGGCTTCCGGACGCAGCCGCACACCGCCGCACGCTTCACAGGTTTGCGTGACGATGAAGCGGCCCAAATCATCCGGGCCGATGCCGCCGTCGTCCGATTCGTGATCTTCACCTTCGGCGAACGCGCCGGTATCGAGCATGTGCTGCAAGCGCGGCACGATGCCGTCGTACGCGGGGGTCGTCTTGCGTTTGCCCGGGATGGGCGCGCTGCCGTAGAGCAGCGCTTGGCGTTGTGCTTCGGGCAGCTCCGACCACGGCAAGTCCGGGTTCACGCCCAACGCATCCACGACGCGCGAGACTTCGGTTGCGGTAGCGACCGAGCCGCGGCGACCGAATGCGGCGATGGCGCCTTCACGCAGCGAGCGGCTTTCGTCCGGAATGATGCGGCCCACGTCGATGGCCGAACGGACGCCCAAGCCGTCGCAACTGGGGCACGCGCCGTGCGGGCTATTGAAGGAAAAAAGCCGGGGTTCGAGCGGCGGCAGAGTGATGCCGAACTCCCAGCTCACTAGGCGCTCGCTCATCACGACCGGCTCAGTGCCGTCGACTGCGTCGATCAACACCGTGCCGTCGCCGAGCTTCAACGCGAGCTCCACGGAGTCCGTCACGCGGCCTTTGGCGCCGTCGCGCACCGCGATGCGGTCGACGACTACGTCCAGGTCATGCGTCTTTTGGCGATCCAGCTCGCGGTCATCGCCCAGATCAACCTGTTCCCCGTCGATGCGCGCGCGCACGAAGCCTTCGCGGCGCAGGCGCTCCAGCTCCGCGCTCAGATCGCCCTTTTGCTTGCGCACGATGGGCGCCAAGAGCGCGAGGCGCGCGCCTTCCCCGCGGGACAAGATCGAATCCACGATCTCCTGCACGGTGTAAGCGCGCAGCACCTTGCCGGACTTGGGGCAGTGCGGCACGCCGATGCGCGCGTACAGCAAGCGCAGGTAGTCCGCGATTTCAGTGACGGTGCCGACGGTCGAGCGCGGGCTCTTGCCCAGGCCCTTCTGCTCGATGGCGATCGCCGGGCTCAGGCCCTCGATGCTCTCCACCCGCGGCTTGGGCAGCTGGTCCAGGAACTG
>FSWQ01001831.1_pt1 | contig 10246 bp, 7 predicted proteins | sample 1637691 | NCBI WGS metagenome assembly FSWQ01 (sample SAMEA3914814, study PRJEB12502) | metagenome | biome: forest; material: soil | place: USA | collected 2011-09-16 | depth 0.1 m | reverse complement strand
GCGTGCGAAGGCAGCCGCGGAGATCACTGCGGCGCGCAGGGCGATCAGCGAAAAGCGCGCTGACTTGCTCACGAAATTGCTGGCCACACACCTGGGCATTCAAACGCTCGTGAAAGCGGGGGCGTCGAAAGCTCAGGTGCTCGAAGGTTTGGCCGCGCTCGGCTGGGGCCTCGAGCAGCTCGCGGTGATCGAGCAACAGCTCGCCGAGATTTGATCACTCCGCCGGCGCGGACGCCACCTCGGACGAGCCAGGCGACAGCGCTACGTGCCGCTTACCTTTGCTGAGCTTACGCAGCGTCGTGAAGAACACAGGCGTGAGCAGCAGGCCGAAGAAGGTGACGCCGATCATGCCGGAGAACACAGCGACGCCCATGGCTCGCCGCATCTCCGCGCCGGCGCCGCGTGATGACACGAGCGGCCAAACGCCCATGATGAAGGCGATTGACGTCATCAGAATGGGGCGTAAGCGCAGACGGCACGCTTCGAGCACTGCTTCGAGCGGGCTGAGATTCGAATCCTCCTGTTTGTCTTTGGCGAACTCGACGATCAGAATCGCGTTCTTGCACGCCAAACCCACCAGCACGAACAGGCCAATCTGCGTGAAGATGTTGTTATCGCTGCCGTCCAGCCAGACCCCGAAAATGGCGGCCAAAAGGCACATCGGTACGATCAGAATCACGCTCAGCGGCAACGTCCAACTCTCGTATTGGGCCGCGAGCACCAGGAACACCAAGAGTACGCACAACGGGAACACGAACAGCGCCGTGTTGCCGGCCAAGATCTGCTGATACGTCAGATCCGTCCATTCGTAGCGCATGCCGGCGGGCAGCTCGCGCGTGGCGACGCGCTCCATCGCAGCCAGGGCCTGATTGGAGCTCGTCCCCGGCGAAGGCCCGCCGTTCACCTCCGCGGCCGGGTAGCCGTTGTAACGGGTCACGCGGTCCGGGCCGTTCGTCGCCTTCACGGTGAGCATGCTGCCCAGCGGCACCATCGCGCCCTCCGCGTTGCGCGTTTGCAACGCGGCGACGTCTTCTGGCGTGAGCCGATGTTTGGCGTCTGCTTGCACCGTTACTTGGAACGTACGTCCAAACCGGTTGAAGTCATTCACGTACACGGACCCGAGGTACGCCTGCATGGTCTCGAAGACGTTCGTCACGGCGACCCCGCGCGACTTCGCCTTGGTGCGATCCAAGTCCGCGTATAGCTGCGGCACGTTGACCTGATAGCCGGAAAAGAGCCCGGCAAGCTCGGGCGCTTGCGAGCCCGCAGCCAGCACTTTCTGCGTGTTCTCGTACAAGCCGTCGAGGCCGATGTCGCTGTGATCTTCAACGTACAGCTTGAAGCCGCCGATGGTGCCCAAGCCTTGCACGGGCGGAGGCGGGAACACGGCCACGAAGGCGTCCTGAATGGCCGCGAACTTCTTGTTCAGCGTGGCGGCGATTGCCGGGCCCGAGAGATCCTTCGAGGTGCGCTCTTCGAACGGCTTCAGGCCGACGAACACGATACCGGCATTCGGTGAGTTGCTGAGACCTGCGATCGATAAGCCGGGAAACGCGATGGCGTGCTCCACGCCGGGCGTCTCCAGCGCTATCTTCGACATGCGACGGATCACGTCGTCCGAGCGATCCAGCGACGCGGCGTCTGGCAGTTGTGCAAACGACACCAGGTATTGTTTGTCCTGAGTGGGCACGAAGCCGGTGGGCACCTTGGCAAAGCCGAACACGGTTAGCGCCAATAGACCCGCGTAGGCGACGAGAGCGAAGCCCGAGCGGCGCAACACGCGCTTGACGACGCCCACGTAGCCGTTCGAGGCCCTGTCGAACAAGCGATTGAACGGGCGAAATAGCCAGCCGAGCGCGCGGTCGAGCACGCGCGTCGGCAGATCCTTTGGCACATTGTGGGCACGCAGCAGCGCCGCCGCGAGCGCCGGGCTGAGCGTCAGCGAGTTGAACGCGGAGATCACGGTCGAGATGGCGATGGTCAGCGCAAATTGCCGGTAGAATTGGCCCGTGAGGCCCGGAATGAAGCCGATCGGAATGAATACCGCGCACAGCACCAAGGCGATGGCGATGATCGGCCCGCTCACTTCATCCATCGCCTTGCGCGTGGCGTCTCGCGGTGACAGCCCGAGCGAGATATTTCGCTCCACGTTTTCCACGACCACGATCGCGTCATCCACCACGATGCCGATGGCAAGCACCAAGCCGAACAAGGACAGCGCGTTGATCGAGAAGCCGAGCAGCTTCATCACGGCAAAGGTGCCAACGAGCGAAACGGGCACCGCCGCGATCGGGATGATCGATGCGCGCCACGTCTGCAAAAACAAAATAACCACCAGAACCACGAGTGCCAGCGCCTCGAACAAGGTGCGCACGACTTCCTCGATCGAAGAGCGCACGAAGCGCGTTGGGTCGTACACGATGTCGTAGGCAATGCCCGCCGGGAAGTTCTTGGACAGCTCTTTCATGCTGGCCCGCACGGCGTCCGAGAGCGCGAGGGCATTCGAGCCGGGCGCCTGAAAAACGGGCATGGCCACCGCGACTTTGTTATCCAGCAGGCTGCGTAGCGCGTACTGATTGGACCCGAGCTCGATGCGCGCAATGTCCGACAGCCGCACCGTGGCCCCGTCAGCGGAGGTTTTCACGATCACCGCGCCGAACTGGGCTTCATCCACCAGGCGGCCTTGCGCGTTGATGCTCAATTGAAAGCTGGCGTCGCGCGGGGAGGGTTGTTGCCCGAGTGTGCCGGCGGCGACCTGCACGTTCTGCTCGCGCAACGCGTTCACGACGTCACTGGCGGTCAGCCCACGCGCCGCGACCTTCTCCGGGTCGAGCCAAACGCGCATGCTGTAATCGCCCGAGCCGAACAGCTGCACATCACCCATGCCCGGAATACGCGCCAGCGTGTCCTTGACCTGTAGCACGGCGTAATTCCGGATGTATTTGTCGTCGTAGCGGCCGTCGGGTGAAAACAAATGCACGACCATCGTCAAGTCCGGCGAGCTCTTGCGGGTGACGACGCCGAAGCGCTGCACGTCTTGCGGCAGGCGCGGCAGCGCTTGTGCCACGCGGTTCTGCACCTGCACTTGCGCCATGTCCAAGTTGGAGCCGATGCGGAACGTGACCGTGAGCGCCATGCTGCCGTCCGCATTCGACGACGAAGACATGTACAGCATGTCTTCCACACCGTTGATCTCCTGCTCCAGCGGGGCGGCCACCGTCTCGGCGATCATCTTCGGGCTGGCACCCGGGTACTGCGCGCGCACGACCACCGTGGGCGGCACGACCTCTGGGTACTCGGAGATCGGCAATTGAAAGACCGAGATCACCCCGAGCACGAAGATGATCATCGACAGCACGCCCGCAAAAATCGGACGGTCGACGAAGAAGCGCGCGAACTTCACGGCGCAGCTCCCGCGAGCTTCTCCAGATGGGCCGCTTCATCCATGGTGATCACCTGCGCCGCGACCTCCGCGCCTGGGCGCACGCGCTGCAGGCCGCGCACGATCACGCGGTCAACCGCGGTGAGACCCTCGCGCACCACGCGCAGGCCGCCGTTGAGCGGGCCAAGCTTCACTTCACGGTGTTCGACCTTGCCGCTACTCCCGACGACCCACACGAAGCGTCGATCCTGATCGGTGGCAACCGCCAGATCCGCGATCAGCAGGGCTTCGTGCGCGGTTTCCTCGGGCAACTGCACGCGGGCGAACAAGCCATGCACCCAGCGACCATCCGGGTTCTGGAGCACCGCGCGCACCTTCAGCATGCCGGTCTGCGGGTCGACGCGGTTGTCGAGAAAATCGAGGTTCGCCTCGTGCGGATAGCCCTCTTCACCGGCAAAACCAACGCGCGCCACCGCTCTGCCGCTGCGTGGCAGGCGCATGGCGCGCGTCTCGTCCACATCGACATAAACGTACAGCGGGTCGACCGAGACCACCGTCGCGAGCGGTGACGCCATGCTCGGTCCGACCAGGTTACCGGGCGTCACCAACATCCGCCCGATGCGCCCGTTGATTGGCGAGCGTACGGTCGCATAGTCCAGATCCAGCTCGGCGGAGTTGAGCGCGGCACTGGCCACGTCAGCGCGCGCGCTGAGCTGATGAAACGCCGCGTCGCGCGTGTCCCACTCTTGCTCGGAGATTACGTTGGCTTTGAAGAGTTGCTCACCGCGCGCTGCGTTCTTGCGCGCAAGCTCCGTGTCCACGCGGGCGCTGGCAAGCTCCGCCTTGGCGCGTGTCAACGCTGCCTGATACGGCTTGGCATCCACCTCGAACAGCAGCTGCCCTTTTTTCACCAGGTCGCCCTCGCGGAAGGCAGCGCGGCTCAGGTAGCCGCTGGCGCGCGCGCGGATCTCCACGGTGCTGGGCGCCTCGGTGTGCCCGGTGTGCTCGCTGAACTCGGTGACCTGCGCGGCCGTCACTTGCGCGACGGTGACCTGCGCCCGCATGTCCGCGGCGCTCGCGTGGGCCTCTTTTTCCAGGTGTTTCGAGCAACCCGCGAGCATTGCCGCGCCGCCCATCAAGCCCAGAAGTCCCGCTGCCACCCATGCCGTGCTGCGCGCGGCCTGCCCTTGGATCTTTCCGTTCATGGCGCTGAACCTGGTGCCCGATACTCTGATAGTCAAATGCTTATTTGAGTATACAAGCGGTAACGGGGATCGCGTGCTACGTTTCCGGCAATGGTTTCGAAACAGATGACCCCGGAAGAACGCGCCAAGGTTTTCAAAGCCTTGGCTGACCCGCGGCGCGTCGAAATCGTCGAACAGCTGGCGAAAGGCGCGCAATGCGGCACCGTGCTCGCCGAAACCCTCGGCATCAGCGTGCAGCTGCTCTCCCATCATTGGGAAGTGCTCGTCCAAGCCGGCATCCTGCATAAGGAGCGCCAAGGCCAGCTGCGCGTGTGCAGTCTGGATTGCGAACGCCTACGCGAAGCGATGACCATGGGCGGCGCCTGGGAGCTCTCACTCGCCGCACCCGAGCCGCCAAAGGCAGCAGCCAAGAAGAAACGCGCGCCCCGGCGCAAGACGGCGTAACCGGGGTGAGGGGCGAACGAAGGGTCGGCAACGCACCTCGCATTGCGGTGAGTGCACGCTTGGCCGGCCGGCAAGCGAACTCGCGCCGAAGATCGGCCCAACTCCGTCGAAACGCTTCACGCTGGCACGAGTTGTGCGTAGATGCCGCCTGATGATGCGCATTTTCGGGCGGGATCTAGCTTCCACGCGGCATTGGCTGACGTTGAAAGCTCGCACTGTGCGTCTGCTTCACACTCGCATGTTCGGCCTGGCACTACTCGCGAGCGCGCTCGCTGGCTGCGCCGGCAACGAGTGCAACGTGGGCGAGCACCGCTGCGAGGGGGACATGGCGCTCAACTGCGAAGCGCCGGAGGAGCAGGCGCGCGTTTTCAGATCGCTGCCATGTGGGAGCGGCGAGTGCAAAACCGACGAAGCTTCGGCGTTCTGTACGGTGAGCACTGCGCCCGAGCCTGCGTGCGCAAGCGGTGTTCAAGAGGTCTGCGTCGGGTCCTCGCTCGTCGAATGTAACGCCGGCTACGCGCTCTCGACTTACGATTGCGCGTCTGGCGCGTTCGTGTTTTCACCCTCTTCCGCTGGGCAAAATGGCTCGGCTTGGCTGCTCGATATCACTGCAACCGCGCAAAGCACGACGTGTATCGGCGCGGGCCAGCGCGCGTTCTGCGCTGCAGCAGCCGAAACGAGCACGGAGTGTGAGACCGGCCACCTCACGTTCGATTTCCCGGACGAGCGCGGTACGGTGGTTTGCTCCGGCAACGACGCGGTCGCGTGCGTCAATGGCTACGAGGTGAGCCGCACGAATTGCGCTGACTCATTCTGCGTGATCTCAGACGAGCGCGCGCAGTGTGCGCTATCCAATGCGCCCGATCCCAAGTGCCCCATGGGCGCGAACGTGCCCACCACCTATTGCGAAGGCGACGTGGTGGTCAATTGCTCGGGAGGCGGCTACCGCGTGTCGAAAGACCCGTGCGCAACAGGGGAAACATGCGCCACTGTTCAATTCTGCTCTGGACCGAGTCCGATTTGTACCGGCGCGGTTTGTACTACGAAGTGAGTCACTGAGTTGTAGTACGGTCCCAGTCGCCGGCCGGTGGGGTTGGCGAAAAGCAAGGGAGAGGACCAAATGAAAATCGTTCGAACGATGGGGAACGTTGCGGGTACGGGGTCGCGGCTGCTGACTGTTGCGGCGCTGGGTGCCTTGAGCCTGTTCAATGCGGCGTGCGGCGCAGCACCGGAAACGTCAGAACAGCTCGACGCCGAAGCGAACGCTGGTGTGGCAACAGAAGCAATCGGACAGGCCGCCTGTGCGACCCTCGCGCCGTACTCCACGGCAACTGGGTATATCCGCAACTTCATTACCGCCATCGACTACACCGGCGGAACCTGCGCCAATTCGTGGATTTTCGACATCACGAGCTACAACGCCAACCATCATTGGACGGACGTCGCCTGGTACGACCCATTGACCACCTCCGCTTCGTGCACGAGCGCTCAGGTGGACGCGCAATTGTACGTGAAATCCGGCTCCAGCTGGGTGAAGCAAGGCGGCCAACTCACCGCTCGCGGCGTTTGGGGCCCGGCCCCCTTCAACTCTTTCGCGTGCACCAACCCAGACATCACGTGGACCACTGCGGCAAACTTGGTATCCGGAAAATCCTACCGCATCGTAGCCACCGCACACACCGTCGGGCATACGACCACGCACGCGCTGATCTACAACTCAGAGACGATCGTTCACTGATCGGATCTTAGAAGTCGAAGCAGGCCGCTTCTCTCCACTCGTGCACTGGGCAGGGGTTGCTCAGTGCGCGGTGGAGCAGAAGGTTGGCCAGTGCTAAGTACCGGCGAAGCCAAAGGGGAATGAGACAATGAGCACGGCGAACTGGGGTTGGATGTTGGGGCTGCTTGCGCTGATGTCGGCGGGCTGCGTGGTGGAAACGGGGTCGAGCGAACTTGCCGGCGCGGGCGAAGCTGCCGAAGAACCAGCCGCGCAAACGAGCGATGCGCTAGTGGGCGGTTGGGCCGTGCCTTACGCGGCGAACACGCCGGTTGCGACGCACCTTTGCGTGTTGACGGAGATTTCCGGGCGTTTCGCCGCTGCCGACTTCGTGGAGTTGACCCAGAGCGGTGATTTTTGGTTGCTTCGAAGATCGGGCTCGGTCACGCCCAAGGCCTATTGTTTTCCGCGCAACCTGTTCAAGAGCAACAACGCGGACACCGTGATCAGCCCGGAGCTGATCGTAAAAAGAACCGGCGATACCTCGCAAGCCCTCGCACTCGGCGGCTACGCATTCACCTTTCTGACTGGACAGAAAGGCACACAGGGCCTCCCGGCGTACGCCAACGTCGTGCAGTCGAAGTCGCTCACGAATTCCTCCCTCGTTCAGTTGATAAAGGGCTTCCCGGACGACACCGTTTTCGGTCGCAGCTTTCAGGCGGGGACTGGTGCCGCGCACCTCGCGCGCTTCGTCCGTGCAGATGGCACGCAAGGTGACGTCTCCGCCGTTTCCCCGTTCGAGCTCCCGGCTCAACCGGGGCCGTTGAGGGTCGTGCTGGCACCCACTGCCAAGGCAGTGTGCACCTTCACGAGCCTGAGGAGCCTAGTCGGCGAAGCGTCGCTGTTCATCCGTCCGGAGTTGCTAGACGGCATCGAAAAATGGGTGCTCACGACCCAAGTCAGGAACACATCCGTCAGTCAGGTGCGCTGCTTCGCTCGCGACCAGACCCTCTGAGCCCGGGTTGTCGGCGTCGGAATCCGCCGGAACGAGGGCAAAACAACGCATTCGTCGCGCTTTCCGGATGACTCCTTCACGCCTGTTGGGAATACTCCGCCCCCTGGAGAACCGTGGCATGAGCTTCGAAATGCGTGGGATTGGCCTGTTGGTGATGGGCTTGGGGCTGGCAGCATCAGCGTGCAGCCTGGAGGGGCAAGTGCAGTCGATGTTTGCCCATGAGTACTCGTGTGACGAGGACCAGGTTGAGGTCGAGGACGAGACGGGCGGGCGCTTCCGCGCGACGGGCTGTGAACAGAGCACCATGTACACGTGTGTTGGTCGCTTGTGCATTCCGGACGTGGGCAAGGAGTCCGCGAGCGCGGCGCCTACCGCGGCCCGCCCGGAGCCAGCGCCGAGTGCAAGCGACGCAAAAGGCCAACTGGGAGTCGCGCATCGCGAGAAGAGCGCGACCGGCACGGACGTGATCGCGTTGGATGTGCGGCTCAACACGGAGTCATTGTTGAAGTTGCGAGCGGCCGCAGACGGCAAGACGCCAGTAACGATGACCGTGGTTCGTTTGGCAGACGAATCCGCTACGCCGGATTGCGATTTGACGGCGCTGCTGGACGGTCAGCGTATCGAGTTACCGAAGGCGAAGCTGCTCAAGCAGGCCGCCAGGGACGACCCGAACTATCGCAACGTGACGGTGCTGAATACCCAACTTTCCGGGACAATCGTGCATGAATTGGCGAGCGCCCGCCAATTCGCGGTGCGCATTTGCGAGACGCGAGTGTCAGTGCCGCCCGCCGCGTTGCCGGAGCTACGTCACTTCGCTGCGCTGTATCAGGAAGATCTTGCTTGGAATGGACCGGCACGCGGCGACGGCTCGGGCGGTTTCCTCGCGCCTGCTGGCGGCTGGCCCGCGTGGAAGCTGACTGACCCCCTGCCGGCGGCCGTAACCAATGGCCCAACACTCGAGGGTCCTGCACTATTCAAAGCTCTCTCGCCCTCCGTGTATCGCGTGCTCGTCGTCTCCGGCGAAGGCACCGCGCAAGGCTCAGCGGTGGCGATCAGCCGTAGCGAGCTGCTCACCAACTGTCACGTGCTGCAGGGCGCCCAGAAAATCACGCTGCAGCAAGGCAAGCTAGAACGCCAAGTGAATGTTTCCCGCTCGAAGCCGGAAGCGGACCGCTGCGTGCTCAGCGTGAGCGAGGCGAACCTGACGCCAGTTCGCGGCGTGCGCAGCTATGATTCACTGGAGGTTGGCGAGTCGCTGTTCACGCTCGGCTCGCCAAGTGGCCTCGAGCTGAGCCTGGCAAATGGACTTTTGTCGGCAAAACGCGAGGACAAGGGCGTTCATCTCGTGCAAACCACCGCGCCCATCTCGCCCGGCTCCTCCGGCGGCGGTTTGTTCGACGCGCACGGCAACCTGGTGGGCATCACCACCAAAGTGCTGGTGGACGAGGGCCACCTCAATCAGGCGCTCAACTTCGCCATCCCAGCGGACTCATTCTGGCAGTGATGATCGCAGAAGTCCTGCGAGCCGCGTTGCGCGGCGACAACGGTTAGCGACCTTCAACTCTGACTGACAGCGCGGCGAAGGGGGCCCGCTCGTCGTGTCACTCTGACAGAGTCTCGGGATAACCAAGACGTGGGTTCGCTTGCAAAAGCAGGCGTTCGCCCTCCGCTGGGCGGGCATTGAAGTTGCAATCGCACTCTCGATGTCAGTCGTTTTCTGGAGACGCGTATTTCGTCGTTGGTTCATCGAATATAATCCGCTGTATCTGCTGAGCGCGTGCTGCGTGCTCGTGGGGACGAGCGAGCTCTCGCAGGGGCTCTCGCACAGCCCGTACAGCGGCGTCGCCGTTGCCGCAGTGGCTGAGCTCTATGCCTGGGCATTGCTTGCTAGCGCGGCATTTCTCATGCGCGCTGAGCTCCGCCGCCCGGCGGTGATGTTGGCGTTGTTGGTCGCGGTCTACCAATGCGATCCGACCCTGCAAACCGAGACCTGCGCGTACCTGGGCGGTGTCGGCGTTCTCAGCGGGGCGCTGTGGCTCACTAGTTTCGTCGCGAAGGCGATTGCGCTCGCCTGGGCGATGCGGGTGCGGGTCTCGCGCTCTGCGCTCCTTGTGCCGGCCTTTGGCGCATGCGGAGTGCTGCTATTTCCGCCGCTATTGCGCCAGTTCAGCGCGGGCTCGATGAGCTCGCTGGTGGCGCTCTGGGTGTTTGCGCTGTTTGCCTGCGGGATCTGGGGCTCGCTTCGGATCGAGAGTCTGGTCGGGCTCAATGCCTGGGGGCGAACGGTGTTGAGGCGCGCCGGGAGAGCGACCTGGGCGATCTTGGCCGCACTCACGCTTGCGCACGCGTGGTTTTGGACCAGCGAATTCGAGCTCCAGCGTGGTCTGATCGTCCCCGTACTGCTGCTGCTAGCAACGCGCTGGACGTCGCGCGAGTCGAGCGTGTGGCTCGCCGTTGCAGGCGCCTTGCTGAGTGGGCTGATGATG
>FSWQ01001052.1_pt1 | contig 10249 bp, 12 predicted proteins | sample 1637691 | NCBI WGS metagenome assembly FSWQ01 (sample SAMEA3914814, study PRJEB12502) | metagenome | biome: forest; material: soil | place: USA | collected 2011-09-16 | depth 0.1 m | reverse complement strand
GGCGCGTCAGGCGGAAGCGGGCTTCACGGCGCCACGCTCAGTAGGCTCTAGACTCAACACCAGGTTCGTGACGGCCGTCAGATCGACCGGCTTGACCAAGTGGCCATCGAAGCCGCGTGAGCCCGGGGTGATCGTCACGTCATCGTAACCGGTAACGGCGATGAACCTGCAGCCATCCAGCTCAGGAGTATCGCGCAGCAACCTGAGCAGCTCATGGCCATCCATACCTGGCAGACCGATGTCGAGAAACGCCAAGTTGGGGCGAAACTGGAGTGCGAGAGGAATGGCTTGCTGAGGGTCGTACGCGACGCGCGTTTCGTGACCTTGGCGCTCGAGCACCAGCGCCAGGAGCTCGGCTGAGTCGTGATTGTCGTCCACGATCAAGATCCGGCACGCCTCCGAGAGGTTCCGAGCTCCTGAGCCGCGCCGAGGGTTCATGACCATCGGAGCTTTGATCCGCGACCATTCCGCAGCAAGTGAGATCTTCGAGAAGATCTCATGCGTGCTCGCATGTGTAACCGGCCCCAAGCCTCGCGCGCTCGCAACCATCCGAAAGCAGCACTGATTCCGCTGCCCTGGCGGCTTTCGCTCAGCGGGCGTGCTTTGCTTCGTCACAGTTGGACACACGGCCAACCGTGCGTTGTTCAACGCTCGTCCAACTTGAGTTGTGGAGAACGCGGAGGCGTGTGGCGGAATGGCACCGAGCACACGGCTTTGTGGCAAAAACGCGGCGTAAATGCGCGATTTTCGTGCGAAAAACGCCGGCATATTATCTGCAATAGTCCGCGCGATGGCTTCGACTCAAGCGGCCAGTGTTGCCTGCGTCGAGAAGACGCCGAGCGGCATCGCTGGCTTCGATCAAATCACAGGTGGTGGGTTACCGAAGGGGCGCGCGACGCTCGTGTGCGGTGGTCCGGGCTCCGGCAAAACGATCTTTGCCGTGGAGTTCTTGGTGCGCGGCGCCCAGCGAGGCGAGCCGGGCGTGTTCGTCGCGTTCGAAGAATCAGCGGCGGATCTGACGCGCAACGTGGCGTCGCTCGGCTTCGATCTCGAGCAATTGCAGAAGGAGGGGCTGCTCGCCGTCGACTACGTGCACTTGGACCCGAGCGAGATCGAGGAAGCGGGCGGCTACTCGCTCGATGGCCTGTTCGTACGCTTGGAACACGCCATCAAATCCGTCGGCGCCACGCGCGTCGCAGTGGACACGCTGGAAGTGCTGTTCAACAGCCTGAAGGACTCGACCACGCTGCGCGCTGAGACGCACCGCTTGTTTCGGTTCTTGAAAGACTGCGGCGTTACCTCCGTGGTTACCGCAGAAGCGGGCGAGCGCACGCTCACCCGGCAAGGCCTGGAAGAGTACGTTTCCGACTGCGTGGTCTCGCTCGGTCAAAGCGTGTACGACCAATCCGCCACGCGCTTCCTACGCATCGTCAAGTACCGCGGCTCGGCGCACGGCACGAATGAATACCCGTTCCTGATCGACGACACTGGTTTTTCCGTGGTTCCCGCCACGAGCCTGCAGCTCGACTACGACGTGAATGACGAGCGTGTGTCCTCCGGCGTCGCCGGACTGGACGGCATGCTCAGCGGCCGTGGCTATTTCCGCACCAGCACCGTCTTGATTTCCGGCACCGCCGGTAGCGGCAAGAGCATCTTGGCCGCGCACTTGGCGAACGCCACCTGTCAGCGCGGCGAGCGCTGCATGGTCTTCGCGTTCGAAGAGTCACCCGCGCAAATCATCCGCAACATGCGTTCGGTCAAGCTGGACCTACAAAAATGGCAGGACCAAGGCTTGCTTCAGCTGCGCGCCACGCGACCGAGCCTGTACGGCCTCGAGATGCACTTGGTGGCCATGCACAAAGCGATCTCTGAGTTCAAACCGCGCTCGGTGATCCTGGATCCGATTTCGAGCTTCATGTCCGCGGGTACCGCCAATCAGGTCAAAGCCATGTTGGTGCGCCTGTTCGATTGGCTGAAAACACAGCAAATCACCGCGCTCGTTACCTGCCTATCAGGCATCACCAACCGTGAAGAAACGGAAGTGGGGGTCTCGTCGCTGATCGACACCTGGATAGAGGTGCGTGACCTAGAGGTTGCGGGCGAGCGAAACCGCACGCTGTATTTGCTGAAATCCCGCGGCATGCGCCACTCCAACCAAGTCCGGGAATTGATCATTGCGGATGGCGGCGTTTCGCTGGCGGACGTGTATTACGGACCTGACGGCGTCTTGCTCGGCTCCGCCAAAGCGAACGAAGAACTACGGCGCGCACGAGACGAGCGCAGCGCGCAGGAAGACGTACAGCGCAGCGAGCGCCTCCTAGCGCTCAAGAAAGACGCCACCGAGGCACAAATTTCGACGCTGCGCGCCGAGCTCGCAGCCCATGAAGAGGAAACACGCCGTCGCATCCACGCCGCTCGAGAGAGCGCGGATGCCACTCGTTCCGACCGCGAGAATTTGACGCAATTGCGCAACGACGCGGGTCGCAACAAGAGCTCGAACGGCGAAAGGGTATGACCATGGCCACGGCCAAAAGCAGCGCAAAATCCCAACTAAAGCCGCCCCCCGAATCGAGCATCCGCCCCTCGATCGCGCGCTCTTCCAAGCCGAACGGAGGTGTGCGTGCCTCCAAGCCGGACGGCGACGCAGAGCGCTGGAACCTACGCCTGTACGTAGCGGGGGAAACTCCGAAATGCGTGCAAGCCTTCCAGCACCTGAAACAGATCTGCGAAGAGCACCTGCAGGGTCGCTATTCGATTGAGGTGATCGACCTATTGAAAAACCCGACCCTCGCCAGCGGTGATCAAATCATTGCCATCCCCACGCTCGTTCGGCAACTGCCGCCACCCGTGAAGAAGATCATTGGCGATCTGACCAACACCGAGCGCGTCATCGTGGGGCTGAATCTGGTGCCAGTCGTGCAAGAAAAGCGTCGTGCCCGGTGACCAAGCCCAGGTCGTCCACGCCGGAATTCGAGCTGGCCGCCAAGCGGTCTCAAGCGGAGCAGTACGTGCTGCGTTTGTACATCGCTGGCACGACGGAGGCCTCAGGCCGTTCGGTAGAAACACTGCGCGCAATCTGTGAGAAGCACCTCAAGGGTCGCTATGAGCTGCTCGTCGTGGATGTATTTCAGCAGCCGATCCTGGCCAAGGACGAACAAATCATCGCAGTCCCAACCTTGATCAAGAAATTGCCCGCGCCCATCCGGCGCATCGTCGGTGATCTTTCGAACGAGCAGCGCGTGCTGATCGGTCTTGATTTGAAGCCCAAAACCCATGGCAAAGCGGCCAAGCACTCGACCACCGCCTAACGCCAAGCCGGCGCCGGGCAAGTCTGATCTGGACGCGCTGACCGCGCGCCTGGAAGAGGCTGAGTCCACGCTCGCCGCGATCCGAGATGGTCACGTGGAGGCGCTTGTCGTGTCCTCGAAGCAGGGTCCGCGCGTGTACGCGTTGGAGGGTGCGGACCACCGCTATCGGCTCTTGGTGGAAACCATGAGTGAGGGCGCGCTCTTGGTCGGCGCAAGCGGCGTGATCGTGTATTCGAATGTCGCCTTCGCCGAGATGGTGGATGAGCCGCTGGAGTCCGTGATCGGGGCGCGGCTCGCGGATTTCATTGCGCGTCGCCAAGAGCACACGCTGCACGCGCTGTTGGAAGGCGCGCAAACCCACCCTGCGTCCGGAGAAATGTTGCTTCGTGGCTGGGCGGGCACGGAACGCCCCGTGTACCTGTCGGTCACCAAGAACAGCCCGGAAGAGACCGCTGGCGTATCGGTGATCGTCACCGATCTCACCGCCCAAAAGCGCAACGAAGAGATCGTGGCCTCCGAGCGCTTGGCAAGCGCCATCCTGGAGCAAAGCGCCGAACCGATCATCGTGTGTGATGTGGACGGCGTGGTGATTCGAGCCAGCGCTGCGGCGCGCAGCATGGCCGGCGGGCGCGTGCTGCGGCGCCACTTTTTCGAGGCTTTTCCGCTGCAAACCCGAACGCCGGATGAACCGCACCCAGTGCAATCCGCGCTGCGTGGCATCACCACCACGGGGCATGAGTTGCAGTTCGCGGTCGTCGGCCGACCGTCACTATCTTTCCTGTGCACCGCGGCGCCGCTGCTGGATGACTCGGCCAAGATTTTGGGCTGTGTGGTGGCGCTGGTCGACATCTCGGACCGCAAGCGCGTCGAAGCGGCACGCAGCACCCTGCTCACCGCAGAGCGCGCCGCGCGCGCTTCGGCGGAAACTGCGCGCGGCGAAGCCGAGGCCAGTAGCCGTGCCAAGGATGAGTTCTTGGCCACCGTTTCGCACGAGCTGCGCACCCCCCTGAACGCCATGCTCGGTTGGTCTCAGCTGCTGACCAACAACGCCTTGTCAGAAGACAAGCTCGCGCATGCCTTGGAAGTAATCCAACGCAACGTCCTCGCACAATCTCGCTTGGTCGAAGATTTGCTGGACGTGTCACGCATTATTTCAGGACAAATGCGGCTGGAGGTACAACCGGTCGACGCGGTGCGCGTAGTCGGAGCGGCCATCGAAAGCGCGAAGCCGGCGATCGAAGCCAAACACATCACACTGGAAGTGGCGCTCGATACCACCGCCGGTCAAGTGCTCGGCGACCCCACGCGCGTGCAGCAAGTAATCTGGAACCTGCTCTCCAACGCCACGAAATTCACCGGACAAGAGGGCAAAATTCGCGTCACGGTGCGGCGCGTGGACAGCTCCGTGGAAATCACGGTCAGTGACACCGGCCAAGGCATCCTGCCGGAGTTCTTGCCCTTCGTGTTCGATCGCTTTCGCCAGGCGGACGGTAGCTTTGCGCGCCGGCATGGCGGGCTCGGGCTCGGCTTGGCGATCGCTCGCCATTTGGTCGAGCTGCATGGCGGAACCATTACCGTGTACAGCGCGGGCTTGGGCAATGGCTCCACATTCGTGGTGCGCCTGCCATACGTGGGCACGCGCACCACGCCCGTACCGTTCTTGCCCGGGCTACCGGTCACGGATTTTCAGCCGCCCACGCTGCTTTCCGTGCCTGAGCTGCGTGGGGTGCGCGTACTTGTCGTGGACGACGACGATGACTCGCGGGACTTGGTCGTCAGCATATTGGAGAAGTGCGACGCCATCACGTTCCCGGCGTCATCCGCGGAACAGGCGTTGTCGATCATCGTCAGTGAACGCCCTGACGTGCTCGTGTCCGACATCGGCATGCCGGGGATGGATGGCTATGATCTGGTGCGAGCCGTGCGAGCGCTCCCGGATGTGCGGGCGCAACGGGTGCCCGCGCTTGCCGTCACCGCCTACGCGCGCACTGAGGATCAGCGCCGCGCGCTCGCAGAAGGGTTCCAACTACATCTATCCAAGCCGATCGAACCGGCGTCTTTTGCGCGCGCCGTAGCCAGGCTGTCACGCGGCCTGAGCGCCGCGCCAAGCTCTTGACCGAGCTCAGCCAAGGAACACAGCCAAGCTATCCAAGCAGCCGTTCCAGCCTTGCTCGTGATCCGCGCGCAGCGCTTCGCTCTCGATGCGCTCGTGCACGATGATGACCTCTGTATTTTCCCCCTGCGGCTCGAAGCGCACGGTCACCCGTGAAGCCTCCGCGAGTGGCGCGCCTGGCCGCTCCAAGAACCACGTGTACACCAGACGCCGCGGCGGCTCGACCAGCTCGAACTCACCCAGGATGAACAGCACGCTGCCATCTGGCAGCAGGTTCCCAATGCGGTACGCGCCGCCCACGCGCAAATCAACGTGCGCTTCCGTGCACGTCACGGGCCGAGGGCCCCACCAGCGCATCAGGTGCTCAGGCTGCGTCCACGCCTCGAACACGCGAGCCGCGGGAGCACGCATGCTGCGACGCACGACGAGTGAAACAGCGCCGCTCATCGCTTCCGCCTGGCCTTGCTCTTGGTGTTTGGCACGCGCACGGCGACTGCCGATGGCTCGCCGCGTTCCACGTACGCCGCGAGTTGGTCGAGGCTGTCCATCCAAAACGGGCGATATCGCTCGATGAACGCACTCGCGGAATCGAGCGCTTCAGAAGCGAAGTAGCAACGCTGGAAACGGCCATCACGTTCGCGGCGAATCAGGCCAGCTTGCTCGAGCACATTCAAATGCTTGGACACCGCAGGCAACGAAATCGCAAATGGAGCCGCCAGCTCAGTGACAGAAACCGGGCCGCGCGCGAGGCCCGCCACGATGCGCCGCCTCGTGCTGTCTGCGAGCGCGTGAAACACCGCGTCCAGCTGGGCTTCCTGTCGAGAGCTGGCGGCCGCGGTTGACATCGTTCGAGGAACAATGTTTAACCGTTTGGTTAAGTGTTGTCAAACCCATTTTGGAGCCGAAAAGATGGCTAAAGTGTCTCAAGAAGTGACGTTCGCCGCTAGCCCTGCGCAGGTTTACGAAGCCCTGCTGAGCTCAGCGAAACACTCGGAGTTCACGGGCGCGCCCGCCAGCATCGACGCAAAGGTCGGCGGCCTGTGGTCCGCGTACGGCGGTAAGATCTCGGGCGTTACCCTGGAGCTCGTGCCGGCCTCGCTGCTCGTGCAAACCTGGCGCGCAGGCAATTGGCCTGCGGGCATGCACTCCGTGGTGAAGTTCGAGCTGGCCCCTAATGCTCAAGGCGCCACGCTCAAGCTCGAGCACGACGCGCTCAGTGACGAGCAAGTGCCACACATCGAGGGTGGTTGGGAAAAGATGTACTGGGAGCCACTGCGCAAATACCTTTCGAAGTGAGCGCCCGGCGGCGCTCGCCAATGAGCAACTTTTTGGTTGCGCATCCAGGAGACGCGCGCTACATACGCAACCAAGGAGTTGCATATGAGCCAAGCCGTCAGTGATCGAATTTCGAAAAAAGTCCTCATTTCCGCGCCGCCGACTCGGGTTTGGCGGGCCATCAGCGACGCGGCGGAGTTCGGGCACTGGTTTCGCGTCGCGCTGGAGGGCTCTTTCGTCGAGGGCGCTACCATCCGTGGCCGCATCACCTACCCGGGCTATGAGCACCTGACCTTGGAGCTACAAGTCGAGCGCATCGAGCCCGAGCGCTACTTTGCCTATCGTTGGCATCCGAATGCCGTCGATCCGAAGGTCGACTACACGCAGGAGCCGACCACGCTGGTCGAGTTTCGTTTGGAGCCCGCACCGGGGGGCACGCTGCTCACCATCGAGGAGTCCGGGTTCGAACGCATTCCTGCTTCGCGGCGCGAGCTCGCGTTGCGCATGAACGACGGCGGCTGGACCGAGCAAGCGAAGAACGTCGAGCGCTATGTCACGAGCTCGTAGCGCCGCGCTGAAGCTGGCCGAGGCCGCGCCGTTGTTCGCAGCGCTCGGGGACGAAACGCGCCTGCACCTGGTGTCACGGCTGTGCAATGAGGGACCGCTGTCCATCGTGCGCCTGAGCGAAGGCACGGACATCACCCGTCAGGGCATCACCAAGCACTTACGCGCGCTGGCGGACGCCGGCTTGGTGCGCGACAGCCGAGACGGCCGCGAGCGCATCTGGGAGCTCGAGCCCGCGCGGCTAGCAAAAGCGCGTCAGTGCCTCGACCAGATCTCCGAGCAATGGGACGCCGCCATCGGGCGCTTGCAAGATTTCCTGAAAAACAACCCGTAACGGCGCTGGCGCTGCTCGCCGCGCCAGCCTGTTTGCACTAGCGTGCAGCCATGGCGAAGCAGGACATGCGGGGCGCTCGGCAACTGCTGCGGTTTGCGGCGGCGAGCGCGCTTGCGCTCAACGCTGCAGGTGCGTGCGGCAGCGGTGCCAATCACCAAGTCGTTCCGGACGGGGACGCCGGTGCGGCCGGCTCTAGTGCCTCGCCGGGCCCCGCGGGTGCGGATTCGGGCGGGAGCGCTACAGCGGGCGAAGCAGGCAGCGCGGGTAGTGCAGCCGGTGGATCGGATGCGGGCGCGGCAGGCACCCCTGGCACCGGCACTGCGGGCACTGCGGGGACAAGCGCCGCGCCGCTCCCAGGTTGTACGTACCCCACCGGTAGCAAGCTCTCTGCCCTGACGGAGGGCATACCGACAAGCGGTCTGCGGCTGTGGCTGCGCGCGGACGCGGGCGTGGCCTTCGACGCGCAGCATGGCGTCTGTGTGTGGCAGGACCAAAGCGGCAACGGCCGCGACGTGAGTCAAACCGACCCCGCCGCGCGCCCAAAAACCGGCGCCCTGCTCGGTGGCAAGCCCGCCCTCAACGTAGACCCGGGGCAAATGTTGCTGCGCGCCGACATGCTGGGCATCGGCGCTACCAGCGCGCGCAGCATTGTCGCGGTTTATGCGCTGGATACAGCAGCGACGCGCTTCACCATCTACCAGGGTGACGCGAGCACGAACTATGCGTACGTCGGCTTGGACGACAACACCTTCGGCACAGTCGGCAATCGCTATGGCTGTTACGTCCCCAGCCAAGCCTATGATGGGAACGTCGTCACCAATCTCACGCCCCACGTGCGCACGTTCATCGCTGACACCATGCAGCCCGGTCAGCCCGTGCTGAGCAATACCCATTGCCGGACGGACTCGGGCGAAATGACGCTCACCTACCGTTGCTGTGATGCCTCAGGCTTGATCGGCGATCTCAGCACGGCGACCACCACCTTCGTGCCGGCCGGCGGGGACGCCACGCTCGCGGAGGTGCTGTTCTACGACGTCGCGCTGAGCCCCACGGTGCTCAGTCAGCTCGAAAGCAAGCTAGCAACGCGCTACGGCATCGCTCTGGTGCAGTAGTGAAGCAATCAGTTGGGCTGCACGGCTTCAAGCACGCTCGCAGAGCTCGGGTCGCGGCCCAAAATCACGATTTTCTGCCAAATTGAGCGGGAAAGATTGACGGCTAGGTCCTCGACCGCGCTGGCCGCGTCGACCGTCACCGGGTCGTTGAGCTGTTGCACGTACAACGCCGCCACCTTACTGATGATGGCGAGTAGCTCGGTCGAGTAGTCCAGGTACCGAGTCAGCTCGAACGCGGTCATGGTGCGCTCGGGTGAAGAGGGCGTGCGCGGGCCGCCCGCAATGATGCCTTCGGGGTCCTTGGTGAGCTGGTGCATGTCCACGATGTGCGCAAGCGAACGCAGCACGTGCAGCGCAGACACGGCCCGAGCGCGCTTCTGGCGCGCCTCGAGTCCGAGCAAGAAATAGATCGCTACGCCCACGAATACTGCGTCGTTCACCAGCGCTTCCAGGCTTTGCGCCCAATCAGCCCAGGTGTGCGGGCCGCTGCCACCGCGCAGCGTGGTAGCGGCCGCGATCACGAGGACCACCAGAACCGAAATGGCGATCGCAACGGCCCAACGCAAGATGCGGTTCGGCTGCGCCAGCCACTCTGACAGCGCGCGCGCCTCGCGCGTCACTTGGCTCAGCTCCGCGGCGACTTTCGTCAACCCGGCGCCGGGGAAGCGCTCTGCGATACGACGCTCCAGGCGACTTGCCGTGTTCACGATCTGCTCGGGGTCGAGCTTCCTAAACATCCACGAAGAGCGTACTCCGAACTCGTTGTAGACACTGTAGGTCTGAGACTCTTCGGCCCGCGGGGTGGACGTTTCGCAAACGCCGGACTGCTGCCCCTTTGCCACTGGCGAGCGCCTTCAGCTAGCCTCACGCTAGAGGCAAGATGGCTGAACGAATCCAAACTGCAGGGGTCATCGGAGCGGGAGTGATGGGAGCGGCAATCGCCGCGCACTTCGCGGGCGCGGGCATTCGCACGCACCTGCTGGACATCGTTCCTCCCGATTTGAAGCCGGAAGAGGCGAGCAAACCGAAGGCGCGCAATCGCTTCGCTGACTCCGGTTTGGAGAAGGCGCTCAAGGCCAAGCCGGCCGCGTTCTTCACGCCGGACGCCGCGCGCCTGGTCACCACGGGCAACCTCGAAGATCATCTGGAGCGCCTCAAAGAGTGCGACCTGATCGTCGAAGCCGTGGTGGAGAACCTCGAGATCAAGCGCAAGCTCTTCGAGAAGATCGCTCCCTACGTTCGCCCAAACGCGATCCTCGCCTCCAACACCAGCGGCCTGAGCATTGCCAGCATGAGTGAAGTGCTGCCGGAGTCGCTCAAGTCGCGCTTCCTGGTGCTGCATTTCTTCAATCCCGTGCGCTACATGCGCTTGCTGGAACTGGCGAAGGCGCCACGAACGGACCCTTCCGTCATGCAACGCATGGCGGAGTTCGGTGAGTTCCTGGGCAAAGGCGTGGTGGATGCGAAAGACACGCCCAACTTCGTGGCGAACCGCATCGGCGTGTACGCCATGATGCTCACCATGCATCAAATGCTCGAGGCC
>FSWQ01003825.1_pt1 | contig 10250 bp, 7 predicted proteins | sample 1637691 | NCBI WGS metagenome assembly FSWQ01 (sample SAMEA3914814, study PRJEB12502) | metagenome | biome: forest; material: soil | place: USA | collected 2011-09-16 | depth 0.1 m | reverse complement strand
GGAATGGTGCGCAGATAAGGATGCTGCGGAGAACTATGAGTGGCCGCTGTCGGACCTCAGAACCAGTGACTATTCATTGCCCGCAAGAAGCCGGGCTCATCCACTGGAAGGCCTGACGCTGATCCGCAATGGGCCGGGAGCGGAATTGGCGCCGTCGCCGAAAGCCTGGGACCTTGCCGCCCAGAGCGGACGCCTGGAAGGGCAGCTAGCGTTGGCGGCGTTCGCACCGGAAACGAGCAAGCCGGCTTACTTCATTTTGATGGAGTTCGAGGCGGGTCAAGTAAAGTTCATCCGAGACTTCCGCTACGTCGCTTATATCGCCGCGGAGGCGGACTTCGAGCTCGTGAGCGCCTAGCGCGTAGCCGCTCTCTTTGAGGTATCGTGCGCGCATGACGCACGCCGAACCGCACGCACACGACAGAGTCGCATTGGTCACCGGTGGTGGCTCGGGCATTGGCCGCGCCGCAGCGCTCGCCTTGCTCAAAGGCGGCTACCGCGTGGTCATCGCGGGTCGCCGCCCAGAAGCGTTGGTCGGCACGGTAGAAGCAGCCGGCGCGGACGGCGTGCGCGCCCTAGCCTGCACCGTAGACGTGAGCCAACCCGACTCCGTACGCGAGCTATTCGCCACCACGCTCGATGCGTTCGGGCGCCTGGATGTGCTGTTCAACAACGCCGGCCGCAGCACGCCCGCCGTGCCGCTGGAAGACGTAACACTGGAAGAGTGGCAGGCCGTGGTCGCCGTGAACCTCACGGGCATGTTCCTGTGCACACAGCAGGCCTTCAAACTGATGCGTGACCAAACGCCACGCGGCGGCCGCATCATCAACAACGGCTCGATTTCCGCCTACGTTCCCCGGCCAAACTCCGCACCTTACACGGCAACCAAACACGCCATCGCCGGTCTAACCAAGAGCAGCGCGCTCGACGGCCGTAAGTACGACATCGCCTGCAGTCAAATCGACATCGGCAACGCCGCAACGGATCTGACCGAGCGCATGGCCGTGGGTGTGCTTCAAGCCAACGGCAGCGTTGCCGCAGAGCCCCGCATGGATGTAACGCACGTGGCCAACATGATTTTGTACATTGCGAACCTGCCCTTGGAAGCAAACGTGTTGTTTACGACGATCATGGCTACGAAGATGCCGTACGTGGGGCGAGGTTGAACGGCCGTCGGGCTTGTGCAGCCGCGCGCGCCGACGGCCTCGCGGCGCGCAAATCATGTATGTGCACTTACACGCTCGCCAGCTTTTCTGGTGTGCATGAGCTCTCAGACGTCCAAGACTGATGTCTTTGCGTGCGCAGCTGACAAAAGTCTTCGAATGTCCTCAACCCCGCTTCCGGGCGCACACGATGTTCGACCCAGACTCGGCGGCAGATGCCGGCGGACAAAGCAGTAACTTCTTCCCAGGGCCTTCATCAGCGCCACACCGCCCGTCAAAACGCGCCGCCACTCACAATTGCCACATTCGACGTCGCCGTGCCGAGCACTAAGCTTTCCTCGAGCTTCGTATCGAAGCCGAGGAGTGCACCATGAAAGCGATCGTCCTTTCGGAGTACGGCGGGCCCAATCAACTCGTGTTGCGTGAGTATCCAACGCCTGAGCCGGGTGCGGGTCAGATCAAGGTTCGCGTGGCGAGTGCGAGTCTGAATCCGGTGGATTGGAAGTTGCGCAGTGGCGCGCTCAAATCCAGGATGCCGCTGGAATTGCCGGCCGTTTTAGGCCGTGATGCGGCGGGCAAAGTCGTCAAAGTGGGCGCTGGCGTCACTGAGTTTGCGGTGGGTGATTCGGTGCTCGGGCTCGTCAACGGCGCGTATGCGGAGTTCGTGGTTGCGCCCACTGAGGCGTGGGCGAAGCTGCCGGTCGGTCTGGATGAGATCAATGCGGGCGCGTTGCCGCTCGTGCTGCTCACCGGCGATCAGCTAGCGGCTGCTACGCTGGACGGTAGCGCGGGAGCGGGCCAAACCATCTTGGTCACCGGTGCGCTGGGCGGCGTGGGTCGCGTTGCCGCGTGGGTCGCGAAGCAGAGCGGCGCCAAGGTGCTGGCGGGCGTGCGCGGCAAGCAAGTTGCGCAGGCGGAAGAGCTCGGACTAGACGGCGTGGTCGCGCTGGATGACGCAGCCGAGCTGGAGCGCCTGGCTCCCGTCGATCGCATCGCGGACACGGTGGGCGGTGAAACCATCGCGCGCTTGCTACCCAAGATCAAAGCCGGCGGCACCATTGGTAGCGTTGTGGGCGAGCCAGCGGGCGCGAAGGAACGTGGCCTCACGGTCAAAGCGTTCATGGCTCACCCGGATAGCAAGCGCCTCGCGGAGTTGACCGGCGCGGTGGCTGCGGGCTCGCTGCGCATTCCGATCACGCGCCGCTTCCCGCTCGCGGAAGCTGCAGCGGCCCACGCGCTCGCCGAAAAGGGCGGCGTCGGCAAGGTGCTGCTCGTGATCTGAGTAGGGTGAGGGGCGCTCGCTTCCCCGCAGCGCACCTCACAGCTCCGCGCTGTTCCCGGTTAGTTGCAACCGATCTGCGCGTCGTTGATGGCCACGTCGTCCAGCCACAGCTCGCCCGCAGAGCCAGCGGTGAAGCGCTCGAAGCCCATGCGCAGCAGGCTGATGGTCGGGTTGGCCCAGGTTTGGCTGATGGGTAGCTTGGTGCTGTCCAAGTACACGTCCAAGGTGTCGGGCGTGATGTGCCATTCGTAGCACTGCCACTTACCCATCGTCGGTGCGACGTTGGACACGCCGCCTTTGTCGTCCGAGCGACGATTGATCGCGATTTTGCCGTTAATTACGTTGAAAATGCGCACCTGTTCGTCGGTCGTGCCGGTTTTTCCGTCAATGGCCACGTTCACGATGTGGCCCGCAGGTGTCGCCACTTCTGACCAAATGAACACGCGACCCCAGAAGGAAGCGCCGATAGCGAGGCTCTTGGTCTCGGTGATGTAGCCGAACACGCCGGCCATGTCCGAGATCTTGACGTGCACCGAGTGCGTCCCGCCGTGCGCCTTGGTGGTGACGGCTTCGACCGTCGAGCCCTTCTTGTCGACGTCGATCTTCCAGTCACTGGTCGCCGTGCCGGGCGCGGCGCCTTCGAAGTCAGCACAGAACTTATACGCGCAGGTGGCGGAGCCACCGCCAGCGCCGCCACTCATGCCGGCGCTGCCCGCGCTTCCGGCGCTGGAGCCCGCGCTGCCGCCGCTGCCTGCGCTCGCGCCTCCCGTGCCGCCGCTACCGCCGCTGCTCGTTCCGCCCGTGCCACCGCCACTGACGCCGCTGCCGCTCGTACCGGCGCTTGCCAACGAGCCGGAGCTGCCGGCGGCGTTACTGCCCGCGACCGCGCTGCCGGCGGAGCCACCCGTGCCACCGCCGCTCGTTGCCGGAGCGCTGGCATCGCTGCTGCAGCCGGCGATCGCGAACAACGACACAAACCCCGAGGTCAAGAGCACGCGCTTGGTCATGCCCGTAGGTGGCTGCGTTGCGGATTGCCGATCAGCCAAAGTCCGCCTCGCTCGGGTTGGCGGGCGATTGCTGGGGGATTTTCAGGAAATATGCAGGGCTACCGGAGTCGACAGCAGTGACCTACGCTCCGGCCTACAGATGAGCACCGAGCCCGTGGTTGGTTTACGCGTCGTTGACCCCGACGAATCCACGCTGATTTTCAGCTTCCTGACGCTCGCGGCGCGCATGACGGAATCGAACGAGCCGATTCAAAAGGCGCTCACCGATAAAGAGCTGACCAAATATTGGCTCGGCTGGGGGCGCGCTTCGGACTTGGGTGTGGTGGCGGTTCGCGAGCTGGATGCGGTGCCGGTCTCCTGCGCGTGGGTGCGCCAACTGCCGGCCACGGACGCCGGCTACGTTGCGGAAGGTGTGCTCGAGCTCGCGTTTGGAACCGTCGCGAGCGAGCGCGGCGCGGGCATTGGCACGCGTGTGCTGGCGCGCCTGATCGAGCTGTGTCGGCCCATTGCGCGGGGCATCTCGCTCAGCGTGCGCGCGGAGAACCCCGCGGTTCGGCTGTATCAACGCCTCGGTTTCCGCACCACCGCAGAGATCACGAACCGCGTGGGCGGCAAATCCGTCACCATGCTGCTCCAGTTTGCGGAGAGCGTGTAGCGCCGCTCGTTACTACTTAGCTGGCGGCGCCTTCTTTTTCACGCTCACTGTCTTCTTGATCTGCCCGTTTACCAGACGCCATTCCGCGTGCTCAACGCCGGTGACCGCGCCCAGGCCGAGGTTTTCACCGGGGCGCGCCCAGGGCATGTCGATGACGTAGGCGCCATTGACGAGGGCGCCTTGAGCATTCGCGATGTCCGACGCACTGCCGAGGTAGCGAAGGTGGCATTGGGGGTCGAGCTTGAAAAACAGTACCTCGAAGCCGCTCACGTCACAGCAGAAGGTGATGAGCTCCAGTGCGGCTTCCGGTTTGCCATCGCCATCCATGTCTCCGAATAGGGGACTCGGAGTCTGGTCTGTCTCCCTGGCGGCGATGGCTGGCGGTCCCGTGCATCCATCCGGCTCCGTTTCGTCGCACACCCGGACGTTGTCCTTGAGCGTCAATGGCTGCTTGAAGCCGCCGTACACGAACCACGGGTAGGTCATGCTCTGCCACGGCACCTTGTGCAGGTCACAGCCAGGTACCGCAGGATTCTGCAAGGCCAGTGCCGCGTCCACCTCGCGCAGCGAGCTCTGCAAGGTGGCCTGCTGTTGCTTGGCCTGCTCGTCGCCGCGCGCGTCGGCCGCTTGCCTTGCCGCAAAGGCCGCCTTCGAGGCAGTGCCGGCGCTCGCGCGCGCTTTGCCTGCGGCAGAAGCCGCGCTGGTGGCTGCGGCTTTCGCTTCCTTCTCCTGGGTTTGCGCCAAATCGGCCGCGGCCTTGGCGGCGGCTGTTGCGCCCGCGGGCTTGGCTTGGGCTACTAGCAACGTTGCGCTGTCTTGTGTTTCTTGCGCCGCGCTCTTGGCGTTGGCGGCCGCGTCGGCCGCAGCTTCGGCGAGCAGCTCCAACTGAGCCTCGTTGGCGTGCAGCGCTGCTTCCGACTTCAACGCGGCGCTGCTTGCTTGCACTGCCGCTTCGCCTTCGGTCTTGGCAGTGAGCAACGACTCCAGCTTGGGTAGCGGTGCTGGTTTAGTGCTTGGCTTGGCTGACGCCGCATGTGGCGGATAGGCCGTCTGCGCGGCGTGCAAGTGCTTGGTGAACGCCGCGCGTTCCGTGCCGAGCGCTGCTGACAGGGGTTTGTGCTGCGCGGCCAGTGGCGTGACGGCGTCCGCGGCCTTTTGCGCGCTGATTTGCGCGGCCAGCGCCAGCGCATGGGCGCTCGCCGCGCGCTTGGCAAGCGTTGGCGCATCGACCGTGCCGGCGGCGGGCAGCGCCGACGCGGCCCAACAATAATTAATCAATAGACCCAACACACTGAGCGATGAACTGCGCATGTGCTGAAGTCCTAGCGTTACCCGTTCGCGCCGGGAATCACGATTTTTCCGGGCGCTCGCGCGTGAGCAAGAACGTTCAAGTCGCGCCCAGGTCGGCCGTCGAAAAGGCGGCTACGGCGCGAGCGTGCAGTCGATGGGCGGGGTTGGGCAGCCGCCGTTCGCGGCGCGCGGATAGCTTTGCACGCACTTGGCGATCTGGTGAAAATCATTGGTCCCCGCAAAATCGATCACGCCGCCGCGCCAACCGCGATCGATGCCGTAGCCGGCCGATGCGGTGATCGAGGAGTTGGTGATGAACTGCGCGCTGGGCAAGCCCGTGATGACTACCGCGCTGTCTTCGATTTCATGTGCTTGGCCTGTCAGATCGCAGTGAAAATCCTCGGCGGACGAGGGGCCTCCTGCGTAATTCACCTGCACGTAGTCGAGCTTGTCCGTGGCATCGGGCACTAGCCCGAACCACAGCCCCACCCAGTCCCCGGCCGCCGGTGTCTTGGCGCTGGAGGTGAAGATGATCGGTTCATCCTTGGTGCCCGCGGCGATCAGCGCGCCGGTGGCAGGCGTGTCACCGGTCGCGAAGCTGGTGATCAGGCTGCCGTCTTTCCCAAAGCGGATGGTCACGTTGGAGTCGATAGTGAGCGTGGCCACTGCCCCCGGCTTGGTGGTCTGCACGCGTAGGGAGGTGCTGACATTGGGCACGTCACCGACGATGTACGGCACGCCGCGATCGTGAAAAATGGTGTCTTGCGTGATGTCAGAGACCGAGGCCAGCGCGATTTCGTCGTCACCGTTACCGGTGTACGCGCCGATTGGAATATTGCTCGCCAGCTCCGGCACTACGCGTAGCGGTGCGAGCTTGGCCCCCGTGATGGTGAGCGCGGTCGACCCGAGCGTGAACTCTCCGCCTTCACGTAGGGATACGCCGTACTGCTCCGAGCCGCTGATCGTCACGTGGTCCACGTGCAAGAGCTCCGCGTCGACCGTGGCCGGGCTGTTGCGCACATCCAGCACGCCCAGCGAGTTCGGGTCCAGCTTGCCGCCGCCTGCGATGCTCGTGTACGCGAAGCTGCCCGTGCCGCCCAAGAAACGGATGTAAGACCAAAGCGCCGTCGGGTCGTCCGCCTGAATGCTGATCGGCGTGGTCGCCGTGCCCTCGGCGAGGATTTTGCCGTTCACGGTGACGCCGACGGAAGCCTTGATGCGCACTTCCGCGCAGGGCTCGATGGTCAGGGTGGCGCCCTGCTTGACCGAGAACGAATACAGCACGGTGTGCGGGCTATCCGCGGCGGTCCACACGGTATCCTTCGTGATGTCGCCCTGCTCTTTCACGCCAGCGCCCGCATGAGGGGCGCATTGGTTGCCCACGGGGGCGGCGCCTGCCGCGCCTGCGTCACCGGTTATGGCGCCGCCAGCGCCCGCATCACTCGCCGTCGCGCCTGCCGCGCCTGCCGCGCCACCTTCGTCTGCGCCTGCCGCGCCCGCGTCAGTCGGCGAGACCGAACGCTTGTGCGTCGAACTGCACTGGCACGCGAGTACGAGCGGCAAACCCCACAATATTCGGCGCATGATGGGCGCACAATGAACCTAATCACTGCGCGTGCCAACCAGGCCTAAGGCCAAGCATCAACCGCCGATCACCTGAACCGGCTGATTCCAACCGGATACCTCGACTACGGGCGCTGCACTGCCCATGTCAGAGAGCGCATAACTCACGTTCAGAGTGCGCGTTTCACCGGGCAGGAGTGTCACGTAGTTGTCTTGCCAGAGCACGGGCACCACGGCCTTGCCCGCCTTGCCGGCCGTCAGCTTGAGCCGCGTGAAGAAGGCGATGGAGGTCGACTTGTTGTTCAGCGTGACCTGCGTGGTGCCGGTGCTGCCGGCCTTCGTCGAGTTGAGCGTTGCGCCCAGGCTTACCTGCGGCAGCGTGGAAAGCGCCGAATAGTCCGCGAACGTGGACGTGGGCGAGTGATACCAATCCGTGGCGTCCAGGTTGACCTTCTCACCCTTGGCGGACAGCAGATACACGTTGGAGCTAACGAGCGCGTCGCCTTGCTTCAACGTGAGCATCACGAAGTACGCTCCGGACAGACCGGTGAGCGTGGGAACTATGGTTGCTTTGGCGGTGCCGTCGGCGCCCACGTCCACCATTTGTGAGGCCGTCCATTTCTGGGTGGCGTCCAGGTTGTACACGCTGGCGGTCACGGCAAGACCGGTCACGGCCTTGAGCGTGTGATTGATCACGAACACTGAGCTGTCGTCGTACGAGTACAACACGTGCAGTGGCTCATTGCCCTTCTTGGCGCCGAAGTAGGCGCCCGCGGGAGCGAGATCCGTCCCGTACAAGTGCCAGATCAGTGAGGGCCAGGCGTTGTTCAACATCCAATGGATGTAGCCGGTGGCGTTCTTGTACTTGTTGCGGCTGTACGCTTCGAAGGGCGCACGCTCGGCCTCGTAGCTCATGATTTGAGCTTTACGCACGTAGTCTTCCAAGCTCGTGGGCGCGCCGAGGCGTTTGCTGAGCCCTTCATTGAACAGCTTGAGCGTGCCGAAGTTGAAGCCAGAGCCATTCGTGCCTGCGTGGAATTGCTCGTCATTCAGCTTCGTCCACAGGGAGGTTTGCTGATCCGCGGTCAGCATGGCTTTGACGCTCTCGATTTCCGGAACGGCTGGTCCCGGCCCGGCCTCTGAGTTGAAGCCGAAGCCGCCCCCACTCTTGGTATCGGTCATCCAATACGAGGGCGCGACCCAGTCATACGGTCCGGGCATCTTCATGCCGCTCGCGCCCAGCGTCGCCGCGCTGCGCTTGGCCGCGGAAGAGCCGATCGGATTCGGCCAGTCCTCCGCCGTAAAGGCGGCCAGCATTTCACTCTCCACGTTCGCGGGAGGAGTCTCGTCACTGCCGATCAGGAAATCAATCACGCTCGGGTGATTGCGCATGCGGCGCGCCTGCGTGTGCACCGAGGCGACTGCAATTTGATGGTCGGCCGCGCTCCATTTGTCCCAATCCTGCCAGTGATCGCAGCACATCCAGCCCGGGATGAGCAGGATGCCGTAGTGGTCCGCTGCGGCGTAGAACTCATCCGACTCAGTTTTGCCCTCCAGGCGAATGGTGTTCAGGCCCATGTCGCGCACGTAGGAGAATTGCGCGTCCAATTGCTCCGCCGACAGGCGCAAGAGCATGTCAGAAGACCAGCCACCGCCGCGAATCAGCAGCGGTTTGCCGTTGATCTTGAACAGCCGGTAACCCTCCGGGGTCAGCGAAGAATTCACGTCGCGGATGCCGAATTCCACGCCTTCGTGGTCGGAAGGCATGCCGTTCACCGTGGCGGTGAGTGAGAGCGCGTACAGCTCCTGCGAGCCGAACTGCGCGGGCCACCACAGGCGTGGTGTTTGCACGGTGAGCGCGGGGCTCGTTGCGGAGTTGAACGTGACCGTCTTGGTTTCGCCCGCGGCTAGGTCCACGTCTTGGGTGACCATGATGGTCTCGATGGTCGCGTTCAGTGTGGCCTTCACGGCAGCGGTGCTCGTGTTCGTGACGTCCGCCTTGATCGTGAGCTGTGCGGAGTCGAAGGCGGCGGAAAGCTTGCTGCTCACGTGCGTGTTGCGCACGGATACCGCGCCGCTCTTGCGCAAGTACACGTCATGCCAGATGCCCATGTCCCGGTCCGCCGGTGCCGGATTCCAGTCCAGCCAGCTCAGCGCCAAGTCATTGGCCAAGTCCGGCGCCATGACCTCCACCGCAAGCGCGTTGGGCGCGCCCGGGTTGAGCTTCACGTTCCAAACGTAGTTGGTGAAGGTGCCGGCGGTTTTGTCGGAGGTCGCGATCTGTTTGCCGTTGAGCCAAACGTTGGCGCGAAAGTTGATGCCGTCGAGCGCGAGCGACACCGCTTGGCCCGTGAAATCAGCCGGCGGCGTGAACTCCGTGCGATACCACCAAGAGCCGTCCGCGATGGTCGCCGGGATGCGGCTCATGTTGTCCCCGGCGTACGGATCCGGATACACCTTGTTGGCGACTAGCCCTGCGAGCACCGTGGATGGCACCGTGATGGGGTACCAACCCGTGGTCGCGAAGCCCGGCGCAGAGATCGCATCACCCTTGCTCGTGCCAACCTTGCTGGACGACTGCAGCGTCCACCCGTCATGCAAGGTGAGCCGGCCGTCATTGCACGTGGTGCAGGGCGCGGCTCCGCCGCTACCGCCGCCGGCGCTGCTCGCGCCGCCCGTGACCACCGCGCCGTCACCGCCCATGCTGGTCGGAGTCATGCCGGATGCGCCGGCATTCGGGTTCACCGTGCCGCCGCCGCACGTTGTACAACTTGCCGCTCCGCTGGCGTTCGCGCCGCCGGCGCTAGTGCCCGCACCGGCCGTCACGTTGGGCCCGCTGTGCGCGCTGTTGCCACACGCGCTGCCCAGTGCCAACGCAGCAAAGACGAAGAGTGAGCCGACGATCCAATTACGAGGCATGACCTTTTTCCCGGCGAACGAGCCCAGCTCGTAACTGGCCGGAAACCAAACGGGTCAGTGCGCTATTTTGAACGCAACACGCCTTTTTTACCGCGCAAAAATTGAAACCTTTTCGCGGACTACACGCGCGGGCCGAGGAAAGCGTCCACCATTGGAGCCGTGTCGTAAAATTCCCGAACGCGCGTGCACTTGCCGCTCTTCAAGGAGAGCGGCGCGCCGTCTCCGCGCGCACGGTTTTCTTGGGTTTCTTCGGCGGCCCCACAGGGCAATTTTCCCGCCCCCAGTTCCCGAGTGATTCCAATACGGGAGCCAAGCTGCGCCCGCGCGCAGTGAGCACGTACTCTTGGTAAGCGCTGCCGTCCGACGCGGGCTCG
>FSWQ01000937.1_pt1 | contig 10269 bp, 7 predicted proteins | sample 1637691 | NCBI WGS metagenome assembly FSWQ01 (sample SAMEA3914814, study PRJEB12502) | metagenome | biome: forest; material: soil | place: USA | collected 2011-09-16 | depth 0.1 m | reverse complement strand
GCCAACAGTTCCTCATTGCCTAGCCCACCGAGACAATAACGATTGCTCATGCACCAGCACTAACACGCGTTTTTCCGTGCCCAGCAATCGGCCACCAAAGCCGTTTTCGCGGCTAAAATGCGTCTTGAGTCATCCATGCATCCAATCGCTTCACCACGCTTCTGCAGTGCCCGCCCACGAAGTTATTTCGCACGAACCCCGCCTCGCGAAGCGACAGCACCCCAAAAACCTGTCCATCAAAATCGTACGAAGACCCCAACAAACCGGCTCAGGACAAGCGCGAGTGATTGAGTGATTCGCGCTAGCGCACTCATCGCAGTCAGCCGCGCCGCACCCGCGCGTGCGCGAATCACTCAATCACGAGCTACGCGCTGCCGAAAACCCCACCGGTGGCACTCACGCCCCTGCAGCAGCGTGGTCGAAAGACGCTCTCGCGGTGCGCCGTATTAAGAAACGTGCGCGTTCACCGCGCGCAATCGTCCACGCAGCACGCCCGCCTGGCGGGCGTGCGCTCCAGAGACGAGTGAGATCGGGCACCGGGCACGTGCACGTGTAAGCGTGCGTTCGAGAGCCGCCCTACTCGAACTTCTTCGGATCGAGCGGTCGACCTTCGGGCGTCAAGCCCGCTTGTTTCCAGCGCTCTGCGTCACTCAAGCCGGGAATCACCTTCATGGGTGTCGTGTCGCGGATCACCAGGCGGGTTTGCCCGGGCTCGGGGATGACGTCGAGCTCGTACACGCGGTCCGCCGCTCCGCCTTTGATGCGCGCGTCGGGGAAGATGGTGCGGGCGGCGCCGATTTCCACGTGGGAGACGATCACGCGGTCGCGCACGTAGTTGGCGAGCGCGTCGGGTTTCACCGAGCCGACCAAGTGCGCCACCTCTTGATAGCGGTGTTCGACTTTCATCTCGCGCGGCACCACGAAGCCCCAGACCTCCGCATTGCCTGCAGCGAGCTCATCCGGTGCCAAGCGGTCGATGGGCTTGGCGGATGGCGCGCTGCCTGCGGGCTGCGCCGAACCAGTGGTGTCCGTGCCCGCTTTGGAGTGGCAGCTGGCGCCCAACAAACAAGCGGCCAAGGCCAGCCGCGCCGTGGGCCCGCTCGCGCGCGAGCGCGCTTGCGCTATTGCATGGGTCGTCATTCGACGATCGAGGCCCAAGCTTCGATGTGTGCAGGCGTGACCACGGGGGGCAACGGGATCTTCGCTGCACCCGTGGCGTCCGACTGCGCAGTGCCGCCGGAGCTGGGGGTTGCCGCGCCGGACTGGAACAAAAGCTCGAATTTGCCGGGATTGATCGCGCTGACCTTGCTGCTCGTGCCGAGGTAGGCGTCCGAGACGGTGTCCGTTTGGTAGCAAGTGGGCTGCTGGGCGACGACCGCGCCGTACAGGGCCGCGCTGTTCTTTGCGCCCGGGCCGAACAGCTGAGTCTCGGTCACGAACTGATCCGTGTCGCCCGAGAAGTCAGCGGCGATGAACGGCGCTGCCCTGCCGCCCACGGTGCGATCCGGGGGGAGCGAGCTGGTGCCTAGGCCATCCTTGGGAATCACGTAGTGCATGCCCCACAGGCGCGAGCCATTGGTGGTGCTGCACACCGCGTTGGCCGCGGGGGGCGTTACGGTCGTGAAGTACAGGTAGGAATTGAACAGCGTCATTGGCCCGGTCACGCGCTCGCCGTCCAGGAACTGCTGGTTCCAAAACACGTCCGCGAAGAACTTGTGGTTTGCGTCCGGTAGATCGCGCACCGACCACAGGTAGTTGAGCATGCCCGGTGCGGCGCCGAGCGCCGTTTGGTCGCCGGTCGAGAAGGCGAGCGTCACGTTGCCGCTCGTATCGACCGAGATGGCTGGCGCGGTGGAGATTGGTTGACCGTCGCTCCAACCGGGGGTTGGCTTGGCGTGTAGCGAAACTGCCGGGAAAGCGTCCCAGAACAGCGACATGGTCCACAAATCCGCGTTGGAGTTGTTGAAGTTGACCTTCCACATCGTGCCGTCCTGATCGCCCACGAACAGGCGCTCGGCGACCGCGCCGACGTCAGCGGGGAACGCCACCGGCGTGCCCGTGATCGGCGAATCGATGGGGGCTTCGATGACGCGCGCTTGCAGCGCGGCCGGCATTTCACTCTTGCTGCGTCGGAACGTGCGTACGATTTTGCCCGTGTCCAGGCGCACGATGGTCAGCGAGCGCGCTCCGAGATTCGCCGTGTAACAGGGCACGCGGGGGCGCGGGGGGTAAGCCGCGAATGCTGCCAGGTCCCCACTCGCGGTACCGCGGGCGCAACCCGGCGTTGCACCGGCGCCCGCAGTGCCGGCTCCGCCGCTGCCACCGGGCAACACCGCGACCGGTACTTCTCGAGCGCCAGTGCCGTCTTCGTCCAGCAAGACGGTGGTGATGATGGGCGTCGCGCCGCCGCTGCCGAACAGCGGAGTGCCCGCGGCGTCAGACGTGACCTGCCACAGGAATTTCGGCCCGCCGACTTCACCATTGATCGTCATGTTCGGGTCGGGGTTGGTCACGTCGAGCGCGAAATAGCCCGGAAAAGTACCGCCGAAACCCTGCACCAAGATCGAGCGCCAAGTCACGTTCGCGCTGCCCGTGGCGGCTGCATCCGCCAGCGTGCGCTCGAAGACGTACGGGTACGAGCCCGAACCCTTGCGCGCGACCACGTCACGCACGACCGAGACGCCGTCCAGCAGTAGTTGATGCGTGTATGGGTATTCCGAAGAGATGCGCGGCAACACCTCCGGCGGGATGAACGCCCACAGCTCGTTGTTCTGGCGCTTGTCGATCTTCTCTGGATCGTCCTTCAGATTGCTGGCCACTTTGAAGGCGTGCAAGAACCCGTCGTTGCTCGAGGTGTAGAGCATCAGCGGGCGCGTGGCGTAGGTGAGACTGAACGCGTCATACGTTTCGTCGCGCGTCGGCTCACTGGGCACGTTCACCACGCTCGGCGTCGCGTGGTAGATGTCGCCCAGGAGGTTACAGTCCTTGGTGCAACGCTTGAATATGGTGCCGTTGTCCAGGCCCGTGAGCCACTTCAAGTAGCGGTCGCGGCAGGCCGCCGCGGAAATGGCGACCGGCAAACCGGACACATTGGTGGTGCAAGAAGTGTTGGTCAGCTGCATCGACTCCGGCGATGTGTTGGCCACGAAGGTGGAGGCGGTCGCGCCGGCGAAGGTGCCCGTGATGCCGCCCGCGCCGTCCGGATCCGTGCCGCCCAAGTTCGGGCGGATGGTGCGATCCGAGTGCACCCCAGAGCCGTTGTCCGTGGCTTGCACGGTGTAGAAGGTGCGCGCGCGACCCAGTTGCGAATTCAGGTTGTCGGCGAAGGAATCGCCTTTGGTGCTATCCACCGCTGAGGCCGACGGCACGTGCGTCGTGGCGTCGCAAACCCAGCGCGTGCGCGTGAGCAGCCCGCTCCAAGTTTGAAATTGCACGGGCGCGAATTGGCTCGTGAAACGGTACGAAGCGGCCGGCGCGTCCAGGCTGGCGTTGGTGCCTGCCACGCTGGACACGGCGGTTTGAGTGCGGCTTGTGGCGGGGAAGCTGGCGCCCAGGATGGTCGAGATATCGCTGCGCAATTCTTCGCGGTCGTTGGCAAAGAACGCGTGACGCGTGGACAAGGTGTCGCCCGCGACCGCGATGCGCGCCAAATTGCAGCACGCTTGCAGGGACGCGTCGTCCGGGTGCGAGGCACACAGGGCGCCGGGGGTGGCGTTCAAGTCCGCGGAGGTGAGGGCAGAGCAGTCCACCGGGTGCGAATCGACCGTCAACGTGTTGAGCGCGAAGCCGACGACGTACGTTTTTACCGGCTTGTGGCCCGTGCCGAGCAACAGATCCGCTGCGATATCCTCCGGCAACTGGAAGGGACAGTCAGTGCCCGAGCAGTGCCCGCGCAGATCCATGTTCGGCTGACCGTCGGACATCAGCAGCACCACGGTATTGCGACACGAGGCGTACGGGTCTTGCGCCGGGCCAAAGCGCTGCGTGGTGTCGACGAGATCGTAAGTGTTGTCGTTCCACAGGAAATCCCGCGCGTCCGAGAGCATGCCGGCGATCGGCGTTGCGCCGTAGGGGCGGCTGCCGCGCAGCACCTGTTGGATCTGATCGTTCTTGTTTTGGTAATCGAGCGAGCCGGGATCCGGATTGCCGAACGGGATCAGACGCCCTTCCCAGGGCGGAGCAGACGCATTGCGCGCGCCCACTTCCATGGCGCTCGGGGTCATGCAGCCGGTGGGCTTTCCGGTGTGCGAGGCGCCGACGATGTAGCTGTACGTGCCGAGCTCACCTTGATCCGGGCTCGGGTCCGTATCGAACGTCATCAGGCCGAAGCGAATGCCGCTTTGAAACGCATCCAAAATGCCGTCCGGCGTTTGGCCGAACGCGCAGCTCGTCGCCGTATTGTTGTACTGATGGTAGTTGAACGCGGTGCTCGGGAACGCCGCCGGGTTGGCCGCGAGCGTGCCCGGGCCCGGCACGCAGGTGCCGCTCATCGGGCGGTGATACGGATTGGAGTACAGAAAATCATAGGGGGAGTTCGCGCCCAGCGAGCCGCCAGTGATCTTGTACTCGCTCTTGAACGCAGCCGAGCCGCGGTCGATGGTCTGACAATCGTAGTTGGTGATGCTGCCCGTCAGCACCTCTACCAAATCCACCCAGCGGCTCTTTTCCGAGACGACCGGCGGGCTCGGGATCAGACCGCTGGCGTTGTAGCGACAAACTGGGAAAGCGTTGCTGGAGGTTTTGTACTCCATGGACCCGGAGGTATCGACCAGCAAGAGCACGTTCGGCAATTGCGGGCTGACGTCTGCCTGCGCGCTAGCCCGTGCAGCGACTGCCAACAGCGCGCACAGTGCGAGCGGCGCGACACGCGCGCGCGACCCCGTGCGGGTGCCAAATGGCGCGATACTAGCTTTGGTCATTTTCTGCTGAGGCCTCCGAGAGTGATGACCGAACGCACGACGGTTTGCGCGGCGTTGGGTGTGGCGGGCGCGGCCGCAATGCAGGCGGCGACGGGTCGCACTTGTGCGATCGAAGTGAGCGTTAGTTGGTACTGAACCCAGTCCGGACCGCTGCCAGGCAGGGGGACGCCGGTCGTGCTGATGTCCGTGAACTCAATGGCGAAGGTCGCGTCCGTGCTCTCGTTGACGTTGAGGCTCGACGTGTAAGCCGCGCCCGCGGACTTGTTGGTGGGCGCAAAGATGGTCTCGTTGCTGGAAGCGTTGAAGCTGTTCTGCAAGTCGCCTTGGCTCATCCGAAAGCAGCGCATGGGCGGCGACTTGGGGGGCAGCGTCATTGCGTAGCCGTTGCTCTCGCAGGCCGGCATGATGTAGCCGTTGTCGGGCGGGGACTTCATTCTGCCGATGATCGTGTCGGACACGCCGGTACCCACGTAAGCGGCCGTGGCTGTGATGCCGTACTGGGCAATCAGCGAGGCCTGCGCGCCCTCGCGATCGAAGCCAGCCGCAACGTCCGCCAAGCTCGCCGAGCGCACGGCGAACACGCCCAACGCGGTGAGCAACGTGAGGATGAGCACCACGAGGAACACCGCCGCGCCGCGCTCGTTCCGAGGCCGCGCACGGAGCCGCAGGTGCGCACTCGTGTGTTGACTCATTGCCATAGAATATCCGCCTGGTTGTGCAGCGCGACGTCTGCCTGGAACGTGCGCATGCGCGCGCCGAGGGTGCCACCGGGGGTGCTGATGCTGAAGCGAAACAGGCCGCCGGTCGCAGGGGTGGGGATGATCACGCCGCCGCCGTCGAACTGGCGCGAGCGCACGCCGAGACGCACGCGCACACTGCGAATCCATTGCGGGGTATTGAGTGTGTTGTACGTGGTGCCCGTGTACGTGGCGAAGTCGGGCACGGTACGGTTGTACGTCAGCAGCGTGGGGTCGGAGCCGGTGGCTCCGCCGCCTTTGATGGCGCTGATTTGCAGGTCGAAATCCACGGCGTACTCCGCGACCAGCTCCTCCGTGCCGGAGATAGGAGCGCCCGTGATGTCCTTCTCCACGCGCACGAGCTCAGTGCGGGTGTCCTCACCTGGGGCGTTGGAATTCGCGAACATCGCGGCGTACGTGGTTTGCGCTTCGGGAGTCTGCGCGCCCGTCACCAGGCTACGGACGTCGTATTGAATGAAGTTCACCACGTTGATCGTCGGGTATTCAGAGCCGGATGACGGCACGACGAGGCCACAGCCACTGGTGCTGCCATCCGCAATTTTGATGGGCGGTTGCGCGCTGACCCATACCGTGGGCGTGGCGCCGCCCAGCGCATTGATGATTTGCGCGTAATACGCGTGGCCGGTCTGCACGATGCGCAAGGCGTGCTTGGCGGGGAAGGCGGCTTGCATCGTCGCGTTGTCGGGCATGGCGCCATTGCCGAGACGCACCAGGGCTCCCGAGCTCGTGTCGGACACCAGCTCGAAGATCGTGGTGGCGCCGCTGGCGGTGACTTTGGCCGAGTATTGATCCGACGACGTGTACGCGCCTCCCAGCAGGAGTTGCGGCGGGGTGCGCCCGTTTGCAGCCAGGCCCGCATTGGGTGGGGCCGGAATGACCTGAACGCTGGCAAGCATGGCTAAACTCGCCGGCCATGTGCCGTCCGGCTTGGTGCACACCGCGGGGTCCCGGTTGACGTTGGGGGACGACATGAAACCTGCGCGCGCGATATCCGTGCGCAAGCGCTCGAACCCGAGCAGCCCGCCCACCGTGGCGTTCGCGATGCGCACCTCACTTTGATAGAAGTGCCCGCTGTCGCGAGCCAACGCGAACACCGCGAGCGAGATGAACAAGCCGCCCATCAGCGAGACCATCAGCTCCACCAGCGTGAAACCGCGTGAGCCATGCCGGCCGCGAGCGCTCACTTGTTGTTCTCCCGAATCGCCGTGATTTTCTGTACGAAGTGAAAAGTGGTGGCGTTGCCGGTGATCTTGGGCTCCGTGGCAGGCGCGCAGAAGCTGCCTGCGAACGTTTGCCCCTCACGCAGCCAAAACACGCGTACCTCGGCGCGGATCAAGCCGTTGCCGTCTTGGCCAGGCTGATACAACCAAGACAGACGCAGGTGCGAGCAGAACGCGACAGCGGTTGGGTTGTTTATGTGGTCGACCGGGCTGCCGAGCGCGTCGAACCCTGGTCCGAACACCAGCGCGTTGCTGTACGCCGGAAGAAACCAATTCGCCGCGGCATCTTGCGTGGTGTTCACGTTGCGCAGCCAAAGCGTATCGGCGTTGAGGTCGTTCGTGCCGTCGCCCGTGGTCGGGTGATTCCACATCGTGGCCTCGGCCGAGAGCGTGTCCAGCCACGCCTCGGCGATGTGCGAGGCCATCGCCAAGTTCTTCGCGTGCGCGTTGGAGACCGCGGTCACCTTCTCCATCGCGATGATGCCAGCCACGCCGATGCCGAAAATGCTGATCGCCATCATCAGCTCCACTGCGGTGTAGCCGCGCGGACGCAGTGCGCGCTTCATCATAGCGCCAGCCTCGCCATGCCATTCGGCATCACACTCACGTTGCGATTCAAGGAGTTGCCGGGCCGTTTGAACGCGATGTTCAGCGTGTCCGTGGTCGGCGTCAGCGCGTTGCCCGGTGCCGTGCGAGCGAAGGCCCGGCCGCGTGGCGAGAAGCACAGGTCGTGAAAGGTCACGACGGCGCCCGTGGACGAATCCGTCATCGTGGCGACCAAGGCGGCGGAGCGCTCCGGATCGAAGGTATCCACCAGCGCGCTCGTGGCGGCGTTGTTCCAGACGGTGTTCGTGCAGGTGGGGGGCAAGCTCGGCACGCACGGGGCGGCACCCACGGCGGGCAACACTTCACGCACCGTGAAGCCCGTGCCCGCGACGTAGCTCACCATCACGGAGAAGCCGCGACCCAAGGCGCGCAGGCGTGCGTTCCGGTACATCAATGCCACCGTCTGCGCGGCCTGGCTGGCGCGGCGCTCGCGCATGCGCTCCATCAGCTGGGGAATGGCAATGGCCGACAGAATGCCGATGATGATCACGACGACCATCAGCTCCAAGAGGGTGAAGCCGCGGCTGCGGGCGGCTCGGCGTTGCTTGAGTAAGTGCAGTAAATCCACGGGTCCGCATGGCCTTGAGCAAGGGTTGTGCCGACGCAGCTACTCGAAATTGGCCGGTTTTGTGGCTGATTTTCTACGCCGGCCAGCCCCAAGGCGGCAAGGATTGCAAAGCTCTGCAACGGTTGCGAGGTAAGGACGGGGTAAGGAGATGTGTTTGCGGGTCGGGTCGCGGGGCCGGAGTACGCTTCAGGATGGCTGACAGCCCGTGTGAGGAGCGGCTAGAACCCGGGTGCCCATGACAGCTACCCGCCGCTTTTCGTCCGCCTTTGCCCCCCTGATCTCGACCGTGAGTCTCGCGGCCTTGCTGAGTGGGGCCGTGGCTTGCCACAAGGACGACAAGCCCGTGGATCGCGGCGCGCCGCCACCACCGATTGCAAGCTCCAAACCCGGCGCGTGCGCGAGCGGCGGTGGCACCGTCAAAGACGCCACGAGCGCCGCGTTTTTCCCGCGCGTTGCCGCCGACTACTGCCTCGACCCCAACGGCGAAGCGCGCGCCTTCGGTGAGAGCGCGCCGAATACGCTCGACGCAGTGTGCACCGAGCTCTTCGACGGCGAGTGCGAGGTGTACAAGAGCTTCGGGCTGCGGCGTGTGGTGACGCTGCGTTACATCGACGGCAAGGGTTCGCCGGGCGCTGTGAACGTGAACTTGTCGCGCTTTGCTTCGGTCGAAGGGGCATATGGGTTTTTCACCAAGCGCGTCGTTGCCGACGCGGACCCCGCTGAAACGGTGCCGGCCGCGCTCGAAGCCGGCGGCGAGGGCGCGCTCGGTTCCGGCATCGCGTACGTGTGGCGTGCGGACATGGTGGCGGAGCTCAGCTACACGAACGAGCTCGAACCGCCGGATCAACTGAAGGCCAGCGCCGGCCGCGTGTTGCCGCCTATCGCGAAGGCCATCGGCGAGGCGTTGCCGGGCGACAAACAGCTGCCCAAAGCCGTCGCGTTGCTCCCCGCTGAAAACCGGCTGCCGATGGGTGTGAGTTACGCGGCCAAGGACGTGCTCGGCATTGCCGGCACCGGCCCGGGCGCGCTCGGCTTTTACAAAGCAGGCAACGAGCGCTACCGCGTGTTCACCTTGCTGCGCGCCGACGAAGACTCGGCGAAGGACGTGCTCAAGACGTTGCGCAAGTTGGACGGCGCGAAGGGACTGAAAGACACCGGCGTGGACGCCGTGTCGTTCTCGGCACGTGAGGAAGAGACGACGCCGTTGGTCGGCTGGGTCGTCGGCCGAAAGGGCGCCACGGTGGTCGGTGTAGGTGATGAAGTGTTCGTGCTGCGCGGCGCACCTGAAAGCCAGGCCGCACGCATTCCCGAACCGAAAAAGCTCGAGCGCGTGAAGGCCATCCTGGCCACGGTGAAGTAAAAGCTGAGCGCGCACCGCGCGGGCGGCTACACTTTAGCTAACCCCGTGGATTTCGAACTTCCCGAACAACACCAGATCCTGCGCGCTGCGGTGCGTGATTTTTGCGAGCGTGAGGTGAAACCGCACGCCAAACGCTGGGACGCAGAACAGCGCTTTCCACACGAGATTGTGCCCGGGCTTGCCCAGCTGGGCCTGCTCGGCATTCGCATTCCCGAAGAGTACGGTGGTTCGGGCATGGACATGCTCGCCTACGCGGTGTGCGTCGAAGAGTGTGCGCGCGTGGACGGCTCGCTCGCGCTGACGGTCGCGAGCCACAATGGGCTCGGCACGGGTCACGTCCTGCGTTTTGGCACCGAAGCCCAGAAGCAGAAGTACCTGACGAAGGCCTGCACCGGTGAGTGGCTAGCCGCCTGGGCGCTCACCGAGCCCGGCTCTGGTTCGGACAGCGCCGGATTGCAGACCAGCGCCGTACGCGAGGGCGACGACTGGCTGATCAACGGCACCAAGATGTTCATCACGCAGGGCTCGGTCGCGGGCTTTTGCGTGGTGCTGGCGCGCACCAACAAAGCCGTGCCCGCGCAGCACGGCATCACGGCGTTCATCGTGGACACGAACACGCCCGGTTATTCCGCGAGCAAGAAGCTCGAGAAGTACGGTTGCCGCTCGAGTGACACGGTGGAAATCAACCTGGAGAACGTGCGCGTTTCGGACGCGCAACGCCTGGGTGAGGTGGACCAGGGCTTCTTGGACACGATGCGCATTTTGGACGGGGGGCGCGTTTCGATTGCGGCCATGGCGCTCGGGCTCGGTCGAGGAGCGCTGGCCATGGGCGTGAGCT
>FSWQ01002497.1_pt1 | contig 10272 bp, 4 predicted proteins | sample 1637691 | NCBI WGS metagenome assembly FSWQ01 (sample SAMEA3914814, study PRJEB12502) | metagenome | biome: forest; material: soil | place: USA | collected 2011-09-16 | depth 0.1 m | reverse complement strand
TTCCAGACGAGCTCGCGCGCTTGGCGAGCCCGTATTTCACTTTGGTGCGCCTGCTCGCCGAGCGCACCGCGGAGCTACATCGAGCCCTCGGCCACGCCGGCACAGGTCGAGGCTTTGGCCAGGAGCCGTTCAGCGTGTTGCATCAGCATTCGCTGTATCAAAACGCGCATACCGAGCTCGCGCGCTGCTTTTCGCGGTTGCGGGCAGAGCGAGCGAAGCTCCCCCTGGATGTGGCCGAACTCAGCCAGCGCGTCCTCGGTTTGCAGAGCGCCATCGACGAGCAGCTGCGCCAGATCACGCGTGGTAAGATAGACGTGACGCGCATCCGTTGTCACGGGGACTACCACCTGGGGCAAGTCCTGTTCACCGGTGACGATTTCGTGATCATCGACTTCGAAGGTGAGCCCGGCCGCCCCGTCTCGGATCGACGCTACAAGCGCAGTCCGTTGCGCGACGTGGCCGGCATGTTGCGCTCGTTCGCCTACGCCGCCGAGAGCGCCTTGCGCTCGGAGCGCGTACGCCCCGAAGACCGCGCGCGACTCGCGCACTTCGCCGAGGCATTCCGAGCTTGGGTGTGCGTGAGCTTCACACGCACGTATTTAGCGGGCATCGCGGGGCAGGGGTATTGCCCGAAAACTCCCGCTCAAGTGCGCTTGCTACTGGACTTTTACGAGCTCGAAAAGGTCCTCTATGAAGTGAACTACGAGCTCAACAATCGGCCTCATTGGCTCGCCGTGCCGCTCGCCGGCCTCGCCCGAATCGCCGGCGCTCTGTCCTGAGCTGGAGCCCAGACCCGGTCAGCGGACGAGCACTGCGAACGGCAACTCGGCGAACACCTGGTCGAGCGCTAGTCCACCGTTCGCGCTCAGGTGTTCGCCGGTGAACACGTTGCGATAGGTGCCGCTCAGTCCCGAGCCAATGACCGAGCGCGTGGCCCACAGTTGACCCGTTGCCCAGGGCCGGCGGCCGCGCGTGCTCTGAAATGGAAAGCGTGGCACGGCGCACACGAGGTCGCACGCGCCGTCGTTGCCGCGACCAAACGCGATGCAGTCGTCTCCGCCGTCCAGCACTACGTAGCCCGCTTGGAAAAGTTCGGGCCGCGTTCGGCGCAATCGCAGCAGCTCACGAAGTACGAACAGCTTGATCCGCCCATCGGCGTAGTGTTCGAGCAACTCCCGAAGCCAGCTCGGTGAGCGTCGACGATCGGCCTCGGGCTCGGTCTCGGGCTCGGTCTCGGGCTCGAGCGCGCTCAATCGCGCCTCCAGCGTCGCAAAGTCGACGCGCTGGCGGTTGTCGGGATCGACCAGCACCTGGTGCCAGCCTTCAGCGCCCTGATAGGTGTCCGGGACGCCGGGAGCGCACAGCTTCAGCGTGATCTGCCCGAGCGCCTTGCTGGCGGCGTAAGGCTCGATGCGCCGGCAAAAGCGCAGCGCGCGCGCCGCGAAGGCCGGGTCGTCCAGCGTTTGCTCGACGAAGGCCCCGAGCGTCGCTTCGTACTCCGCGTCGGGGTGAAGCCACGAGCTTTGCAGCTTGGCTTCGCGACAGGCCTTGATTAGGTAGGCTTGCAGGCGAGGCTTCAACGCCATGAGCGACGCAGCATCCGCGCCGAATGGCGCGACGCCAATCAGAGCCTGGTAGTACAGGTATTGGTCGCTGCGCGTCGGCACTTCTTTGCCCTGCGACGAGCTGCGATACGCGCTGGCCAAACGCTGCAAATCGCGGACCGTCTGGCGCCAGGTGTTCGGCAGCTCGGAGAGCATGCTCAGGCGCGCGCGCGCGTCTTCACCACGCTTGGTGTCGTGCGTGGAGGTCGCCGTCATCGACCAGCGATGATCCCGCTGCACGAGCAGGTTTTGCGTGTGGAAGTCCACGAGCTCGACGCCCATCGAGTCGGGCCGCCCCCCGACCTCGTTTTCGGCCAAATTCCTCGGGTAGCGGTAGAAGGCGGTGTCTTCCAAGGCTTTGGCGGTGACGGGGCCGGTGGTCTGCTGGAAACGCAGCGCGAACTCTGGTCCACCGACGAGTTCACGGCTGCCGAGCAGCACCGACCACAAGAATTGAAACGCGCCGCGTCCGCTGGTTCGGTTCCGAGCGATCGCGCTCGCCACCGCTTGGTTGATCAATGCCTCGTCTTCCGCGCTGCGCGTGCCGTCCGGCTGCACGTAGCTGCGGTAGGCCGCAAAGCTTGCCATGACTTCGATCAGGGCGTGATGCAGGCTCGCCCAGCTGAAGTCGCGAAAGCGCCGGTCTTGCTCGGCTAGCCGTTCCAAGGTCCGCGAGAGCAGCGTCGCATCGCTGGCCAAGAGCTCGCCCAGCACCTCGCGCTTGGCTTGCACCAAGTGCGCATCGAAGTTCAATGTGTCGCCGGTAAATTGGCGATAAGTGGCGGTCAAGCTCGACTCGGCGCGGCCAGCGATGAACACGCCGGTGGCCACGCGGGCGAAATCGTAGCCGGTCGTGCCGTGGGCTCGGAAGCTCGGGGGCAACGCCTCTCGAGGCGCCAAGATCTTCTCCACCACGACGTACAGCGGCAACTCGCTGGGATCGGAGTCAGGCCGCGCGAGTCGGAGCCGCTCGGCCAGCGTTCGCAAATAGCCGATCGGGTCGTTCAGCCCGTCCACGTGATCCAAGCGGATGCCGGTGATTTTCCCGCGCTCGACCCAGGAGAGCAGGCTGCGGTGCGTCTCGTCGAACACCCAGGGTAGCTCCACGCGCAGCGACGCGAGCTCGGTCACGTCGAAGAAGCGGCGATAGTTCACGGCCTCTAGCGCCAATTGCCAAGCGCTCACGCGATAGTGCTGCTCGCGCAAGAGCTCGTCCAAAAAGTCGAAGCTGCGTGGCTCGCCGGGGCTGCCCAGCAGCGCGGGTAGGGCGCGATCGATCGCCCACTGAACTTCGGAGGGCGTCGCAAACTCGCGTAGACGATGAGCAAGGGCCTGTGACGCGTGCCGATAACCGTCGACCGCGCCCTCGTCCAGTCCCGAAAATTCCCGTCCGAGCTCGCGTAGGGCTTCGATTTGCGCTTGGGGGATCTGCTCCTCAAGCAAATCCGCGACACGACTCAGCACCGGCGCGAGTGACTTCGGGCGCAGGGGCAGGTGGCGAACCCCCGCTCGTAGCCGCAGCTTGCCGTCAGCAAAGTGCAGACTGAAATAGCCGCTCTCTAGAGTCACCCCGTACTGATCGGGCAAGATGGGCAAGAGTAGTTTGCCCTTCAGCGTTTGCTTGGGCGGCTGCCAATCGATGTCGAACGCGTCCGCGTACTCGGACGCTTGGCCATGCTCGAGCACGTCTTCCCAGAGCCGGTTGCCGTCCGCACCCACCCCCATGTGGTTCGGCACGAAGTCGACGATCAGGCCCAATTCGAGGGTGTTCGTCGCTTCACAGAGCGCCTCGAAGCCGGCGGCTCCGCCGAGCTCCGGGTTCAGCTCGTCGTGGTCGAGGACATCATAGCCGTGCGTGCTGCCGGGCGCTGCCTTGAAAATCGGGGACACGTACAGATCGGAGATCCCGAGACGCTTGAGGTAGGGCACGATGGCCGCGGCGTCGTAGAAACCAAAGTGCTCGTTCAGTTGCAGGCGATAAGTCGCGCTCGGGATGCGAAACGTCATATGCCGACCCTCGCGCTCGGTTCGTCGAGCGCGAATAGCGCGGCGCTCGACGCGGCGATCGCGAACGAGCTTTCACCTTCGAGCGGCGGGTGCGTGGCGAGGAGCAACGTGGCGCTGGCCGCCGAGTGTCCGTCTATTTGTTCCAGGGTGCAGGCGCCACCGGGATTGAACAGCAAGAGCCGCTGTCCGGCGGGGCCGCGACGCAGCACCCACAGCACGCCGCCGGCGACCCCGACACGAGTCTCCGTCGCCTGCTTCAGCACCGGGTCGCTGCGGCGCAGCGCGAGCATGCGCTGATACAGCTCGAGCGTGAGTTCGTGTTCGAAGGAATGGCATTCGCTCCAATCGAGCTTGCTTCGTCGAAACGTGCTCTCGAGTTGCGGGTCGGGGATGGCGTCCGGTTCCAAGGCCCGGAACCCGGAGAAATGGCCGAATTCTTCGCGCCGGCCGCGGCTGACGGCGACGCCCAAGCTGCCCGCGTGGTCGCTGAAATAGAGAAACGGCGAGCTCGCTGCCCACTCCTGACCCATGAACAAAAGCGGGGTCGCGGCTAAGAACAACAGTAAGAGCGACGCCGCGCGATACACGGGCAAGGTACTCAAGTCGTGCAGCCGTTCGCCGCGCGCGCGGTTTCCGACCTGATCGTGGTTCTGCAGCGCGAACAGGAATCGCCCCATGGGCACGCCGGTGGTCGGCTTGCCACGCGGCGAGCCACGCCCCTCGCGCAGTTCGCCCTCGAACAGCTGGCCGCGTTCGATCACGTGGGCCAGCTCGCGCAGATCGCCCAGGAAGGCCTCGTAGTAGCCGTCGCGCTCGTGCGTGAGCAGCACGTGCAACACATGATGAAAATCGTCACTCCATAGCCCATCGATGCCCAACGCGAGCAGCGAGCTCGGATCGTTTCGACTATCTTCGGCGATCAGTACCGCCGCGGGTTGGCACGCGTGTGCCAGGTCCGAGAGTTCGCGCAGGATGTGCGGCTCGCCGCCGGGTTCGAGCTCGTGGGTCGCGTCCAAGCGCAGGCCGTCGAAGCCGAAGTCATTCAGCCAGTAGTCCGCGTTGCGCAGCGTGAGCTGGCGAAAAGGCTGCTTCTCGAGCGCGGGTTTCATCCCCCAGGCCGAGCGGCGCTGAGCATCGAAGTAGGAGCCTGAGTACAGCGGTAAGCAATTGCCGTCCGGGCCGAGGTGGTTGTACACCACGTCGAGCATCACGCTCATGCCGGCCGCGTGCACCGCGTCCACGAATTGGTTCAGCTCCTCGGGGCTGCCGTAGCCGGCGAATGGCGCGAACAACGCGACGCCGTCGTAGCCCCAGCCGCGCGAGCCCGCGAACGCCGCGACCGGCATCAGCTCGATCACGGTGACACCCAGCGTGCGCAGCTCGGGCAGCTTTTCGCTGGCGGCCCTGAAACTACCGTCCTCGGTGAAGGTGCCCACGTGCAGCTCGTAGAACACCTCACCCCGGTCGAGCTCGATGCGGCGCTTGGGGAAACGCCGCTCGGCGAGGGGCGCTACGACCTGGGCGGGGCCGTGCACGCCAAAGGGTAGCGACCGCGCGTAAGGGTCGACGGCCAGGCGCGCGTCCACGCGAAAATCATACAAGGCGCCTGGCCCCAAATCGGCCACGAACGCGCTAAAAAAATGGGCTTCCGCCGTCGCTGCCAGCGGCAGCTCGCGTGCGACGCGCCCCGGGGCGTCGTACAGCACGACCGACAGCGCGCGCGCCACGTCCGACCAAGCAGAAAAGCGCACGCCCCCGGCTGAAAGCTCCGCCCCGAGGTGCGCGCCGTGCCCGCCGACGGCGGGCTTCATGCGCGGCGCCTGCGCAAAAAGAGCTTGAGTGAGGCGGGGGCCAGCAACGTCTTCTCGCCGCCTGGGTGCTCCTCGGTCGCGTCGTCTCGCGCGGTGTCGAGCTCTAGCTGCCACGGGCGATCGTCCTTGGCGAACGGTAGCGAAAAGTCGATTGGCTCGCTGTGCGAATTGACCAACAGCAATAGATCGTCATCGACGATTGGGTTGCCGTCGGCGTCGGCTTCGTCGAGGCCTTCGCCCGCGTAGAACACGCCGAGCGAACGTGTCTCCGAATTGGACCAGTCCTCGTCGGACATGTCCGCTCCGTCGTGCCGAAACCACACGATGTCGCTCACCTCGGAGCCGCGCAGCGGACGACCCTTGAAGAAGGTCGCGCGCCGCAAGGACGGGTGCGCGCGCCGCAATCCGGCCACTTTTTTGGTGAATGCGAGCAAGCTTCGGCGCTCGTCCGTGAGTTGCCAATCCAGCCAGCTGAGCGCGTTGTCCTGGCAGTAGCCGTTGTTGTTGCCCTGCTGCGTGCGGCCCCGCTCATCGCCGTGCGAGATCATGGGCGTACCTTGCGACAAGAGCAAAGTCGCCAGCAGATTGCGCTGTTGTTTGGCGCGCAACGCGCGGATCTCCGGATCGTCCGTGGCTCCCTCGGCCCCGCAGTTGAACGAAAGGTTGTGGTCGTTGCCGTCGCGATTGCCCTCGCCGTTGGCTTCGTTGTGTTTGTTTTCGTAAGACACCAAGTCGGCCAGCGTGAAGCCGTCGTGGCAGGTGACGAAGTTGATGCTCATGTACGGGTTACGCCCGTCGTTTTCGTAAATGTCGCTGCTACCCGTCAAGCGATAGGCGAGCTCCGACGCGGAGCCGCCGTCGCCTCGCCAAAAGGCACGCATGGCGTCACGGTAGCGCCCGTTCCATTCGGCCCAGCGAACTGGGAAGTTGCCCACTTGGTAGCCGCCGGGGCCCACGTCCCAGGGCTCGGCGATCATCTTGATCTGACTGAGCGTCGGATCTTGATGGATAAGCATGAAGAAGCTCGAAAGTTGGTCGACCTCGTGCAGTGAGCGCGCCAGCGCGGCCGCCAAATCGAAGCGAAAGCCGTCGATGTGCATGTCCAGCACCCAATAACGCAGCGAGTCCATCATCAGCTGCAGCGTCTGCGGGTGGCGCACGTTGAGCGTGTTGCCGGTGCCCGTGTAGTCCATGTAGAAGCGCGGCTCGTCGTCGACCACGCGGTAGTAGCTGGTGTTGTCGATGCCGCGGAAGCTCATCGTGGGGCCCAAGTGATTGCCCTCCGCGGTGTGGTTGTAGACCACGTCGAGAATGACCTCGATGCCCGCGGCGTGCATGGCTTTGACCAGCTCTTTGAGCTGATTGACCTCACTGCCCGGGATGTTGCCCGAGCGGAAGCGCGGGTCGGGCGCGAAGAAGCCGATCGTATTGTAGCCCCAATAATTTTTCAGGCCCTTGTCGAGCAAGAACTGATCGTCCACGAACGCGTGAATGGGCATCAGCTCGATGGCCGTGACGCCCAGCTCCTGCAAATAGGCGATGATCACCGGCTGGCACATCCCGAGGTAGGTCCCGCGTAGTTCCTCGGGCACCTCGGGGTGTTGGATGGTGAGGCCGCGAACGTGCGCTTCGTACACGACCAGCTCGTGAAACGGTAAATTAGGGCTGCGCTCGTCTCCCCAGTCGAAATGCGTGTCAATCACTAGGGAGAGCGGCGCGCCCAGCGCTTCCTTTTCACTGAATGCAAGGTCCTCCTTGCCGGCGGCCTCGTCGTAAGCGAACGAGCCCGCGTTCCAATTTTGCTGCCCCGAAAAGGCTTTGGCATAGGGATCGATCAGTCGCACGTGCGGATTGAAGCGTAGCCCTTGCTCGGGCTCGTACGGTCCCTTGACTCGATAAGCATAGCGTTGGCCCGGCCCGATACCGTCCAAGTAACCGTGCCAGACGAAGCCGGTGCGACGCTTGAGCGGAATGCGCGACTCCTCACCCTCAGGGGTGATTAAGCACAACTCCACCTCCGTCGCGCGTTCCGAAAAGATAGAGAAGTTGACGCCCCGCCCGTCCCAAGTCGCACCCAGTGGATAGGGATTGCCCGCTTTTAAGCCCACGCGCTGCCTTTCGATAACTGTCGAGGACGTGTAGCGAAGTTACACATCGCCCGCACGCCTAAGCCAAAAAACGCTCACCCTTAGAAGCCGCCACCCGTGCCGAACGCAGACGGACCACCGCTCGAACCGAACGGCGCTCCGCTGCCCGCGACGCCGGGGAGGCCTGGGGTGCCAGCGCTCGATGCTCCTCCGGTCGGCACGCTGAAGGCGCCGCCGTTCGTGCTTGGATCGTTCACGCCTGTGGCGTCACCACCGTTGTTTGCTGCCCCTTGGCTGATGTCGATGATGCCGCCCGTGCCAGCTCCTTCGTTCACTATCACGGGGCCGATCGGGGAGGGAGCGCCGATGGGTGGTCCGTGATCGGTGTCGGAGCTGCAGGCGACAGCAGAATAAGCCAACGCTGCGAGCAGCACGGTTAGTAACGAGTGCTTCGACTCAATTTGTCTCACTGTCGCACCTCCGATGTTGCGCGCTCAGCCGAGCGCGACGTTCACGCTCGAAGGTTCTGCAAAATCGATACCGAGACGAAGCGCGGTTCGCCGAGGCTAGGTACTGAGGCGGCCTTCCACGATGCCCGCGCTCGCGGTCATCGCCATCAGCCGGCCCGAGTCGGCGATCATGCTGACGAAGGGAGCCGCCCAAGTGCGGTCGGACCACGCGGGACGCCAGGCTTCGGCGAGGCGCGGGTCGCGCGTCCAGAGCGTACCGAGGCTGGCCACCCACTCGCGATCCAGCACATCCAATGCGCTGGCCGAGAGATCGGGCGCGCCTGGCACGACCGAAACTGTCGTGACTTCGCCCTCGGTGCGCAAGGCGGTGCCGTCACTCCCCACAATCAGACCGAGGCAGCGCTCGACGCTGCTCGATCCGCTCACGAACGCGCGCGTTGCGGGAGTTTGCAAAAAGCGTAGCTCCCAATCGAGCGGCGAATACACTGCGGCGAATGCGCCGCCCTGTACCAAGCGGCCACACACGAGCCAGCGCGTGTCGTCGAAGCGCAGTACGGATGCCACATTTTGCACGCCGTCGAGCGGTAATGGCTTCAGCCAGCGACGACCGGACATGGCGAGTAACGCGGGCGGTAAGCCAGGCCGACGACCCACCGCGACCAACAGATCGTCGAACACGCCGCTCGCGTCGACGAGCTCGATGCCGCGATCGGGAGTATTGGCCAGCTCGCGCACGCCGTCCGAGCCGAACACGGCCAACGTGCCGTTGGCGCCGCCGATCAAAAACCCACCGGCTTCATGACGACGCGCGAAGGTCATGCCACGCGGGATGCGAGCCAAAATGTTCTTCGCGCCGAGCCAAGAGTCGCCGTTCCAAAACAACGGCCCGCGCGGCGTGAGCGCGAAACACCGGCCATCCGTGTCCCAGGCGGCGCTCTGAATCACCAGCTCGTCGTGCGGACGGTGCTTCACGATCCAACGCCAGCCGCCCAGATCAGACGAGGGAGACAGGCTTTGCAGCGTGCGCAGGAGTAACCGACTCGATGTCGGCGGCGCGGGGCGGTCGCCGAGCCAGGGCATCAGCGCGGTCGCGAAGGCCTCGGCGCTTTGCGGGCGATGTTCGACCGAGAGCGCAGTGCCCCAAGCGAGCGCCGCGTCGATGGCGCGGCACGCCTCGGGGCGCTCGCGGATCTCCGGGCTCAGCACCGTGCTGTCCAGCACGCTCTTGCGCTCTTTCGAACGCATTTGCTCGTAGGCGTCATACGGCGTATTGGCGTCGAAATAATGGCTCCCGGTGAGCACGTAGTAAACGATGCAGGCCAGCGCGAAGACGTCGGTTTGCACGCCCACGCCGGCGTCTAGCGCCTGCTCGGGAGCAGCGTAGCCCACCGTTCCGAACCCAACGCCGGCGAACGTGCGCCCGAGCCCGACCGGCCGCGCCAAGCCGAAGTCCGAAATCTTGAACATCTCGGTCTCACCAAAGCCGCAGCACAGCACGTTGCCCGGCGTGAGATCGCGATGAATGACGCCCTCGGCGTGGATATCGGAGATGCCGCTCGCCAAGCAGCGCAGCGCGTGCGTGGCGCGGATCGGATCGAACGCAAAGCCCGTCTTGTGGATCGAGTAGGTTACCCGGTCCTCGAGCGTGGTGCCTTCGATACCGCCGTGCACGTACTCGATGGCAATCCAGGGCGTGGGCGGTAGCCCGAAGTAAGTGGTGCTGCCCGTGTCCACGAAGCGCACCACGAACGGACTCGGGGGCACGCGCTCGTTCAGGCGCCCGAGCGCGATGGCTTCTTTCTGAGCGACGAGCTCGGGCGAGATGTCGGTCGTGCCGAAGGCGCGCCGCACCACCTTCACGACCACGGGCGACGCGCCTTCTGGGGCTTCACGCCGCGCCAAATACGCCGCGCCCATGCCGCCCTCGCCGACTTGACGCTCCAGCACGTAGCGCACGCCTTGTTGCACGTCCGAGTCGATGTACCGACCGCTGAATGACGAGGGCGAGATGGAGGCGGGGGGCTCGCTCACTGCGAGTATTTTTGCGCCGGCTTTCGCCTGGCGTCCACGCCTAAAGTGGGGTTGGCGGGCTGGATCGTGCTGAGGGGTGGTTCCGCGCGCTCGGCGCGAAGAGGGACGCGCGGCGCCTGCGGCGCGCGGTTTGGAGAGTCTCGTTTGCGGAGGCTCGGCTGGCTAGCGCTGGGCCGCCCGCGCTTTGCCCGTGGAAAGCAGGCGCCCGTTCGGTCGGTTTGTCGTAGGCCTCCATCTCTTTCGATGATCGTGATCTGATCGT
>FSWQ01003657.1_pt1 | contig 10275 bp, 10 predicted proteins | sample 1637691 | NCBI WGS metagenome assembly FSWQ01 (sample SAMEA3914814, study PRJEB12502) | metagenome | biome: forest; material: soil | place: USA | collected 2011-09-16 | depth 0.1 m | reverse complement strand
GCAGCGCGAGGGTCAGCGTCGCGGGCAATTCACGCCGGATTCCGTTCATGCGGGCTGCCAAAAACCAGCTTCCGACCGCTTGCGCGGATCGTCAAGTTCTACTATTAGAGACATATGTCTTCGTTGAGCTTGGGCTTGGACACGGCGCAGCTGGCGCAGCACTACGACGCGGTGAGCCTCGATCGTCAGTTCGAGGCCGGTAAGCTCCTGGTGAAGCGGCTCGGGTTGCGCGCTGGTGAGCGAGCACTCGACGTGGGCAGCGGCACGGGGCTACTCGCTGAATATGTCGCCGGCATCGTGGGATCGAGCGGCTCGGTGGTGGCAATCGACCCGCTGCCTCTGCGCGTCGACATCGCGCGGCGTCGCGCGAAAAGCAATTTGACGTTTCGCGTCGGCGACGCCTACGAGCTCGGCGCGTACGCCGACGCGAGCTTCGACGTCGTGTACTTGAACGCCGTGTTTCATTGGCTGCCCGAGAAGCTCGGCCCGCTGCGCGAATTTCACCGCTTACTCACGCCGGGCGGTCGCCTCGGCATCTCGACCGGTGCCGGTGAACGGCTCGGCACCTTGCAAGCGGTGCGTAAGGCCGTGCTGAGTCGCGAGCCTTATGCCCGGTTTCCCGAGTCGCGCGACGGAACGGCTCATCGCGTCACGCTGGCCGAGCTCCAGGGCCTACTGCAGCAGACGGGTTTTGCGATCTCGTCGCTCGAAGTCGTGCCGAACGTCACGGTGCAACCCACGCCCAACGCGGCAATCGAGTTTTCACAGGCGAGCTCGTTCGGCAACTTCTTGGGCCACCTGCCCGAGGCTCTGCAGCAAGCAGCGCGCGACGAGATCGTGCGCGAGCTCGAAGCGTTCCGAGTGCCGGAGGGCATTCGCTTGGAGGGCGCGCGAATCTTTGCGGTGGCGGAGCGTCAGAGCCACTGAGCGAGCGACGGTAAGAAGCGACCATTCGAGAATCGGGAGAGGCCATTTCATGACATTGAGCACCGAAAACAGCGCGGTTTCTCGCGCTCCCAGCAAGAAGTCGCGCCGGCTCGCGCGTACGGCGTTGCTCTGCGACTGTGCGCTCTGTATTTGCGCGTTGCTCGGCAGTTGGGCGCTCGATGGCCATCCACCACTTTTTGCCTTCGTTGGCTTCATGCTGCTTTGCTTTTTCTGCAACGGGCTCTTGTTCGGTAATTTCAGCGCCCGCGCGATGGAACCCGTGGGGCACATCGCGGGCGTGGCTTCCGCCGTGATCGGCTCCGTCTCGGGCTCGCTCGCCCTCGTGCTGGGCACACTGTTCGGTCGTGCCTACGACGGCACGGTCTTGCCGCTGATCGCCGGCTTCACGGCTTGCGGGTTGTTGGCCTTCGTGGTGACAGAGCTTGCCGAGCGACGTGCGGGGCAAGAAAGCTACGGCGCGACGACCGAAATCACGGACGTTGCACGACAAGCGAGCAATGCGGCAGAGACTTGAGCTAGATCGACGCTAGCCAAATCACCCGCGAAGTCGTCGCGAGCGTTCACGGGCCAGCCCATGTTCCAGTCGTTGAAAATGAGTCGCGCAAGCTTCGCGTTGCTCGAATTGCGCAAGGGGCTGCGTCGCGCGATATCCCAGCGCGCTCGCTCGAGCGAAGCCACGGGCACGGTTGATTGACTCGTGCCGTCCAGCCAAACGTGGAGCCCCGCGAACACACGCGGCAGCGCGTCGGGAGCTACCTTGAAGTTCCCCTCTAGCTTGTTGGCGCCGCCTCGAAAATCAAAAAAGTCAGAGTCGATGACACCGTCTACGCCGTTCAGGTCCGGGCGCAGGTGCTCGATGTCCGCCGCGATGATTCGCCTGGGCAAATCGCCGACCAGCGCTTCGTGCGGAGAGCGAACTGCCGGGAGCAGGCAGCCAAAGCGTACAGTCGTCTGTGTGGCAAGCGGGTCGACAGTATTGAGTTGTTCGGCAGGTTGATGAACGAGCGTAAATCCTCGACCGTGATCGGGGTGCTCCCCGGAACGCCGCGCTTCCTGGCTCGTTGCCCGCAAGCGCGACCTGTTCGGTGAGGGCGACTTCGAGCGCGCGCTGAGTCTGCGCCCGGCGCTGTTCGAATTCCAGCGCCTCTGTGAGGGCGCGTTGATCGAGACCCCGTAACGGATCGAGGAATCGGGTCAGCAAGATGGACGCGAGCTGATCGAGGACCGCAGGCCGTGCAAATGTCGCGAACGAGCTATTCTCGAGCGACGTACTGCCGGCGACGCGAGCGGCACCGCTGGTCTCGAGCTGCTGCCGAGTGGAGACGCCGTGCGCGTCCGTCAATTGGTACATCAGGCGCTGCGCAATCTGCGCTAACCCGGGCTTTCCAGGCGGGTCATCGACGTCACCGGCTTCGACGACCAAGACCACGCTCACGTCCGCGTTCTCGTCTCGATTGACGAGCACTCTCGAGCCGCTGCCGAGCCGCTCTTTTGCGAGCGTTGATCGCTCGCAGAACTCGCTTCGCTGTCAGCCCATCGGGTACAGGATCTCGCGCGAGAGCTCGTCGACCTTGCTCAGCACTTCGGCAGGGAGCTTCACTTCGCTGGCGCGCAAGATCTCGTCCAGTTGTTCGGCGCGCGTGGCGCCGATGATCGTGGAAGCCACGAAATCATGACTGAGGCTCCACGCGACGGCGAAGGTGACGGGCGAGATCTCGAGCTCCCCGGCGAACTTGGCGATGCGCTCACTCGTGGCGAGCGTTTTCTCGTTCACGAAGCGCTTGGTCATCGTTTGACCGCGCGCAGGGTCGTTGCGGTAGGTGCTGAAGCGCGCGGGTTCGGGCCATTTGCCGCCATTGTACTTGCCGCTGAGCACGCCGCCGCCGATCGGGCTGTAGGGGATCAGGCTCACTTTCTCGCGACGGCATACGTTGGCGAGCTCGTCCTCGAACCGGCGGTTGAGCAGCGAGAAGTTGTTTTGAATCGTCTCGTACTTCGGCAGGCCCTCGTTCTTTGCGGTGTACAGGGCTTTGGTCAACCCGTACGCCGTTTCGTTGCTAGCTCCGACGTAGCGCACCTTACCTGCCCGAATCACGCGCTCCAGGCCCTCGAGCGTTACTTCGATGGGCAGCTCGGGATCCGGCCAATGCGTCTGGTACAGGTCGATGTAGTCGGTGCCGAGCCGCTTGAGGCTGCCCTCGACCGCGCGTTCGATGTGATGCGCATCGAGCGACGTCCGACCGCCGCGCACCGGCGGCACGAACCAGCCACCCCCCGGCCCCGCCACTTTCGTCGCGACGACCACGGAATCCCGTTTGCGATCCTTGAGCCACTTGCCGACGATGACCTCACTTTGCCCGGCGTATTCTGGCTTCGGTGGCACTGGATACACCTCGGCCACGTCCAAAAAATCAATCCCCGAGTCGAAAGCCTTGTCGAGGATTTTCAGGCTAGCCGCTTCGTCAGCATGTGACGCAAAGGTCATGGTGCCGAGACAGATTTCCGAAACAGTGAGGCCCGTGGTGCCCAGTCGACGTCGTTGCATAGCGATGTGTCTCCTTTACTGGACCGGGTACCAGGCTAGAGTCCAGAAACCAAGGACTTTTTCGAAGGCGCTCGAAACACCACGATGACCGACTCGAAGTGTTCGTCGAGGATGTCGAGCTATTCGCTCGGCTCGGTCAGCGTGGCCTGCGCGCTGGGTCCTAGCGCCCCAGCGCGGCCCGGCGGCTCAAGAACTCATCGATCATTCGGCGCGCGATGCTGATCGGCGGCGGCAGCAACGGCAGCGCATCGCGCTGAAACCAACCCGCTTCGACAATCTCGTTGCCATCCGGGTGCACCTCGCCGCTTTCGTAGCGGGCACGAAAGCCGATCATCAACGAGTGGCCGAACGGCCACGGTTGACTCGAGAAGTAGCTCAGGTCGGCGATCTCGACTCCGATCTCCTCGCGCACTTCGCGCCGCGCGGCATCCTCGAGGGACTCGCCGATCTCGACGAAGCCAGCCACCGCACTGAAACGCCCGGGAGGAAAATTGGCACCGCGCGCCAAAAGCACTCGCTCGCCGTCCTCGACGAGTACGATGACGGCCGGCGGAATGCGGGGATGGAAGGAGAGCTTGCATAGCGGGCAGGTGCGTACCCGCTCCGGCAGGTCCGCGCCGGAGCCGCTTATCGGACCTACCTCCGTGGGGCTCGAGCAGCGTCCGCAATAGCGATGGGTATCCTCGAACTCGACGCAGGCCAGAGCGCGGCCCACCAGCTGGAGCGTCGCCTCCGGCAGCTCCGTAAACAGTGCACGGATGGGGCTGAAGGAGGCGCCTACTGGCAGCTCAGCGTCGGCTCGCGCGGGAGCAGCGTACCAAGTCTGCCCGCCGCTCCGAGCCACGAAAATGGGCACGCCGGCGATCAGCTGCGCGACCTGTGGGCGACACAGCTCGAGCGCGTCACCTCGCGGTTCGACCAGCACGTCCATCCCCCGAACGACGATCAAGATCTCCGCGGCAGGTTCAGTCATGCGTGCCTCTTTTGCCACGATGGCGCCCATGACCCAAGCCTGGCGGTCGAATCCGGGTGTCGCGTTCGCGGTAGAAGTCGGCTCGAGTTACGGCTGCGAGCGCTTACGCCATCCCTCGCCAACATCCTCGTGATCGGGCCGATCCGCTGATGCGCCGCGGTGATGCGCTGGGGTTGTGCCGCGGCTACGCTTGAGATTGCGAGCAAACGCGCGCCGCTCAGGCCGCGCACCGCGTATCTAGCGCAAGCTCTCCAAGAAAGGGCGAACGCCGGAAACCCCCTGCTCGTCGAGCACGCGCAGCGTCTCACTGCCCACGACGGCGATGTCGGCCTTGCCACGCAGAAAGTCGACGTCTGCCTTTTCTTTGACGCCGAAGCCCACGGCGAGAGGTAGCGCGGTGGCCGCGCGGGCGCGCGCGAGGTACGCGCCGAGATCGCTCGAGAACGCGGTGCGGCTTCCGGTGACGCCTTTGCGCGCCACACAATACACGAAGCCGCGCGCGTAGCCGGAGAGCGACTTCAAGCGCTCGGGCTTGGTGTTCGGTGAGTAGATAAAAACGGGGGCCAGCCCCGATTCGGACATGGCGCTGAGGTAGTCAGCGCCTTCTTCGGGGGGCAGATCGGGAACGATGGCGCCCTGCAGCTGCGCCTCGGCCATGCGCGTCACGAACGAGCGTGTCCCGTGCTTGAACAGCACGTTGTAGTAAGTCATGAACAAGAAAGGGATGGGGAAGCGTTGAGCCACCTCATGGGCGAACTCGAAACAACGCGCGACCGTGGAGCCGCCGCTCAGTGCGAGCTGATTGGCCCGCAAAATCACGGGCCCATCCGCGATTGGCTCGGAAAATGGGATTTGCAGCTCCATGAGCTCCACGCCGCTTTCGACCATGGCTTCGACCAAGCGCAAGCTTTTATCGAAGTTCGGGTAGCCGAGCACGATGTGGGTCATGAGCAGGATCTCTTTCTGCTCGCGCTGCTTTCTCAAGTACGCTTCAAGCACGGTAGCTCTCCGCTTTCTTTTGGATGAAGGCTTCCCATTTCGGATCTTTGAACGCATCCGCGATCGTGAAGATGTCTTTGTCGCCGCGTCCAGATTGGTTGATCAAGATCACGTCGTCCGGAGACAGCGCAGGCGCTTCGGCGAACGCCTGAGCGAAGGCGTGCGACGACTCGAGCGCGGGGATTAGGCCCTCCTTACGGATGGTGAGCTTCAGCGCGGCGACGACCTGCGCGTCCGTAGCGGCCGCGAAGCGCGCGCGACCGGTCTCGTGAAAGTGCGCCAAGATGGGCGAGACGCCCACGTAGTCGAGGCCCGCGGCCACGCTGTGCGTTTCGTTCATTTGGCCGTCCGAGTTTTGCAAAAAGTAAGTCTTGTAGCCCTGCGCCACGCCGACGCTGGCGTCGGGGCTACACAAGCGGGATGCGTGCCGGTGCGTGTCGAGCCCGTGCCCGCCCGCCTCGACGCCCACCAGCTCCACGTCTGGATCGCCCAGAAATCCGCTGAAAATGCCCATCGCGTTCGAGCCGCCCCCCACGCAAGCGTACACCCGCTTGGGCAATTGCTGAGTGCGCTCGAGGATCTGGCGCCGGGCCTCGAGCCCGATGATCGACTGAAAGTAAGTCACCATCTCGGGGAACGGGTGAGGGCTGCAGGCGGTGCCCAGCACGTAGTGGGTGTCGTCCATGTTGGACACCCAGTCACGGAAGGCTTCGTTGATCGCGTCCTTCAACGTACGCGAGCCTTCCTTCACCGAGATCACTTGGGCGCCGAGCTGCTCCATCCAGAACACGTTCGGTCGTTGGCGCTCGACGTCGACTTCACCCATGTAGATGGTGCAATCGAAGCCGAATTTCGCGGCCATGGTCGCAGTCGCCACGCCGTGTTGGCCGGCGCCCGTCTCCGCGATCACGCGCCGCTTGCCGAGCCGCTTGACGAGCAAGCCCTGGCCCATCACGTTGTTGGCCTTGTGGGCGCCCGTGTGGTTCAGATCTTCACGCTTGATGTAGATCCGAGCGCCGCCGAAGTGCCGCGTGAGGTTCTCGGCGAAGGTGAGCGGAGTCGGCCGACACGAGTACGTGCTCATCAGCTCCACGTACTCTGGCCAAAAAGTCGGGTCGCTACGGGCGGCTTCGAAGGCAAGGCGCAGCTCCTCGAAGGTGGCGTGCAAAATTTCCGGGATGTATGCGCCGCCGAAGCCTTGAAAGTAGCCGCGTTCGGCGCGAATCGGTTCAGCCATGAGTGGGCTCCGCGTACAGGGTTTGAGAGAACAAGAGCTCGTCCGTCAGGCAGTAGATTTCGGAAAAGATGGCGCGCGGGGCGCGCGGAAAGAACAAAGTGCGCTTCACGAGCAGCACGCGCTCGGCCGGCTCGAGGTTCAGCAAGCGACGGACCTCCTCCGGCGCGTGAGCGACGCGAAACGTTTGCTCGGCGTGGCTCGGCTTCAGGTAATAGCGGTCCTGCACGACCTGCGCGAGGGACACGCCGGATAACGGCACCCGCCCCAAATCCGGGAATACCTCGGGATCGAGAAATAGCTCTTCACACAGCACGGGCCGACCATTGACCTGGCTCAGCCGTGAAAAGTGGTAAGCCGTACGCTCCGAGAACGGGTTCTCGGCGTCGCGAGGGATGCGCCGTTTGCTGACGCGCCGCACGAGCTTACTTTCCGGCTCGATGCCGCCCTTTTGAAAACCAGACAGCGTGCCGGCGAGCGAAAACAGATCGACGCGCGTCGGCACCTCTCGCACGTACGTGCCCGAACCACGGCGTCGCTCGATCAGGCCGCGCTGCACCAAGAGCTCGGTGGCCTGACGCACGGTGGGTCTGCCGATGCGATGCTCGCGCGATAGCGCCGGCTCCGAGGGCAAACGCGCCCCCGCGCCGAGCTCGCCGCTTTCGATGCGTCCGCTCAAGAGCTCGGCGAGCTGATGATAGAGGGGCAGGGGCGAATCAGGGTTGAGCACGATTTGCCCAGGCTGCCCGCAATCAGTCAAGTTGTCAAGACAACTTACGGCAGGCAGCTATGCGGCCGAACCCTCGCGAAAGCTCGGCGCGGGATTCGGTTAACGGAACGAGCTTAGGCGGTTGCGCGCGGCGAGCCGGCCGGGGCTTCATTCTGGGCTTCCCGAGCGCGCACCGCTTCGCGCACGCGCGGGATCAGCTCTCGCCCGAAGTCCACGGCATCATGATACGGGTCGAAGCCGCGGATCAGGAACGTGCGCACTCCAATCTCGTAGTAGTCGAGCAGCGCGAGGGCCACGGTTTCGGCCGTGCCAACCAAAGCCGTGCTGTTGCCGCCGCCACCGAGCGCCTTGGCGATCGGCGTCCAGAGCGCGCGGTCTTGAAGATCGCCTTTCTCTGCGGCGGCGAGCAAGCGTTGGGCGCCGACCGAGCGCTGCGTTGGGGTTCCCCAACGCGGCGGCGCGGCACTGAGCGCCGCCTGAGTCGACTCGAGGATCTGGTGCGCACGTTGCCAAGCGAGCTCTTCCGTTGCGCCCAGGATCGGACGGAAGGACACGCTGATCTGCGGTAGCGGTCGACCGGCGGCCAGCGCCGCAGCGCGAATACTTTCGATCTGCTGTTTGGTTTCGGCGAGCGGCTCGCCCCAGAGCGCGTACACGTCCGCGTGCCTCGCGCCGACGCGGTACGCAGCTTCCGAAGAGCCGCCAAAATAGAGGGGAAAGTGCCGGGTTGGCCGCACCGGGCTGACGTAGCCCTCGAGCTGGTAGTGCTTGCCCTTGAAGTCGAAGGCTTCGGTCGCGGTCCAAGCCTTCCGCAAGAGGGTCAGGTATTCATCGGTGCGCTCGTAGCGTTCGTCTTTCTCCAAATAGTCGCCGTCGCGTCGCTGCTCCGCGTCACTCCCACCCGTGATGATGTGCACCGCTGCGCGACCTTGGGAGAAGTGGTCGAGCGTCGCCAGCTCACGCGCAGCCACGGTGGGCGCGCGAAAGCCAGGGCGATGCGAGACTAGAAACGACAGGCGCTCGGTGTGAGCCGCGGCGAAGGCCGCGACTTGCGACCCTTCGGGCGAGCCCGACGAAGTACCGATCAGCACGCGGTCGAAATCCGAATCCTCGTGCACTTGAGCGAACCGACGCACGTAGCCCCGGTCGATCAGCGGGTCGCCGATCCCCGAGAAGGCGCGCAAATCCGTGCCCGGGCGGTGAAAGATCATGCCAATGAATTCGACGGACATTTGCGGATTCTCCTGAGTTCCGAGCGGGACGGTCGAGCGCGCATTCCCTTTGGGTGGGTAAATGTCTATCATAGTGGATATGGGGTCACAAGGGCGGTCGAGGACCAAGTCGGCAACCGACGGACCGGCTCGGGCCGTGTTAGACGCGAGACATGGCAATTCCAGGCGAGCTGCCGCTACTCTTCGCGACTGATTTGGACGGCACCTTGCTTCGCGGCGATGGCTCCATCTCACCGCGGACGCGGCGTGCCCTGGCACGGGCTCGGGGCGTGGGCATCCAGCTGGTCATGGTCACCGGGCGGCCGGCGCGACACGTGGCCAAAATCAATGGCGTGGCCGAGCTCGGCGGCGTAGTGATCTGCGTCAACGGTGCGCTGATCTACGACTTGGATCACGCGCTCGTCGTGCGTGAAGAGCGTCTGGCGGCGGCTGATGCTCGAGAGCTGGTTCGCGATTTGCGCGCGCAGCTGCCTGGCATCTGCTTTGCGGTAGAAGTGGGCCTCGATTACGGCTGGGAGCCGAGTTACGGCCTGCAAAGAAAGGGCCGCGAGACCCCACCGTTACCGATGTCGGACGCGCTCGAGCTCTGCGAAAACGGAGTAAATAAGCTGATTGCGCGGCATGCACAGCGCTCGGTCGAAGACCTGCTCGGAGGTTCGCGGGGCCTGTTCGAAGGGCGCGCACGGGTCAGCTACTCCGGTGCGCCATTTCTCGAAATCAGCGCGCTCACCGTGAGCAAGGCGTCTGCGTTGGCGAGCTACTGCGCAGAACGCAACGTCGACCGCCGCCGCGTGGTGAGCTTCGGTGACATGCCCAATGATTTGCCGATGCTCGAATGGGCGGGTCATAGCGTTGCCATGGGCAACGCTCACCCGAGTGTTCTCGCCGCGACGGAGGAGGTGACTCTTTCGAACGAGGAGGACGGCGTAGCGGTCGTGGTCGAGCGATTCCTGGAGCGAGCTCTGCGCGCGTGAATGGTCGCCATTCTATTTAAATAGATATTGGTCCTTGACGGTGGACGCGCGCGCGGCGTACAAGCCGCCCCATCGGGTAACACAATCTGCAACATCGGAAAGCTTCCTTTGCCGCACTGCGAGCCGAGGAGACTGAGTGATGACCCTTCGCGTACGCTCTCGCTTATTTGCCATGACCTTGGGCACGGGTTCCTTGATCGCGTGGAGCGCGGCGAACGCCTCCGCGCAAGGCGCGGCACAGCCGAACCCGCCGCTACCTCCCACGGCCCCAACGCCTCCCTCCGCGCAGCCCCCTGGCGTGGCCGTGCCTCCCGCCGATCCGCCGCCAGCTGCTCGTGCTCCAGGTCCAGGTGCCGCCGAGCCACCCGCAGCGGCTCCCGCGCCTCCGCCACCCTCCGCGGCCGCGCCGCCCGCCACTGCCCCTGAACCTGCGCCGCCGCACGTGGCACCCGAGGCTGCCGCCCCGCCGAAGGCACCCCCAGCCCCCACTCCGACCGAGCCGCCTAGCGCGAACGCGCCCGCCGACGCGAGTGCAGCGTCGGTCGAGCCCGCGACAGAGCACGCTCCCGAGTCGGCCCCCGAAAGCGATTTAGGCACCGTGACCGTCACGGCTCAGCGGCGCGCCAACACCGTGCAGAAG
>FSWQ01002507.1_pt1 | contig 10276 bp, 5 predicted proteins | sample 1637691 | NCBI WGS metagenome assembly FSWQ01 (sample SAMEA3914814, study PRJEB12502) | metagenome | biome: forest; material: soil | place: USA | collected 2011-09-16 | depth 0.1 m | reverse complement strand
CGCGCTCCTCGGCAAACGCAGCTCGGCCCCCGCGCGCGGCTTGTCGTTGACCGCGCGCAGCGCGGCGAGCACCCGCTGAATGCGCGCCTCGACCTCCAAATAGTCGCCATTTTCCAGGCGAACGAAGCGCCCGTTGCCGATCGCGGGGGCGCGCAGCAGCTCGGCCAAGGAGAGCTCGGTCACGGCGTCCACGCGCATGCCGCCCGTCACCAGGTACCAACCCTTGTCGCTGCGCAACCGCCCGTGGAGCGTTTTTTTGCTCACGTGAGCGCTCAATTTCAAGCCGCCGCTCTCGGGCCACTCGAGCCCGCAAGGCAGGTTCGCCGCACGCAGCTCACTCAGCAGCCGCAGCACGCCCAGCTCGCCCAAGGTCCAACTATCGGGCGCGTCGAACGGCGATTGCTCATCCGGCTCGGGCTCGAGCGCGAAGGTCGGGCAAGCCGCTTGCAAAGCCTCGCTTTGCCGCTTCTCGAGCGACAGATCCCGCTCACAACGCAGCCGCTGCCCGTCGACGAACGCGCTCAAACTCAGGCGCCCGACTCCGGCCAAGAAAAAGCGCCCGGCCTCCGAGAACGGACGCACACCGAGCTGCACCAGCCACGCGCCCGCATGCTGCGCAAAGCGCAAGCAGGGCGTCGAATCGGCCGGTACGGTGCGCTCGCTACCGAGCTCTGGGCTGCGCACGTCGACGCTCTCGGCCAGCTTGCCGAGCACGGCCAACAGCTGAGGCTCGTGGCTCTTGGGCACGCGCGCGCCGCCCTTCAACGCTTCACTGGCGCGAAAAACAGCCTCCGTGATGCGATAAACGACGAGCCGAGTCTCGTCCTCGGGGATCACGTTCACGCCCAGCTGCGCGTCCGGCGGCTCGACGAACACTTGCACGTAGCCGCGCTCTTCGCGGGTCTCGATGCGCGCGGCGCCGCGCAGCACCTGGACCGGCGCGCGCGAGCGCAAGCCGTTGACCACGCGCGGATGGCCGATCAGCGCTTCGGCGGCTTCGGGCGTGAAGTCACGCGCACCTTGGTGCAGCTCGCGCGTGCAGTCGAGCACGCGCTGATCTTCGGTTGGCAAATCCGCGCGCAGCGCCCACAGCTCGGCCAAAGTCACGCGCCGCCCGTCGCTCCAGCCCTCCCCCGGTCGACACTCTTGCAACGCAGGCCGATTCAACTCGCCCCGCACCATGTCGACGTACCAGGCCACGCGGTAGCTCTGCACGTTGGCTTCCGCCGAGACCAGCGAGATCTGCGACAGCGCGTCGAGCGCTTTTTGCCACTCCGGTTTGGTCGAGATCAGATCCCAGAGCAGCAGCTCGCGCGAACCGCGGCCCGCAGGGGGCGGCAATTCGAGCCGCCGCAGCTCGCTCGCGAAGTGCTCTGCGTTCAGATCGTGCGCCAGAAATAAGGCCTGGCGCGCGAGCCAGGCGTAACCTGCGCGTTGCCAATCGCGCGCGCGCCGCACGAGCTCCTGACACCAGTTGGCGCGCGCCCACTTGTCCGGCGAGTGCAGGTGTACGGTCAGCGCCAAGATCAGGATTTCCCAAGCGCCCACGCCTTCGGGGAGCTGATGCACGTCCAAACGGCGTTGCTCTTCGGGGGGCTCGGACAAATGCTTGAGCAACGTGCGGAGGGCGCGCAGCGCACCGCGATTGAGCTCGCCGCCGCCAGCGCTGAGCAGACGCTTGGCGGCCGCGCGCCCTTCGTCACTGTCGCGCGCGCACAGCAGCAGCGAGAGCAGCGGAGCCAGGGCTCCACAGTCCGGTAGCGCCTGGCGCTTGCTCGGCCCCGCGAGCAGTACGTCGAGTCGCCGTTGAGCGTCGGGCAGATTGCCCTCGACGAAACGCACTGCGGCCGCGAACAGCGCGCGAACTGGGTCGGAAACGAGCGGCACCAAATTTTGCACGCGCTCGAGTTCAGCCCGCAAGACGGCGTGCTGATACAGGGCCGAGTACAGCGGCGCGTCCGCCGGCAAGGCGACGTCGGGCCGTGCCTGCCTCTGTTCGTCGAACCATGCGTACAGTTCGTCGCAGCGCGTCGGCCCAATCAGGCATTCTTCCAGCACCAAAGTGGCGACGCGTTGCGCGTCGTCGCCCCAGGCGCGCGAAAGCCAGTCCGGCTCGAACGGCTCGCACAGCGAGCGCCGCAACCACTCGGCGCGCGTGTCCGCCGTGGACTCGGGCGGACGCTTGCGCGCGGCGTAGCGACGTTGGAATTCGTCGAGGCCGCCGCTATGCAGCGCCAAAGTCAGATCGCTCACCGAACGGGCGTTGAGCAACAGACGCAACGCCCGCGCGATCCGTTCCAGCTCTCCGGACTCGGCCAATTGGCGGAGCAGGAGCTGCTCGTAGTCCGGGTGCACCGCAAAATGCGGCTTGAGCGAGCCCGATCGCGACAAGCGCGCGGGCACCACCCAGCCCTCGGTTTGCGCGCGCGAAAGCCAGAGCGCAGCCGGCATCGCGGGCGGCGGACTCAGCTGCTCGATCACGCTCTGCGGCAGCGAAAGCTCGGTGGCAATCGCGCCGAGCAAGGTCCAATCCTGGACGCCAAAGCCCGCGCTCACGAGCTCGAAGCGTTGTTTCAGCGCGGACAGAGCCGAGGGCACGGCTACGCGCTAACGCTCGACGTGGAACGCCGCAAGGCTTTTGCACCAAGCCCGCGAATGCGGCTATTTTCGAGGGCGATCGCCGCGGCCGGCTATTCGTCGAATTGCAGGGGGTAAGCGGCTTCGCCGGGCCGCTTACCGTCGATGCGAATCACGCGCACCTCGTTCGTGATCTGCGCGGGCCGAGCGTAACCGATACCACCGGTGGAACGAGCCACCAGATGGAGCAACTGCGACAACGAGTCTACCGCGCGCGGCGGCCCGGGCAGCCCGCGGATCTTGCGATCGATCCAGAAACGGCTGACCTCTTCGGGGCTCATGTGCAATACGGTTTGGTCGAACCCGACGCGGTCGGTCGAACGCGCGGGGTGATTGAACGGCGTACTGCGCTGGCCAGAGAAGCCGCTGTCGTCGGCATTGGTGAAAACGCGACGTAGCTCGGTCAAGGTCAAGGCTTGCAGGGCCGAGTCCTTGGCCACGAACACCGCGAGCACCACGCGATCGGCCGCGCGAGCGCTCGGTTCGAGGTGCGGCAGCGCGCAGGTCAAGACGGCAAGCAATGCGAGCGCGAGCGCCACGAGCGGCGCGTATCGCCCCCAAATTGCGCGCGCCATGTTCAGAACGCCCACGCCACTTGAGAGGCCAAGATCCTGAGCGGGTATTTGCCGAAGCCGGCCGCGCCTGGCTCACTGAAATGCCAGTCCGTGTACTCGAGCTTGACCACCACGGCGGCGGTCGGCCGATAGTTCACGCCCACTTCGTACGCCGTCGCGCGCGGGGTGTTCGGCGAGTCCGGCGCGTCGGCGTGCTGCACCATGACGTACGGCATCAGCGGCACGACCGGCAAGCGATAGCCGAGCAGGCCGTAGGCACCCCAACGTCGATAGTCGGCTTGATAGCCTTGCGGCGGCTTAATCACCTGTTCTCGCGGCCGCGCGCCGCGCTCGAACTTGGCCTCGTTCATCAGGATTTCGGCCTGCGCGAGCCAGGACTTGTACTCCCATTTGGCGTCCGCGCCGATCGACAGCTCCTGATACTTGGAGAGCGTGGTGTACGTTTGATCGACGCCCGACCCGTCCGCGTTGAGGCCATACTTGGCCGAGCGATCGTAGTAACCACCGCGATAGAACGAACCGCCGACGGTCAACGTGCCGATGGCGTCGGTCTTTCCGTACACGCGGCCGCCGAACGCCTTGTCGTCGTCGAAGTCCTGGTATTCGACGGGGCCGCGCCCGTTCGACAGCGTGAGGTGGTAGCCGATCTCGAACGGATCCAAGAACGCGCTGCCATACAGTTGCAGACCGGTTTGCTGCTCGGGAAAGAGCTCGGCCGCGACCACGAACGGCTTCTTGATGCCGATGATCGTGGGCGACCCATGATCGACATTCCAAATCCCGTAAGGCGTGAGAAATTGGCCGACTTGCAGCTTCAATAGGCCGTTGAACTCGTGCTCGACGTAGATGCGCTCGATGCGAATGCCGCCCCAGCGGATGGGCTCTTCGAAACCCGCGTAATCCAGCACCGTCGTGTCGGTGCGATTCGCGTTGCCGGTCGTGGGATCGGTCGTCGTTGCGCCGTTGGGCAAGTACAAGAACCGCACCTCGGCCAAAGCACGCCACGAGTCGCCCAGGTTGCTGCTCAGGTACAGGTTGAAATTGCCGACCGCGAACGAGTTGACGCTGGGGTAAGTGCGCGTCCAAACGTTGTCTTTGGAGACCAACAAGCGCTGGTAAGTGAAGTCGGCAAAGCCGTACAAGTCGAGCTTGCGCTGCGTGTCGCTATCGCCGCTCGACTCCTCGTTCGTGAAGCTGTCGGAGCTCACTTCGGGTGACACGGCGAACTTGCCTTCGCCTTCGCTGTGCGCGGCGACGGCGGTCGGACCGGGCGTTACGACCGGGGTCGCATCAGGTGTTAGCGCCGGGGTCGCGTCGAGCGTTGCCGCGGGCACGGCGTCGGCCTGGGCGATCCCTGCCAGCAGTAGCAGCGCGATCGTTGCGCTCGCAGCGACGACCGTTCGCCGCTTCAATTGCTCGGGCATGTCGCGTCGTCCACGCAGATCGGGTTCGTCATCAGACCGAGCGAGGCCTTGCTCAGATCACAGCAACTTTTGCCAGGAAAACAGTCATTCTTGGTCAACGAGCAGCCTTGCACGTAACACACGTGGGTCGTGAAGGTCTCACACCACGTGGCCTCGGTTCCGGCGCAGTCGTCATCCGACGCGCAGCTCTTGCCTTGGCCGCTGGGCGGACGTTCGCAGTAGCTGGGCGTGGCCGCGCTGTCGCATGCGTAGCCCCCGAGGCAGTTGCTGCTGTCGCTGCACGCGTTGGTGCAGTATCCGGAACCGTCACTCGACACCTGGCAAGCGTCGAAGGTCGCGTCGGGACAATCGCCGTCACTCGTGCAAGCGGTCCCGAGCGCCGGCGGAGAATCAGTGCACGGCGCGCCAGCGCTCGGGCGCGTGTAGCCCTCCGCGCAGCTGCACGCGTCGTTCGACGCCAGCTCGTGTTCGCCGCACGCGACGCACCCGAAATCGCCCGCGATCAGGTTCTGTGTTTCGTCGCACACGCAGAGCCCGGCGGCGGAGTCGAAGCGCTGTCCGCTGTCGCAGCGATTACCCGAGTCGTACAGGCAACTCGTCACCCCGAGCAGACCGGACAAAGCCAAGAACATTGCCAGAGCCGACGCTCGCCGCGCGCGCACCATGCCTACCATGGACGACCTTGTTGCCAGCTTCTTAACTCAGACTGGAAAGACGAGCGCCTCGCAATAACTACATGTCGGCTTTAGCCAGCTCAGCGGCTTTTTTCGACAAAAATAGCGACCGAGCCGAGCCCGTCAGATAACGCTACTCTGGTGCTCGGACGGGCGGACACCGTGTCGAATCTACTTCTCTACGCAATCCCTGGCTTCCTACTGAGTCTGTGGCTCGAGCGCTGGTGGGCCTCGCGGACGGACGGCGTCCGCGGCTACGAAACACGCGACACACTGGCGAGCTTGGCGATGGGCGTGGGCAACGTGATCATCAGCGCGTTCAGCACGCTGGGCGCGGTGTTCGTCTGGCAGCTCGCCTATCGCCACCGCGTGCTGGAAGGGGCACGCTGGGGCGCCTGGTCGTGGCCAATCCTCTTTTTGGGCGAGGACCTTTGCTACTACTGGTTTCACCGCGCCCATCACGAAATGCGCATTCTCTGGGCGGCGCACATCGCTCATCATTCGAGCCAGTATTTCAATCTGTCGACCGCGCTGCGCCAACCGTGGCTCACACCCTTCACGGGCCCGTTATTTTGGCTGCCCTTGGCGCTCATCGGCTTTCCCCCCGAGCGCATCCTGTTTGCACAGGCGCTGAGCCTCATGTACCAATTCTGCATCCACACGGAGGCCGTGCAGCGCTTGCCGAAGGTGCTGGAGTGGTGGCTCAACACGCCCTCGCATCACCGCGTTCATCACGGCAAGAACGTGCTGTATCTGGACCGAAATCACGGCGGCGTGCTGATCGTTTGGGATCGCTTGTTCGGCAGCTTCGAGCCCGAACGAGCTGAGGAGCGCGTCCGGTACGGGCTGACCCACGACATCCAAACCTTCAATCCGCTGCGCATCGCGGGCCACGAATGGCGAGCTTTAGCGCGTGATCTGGGCCGCGCCCGCTCGCTCCGTGACGCTTGGCACTACGCGTTCGCGGCTCCCGGCTGGAGCCCCGACGGATCCAGTCGTACGGCCAAAGAGCTGCGTCGGGCGCTGGAAAGCGGCCCCTCACCGTGACTTACCGATCTTAAAAATCCGCGCTGGCTGCCCGTTCGTATTGTATATAGATGGCGGAACTTTCAGGTGGTGGCACTGAAGCAGTCGACTCGGCGTTCCCAGCGCCGCTCGCCAGCCCACCGAAGACGTACGGCTACGCCCGTTCGCACCGCATCGCCGAGGTGTGCGGCTTGTTCTTCGGCAGTGCGCTGTTGGTCGTCACCGCGTGGCTTTCGGCGCGGCACTTACCTGCCGCTGCCTGGGGCTCCGCGCTCGCCTGCGTGTGCGCCGGCTTGTGCTTGGCCGATGTGATCTCCGGCGTGGTGCACTGGGCCGCCGACAGCTACGGCCACGCGCGCCTGCCGATCTTCGGTGGCTTCGTGCGCACGTTTCGGGAACACCACGAGGACCAGCTGGACATCACTCGCCACGACGCGATCGAAACCAACGGCGACGTGTTCATCTTCAGCTCGCCCGTGCACTTCGCGTTGATGTTCTGGGTGCGGAGCCCGCTCGTCTTGGCCTTGATTTTCGGGGTGTTCCTGGGCAGCTACTGCAACTCGCAGATCCACAAGTGGGCTCACACGGCCGAGCCACCGAGTTGGGTACGCGCGCTGCAACGCTTTCGCCTGTTCCTCTCGCCCGAGCACCACTGCCGCCATCACAGCGGCCGTCACGAGTCGAACTACTGCATCACCACCGGTTGGATGAACGGGCTTTTGGATGCCACGCGCTTCTTCCGCGGTGCCGAGTTCGTGCTCGCAAAAATCGGCATACGCCGCACGAATTAACAAAAACGTTACACGCCGCGAGCAACGTTCGCGCGCCAGGTGCGCGTCGAAATGTGTCTAAATTAGGCACAATTCCGCGATCCGACGTTCGAAATTCGGAGGCCAATTTCCGATTTTCGGAGCGCAGCGAACGTCGCGCAGCGCACGCCGAAGTGGATCGACATTAAATATTCGTCACGCGCGGCGCGCCTCCGCGCGCGTTCCGCGCCACGTGCGAGTTCCACCAGCTTGGCCTGATCCTTGTAAAGGCGGCCCTGAACGCCGCGCACGTTGCCGGCGCCAACGTCCTAGAGACGACTCGATTTGGTTCGGAGGTTTACTGTGCGAAGACTACTCAGCGGCGTATCAATTTTGGCGTTGACGGGGGCTTCGGCCTGCCTCGGCGTCGTCGGCTGTTCGGGTGACGGCGTCTCGTCTACGCCCGGCACGAGCCCAGGCTCGAGCGAAGCGAAGTCGGGCGAACTCGGTTTGGCGCTTCAGGTCGGCAGCGGTCTGACCATCAACTCCGCCAGCTACACGATCATCGGCCCGAACTCGTACAGCAAGACGGGTACCGTCGATCTGTCGGCGGCGACGTCGTTCTCGACCATCATCGGCGGCATCCCGGCGGGCACCGGCTACAGCATCTCGGTCAGCGCGACGGCGACCGACGGCACCACGAACTGCGGCGGCTCCGCTTCATTCAGCGTGACCGCGCGCACCACGACCACCGTCACGTTGCCCCTCGACTGCCATCAGGCGCCCAAGACCGGTAGCGTCGCGATCAACGGCGCGGTCAACGTCTGTCCGGTGATCGACGAGCTGTCCGCGAGCCCCACGCAAGTCAACGTCGGCAGCTCGATCGCGCTGACCGGCGGTGCGCACGACTCCGACTCGGGTCCGTCGGCTCTGACTTACGCCTGGTCGGCGACCTCCGGCACCTTCAGCGACGCCACGGCCAAGAGCCCGAGCTTCAGCTGCACCGCGCCCGGCACCTCCACCATCACCCTCAGCGTGTCCGACGGCGATACGAGCACGGGTTGCGGCGACACCCTGACCGCGACCGTGACCTGCAGCCTGGCGGCCACCGGCGTGGTGAGCAGCGCGGCCTTCGTGGCGGGCAGCCCCACCGATCCGAACATCGGCGCGGCCTACTATGCGGGCGCCAAGGTGTGCGTCGATGCCAACGCAAACGGCTCGTGCGACAACGGCGAAGTCAGCACCGTGAGCGACGCGACCGGTCACTTCTCGCTGCAGCTCAACGCGCCCGCCGCGCTGCTCGCCGATATCGGCAGCGACGCCACGAACACCGCGAGCGGCCTGAAGAACCCGTCGCGCAACGTGTACCGCGCGTCACTGGCTCAGGTCACCGAGCAAGGCTCGAACATCGTGCTCAGCCCGCTGTCGAGCGAAGTCGTTCGTCAGACCGAAGTGAGCGGCACCGACTACGCCACCGAGCGCCTCAACTTGGCGAACAAGGTCGGCGTGCCGAGCACCCAGGTGCTCAGCGACCCGAGCACGCTCAGTGGCGGCAACAAGAGCGCGGTGCTGAACGAGTCGCACCAGCTGAATAGCCGCTTCCGCTATGCGATCACCAAGCTCGATCGTCACGACTTGTACCCCGACGCGCTGGCCGTGCCGGGTGGCAATCCGGAGCTCACCGGTCTCGCGGGCGTCTCGCCCGCGACGGCCAGCACGCCCGACACGCGCGCGCCGATCACGTTCGCCCAGGCCGAGCAGGCCGCGTTCGCCGTAGAAGGCATCCCGCGCTACGACGCCATCTTCATCGTGATGCTCGAGAACAAGTCGACGCAAGCCATGCTCGGCTCGGCGTTCGCGCCGAAGATCAACGGCTACCTGCAAGAGGGCAACCAAGCCGCGAGCTACTACGCCACCGGCAACCCGAGCGAGCCGAACTACACCGCGCTCGGCGGCGCCGACGACTTCGGCATCACCGACGACTCGCAGTGGAACTGCGATGCGACGGGCACGAACGCCCCGAAGGACTTGCCCTTGCCGGACAAGACCCAACCGGGCCTCGCCAACTCGCCCTTCGCGGCCACGTGCACGCAAAGCGCCGCCGTGAATCACAACATCACGGGCAAGCCCAACCTGTTCACGGCCATCAACCAGGCCGGCATGAACTGGCGCACCTACAACGAGTCGATGAACCCGGGTCAGGACAAGCGCACGGACAGCATCGGCGACAACGCCGTGATCGCACCGGACAACGTGTACGCGCCGGGCACCTTGGCCGGCAACACCGCCGCCATCGGCAACGCGAGCCTGCTCTTGCCGCTGCCGGCCGGCTTGTACAAGACCAAGCATCACCCCGGCATGGCCTACCAGGACGCGCGCAGCGAGCCGGACTTCAACTACTCGAACCGCACGCTCGGCGGTGGACAATGGGACAGCGTGCTGCTCAATACGAGCGTGTACGGCGTGCCCGCGAACTACGACATCGATCAGTTCGGGACCGACTTGAACAACGGCGCTATCGGCAGCCTCAACTTCGTGATCCCCGACCAATGCGACGACATGCACGGCATCACCGTGCAGGGCACCGTCACCGGTTCGACCACGAAGCTCACGGCCAGCGACTGCAGCAGCGTGTCGAACAACGTGGCAGTGGGCACGGGCGGCAACATCCTGGCCCGCGGCGACAAGTACGTCGACTACTTGGTCAAGAAGATCAAAGCCTCGCCCGTCTGGCAAAACCAGCAGAAAAAGGTCGCCATCGTGCTGATGTTCGACGAAGGCAACGCCACGGCGCCGGACATCAATTCCTGCTGCGGTTGGAAGGCCGGCAAGACAGCGGTCGACGCGCCCTTGATCCAAAACAGCGACGGCACGTTCTCCAAAGATCTCTCGGTCAACAACTACAAGAGCGGTAACCAGGGCCACGGCAAGAGCATCTTCGGCATCTTGACCAACCAAGCGAACGCGCCGAAGGGCATCGTCGACAACGACGTGTACAGCCACTTTTCGTTCGTACGCACCCTGCAAGACATGTTCTTGCTGTCCGACCCCGCGCAGGACGGCTCGTACATGAACCGCTCGAAGTACACCGAGAAGTTCATCGCCCAGAACATCCTGAACCTGCCCGAGTACGCGGGCAGCGCGGACACGCACTTCGACGCGGTGCGCCCGATGAATCACGCCTACGTGAT
>FSWQ01000841.1_pt1 | contig 10288 bp, 9 predicted proteins | sample 1637691 | NCBI WGS metagenome assembly FSWQ01 (sample SAMEA3914814, study PRJEB12502) | metagenome | biome: forest; material: soil | place: USA | collected 2011-09-16 | depth 0.1 m | reverse complement strand
GCGTCCATCACGGCTTTGACGTCTTTGCGCGACGCGCCTTCGCCAACGCTGTCGACCACGGCCAGTAGCAGACCGCTCTTGGTGAGTTGCTTCGTCGCTTTTGTTTTCGGCTTTGCCATCGGGAAATCTCCTGTACGGGGAACTAAGGACCGACAGAGAGCACCGTTAGCCCTCAAAATCCAGACCTAAACTGAGACCGGCGTTTCGAATGATCGCGAGGAGCCGCCGCGCGGGACGTGGGTCACGACGCTTGGGATCGCTTTCGAGTCACTCGCGGACCACTCGAAGTGGACGCTCGCGAGGGCATGCATCGCGTGATAAATCGCCGCGAAATAGCGGCATTTATTGCGTGAATCCCGCACGACGTGCGGCGCGTGATCGCGCTCTCGGCACGGCCCGTAGAGGTATTCAGATCTCGCACACGCGGGTGATCCGAGGGGCGTGGTCAGCGCAGGCAGGCAACGTTCGACGGCACATTTTTTTTTCGGATCGGCTGCCGATTCGCCAGCGAAGCTCGGCGCAACGCGGGCGGCGAGTGCGCCACCAGGCGCCGCGAGGCCACGCCAGGCGCGGAAGACAGAATACCCATTCCAAAGCTATTGCCCGGGACCTAGCGTAGCCAGTGGTCTCAAGTCTCGGTCTATCTGGGCGCAAGATCACACGCGCGGATCATCAAGCAAGCCAGGGGAATCTCGATGCCAAGCAAGCCAACACTCAAGGCGTACCGCGGTGATGCCAAGACACTCCTTGCCTTCAACCTACCCAAGAGCGCGAGTAAGAACCTCGCTGGATTCACCGTGCGCTGCGAGCCCAAGGGCCAGCCGGCGTTCTACCTGTTGAATGAGCTGCGCTTCGAGACTCCCGGTGACCACGCGCAAGACGCAGCGGAGCCGGCAAACTCCACTTTGAACGCACCGCTGCACAAGTTTCGCTGGTTGCACGTGCCGGGCAACTTCCATCAGGGCACGACACCGTTCTATGGGCCGTACACGTACACGGTGACGCCGCGCTACTTCGACGCGCGCGGTTCGCTGCAGCCGCTGGACGCGAGCGTGAGCGCAACCGTCACCGTTGAAGTCGGTCCGTTCAAAAAGCAGGGCCTCGAGCTCGGGTTCACGCGCGGCTTCACGCAGTCTCAAGCTTTTACCCATCATTTCGGGCTAAATGCGCTAATTCGACCGAAGGACGACACGCTGCTGTTCGACGTGACACAGAACTCCGGCAGCAACGCCGCTGGCGAGAAATTCAGTTACGAGCAGGAGTACGCCTGGCTTGGGCTCACCGCGCGCTCCAGGATCCTGTCGCTGCTCGATGAAGTGTTGAAGGACGCCACGCTCAGCCTCGACGTATTCGCGTACGATCTGAATGAACCGAGCATCATTCAAGCCTTGCTGGCGCTGGCCAAAGCGGGCCGCGTGCGCGTCATTCTGGACAACGCCGCGTTGCACCACGACGCCAGCGGCAAATTTCCGGAGGACCAATTCGAAAAGCTGTTCCTAGCGGCCTCGAAAAAAGCCAAAGGCGCAAAAACGGAACCAGCAATCAAGCGCGGCAAGTTCGGCCGTTATTCGCACGACAAGATCATGATTGTGAAATCCAAGACCGGCGCGGTCAAGGTCATGACCGGCTCGACGAACTTCTCGGTCACCGGCTTGTACGTGAACTCCAACCACGTCCTCATCTTCAACGACCCCAAGGTTGCCGCACAGTACGAGCAGGTGTTCCAGGCCGCTTGGACTGGGGAAGTCGCCAAAAAGGCGTTCTTGGCCTTGCCCATGGCCAGCCAAACCTTCTCCTTCTCATCCGCGCAAACGCCGCCCACGGACGTCACGTTCTCACCGCACAGCCCTGACTTCACCAAAACGGTGCTGGACGCGCTCGTCGCGCGGGTCGCCAAAGAGGGCAAGAAGAAGAGCGGCGGAAGCGTGTTGTTCGCCGTCATGGAGCTCGGCACCGGTACAGGCCCGGTTTACCCGGCATTGCAGAAGCTTCACGCAACCCAAAACATCTTCAGCTACGGCATCTCCGACACGACGAGCGGGATCAGCCTGTACGCTCCGGGCAAAAAGACGGGAGTGCTCGTGACTGGCAAACCTATGCACACCAAGCTTCCTCCCCCGTTCGATCAGGTCCGAAGCATTGGCGGCGTCGGCCATCAGATCCATCACAAGTTCGTGATCTGCGGCTTCAATGGGGATGACCCTGTCGTGTACTGCGGGTCGTCGAACTTGGCCGAAGGCGGAGAAGAGAACAACGGCGACAATCTGCTCGCCATTCATGACGCGGACGTCGCCACTGCGTTCGTGCTCGAAGCCTTGGGGTTAGTCGATCACTTTCAGTTCTTGAACGCTCAAGCGACGGCGCAGGCGGCCGCACAGGCCAAGGCGGCGCCCAAGAAAACCAGCAAAAAGACCGCCAAAAAGCCAGCGCAAGCCGTGCCAGCGGACAAGCAGCAGGCAGCCGCGGACGCTCAATGGTTCCTTGCCACCACCGACAAATGGGCCGCGCCGTATTACGACAGCAGCGATCTGCATTGCGTCGACCGTGAGCTCTTCGGCGCCTGAACGAGACGACGCCGAGAGCTCACGCGCAATGGCTCAGGCGCTGCGACCGTCGTGTTCGGTGACGGTCAGCGCCTTCAAGTCAACGCCCTCCAGACAGCGCGCATTGACCATGTACATCGCCGTGCCCTTGCGGTCAGTGCCCCGCGCGTAGGAGCGCACGCCGCAGGTCGAACAGAACACGTGGTGCACGTTCTTGGTGTTGAACTGGTAATCCGTGAGCGCGTCCTCACCCGACAACAGCTCGAAGCGGTCCTCGGGCACGAACGCCATGACCGAGCCCGTGCGCGAGCAGATCGAGCAATTGCAGGTCATCACGTGGCTCAGATCCAGCTCGACTTTGTACGTGACTTTTCCGCAGTGGCACGAGCCCGAGTAGGTTTTGGCTTCAGACATCAGTGGCTCCGTTCAGAGGCCGGTGTTGGGCGGTTGCGTGACCGTGATCGGGCCCAATACGGGCGCTAGGCCGAGCGGGTGACTCGTCACTACGTAGTCAGGGTAGGTGCGGAGCGAGTACATGGCCACACCCGGCACGAACAAGCCGTAGCTGGCGCCGCCCGAGTGGTCCGTCCAAGTTCCGGGCAGATCCGCCAGCTCACCAGTCGGGGTCAGCGTACAGATCCGATACTCATTGTATGTGTCGTACTGAAAGTACACGGAGTTGCCTTGCGCATCCGTCCCACTAAACGTGGCCTGGTTTGCGCAGGGATGCGGGATGGGCGTGAGCAGGAACGGGAGCGCGCCGTTCGGCGTGCCCGGCGCCGGCAGAGCGAACGCGATGCGATCGGAGTCCGTGGTCAAGCCGGAGACCCGGCCCGCAGACATGAACATGACGTTGTGCACGGGGTCGTAGTCGAGACGGTTCGGGAGCACATCCACGGTCAACCAGTAGGAGTTGAGCTCCACGCCGGCGGCGTCCAAGCGGCGAATGCTCGTATCGCCGTCGCCCTCCGCCGCCACCCAATACTCGACGTTCTTCAACGGATCGGCAGCGGACCAGCCCGCGAGAGGTACGGCCGTCCAATAGACCGTCCCGTCCGTAGTCAGCGTGCCGAGCGGCATCGTTACCTTCGTGACGAGCTCACACGTTTTCACGTCGTACGCCGCAACCACGTCGACCGCGGGAACCGGATCGCTAGAATAGCCGGTCAGCAGCAGCAAGTGGTCACCCAAGCCGTGCGCGGCGCCCAAGCCGTAGATGTTGCCATTCGGCAAGCTGCTCGGGCTCGGAGTGAGCGTGCATTCGGTCGTGTAGTTGTAGAAAGCCGCTGCACGATCGTACACGGCTAGTGCGTCGATCGCGTCGGTGTGGAGCAAGCCGAGATCGGAGCCGGGAACGCGCAGGCTGTTCGAGCCGGCGCCGTTCGAAGCGTAGATGTTGTTTTGAACGTTGTCCGGACCGTTAGAAGTTGCAGGCGTGGCGGCAATGCTCACGGCGGAGTCCGCGATCCCGTTTGAACCAGCAGCGAGTGAGAACAGCACGTCCACGCCATCAGTATTGGCGTAGATGGTCAGGCCTTTGAGCTGTGCGTTGTCAGTCAAACCCAGCGCTTCACAGGTCATGTAAACGCTGTTCGTGCCAGCCAAGTCGGACTTGAATACCGTGCAGCCGCGCGTTGCCGGCGTGGCCCCTGCCACCGCAGTGCCCGGCAATCCCGCGGAGCCAGCGCTCACCGCAAAGTAAATCGCGGTCGAGAGCACGCCCGAGGGCAAGAGCTGCACGCCGGTCAGGTCATCCAAGGCCTCGTTGTGCGGCGTGAAGGAAAGCCCGAGGGTTTGCTCGTCTGCTACGAGGGCGTTGTAGCCGAACCTAGCGCCCTGCTCACCACCGGAGACGTGATAGTTGGCAACGGCGTCGCTGAAATACACGTCGCCGGGCGCTTCATGGTCAGCCGAGGAGCGCGCGAGGCGCGTCGGCACATCCCCTGCCGCATTGCTGCCGGCAATGGAGAACGCGTAGGTTGCGTGAGCCGGCGGGGCTTGCCCTAAAGCAAACGCCGAGATGACGTCGCCATCGGCGATGCCAAGTTGCGCGGCCGTGACGATCACTTTGTTCGTGCCCGAGATCGGATCGACGTTGGCGGTGGTCGAGCCGAAGATCACGCTTGCGGGGTGCGGGGTGGCGGCAATGGCCGACCCGGGCAGACCCGTCGCGCCCGGCGCGACCGTGAACAGCACGGTCGGCAGTGGCGTCGGGGGCACCACCACGACGGGGGGCGACCCAGCCTCACCGCCCGTGCCACCTTCGGGAGGAGTGGGGGCTTCGCCGCCCATGCCGCCTTCGGGAGCCGAACCTGCGGCACCCGGAGAGCCCGCGGCTCCGGCGCTGCCACCACTGTCACCGGCGCCACCGCTGGGCTCTTCCTCGACGCCAGCAGCGCCAGCGTCACCGGCGTAGTTGGTCTTTTTCTTGTTGGTACCCCCGCAGGATGCCAGCACCACTGCAGACGCCAAAGCACTCGTGAGAATCGTCGTTCTAAGACTCAAGCAGGCCTCCTACCGCACAGGGCGGTTCCAATGTTCGCCAGGAAATCCCACCGGGCACAGATCGTCAAGAGTGGCTCGTTCTGGGACCGCGAATGAGTCGAGACTTTCGGCCCGTAACTGCTACGGTGGCCCATGAAATCAGCTCATCAGGGTATCTTTCCGAAAGAAGCGCGCACGCATGACTGGGCCCTCCAAGACGGCCAGCTCGGCGCCTTCAGCGCTTACAAGTGCTCCAAGTGCGGCACCAAGGCCAGCGGCCGTGGCCGCACCATCATGACCGCCGCCGGCTCGCTATCGTGCGAGCAGACGATCGCCACCGCTCAAAGCTGAGTGTGGTGCATGGCTCAGCTCGTCGTTCGACGACGAGCTGAGGCTCAGCAGAGCACTAGCTGCTGAGCGTGATCCAGCTCCGCGATCTGTTCGCGCTGAGAGGATGACTCCGTGGCAGGTCGAGCCAGTCGAAAGATCGCGCTCGCATTCGAGTAGACGAGGACGCCCGCCGCACTGACGTCGAACGCGAGCACTCCCTGCGCCACGACTTCCATGCCTCGCTCCGTGATGCGCACCAGCTCGTGACCCAGACTCGCATCAGCGACACTTGGCGCGCTGGCGGGCTTCGCGCGAAATGGAGTCAACAGCCGACTCAGCACTCCAGGCGCTGCCTGCTCTGCCGCGCGGTACGGCCCGCGCAGCGCATAGATCAGCTGGTTCGAGACCGGCACGGGCGCCAGGTAGTCGTATTTGGCGTCCGCAACGAGCACCTCCACGGTGCTCTCCGCGAGGTTCAAACGGTGCAATGAAGAAGGCGCGAGCCCGACGCGCGCGCCGGATTTCGCGCGCCCAATCCCGGCCGAGGCGTACACGATTTCGCCGCGACCACCTGGTGCCCAACGCGGTTCGCGATCGATCACGTCGCCCTCGGTGATGGTGCGCATGCCCTTGCCGTCGTCCGCCAGCAGCCCGATTGCGCTCGAGCCGTCTTTGCTTCGCACCGTGCAGGCCAGCGCTTCGTCGGCAAAGCTGAAGTCGAGATCGCGAATCTCAGCCTCGGCGCTGAACAAGCGCCGCTCCTCTCCGCTGCCCGGAACTTGCGTGAACACGCTCGATACACCGGCCACACTGAGCGCGTAGCACAGCTCATCTGTACGCCTGCCGCGCGCTACATCCACGAACGGCACGGGGGCCGCGCTGCGGGCGGCGGCCTCCACAGCGTACGGGCTGTTCAACTTTCGGCGCGCGTTCCCGGCCTGCAACAAGATGATCTTGCCGCCGGAGAGACAAGCGACGACCTCGGCCTGTGCCATGAACCCGAGGCTAACTCAGGCCGGGCGCGTTTGTCTGGGCTGAGGAGCGCCTAGCCACCGATCATCACGGCTTTGCCGAGCCACGTGTCCTCGCTAGCCGCGCGGACCAAGAAGTCCGCCACGTCCGCCCGTGAAATCGCTTTCGGCACCGGCTTGATCTCCGTCTCCGTGACGTAGCGCTGATGCGCGGGGCCATCCGTGAGGCGCCCCGGCCGCGCGATCACCCAGTCCAGCCCGCTGGCCATGACCTGTTGCTCCTGACGCTCGTGATCCTCATACGGCGCCTTGAGCAGCCAACCCACGAGCATTTTGTTGACGAAGAAACCCGCAACCTCTCGACTTGTGCCCGTGCCGAGCGCGCTGAGCACGATCAAGCGTTTGACGCCGTGCTTCTTCATCGCGTCCACCGCGTACGCGGTGCCTTGCGAGAAGTAACGCGGGTTCTCTTTGAAGCCTTTCATGGACACTGCAGAGGCCGTGATGATCACGGCCTCATGCCCGGCCACCGCCGCATCAACCGACGCCGCTTGATGGAAATCCCCCTGCATTAACGTCACGAGCTGATGTTTGAACGCCAGGTTTTCTGGCGAGCGCGCAAACGCAGTGACTTGATGCCCACGCTCGACTGCGGCCTTCACCGCCGCCGCGCCCGTACCCTTCGACGCGCCGATGACTAGGATCTTCATGCGTTCAACGCCAATGCGGCGGGTAGGTCTTGTCGTAGCCGGGAATGGCTTCGACGCGAGCGACCCAGGCGGCCAGCGCGGGGTACGTTTCCGTGAGCGGGAGCATGCCGAGCGGAAGACTAGCGGCGGCAGGGCGTGTTGCCGCGCGCATGAGGCTCATGAAGTACGGGAAGATCAGCAGGTCCGCCGCGGACAGTTGGTTGCCGACGAGCCACGGCTGCTTGGCGAGCGTGGCTTCGAGCAACGAGAGCTCTGCGTGCACGAGCGGCATTTGCTCTTCGATGGCCTGACGCTTGTCTTCGACCTCGTTCCTGTAAATGGGGCGCACCACGTTATCCAGCAAGCCCGGCATCAGGTATTGCTGAAACTCCGAGATCGCGCGCCAAATGAGGCCGGTTTCTTGTGCGTTGCGTCCGAACAGGGGCGTCTCCGGCGCTTTGCGCTCCAGGTACGCCATGATCGCGATGGACTCGTACAACACGAAGTCCCCGTCTTTGATCACGGGCACCTTGTGGCGCGGGTTCATCGCCAAAAATTCGGGCGTTTTGAGATCCCCCGCGCCGAACGAGAGCAAGCGCGAGACGTACGGCAGGCGCTTCACCTCCAGCGTCAGCTGGACTGCCCAGGCCGGTTGACTGCCGCTACCCCAGAAGACTTCGAGCTCACTCATCGGGCCAGGACATGCGCCCGGACCACTGGAGCGTCAAGTGCGCGACTTGCCAGAGGAGGCGCCGATGCGCTTGCGCAGCGCGCAGGCGTCAAACACGCCGCGATAGAAACGCGGCAACCGGCGTTCGACGCGGAAGCCGTGCTTCAGGAATAGCTCGAGGGCCGAGAGGTTCGCTTGCGCGGTGTGGATGGTGATCTCGCTGAAGCCGGCGAGCGAAAGCACTCGCTCGACCTTCGCTAACAGGGCCGTACCTACGCCGAGACCGCGCGCTTGTTCGTCCACCGCGATCGCGCACAACTCTGCGTGTGCTGGGCCGGCGGAGCCAGGCCGAACCACCACGAAACCGAGCGGCTTGTCGTCTCTGCAGGCCACCCAAGTCACGCCTGTACGCGCCATGCGCAGCGTGCTGCCGGCCGGGTGCACGGAGTACTCGTCGAAGGCTTGCGACGCCAGCTGGGCGATGAACGAGTCATCGGCGGCTTCGCGTTGGCGAAGAGACACTGCGGGACCTCGCGCCTGCATGCGCATAGCTTAGCGCGCTTTCTGGATTCGGCCTGCGCCTGCAAATCAGGGCAAAATCACGAGATCGTAGGCGGCAAAGTCGACCCCGCCACGCGAGTCGCGCAGCACGAGCCAAAGCTTGGTTGGGCCGGGCGTGCTCGGTATAGTGAGCTGGTTGTTGGTGGTGAGCTCGGAGTCGGTCTCGGCTCGGCCACTCGACTCGAGCTCGAGCTTGCCGGCGCTCACGTACCAGGCGACGCGCATGGCTTCGCGCTTGTTGACCAACGCCTGCAGCGCGCGATCGAAGTAGGGGTACGTCTCGACGTCGTCAGCGCTCCAGCTTGCTTCGAGCTCCACGCGCACTCCACTCGGGATTTGGTCCAGCGCCAACGTGCGTCTGTCGAGCCGAGCAACGAGTGGCGCCAAGTGCGGGTTCTGGTTGGGCGCGTAGCTCATGCCAAATTGCGTGGCGATCTCGGACGGCGCTTGGCCGAGCGGGCATGCAACGCGCTGCAGGTGAAATGCGGGCGGCGCATTGGGCAAAGCCACGCGCAGCGGCTGGTAATAGCCGCCAGTCACGTCCGGGTCGCGCGGGCGCAGGCCGCCGGGTGGCGTGTTGGGGCCGAACAACGAGCACGCTTCGAGCGGGATTTGCGCTTGAATCGAAGCGCCCTCCCCTGCTGGCAGCAACGCGGCGTTGGCGAGGCACGCGCTCGAGACGACGTTGTTCTCCGTGGCTGGCCTCGCTGCGGTGCAAAAGTCCCAACTAGGAGTCGGCGCGGCACCCCCAGCATCCGGCACGGCAATGAACGCGGTGAAGCTCAGCTCGGTCCCCGGTGCCGCCTCAGCCGGCTCACTCTTCACGGCCAGAATGCGCGGTGCCGTGATGCGCGACACGTTCTCGTCGAGCTCGGGCGCGCACGCGACGAGCGCGGCAGCGCAAAGGACGAGTGCGCCCTTCATAGCTCGAGCCTCACACCCAGCACGCCGACAAAGGGCAAACCGGTGATCACTCCGCGCCCGTCGAAGCTCTGGTCGTAGCGGTATTCTTCGCCGTTCGCGCGGTTCGTCAGATTCAGCAATTCGAGATAGACCAAGAGCCGGGCATGTTGCGCGAGTGAAAACGCGCGATCGATGCGTGCATCCAGCTGCCAGAAATCCGGCAAGCGCAAGCTATTGTGCGCTCCAAAAATAGGCTGATAAACGTTGTCTTTCTCGTCATAAAGCGCGCCCACCACGGGTGTGCGAGGAGCGCCGGTCGCGTAGCGAAAGCGCAAGCCGAAGCTCCAGTCGCTCCAGGCCTCACTACCCAGCGCGGTCAGCACGTGTGGCTCGTCGTAGTCGAACAAGCGCGTGCTCGAGCCGGGTGCGTCGCGCCGTTCACTGTGTGAAATGGTGTACGCCAGGGAACCCGACAGACCGTGCCACGGCTTTTGCTGGAGCAAGAGCTGCGCGCCGTAACTTTTCCCTACGCCACCCGGGACCAACGCCTGCGCGAGCCTCGGTGTGGTGCTGCTATCTCGGACGTTGAGCTCGGTCAGCCCGCGATAAAAGCCGCTCACGTTGACCGACAGCGTGCGCGTCAGCTCCACCGCCTCCCCCAGGCTGGCATGCGCGGCGCGCTCCGGGCCCAACGCTGGCGTGCCAAATACCGCGCTCAGATCTTGGGCTGCGGGCGGCTGTGAGTACAAGCCGAACGCGCCAAGCAAGGAAGCACGCGCGGACATGCGCCAACGCGCGCTGAATCTAGGCTCGATTTCCGCGTCCAACGCGGATTGTGCGAGGGCGGGTGTTTGCCCGATGCGCGGCGTGCTGCGGCTTGCTTCCAGCAAGTACAAGTCCAAGCGTAGCCCTGGACTGAGCGTGACGGGGCCGACGTCCCAGTCCACGTGCGCGTACGGCGCAACGTTCAACACCGTGGTGTGCCAGCGATCGCTATTCGTGTCGCCGCCCGGGGGCTGACCAAACACCGAGATGTCGCCTTCACGAGCCGGGATGGTGAGCGAGCCTTGGCGGTGCAGCTCCGTGTGTGCGCTCGCTGAGTCCAGCCCCAAGCGCAACGCGACCTGATCGGACGGG
>FSWQ01003574.1_pt1 | contig 10297 bp, 8 predicted proteins | sample 1637691 | NCBI WGS metagenome assembly FSWQ01 (sample SAMEA3914814, study PRJEB12502) | metagenome | biome: forest; material: soil | place: USA | collected 2011-09-16 | depth 0.1 m | reverse complement strand
GGGCTGCCCAGATCGCCCGGCCACCAATTGTTGCCGCCGCCGAAGCTTCCCGCTGAGTACTGCGGAGCGGGCACGAACACTTGCTGCGAGCTGAGCAAGTTCGACAGCTCCGAACACAGATTGGCGACCAGAGCCTGCAAGCCGTGATTGAACATGTCCCCGACCATGGTCATGCCGCCCCGCATCCACTGGCCGCCACCGCCGAGTTCATGATGATAGAACTGCGCCATGCTGCCGCCACCGTTCGAGACGGCGAACAGCAGCGTCGTCACAGCGTCGCTACTCACGCCGTAACGTTGAGCCAAATTGCGGACGGCATCGCTACCGGCTGAAGTCAGTTGTTGCACGCGGATCTCCTAAAAAAGATGGCCGAGTCGCGCGGAGCCCGGCTCGGACGCGGACCCTAACTCCATTGCGCCGCCGCGTCCGACTTGACCCGCAAGCCGTCGGATCCGCGGCGATTCTCGGTAGACGGCGCGCTGAACCTTAGCCGGCTTTGCCCTGAACGCTGGCACTGGCCGTGACCGAGACGTTGATGCTGACGCTGGCCTGGGCGGCAATCGAGGCCGAGGAGATGACGCAGGCCGCGCCAGAAGCGCCGATGTCACCCAAGGCGCTGAAGGTTGCGCCGGTCTTGCCGACGAGCGCCGCGATCGGCTTTTCGAGCTCGAGGGTGAGCGCGAAGGCGTCTTTCACGTCGCCAATGTGCGCGTTGATGGCCGCGTACAGATCGGCATCACCGACGACCGAGAGGTTCGCAGACGACGAACAGCTAGCGTTCGCGCTCGCCGAGGCGTCACACGAGGCTTGGCATTCGGCCGCGCCGTCGCAGCTCAGCGTGCCAGTGCAAGAAGGTGCCTTGAGCTCATTGCTGCAGCTGCCGTGGCATTCACCTTGGCAATCGGCCTTGCCCGGAGCGTAGCTGCAGGTGCCTTCGCACTTGCCCGTGCATTGCGCGCCGCCGGTCGCCTCGCACGAGCCATTGCACTGCGCTTTGCAGGTGCCGCTGAACGTACCGGTGCACTTGGCCTCGCATTGCCCGTTCGCTTGCGCCGAGCAGCTGCCTTGGCAGGTGCCCGCGCATGTGCCGCTCGAGTCTTGCCCGTCGCATTTACCCGTGCAAGTGCCGCCACAGCTGCCACTGAAGTTGGCAGTGCAGCCCGCGTCGCAAGTACCACTCCAAGAAAGGTCCGAGCAATCACCGCTGCACGAGCCCGCGCATTGCACGGCAACGCCCGCGCTGCATTTGCCAGCGCACGTGCCAGAACAGTCGACGCTGGGCGCTTGCACGTCGCACGCGCCGCTGCACGAACCGTTACATTCCACGACCAATTGCCCCGGATCGCAATGCGCCTTGATGTCGCAATTGGGCAGCTTGCAGCTGGCTTGGCAATCGGCTTCCACGCTCAGGTCGGCGTGGCACTCGGACTTCACATCGAGGCTCACGGTCACGCCGCTGGCGAGCGCCTTTTTGACGCGCGCGTTGAGCACGGCGCAGGCTTCTGATGCACTGGTCTTGCTCGCGTCTTCGCCGAGCTCGGCGTTGATGTCGTTGCAGGTGGTGAGCCACTTCGACTCGACTTCGAGCGCGCGGTCTTTCAGCGCGACGCATGCGCGGCCGTACGCCTGAACGGTGGCTTGCGCGCTGACGTTCACGTCGAGGCCGGTGCAACTCGTCGGCGTGCCGTTGCCGTCGGTGGAGCTACAACCCGCGGAGCTCAGCAGCGCCAGCAAACTCAATGCGCCGAAGGTGATGAAAGCGTGTTTGACGTTCAATTCGTTGAGCTTCATGGGTGACTTCTCGACTCGGTGTGACAAAAGGAACCGGCAGCCGTCTCCGTGCGCGGGACGCGACCGATGCCGGAAGTTAAAAAATGACTCGTTTTTCGCTGAATGCGCAACCCGCGTGCTCGCTCAAGCACGAAGCGGGCCACCGGGAGCTCAGCCGAACGCGCGCTCGAGCCACCGCACATCGGCCGGCTCGAGCGGAACGTCGACGGCCGCGAGATCCAGGCGCATGTGCCGCTCGTCGCACGTCCCGGTGAGCGGCAGCATCCCGACTTCATGAGCAAAGCGAAACACGAGCTCGGCCGCGCTGCGCCCCGTGCGCTCCTGCAGCGCGCGCATTTCCGGTCCATCGAGCTCGGCGCGGTTGGCGGTGAGCAGAGAAAAACCTTGATACGTGACGCCGTGCTCGGCGCACAGCCGGCGCAGCGCGCGGTCCCAGCCGGTGCGCGCATAACAGCGATTTTGCAGAAAGCGCGGCGCAATCTGCGCGAGGCCGAGCAGCTCTCGCAGCTGCGCGAGGCTGAAGTTACTGACGCCGATGAAGCGCGTGCGGCCCGCGCTCACCTGCGCTTCGATGGCGCGCCAGGCCTCCACGTCGACGCGCGAGAGCCGCCCGCGCCCGCTCGGCCCATGCAGCACGAACGAATCGACGGCGCTGGTCCCGAAGTGCTCGAGCGAACGACGCAGTGATTGCTCGACCTGCGTCGCAATCGGAGCGCGCGGATCGTAGGGCAAGCGCTGATCTTGAGCCGCCTGAAGGGTGAACTTGGTCTGCAGAAACAGCTCGCTGCGCGCGCACAGCCCCGCGCCGATCGCGGCTTGCACGGCCTTCCCCACCGCGGCCTCGAAGTAGTGCTTGCGCTGATTGGCGGTATCGATGCCGCGAAAACCGACTCGCAACGCCAGCTCCGTCAGCGCCTCGCTGCGCTCTTCTTTCCAGGCCGTGCCGTACAGCAGCTTCGGGATGGGGGCTCCAGCGATCATTCGAGTTCGAGCTTTAGCACGCGCCTGTTGCGGGCTTGCCAGGGGCGCTCTGCAACAGGGCCTCGCGCCTTAAGGAAAGTTAGACAAGGCCGCTCCAGAATGAGTGCCTCCTGCAAGTACGCGACGCCGACCGATGCCAGCGCCGCGCGGCATCCTCAGTGTTCAGGTCCTGTCGCCACGCTTGTTGATGAGCAACATGAGCGGCAGATTGGACGTGCCGCTGGCGCGCGAGTTTTTGGATCACCTCGACCGCTGGGTAAAGCTCGGCGGCGCGCACCTGCTCGCCTTCCACGACTGGGAAGCGGTGGAAGACTACGACACCGAGGCGCGCACCCTGTTGACCCCGTGGTCGAAGCTGCATCGCCCCAAGTTCGACCGCGTGCACATGCTCGTGCGCAGCCGCAGCCTTGCTTGGGGCATCAGCATCGTCAACAGCATCACGAGCGACGTGATGGTCGCCCATCACAGTCGCGTTGCCTTCGAGCAGGCCCGGCGCGCTGCGCTCTAGACTCAGAGCTCAGCTCTTCGGCGAGTGTGCTTCGATGTACGCCTTTACCTTGGTCAGCGTCTTCGGATCGCTGCCGAAGCGCTTTTGAGCCTCCGCCAGCAGCTCTTGCTTCTTCTTCTGGGCGTCCGCGCCCTTTTTACCGGCGAACGCGGCGCATCCTTCACGGCTTTGGGGTCGGCGGGCTTGGGCAGAACGCATTCAAACAGCGCGAAGCTAACAAGAGCGAGCGCACCGAACTCAACGGGCGACACGCACGCCTGACGCAAGTCACAAGCCCGCTCGCATGTGGTTTTGGGCACACGCTGTGGGCAAAGCGCGGCTCATGGAAAAATCCGCGCGTGACGCGCGCGACGGACTGGCAGATTTCCGAGGCAGCGCAGAGCTTCAAGAATCGCTGAGCGGACGCCCTTTCACAGCAGAACACGTAGTGCGTACACGGACGCGTCCGTATACGCACTGCGTTTTGTCCAGGGCGAGGGCAGTCGAATCGAACCTGAGGTTCGGGCTCGAACGCAAGCGAGCCCCGCGCCACGTCGAGGACTCGAGCGCATGCGCATCCCGCTCGGCACAGAAACGTCGCGAACTTGCCATGAACGGGCTGCGTGCACCAAGCCATCACGGCGTGGCGGCGGCGCGTTCGGGCAGGAGGCGGACGGCGAGGGCGAGCGTGGCGGAGAGCGCGCCGAGGGTCATGACGCCGGACCAACCGAAGCGTGCGAGCACTTGGCTCGCTAGCGCGGCTCCGATGCTCATGCCGAGGAACATGGAGCCGACGAGGATGGCGTTGAGGCGGCTGCGGGCGGCGGGGGCCAGGCCGTAGACGATGGTTTGGTGGGAGATCAGGCAAGCTTGGACGCCGAGATCGAAGGCGATGGTGCCGGCGATCAAGATCGCGAGTGAGCCGGGACAGAGCGCCATCAGCGCAAATGAGGCGATGACGAGCGCGGCGCCGTAGCGGATCACGGTTTGGGGGCCGCGTTGGTCGGCGAGTGTTCCGGCGACGGGTGCGATGAGAGCGCCCGCCGCACCCGCGAGGCCGAATAAGCCGGCGGCGGTGCTACCGAGGTGGTACGGCGCCGCGCCGAGGGCCAGCGCGAGGGTCGACCAAAAGGCACTGAAGGCGAGGCTGAGCAGTGTTTGCGCGAGGGTCGCTCGGCGCAGGGCGGGGATATCGCGGGCCATCGCGGCCATCGATCGTAAGAGCGCGCCGTAGGACTCGCTCACCGTGGGGGCGACCTGTGGCAAACGCAGCAGCGACACCACGCCCAGAACGGCGATGCTCGCGGCAGCTCCGAAGTACACCGTGCGCCAGCCGAAGCGCTCAGCGACGGCTCCGCTCACCAAGCGCGACAGCAGGATGCCGAGCAAGAGCCCGGTCATCACGCTGCCCACGATTTTGCCGCGCGAGGCAGGCGGGGCGAGCGCGGCCGCAGCGGGCACGAAGTCTTGGGCGGCGGTCGCCAAGAGGCCAATCGCGAGGCTCGACGCGGCGAGCAGAGAGGCCGTTGGAGCGAGGCCGGCCAGCGTCAGCGCGATGGCGAGCCCCGCGAGCTTGCACACGATCACGAGTCGTCGATCGAGGCGATCACCGAGCGGCGCGAAGAGCAGGATGCCGGTGGCGTAGCCGAGCTGCGTCAGCATCGGCACGAAGCCGATCTGCCTCGGGCTCGCGTGGAGATCGCTGGCCATCGCACCGAGGATCGGTTGGTTATAGTATAAGCTCGCCGCCGATAGCCCCGCGCCCGCGGCGAACAAGGCGACGAGCGAGGGCACCAAGTGAGCCGGAGCCTGCGGCCGGCTAGGCGCGATCCAAGATTTCACGGACGACTCGGAGCAGTAGGCCGGGACTGATCGGCTTTTGTAGGAACGTGGCGCTCGCACCGAGGCCCTCATCGGTGTCGAGCGCGTGGTCGGTGTACCCCGACATGTACAGCACGCGCAGCTCCGGGCGCAGAGCCTGCAGCCGTTCGGCGAGCTGCTTGCCGTTCATGCCAGGCAGAGTCACATCCGTGATCAACAGCGCCATCCTGCCGCTGAAGCTCGCGCACAGCGCGAACGCGGCGTCCGCGTTGCCCGCGTCGAGCACGGTGTAGCCGTCCGAACGCAAGATCTCGCCGGCAACGAAGCGCACTTGTTCGTCGTCTTCGACCAAGAGCAGCGTCTCGGTGCCGCGCGCGGGTCGAATCGAGCGCGCCGGCAAGGAGCTGCGGGAAACGGCGGCGTCGGTGCGCGCCAGATAGACGTCGAAGCGGGCGCCGCGCCCCGGTGCGCTGTGCACGGCGACGTGGCCGCCGCTCTGCTCGACGATGCCAAACACCGTGGCTAGGCCGAGCCCAGTGCCCTTGCCGTGGGCCTTGGTCGTGAAAAACGGCTCGAAAATGCGTGCGCGCGTCGCCTCATCCATGCCCACGCCGTCGTCGCTGACGCTGAGCACGACGTAACTGCCCGGGCTGACGCCGAGCTCGGCTCCGTCGGTCGCGCCCAGCGTCGCGTTGCCCGTCGCGATCGTCAACTGACCGCCGCTCGGCAAGGCGTCGCGTGCATTGACCACTAGGTTCATGATCACTTGCTCGAATTGCCCGGCGTCGGCGCGCGTGCGCCCCAGATCGGCGCACAGATCGAAAACCAGATCGACGTCTTCGCCGATCACTCGGATGAGCATGGGGCTCATGCCACGCACCACGTCGTTCAAGTCCACCACGCGCGGCGCGAGCACTTGCTGGCGACTGAACGCGAGCAGCTGGCGCGTCAGCTCCGCCGCGCGCTGACTGGCTTTGGTGATCTCGGACAGCCCCTCGCCCGGCTCGGCTTCGCGATACGTTGGATCCGCCAAGAGCCCGGCGTACGACAAAATAACGGACAGCAAGTTGTTGAAGTCGTGCGCGATGCCGCCCGCGAGCCTGCCCACGGCCTCCATCTTCTGCGCGTGACGCAGCTGGCCTTCGGCGCGATCGAGCGCTCCCTGCGTGAGCTTTCGCTCGTCCATCTCGTGCTTCAGTTGTTGATTGGCGAGACTCAACTCACGAGTGCGCTCCGCGACGCGCACTTCCAGCTCCGCGTGCGCCCGCTCCAAGGCCAGCGCGGCCTCTTTACGCTCGGTAATATCGAGCGAGATGCCGAGCAAATGGCTGGGCCTTCCGTCGGGCCCGAGGATCGGAATCTTTTTGGTGTGTAGCCAGTGCCTACCGAGCGGGGTATCGATGGGCTCTTCGGGAATGTCGAGCATGCGCCCGTCGCGCAGCACCGCGCGATCTTTGCTCAAGAAAAATTCTGCCTGTTCTTTGGGGAACAGGTCGCGCGCGTTTTTGCCGTAGATGTCCGCGCGTTTGAAGCCGGTCAGCGCTTCGCCCGCGCGATTGAAGACCTCGTAGCGGAGGTGCTCGGCGTCTTTGACGAACACCATCGCCGGGATGTTGTCGATGATCGAGTCGAGGAACGCGTTGAGTTTGCGCGTTTCGTCTTCCAGCTGCCCGTGCGGCGGCAGCCCCACTTCGAAAACGACGGCCACGTGCTGCGTCGACAACGGTAGGATCGCGCCGCGCACGCTGCGCGATCCGAGTTCGGGAAAAGTGCCCGACGGCAGCGCCTGCTCGGAGGCGGAGCGAGCCACTTCGAGATAAGCCTGACGTCGCTCGTGAGCGAGCGCTTTTGGCAACCGTTCGGCCAGCGGTCGCCCCAGCCACTCCACGTATGGCAGCCCCGTGATCTTGGAAGCGGCGGGATTGGCGGCAACCAAGGTCAGGTCGAGAGCCCCTTCACCCAAACTCCAAATGAGCACGCCCTGCCCGATGCGCTCGAACAGCGCCTGCTCCAGACGTACTTCATCCATCATCGAGTAAGTCCGAAACCCAGTTGAGCGATTCGGCGCGTCGCCAGGTTAAACGGACGCTGGCAACGAACCAACCAGTGCCGCGCCGAGAGCCGTTTTCGGCCGCGTTGCTTGGTCCTACGCCAAACACGAACGACCTCGAACGGTGTTTGGGTCGAGCGACACGAGGGCCGCCCGGCCAATCAGCGCTCACACGGGCGTCGCTAAGCTCACCATCCAGTGCACGCTAAAGCGATCGACGCACATCCCGAAATAAGGCCCCCAGGGAGCGTTCGCGAGCGGCATGTCGACCTTGCCTCCGTCGCTGCTGAGCGCTTCGAACACGCGATCGGCCTCCGCCTTGTCCGTTGCCACGATCGAGATGTGGAAGTTGTTGCCGACCTTCAACGAAGGACCGAAGCCTTCGATGGCGTCGCTCCCCATCAGGTGCACGCTGTCCGTGATCGGCAACTGCACGTGCACGATCTTGCTCTTCGCGGCCTCGGGCACGTTCGGCATGAACGACGCTTCGCCGAACGTTTGCATCATCGTGATGCGTGTGCCGAACACCGATTCGTAAAAGCGAAACGCTTCAGCGGTATTGCCGGGGAAGTTCAAGTAAAAATGGACGAGTTGCATGGGGACTCCGTTTGAAGAGGGCCGCATCCTACTTGGGCCGGGTGGCGCGTCGAGCGGTGCTTCGATGACGGGCGCGCGCGTTCGCTTAGGCGACCCTGACCAATGCCGAGCCGCGCGTTCCGTAGTTGTCGCCCACGTTGTACTCGTGACACGACTGCCCCGGGGTGACCTCGTGCAGGCGGATCACGCGCCGCGGGATCGGTCGCACGGAAGCCGGGACGCCCGCGGGACGCCTCGACGATGCGGGTGGCGGGGGCACCGAGCGGCGCGACGATGGCGGAGGCGCCGAACGGCGCGACGATGGCGGGGGCACCGAACGGCGCGACGACGGCGGGGGCACCGAGCCGCGCGACGACGGCGGCGAGGCCACGTGAGAGTGCACGAACTTCGCGAGCAGCCACAGCGCTCCAAAAAAGAGCACCGCCGCGCCCAGGGCGAGCCAGAGCGAAGAATCGCTGCCGTCATCTGCGGCAGCCAGAGCTAACGCCGGCTCGGACCACAGCGGCGTAGTTCGTAATAAGGAAACGAACATGCCCAACCGTGAGCAATTCTCGTTCCGGGCGTCTTTGGGGCGGCGGCGCTCGCCTCGGGCAGAAAGCGGGCTAGGAAAAGTGCCGTTTTCTGCCACATGCGTGGCATTTGAGTCGCCTCAACCTGAGCCGGCCCAGCACGAGAAAGCCTTGTTTCGGCGGCATTTCCCGCGCTCCAGCCGGCCGCGTACGCTCAGCGAACCCCCGGGCAATCGGGGCGAATCAACGCGCGTGCGGCCCACAGCAGCGGAGCTTGGCCGTGCTGGTCGTTCGAGCCGAGGGTGATGTTGGCGTAGAACGCTTGCTGCGAGGCCAGCGTGCCCGCGTCGGCTTGGCCGGTGCCCGGACATACGCGGTCGAGAACGCCGCTCGAGTTGGTCTTGTTGCCCAGGGCGACCCAGCCGTTTTTGGCGGCCGTGACGTACTTGGGATCAGTGAGCCAGCCGTTCCTGATGCCGGTGACCAAAGCAAAAGTGAACATGGCCGTGCACGAGCTCTCCGGATTGGAGGACGCGAGGTCGAGCACCTGCCGCCACATGCCGGCGTCGGTACCGCTGGTGATTTGCAGCGGCAGCAGGCCGTCCATCTGCTTCTTGTAACCCGCCAGCACCGCGTCGCGATCGGCGCCTGCCGGGAGATCTTGCAGCAGCTCCGCCATGCCCGCGGCGACCCAGCCGTTCGCACGCCCCCAGTAAGCCTTCGACTGCTTGGTGTGCCAGAAATTGCCGTCCGACTGCTGGAGCGCGGCCAGATACGCCTTCATGGTCAGCGCCATGCGCGTCAGGTACTTCATGTCCTTCGTCGCGCGGTACGCGTACACCTGAAGGCCGGTGATCATGAACATGTCGTCCGCCCAATACCGAGCGTCTTTGGTGATGCCGTCCGCGGTCGTGGCGGCCCATTGCATGTCTGCCCGATCGAGCCCGAGCTTCTTGCTCCGATCGTCTTGGTTCTCCATGTAGATCTCGAGCGGGAGATCACCGAACGCGCGATCGTCGACGGTCGCGGTCGAGCTGTTGTCGGGGGCGGCGGTGCTGCCCGAAGCATAACGCTCGAAGCCCGTGATCAGCGTGGCATTGCTCGTGCTGTCGGCGGTGAGCTTGGTGAATTGCAAGGACGCGACGTAGGCAAAAGTCCACGCGTAGCCGGCGCCACCGTAGGCGTCGCCCGTGTGACTCTTGAAGTTCGTGACCGCGAGCTTTCCAATGTCGAGCGGGCCCTTACCGTCAGGCCAAGTCGCCAAGTCACTGGGGATGGCGGGACAGGTCGTGCTGCCGCCACCGCCCTGCGCAGACCCACCCGAACTGCCACCCGCTGCGCCGCCGGCCACGCCGTTCGCACCGCCGGTACCAGTCGCTGCTCCGCCGCTCGTACCGCCGGCAGCGGGCGCGCCTCCCGCGCTCGTCGGAGCGCCGCCACTCGTCGCGGCGCCAGCGGCGCCGGCCGCGCCGGCGGCGCTGCTGCCGGCCGTGCTCGGCGCGGCGCCCGCGGTGCCAGTGCTGCCCGCAACACTCGAGCCGCCGGCAGTGACGACCGGGCTAGTCGGAGCGTCACTGGAGCTGCAGTTCCAGAGCGCCGTAGACAGCGCCATCGACACCAAGGCGGTCAGCACGCGCGGGGCAAAACGGAAGCTAACGTCGAGTCTCATTCAGCGGTTCTCCGGAAAGGGCGCCAGGTGGTGAATTCCCGACGGCGCCGGGGGCGATCGCCTGGCCGTGAATTCCCTGTGTTCCTTTAGCTCGATTGGCGAGCTCGATCCAGGCACTCCGAACGTGACGGGGACGCGCTCGCCAGCTCGGGTGGAGAACGCCTTTGACACTGAAATAGCGCCGCTCAAAAGCTCCCGTTGCGGATGTTGTTCGCCTTATCGCGCAGGTCGTCGGGCGCTTGCTTCGGCTTCGCGGGCGCCGCCGCAGCCTTGTCTTTTACGGGCGATTTCTTGGCCTCGGGCTTTTTGAACGCGGCCTCCGAGCCAATTTTCAAAATGACGTCGAGCGCCGCGTCCGGGTACTTCGCCTTCATTTTTGCTTGGAGCTCGGC
>FSWQ01001159.1_pt1 | contig 10320 bp, 11 predicted proteins | sample 1637691 | NCBI WGS metagenome assembly FSWQ01 (sample SAMEA3914814, study PRJEB12502) | metagenome | biome: forest; material: soil | place: USA | collected 2011-09-16 | depth 0.1 m | reverse complement strand
ATGCTGGAAGCCGCGAGTATTGAGGCAAATACGACGATTTTCAATGGGACATGTGACATTGGGTACCTCTGCTCTACTTCTGAAAGACGAAACACAATGAGCTGCTTTCGTCAGACTCGACCCGGCGGCGCGCCGGTCGTGAGCACGATCCGAAATCGCGCTTCGTTGTTCATCATGCGGCGATAGGCCTCGGCCGCGCGAGCGAGCGGGACGGTTTCGATCATTGCCTTGATCCCTTGCAGTACGCTGAACGCCAGGGTGTCTTCGCTGTCGATGGGCGAACCGGTCATCGTGCCCGACACGCGCCGTTCACCGAACAGCATCAGCACCGGATTCAGCGTGATCGGATCGCCACCGCCGGCACCCGCAATCACCATCTCACCGCGCACGGCGAGCCCACCGAGCAACGCCGCGTTGGAGGCGCTGTCCGCCGCCGTGGCGACAATCATGCGCGCTCCGCCCAGCTTCTGCAGCTCCGCGGCCACGTCTTGGGTCGTGGTGTCGATGTAGTGATGGGCGCCGAGCTGCTTGGCCAGGGCTTGTTTGTCCAGGCCGCGCGCGATCGCGGCAACCCGGAAGCCCATGTGTTTCGCGAACTGAATTGCGAGGTGCCCGAGGCCGCCCACACCCTGAATGGCCACCAAATCCCCCGCGCGCGCTTTGGACTTGTGTAGCGCGTTGAACGTGGTCAACCCCGCGCACAAGAGCGGCGCCGCCTCCACGGAGGTGAGCTCGCTCGGGATGGCCACCAGCGCATTGGCCTGCGCCAGCATCACCTCAGCGTAGCCGCCGTCGAAGTGGATGCCCGACATCGGTTGCCGTTGGCAATTCACGAAGTCTCCGCGCCGACACGATTCACATTGATTGCACTGCCCACCCAAGAAGCCGATGCCAACGCGCTGTCCGACTCGCCACTGGGCCACTGCACTGCCCACTGCGTCGATCGTGCCGATCACTTCGTGCCCCGGCACACGTGGATAGGTGAGGCCCGGGAAGCCCCCCTCCACGGTGAGTGAGTCCGTGCGGCAAATGCCGCAAGCCTCGACGCGAATGCGCACCTGCTCGGAGCCGGGCTCGGGCACGGGCTTCTGAACCAACTCCAGCTTGCCTGGCGCAACAACTTGGACTGCTTGGTAGGAATCGCTCATGATGTCTTTCTAATATGACCGGTCGTCTTGGATTTTGTCGCGAGAAAAAGGCGGAAGAAGCGAGCGCCTCAGCGCGCGCGGGGTTTCTTCGCCCGTGACGGAGTGGCTTGGGGGGAGGCAAGCAGCGCGTCGAAGGTCGTGGTGATGAAGTTGTCCAGCGGCTTGCGGGAGTCAGTAACCTTGGCGCGAGCCACGGCGCCCTCGTAGGCATCGATCAGATAGTGACCGAGCGCGCGAGTGTCCAGGGTCGGCGAGAGGGAACCTTCGGCCTGGGCTTCGGCAAGGCACGCGGCCACGGCTTCGCTCCAGTGCTTCAACGCTGCGGCCACGTATTTTTGGATTGGTGGGCTGTGGGTCGCCAGCTCTGTCGAAAAATTACCGAGCATGCAGCCCAGCTCCACCCCGCGCTTGGCGGTGCGCTCGATGACCGCGCTGAAATGCGCGCGCAACCTGGCTAGCGCAGGGCCCTTGCCGGTTCGCAAAGCGTCACTGTCATAAGACTCCGCATAACGCCGCACCGCCTCCAGTGCCAGCGCTTCCTTGCTGTCGAAGTGGTTGTAGAACGAGCCCTTCGGGACGTCAGCCGCGGCGACGATGTCGTTGACACTGGCGGCGTGAAAGCCCCGTTCGAACAAGACCCGCGCCCCGGCCTCCACGAGCTGTTCTTTGAGGTTGCGTTGCGCCACGCGATGAATGTGACCGGTCGTCTTAGGTGCGTCAAGGGACATTCGTGCGGCAAATCCGAGCGCTCAGCTGGCATTGCGCAGAGCGAGCTCTTTTGCCGCCTCGACGAACAGGCGCAGCGGCGCGGAGCGCTGGGAAAGACTGGGGAAATACAGAAAAAAGCCCGGAACGGTCGGCGCATAGCGTTCCAGCACCCGCTCTAGCCGGCCGCTGCGCAGCTGCTCGAGCACACGCGGCTCACTGGCATAGGCCAGGCCCAAGCCTTGCTCGGCGAGCGCAATACTCAAGGGTCCGTCGTTGCTGACCACGCCGCCACGCACCGGCACTCGCCAAGAGCGTCGCCCTCGTTCGAGCTCCCAGGCGTACAGCGCGCCCGTCGTTTTGGAGCGAAAGGTAATGCACTCATGGTTGAGCAGATCCTCCGGGCGCTCCGGCGAACCGTGGTTTGCCAGGTAGCTGGGCGCCGCGACCACGATGAACCGAAATGGATCGGTGAGGCGCACTTGCACCATGTCGCGCTCGATGGACTCGGTTAGCCGTACGCCGGCATCGTAACCCTCAGCAACGATGTCCACGAGGCGCTCCTCGACGCTGACCTCCACCTCCACGCGCGGGTGACGCGCGCGAAACGTGGGCAGCACCGGCTCGATGACGAATGGAATCGCCGCGCGAGGCACTGACAAGCGCACCCGACCCACGATCTCGCCTGGTTGTGCTGAAACTTGAGTGAGCGCTGCCTCCACTTGTCCCAGCGCCGGCCCCGCGCTCTCCACCAAGCGCCTGCCCGCGTCCGTCAGGGACACGCTGCGGGTAGTGCGCGCCAGCAGCACCACACGCAGCTGCTCTTCCAACTGGCGTACCGCCTGGCTGACCGCTGACCGAGACACCCCAATTTCGCGCCCAGCGCTGCTAAAGCTGCGCAAGCGCGCGACCGCCAGGAACGCCTGAAGTTGCGGGAAAAGCGCCGTATTCATGCCCTTAGAGCAGCCCGACCCGGCGGGCATTGTCAAGCCTGGCTAAACAGCCCATGCACAACCCCGGGTCTACTGGGGTGCCCGCTCGAGGCGCATGCTGGTTCTCGAAAGGGAGACAACATGATCAGCAAACGCAAGCTCGGCACACAAGGGCTCGAAGTTTCGGCGCTCGGACTCGGCTGTATGGGCATGAGCTTCGGCCTCGGCCCGCCCGCAGACAAGCAGGAGATGGTCACGCTCATCCGCGCGGCGGTCGAGAGCGGCGTCACGTTCTTCGACACCGCAGAGGTGTACGGCCCGTTCGTCAACGAGGAGCTCGTCGGGGAAGCGCTCGCGCCCTTTCGCAGCAAGGTCGCGATCGCCACTAAGTTCGGCTTTGCGCCCTCGGCCAATGGTGAGGGGCGCTGGAGTCAGCTGAACAGCCGCCCCGAGCACATCAAGCAGGTGGCCGAAGCGTCGCTCAAGCGGCTCAATACGGACGTCATCGACTTGTTCTACCAACACCGCGTCGATCTCGAGGTACCCATCGAAGACGTGGCAGGCGCCGTGAAAGACCTGATTCAGCAGGGTAAGGTGAAATACTTCGGCCTGTCCGAGGCCGGCGCGCAGACCATTCGTCGCGCGCACGCAGTGCAACCCGTCACCGCACTGCAAAGTGAATACTCCTTGTGGACCAGGGAGCCTGAAGCCGAAATCATCCCCACCCTGGAAGAGCTGGGCATCGGCTTCGTGCCCTTCAGTCCTCTTGGTAAAGGCTTCCTCACTGGGAAAATCGACGAAACGACGCAGCTGAGCAGCACTGACTTTCGCAACATCGTGCCGCGCTTCGCGCCCGAATCGCGCAAAGCAAATCAAGTATTCGTGGATTTGCTGAGGCAAGTCGCGGAGCGCAAGCAAGCCACGCCCGCCCAAGTTGCGCTCGGCTGGCTGCTCGCGCAGAAGCCTTGGATTGTGCCAATCCCGGGCACCACCAAGGTCAGCCGCCTTCATGAGAACAACGCCGCCGCGCATCTGGAGCTGAGCTCAGAAGATCTGCGCGAGATAAACGACGGCGCAGCGAAGATCACCGTGCACGGCGCGCGGTATCCGGAAGCCCTACAGAAGTTGGTCGGGCGCTGAGGCTTGCTTGCGGCGTAGTCGGAAGGGCGTCTGATCGCGCAACGACTAGACGCACCTCTACGTACCGCGGGTCTTAGAACTTACCGTTGTCGTTCTTCCACTGAGCCTTGGCGGGGATCGTCTCGATGGTGTCCCAATGCTCGGCGATTTTCCCGTTTTCCACGCGAAACAGATCGTAGAAGGACGAGTGCGCGCCGGCGAATACGCCCTCGCTCACCGTCAGCACGAAGTTTCCTTCGCCGAGTACGCGATGGACCATCGAGTACTTCATGGTGATGCCCTGTTTTTCCATCGCGGCCAGGGCCGCCCCGAGGCCCGAGAGCCCGTCTGCTACGTGCGGGTTGTGCTGCGTGTACTTGTCGCCGTCGTAGTAACCGCTGAGCTTTTCCAGCTTACCATTGACGAGAATGTCATCGACGAAGGCCCGCACGAGCTGCTTGTTGGCTTCCGTTTTGGCGAGGTCCGTGGGCTCCGTTGGCCCATCGGTCATGGAATGGCCACTCGCATTGGGTGCCGTGGGCTTCTCCTGCAGGTTGTCCCAATGCTCCACGATCTTGCCGTCTTCGAAGCGGAAGATGTCGAAGCCAATCTTCGGGCCGAAGAAGTCGTAGTCAGTGTGGGCGAATACGAAGTCACCGTCGGCGAAAACGCGGGCCGTGCTGACCCGCGCGGACCCTTTCGGCAGTTGCTGGAGGATGGCGCCGAAGCCCGCTAGGCCATCGGCAGCCGCGAGGTTGTGTTGGGTGTATTTGTTCGGGTTGATGACGGCGACGGGGCCGGCCTCGCCCGTCTCGATCGATTTCAACAGGTCTTTGACCTGTTGCTTGCGGGTCGCTTGGGTTTGGGTTCGTGCGTCGTTCGTCATGGTGGGGTCCTTCGAGGGTGGCGCGGCCGCGCTGCCGCAGCTGGAGACGGCAAGTGCAAGCGCGAGGCAGTGAGCGGGAGTGCGTTTCATGGGCCCTAACCTGCGCCTCGTGCCTGCCTCGAACAATCCACGTTCGATCGAACTCACTGTGCGGTATAACAGGACAATGCTGGCACCTCGAGATTTGCCCCTTTTGCCGGTGTTCGTCGCAGTGGCGAGCACTGGCTCCTTCACGGCCGCGGCCAAAGAGCTACGGCTGGCCAAGAGCGTAGTCAGCGAGCACGTGCGCACGTTGGAACAGCGTTGCGGCGTACGCCTCATGGAGCGCAGCACGCGGCGTCTGCACTTGACCCAGATTGGGGAGCAGGTGTTGGAGGCCGCTGAAGGCGTATTGTCGTCAGTGCGCTCGTTGGAGCAAGTGGTGGAGGGCCAGCGTGAGCTGCCCAGTGGAACATTGCGCGTGACGCTGCCGCTGGACCCACGGCTGTCGGCGATCGTGGCGCCCATCGCAGCTTCGTTGACTCAGCAGTACGCGGCGCTGAAGGTGGATCTGGTCTTCGAAGATCAACGAGTCGACCTAGTCGAGGGTGGTTTGGACATCGCGTTGCGTCTCGGCGCACTCGCCGAGTCGAGTTACGTGGTCAAGCGCCTCGGTTCCGAGTCGGACATCATCGTCGCAAGCCCCGCGGTCCTGGCCGAATTTCCGGAGCTCGTAGAACCGCGTCAGCTCGCGAAAGCACCTTGGGTGGCTCATTCCGGCCTGCCAATGCGCTCTACGTGGCCGTTCCGTTCCGAGCGTGGCGAACGGACCCAAGTGAGTGTTTCGGTGCGCACGACGACGAATAACGTGGTTTCCATGCGGGATCTGCTATTGAGCGGGGCGGGCTTCGGGGTGCTTCCCGCGCACGTGGTGCACGATGATCTCAAGAGCGGCCGACTCCGGCACGTATGCCCGAACTGGTATCAGCGTCGGATCTTGCTTCACGCCTTGCTCCCAACGCGTCACAGCCCGCCTCGCGTGCGCGTGTTTCTATCCGCCGTAGCAGCCGCCATACGCCCGCTCGGCTTCTCCGCTCCATGAGAGCGGCTACTGCAACGCTGCCGGCGCGTTGTAGTAGCCGAGTGAAGCGGCGATGCCCAGGCGCCCGAGCACCGCGGGCATGTCGAAGCCGATGCTCTGGTAGTACGCGCGCACTTTCTCGGTCGCGGCAGCGATCGCCTCGGGACTGTCCCAGACCGCGATCGTGACGATGTCGAAGGTCGTGGGGCCGTTGGTTTTTTCGAACACCATGTGGTGGTTGAAGCCGGCCATGGTCTTCAGGAAGGTGAGGTTGCGGTGCATGGCGGCCTCGAACTCCGGGCGCGAAGCTGCCGGCACCGTGAAGGCATCGATGCGGAACTGCAGGTTCGGGCGGGCCTGTAGGTCGATAGTGAGCGGCTGGATTGCATGGTTCATGCTCAGAAAATAGGCCTAGCCATTGATTTGGGCCAGTGATGGTTCGTGAGGTATATGCTCACCAGTAGTGATGTTGGCTCCGCTCGATCTCAACTTGCTGGTGGTGCTTGACGCGGTGCTGAGGGAACGCAGCGTCGCTCGCGCGGCGCGCCGGCTTCACGTCACGCCATCGGCAATCAGCAACTCGCTCGCTCGGCTGCGCGCTGAGCTCGGGGATCCGCTGGTCATTCGTAGCGGCCGCGGCATCGTCCCCACGCCGCGCGCCAGCGAGCTCGCGCCGCTGCTCGAACGCGCGCTCCGGGACGTGGAGCGCGCCGTGCAAACGGTCGCCTTCGACGCTTCCTCCAGCACCCGCCAGTTCACGCTTGCGATCGCAGACGCCGGACAGCTCTCGCGGCTGCCACAGCTCACGCTGCTGCTTGCCCAGGAAATGCCCCATGCCAGGCTGCGGGTGGTGGGCATCGATACGTTCCTGTCTTCCGGCGGCCTCGCCGGCACGGAGGTAGACGTTGCGATTGCAGGGCTGGAGGACAAAGCGCGCGGCGTGCACCTACTGCCGCTTTACGAAGAGCATGCGGTCCTGGTCGCTCGGCGCGGGACGGTACGCGGGGGACGCGCTTCGAAAGCTCAGTTGGCCACGCTGAAGCACGTGGATGTTGAAGTCGCGCCGGGGCGTGGCTTCAAAGCGCTTGCGCGCAACTACGCGCAAATCGGCATCGAGCGCGAAGTGGCGCTCGTGGTGCCCAACTTCGTCGCTGCGGCCGCCATCGTGGCAGCCACGGATCTGGTTGCCACCCTGCCCACGAGCTTGGTCGAGGCCATGGGGGGGCATCTGGGCCTGCAGGTGCTGCAAACCCCTGCGCCCCGCATCACGATAAACATCAAGCTCGCGTGGCACGATCGAACCCATGACGATCCAGCGCTGCGCGCCTTTCGAGAGCTCATCGTGCGCTCGGCGTCAGCCCAGTAAAAGCGCAAAATTGACTGTCTTTAGCGGCGGGCTGTGCGAAGAGCGTCACATCATGTTTGGCACACGCAGCTCCGCATTGGTCGTATTCGCGCTCCTGCTCAACGCCTGCGCGGCGCAACAGGGTGAAGGCAAACCAAAGGCGCCCGAAGCGGCGAGTGACAACGCCGAAGGCTCCGGTAGCGGCGAGCTGGATGAGTCGGGCGGGCCGGCAACCGGTATCGATCTCGCCGTGACGCGGGTCTTCTGGTCGCCCGGGCACCCCAAGGCGGGGCAAGCGCTCACCTTCAGCGCGACGGTCAAGAACCGAGGCACCGTGGCCACGCCAGAAGGCACGATCATCGGCGTCGCGTTTCAAATCAATGGCAATACGGTCTCCTGGTCCGACACCAGCAAGACCTCGCTTGGCCCCGGCGAAACGCGCAAGCTGAGCGCCAACTTCGGCCCCGGTGACTCGGCGACCTGGACCGCCATCGCTGGGGAGCACACGCTCGGCGCGTGGGTGGACGACGTGAAGCGCGTGGACGACACCAACCTCAACAACAACACGAACGAAACGCCGCTCGTGGTGCAATGACGTCGGGGCCGTCCGCGGCCGTGACGCTAGTTCCAGGTATCGATCTTGAGATCCGCGGGAGCAGGTTTGCCAGCGCCCGTTTCCGCGAGCTCCCGCAGGCTGAGCAGGAACGTGGCCCACTTCATGCTGCAGTGGGCCATGAACTCGACCTGCTCACGCCAGTTCCGGTGTCCGAACAGAATTAGCGTTTGATCGCCGTCTTGGGAAAGGCTGAAGGTCACGTCGGTGCCGAGCCACTCTGGTGGCCCCGCCGTGAAGTGCCAACGCACTGCCTTGTTCGGGCTCAGCTCGGCGAGCTCGAACTCCATCGCGCCCATTTCAGCGCCCGTGGGCGCACGAAACACGACCTTCATGCTGCCGCCGAGTTTGCTCTCGCCGCTGGTTTCCGTGGTCCACCAACCGGCCACGCCCTCTACCGTGGAGAGCGCTGCGTAAACCTGGGAAAGGGGCGCCTTGATGCCAATGCGATGCACGATATCTACCATCTTGTCCTCCGTTTGAATTGGGATGGGTTTGATTTAGGGCATCCCTGGCGCGTGTGTGAGTAACAAGGTTGTCGCGCGGCTCGCTGCGTTGCGCGGCTGTCATGAGCGAACGAGGCGGAAAGGCGCGTGCGTGGCGTTTCGGCTCGCATGCGCCGCCGCTGCGCTACGCAGGCAAGCCTGAATCCGGGCCTATGCGGTGGCGTGGCGCTTGCAATGCAAGCTGACGAAGTGACGACGTTTCGTGTCATGACTTACAACGTTCATCGCTGCGTCGGCACGGATCAAAAGCTCGACCCAGGGCGCATTGCCGAGGTGATTGCGCACGCGAATGCCGATGTAGTGGCGCTCCAAGAGCTAGATGTGGGGCAGGCCCGAACCGGCGGCATGCATCAGCCGGAGTGGCTTGCGGCGCAGCTGGGCATGACCGCGCACTTCACGGCCGCGCGACCCTGCGACGAAGGGTTCTATGGCAACGCCATCCTCTCTCGTCACCCGTTCTCGCTCACTTCGGAAGGCATGCTGCGCCGCCGTGCGGGCGAGCAGCGAGCGGTGCAATGGCTCCGGGTATCCCTGGCTGGCCGTGAGCTGAACGTGATGAACACCCACCTCAGCATCCACTTTCGCGAACGCCTGCTGCAGATCGAACAGCTACTGGGCGCGGAATGGCTGGCAAAGACCGAGAGCCAGCTGCCTCTTTTGATCTGCGGAGATCTCAATTCCAGCCGGTTTTCTCCGGTGTATCGCAAGCTTCGTGGCCAGCTGCGGGACGCGCAGTGTGCCAACGGAGCGCGCCCCAAGCCCACGTGGCCCTCGCAGCTGCCGCTGCTACGAATCGACCACGTGTTTGCCAGTAGCAACCTAGTGGTACGGGGTTGTGAGGTGCTTCGCGACCGAGTGTCCGCGGTTGCCTCGGACCACTTGCCCTTGGTGGCAGAGCTCAGCTGCTGAACCGGACCATGACGCAAATTCTACGCGCGCCACGCAACGCATTCGTCATGACTGATGCTCAGCAGTGCTCGCTGCTGATTGATTCGCGCAACTACTATCGCGCGCTGTGTAAGGCGTTGGAACAAGCCGAGCATTATGCCGTGATCAGCGGCTGGCAATTCGAGAGCGGGGTGCGCCTCTTGCGCGGTGAGGATGCCGAGCACGCCTCGCTGCCCGTGAAGTTCTTGGACTTCATGACCGCACTGTGTGAAGCGCGTTCGGGGTTGCACATCTACTTGTTGGCCTGGGACTTCAGTCTGGTTTACTCCAGCGATCGCGAAGCGCAGCAAAAGGAGAAGTTCACTGCCACGAACCCGCGCATTCACTTCGAGTGGGACGCACACCCCAGCATCGGCGGTAGCCACCACCAGAAATTCGCTGTGGTTGACGGCGCCATTGGCTTTCTCGGCGGCATCGACATCTGTGATGCACGCTGGGACGACTGCGATCACCGCGCCGAGCACCCGGACCGCGTGAACGTCACGGGCGGCCCGTGCAAGCCGTACCACGACGTACAGGCGTGCTTCACGGGGGCGATTGTCACGCCCCTGGTCGAGATTTTCTGTGAACGCTGGGCCCGAGCGAGCGGGCAACGGCTGAATCTGCCGGCCGCGGATCCCAGCCGGGTCACGCGCTTCGATGTCGAGCGCTTGAGCGTGGGCTGTGCCGAACCGATTGGCATCAATGTAGCGGCGCTCAGCCGTACACAGCTGGATTCGCGCGCCGAACCAGAGCGCATTGGCGAGGTCGCGAATTTATTTTCGGATGCCATCAGCGCTGCGCAGCACCTGATCTACATCGAGACGCAATACTTCACGTCCCGTTTGATTGCGCAGGTGATGGTAGAACGCATGCGCAACGCCGCGCTGCCAAAGCTCGATATCGTCGTGTTCATGCCGCACGGCGCCGATACGGCGATGGAGAAGATGGCGCTGGAGGACACGCAGGAAGGCGTCCTACAAGCCGTGCTCGAGACGGCGCGCATGACCGGTCACGCCGTCCAGCTGCTCTACCCGGCCTCGCACGACTCCGCAGGTCAGGAGATTGCGACCTTCATT
>FSWQ01004591.1_pt1 | contig 10330 bp, 7 predicted proteins | sample 1637691 | NCBI WGS metagenome assembly FSWQ01 (sample SAMEA3914814, study PRJEB12502) | metagenome | biome: forest; material: soil | place: USA | collected 2011-09-16 | depth 0.1 m | reverse complement strand
CCCGCGTTCAGAGTGGCCCTGGGCACGTTCACGCTGACCACGCTGGTCGTGTTCGGGTTCTACGTTTTCACCGCACAGTACCTGCAGCTAGTGCTCGGCCTTTCGCCGCTGGGCGCGGGCGCTTGGATGCTCTTTGGCTCGTGTTCAGTGGTGCTCGGCTCCATGCTGGCGCCCAGCATCGTGCGCCGCGTGCACCCCGCATACGTGATGGGCGGCGGTGTCGGCTTAACTGCGCTCGGCTTCGTCGTGTACACGCAGCTCGCGCACTGGCAGCTCGCCGCTGTCGCGGTTGGCTCCACGCTCGTCTACCTGGGCATGGGCCCTGTCTACACGCTGGGCACTGATCTCGTGGTGGGCGCGGCGCCGCTGTCACGCGCCGGCGCCGCCGCAGCGCTCTCCGAAACCAGCGCCGAATTCGGCGGCGCTTTGGGCATCGCCATCATCGGCAGCATTGGCACCTTCGCCTACCGCGCCTCCATGGCCCACGCTTTGCTCAGTGGCGTGCCCGGCGCCGCACGCCAAGCCGCCCAAGAAACCATCGGCGGCGCGGTCGCCGCAGCCGCCACCCTGCCCAGCGGCGCGCAGGATCAGCTACTGAGCGCAGCGCGAGCCGCGTTCGTGCACAGCATGGAACAATGCGCCGCAGTCTGCGCAGTCGTCGCGGCAGGAACGGCCATCACGGCAATGCTGGTGCTACGGCGAGCTCAGCGTGACACGACCCTCGCCGCCGGAAACGGCCTGCCCGGCTTTGCGAATAGGTAGCCCTGAAGCAAATCACAGCCGAGCTCGATCAGCACGTCGCGCTCGGCAATGGTCTCGATGCCCTCGGCAATGATGCGTTTACCCATGTCCTGGCACAGGAGCACCATGGATCGCACGACTTTGCGCTTGGTGGGGCTTTGGTCCAGATCGCGAATCAAGGACATATCCAGCTTCACGAATTCCGGCTCCAACTGCGCGAAGCTGGTTAGCCCGGCGTAGCCCGCGCCGAGATCGTCCAACGCGATTTTGAAGCCAAGGGCACGCAGCGCGGCCACACGGCGCGGCAGCTCGGAGATGTGATCGAGCGAGGCGCGTTCGGTCACCTCCAAAACGACCCGCGGCGCTAGCGCGGTGAAAGGCGCGTCCGGGAGATACAGCACCTCGTCCATGAGATCTTCCGGGTGCAGATTGACGAACAAGAGCCAATCATCCTGAGCGGCTTTCGAGCTGACCACGACGCTGTCACGCACCGCTCGGCCCACGTCCGAAAGCCGTGCAGCGCGCTCGGCGGCGGCCAGAACGGCGCCCGGATGCGGCAACAACGGCTCTTCGACGCGCAACAACGCTTCGTACGCGAACACGCTCGAGTCAGCCGCGCGTACGATGGGCTGATACGCCGTCCACAAGCTCGAAATCGCGCGATCCAGCACGGCATCCGCGCCCGCGCGGTCGGCAATCCGAAATCTGCCGCTGGTGAATTCTTCGATGTACTCGCGGCGCGACCGCGCGACCTGGCTCATCGCCGCTGCGCGTGTGACGACAGCCCTGAGCGCCACAGCAGGCACTGGCTTGATCAAGTAGCGGAATGCGCCGTACTCGATGGCGTCCACCGCGCTCTGCACGCCGGGCTGACCGGTCATCAGCACCACGGGCAGCTCCAGATCATATTCGCGTACCGCGCGCAGCAGCTTGAGGCCGGTCATGCCTGGCATCTGCACGTCCGTGACCATGACGTCGAACACGTTCCCCTTCAGGTGCGCCAACGCTTCATCACCACTCGAGCAGGCAACCACGTCGTGCCCGGAGCTCTCCAGCACACGCTGGGTCACCGCCAAAATCTTGGGGTCATCGTCAACCAGCAGCACGCGCGTTCTTGGCGCAACCTCGAGCACTCCGGCATTCGACTGAGCTTGACTCATTGTTGCTTCATTCCCTCTAAGACCGCGCGTTCGATCTCGTCGCGTAACGCGACGGCGTGCATGCTTTTTGGCAAAACGCGCTGAATTCGCCCGCGATTGACGGCTTCGATGACCACGTCAGAAGATGGATAACCGGTGCACAGAATCCGCACGCACTCCGGAAAGCGCGCGCTCACCTGCTCCAGCAGCTCAATGCCGCCGAGCCCGGGCATGAATTGATCCGTGACCACCGCGTGCACGGCGCGCCCGGCCAGCACTTGCAAGGCCTGCTCCGCAGAGCTGGCCACGATGGTCTCGAAGTCGCACTCGGCGAGTAGGCGTTGTAGCGAATCACGGATCACTTGTTCGTCGTCGACGATCAAAACCGCGAGGCGCTCCGCGAATACGATGCCGCGCGCCTCAGCGGCGGCCCGCGCGTTCGTTTGCGACGCGGCCGACACCAGCTGCGCCGGCGTGAACGGCTTCGGCAAAAAGTGCGCGCGTAGACTGCTCGCTCTGGCCTCGCCCTCTAGCACATTGCCGGAGGTGAGCAGCAGCGCCGCGTTCGGGCAGGTGGCTCGAGCCCATGCAAAAAAATCTTCGCCTTCACGCAACAACCCGAAGTCACAGATCAGGAGCCGGACCGCTTGCCCGTGTTGAATCAATAGCTCCCGCGCGCTCAGGCTGTCGTTCGCCTCGACGACGAGGTACCCGGCGCTGGAAAGCGCGCGAAACATCGCCTGGCGAATCGCGGTTTCGTTCTCGATGATGCACACCGTGTTGGCGCTTGGTGGCACGAGCGCAAGCCGCGGCTTCAAAGGCGCAGGCAGCGTGCGCGTCACTGCCGGAAGATAGAGCTCGAAGCGATCCTCACCCGCGCTGGTGCGGATGAGCTCGAGCTTGCCGTTCATGGTACGCAGCAAATCACCCAGGGGCCCCACCAGCACGGATACCTGATCCTGCGGCACCGCGAGCTTCGCCTGCCAGTCGCTCTCTTTGGTTGCGTCTACGCAGGTGAGCACGAGCACTGCATATTGCCCGACGCCGAGGTCCAAGCGGGCCGCCGCGACACCGCTCGTTTGCTCGACGGAAAACTTGAACGCGGTTTCTGCCCAGCGCTGGCTGGCGGCTAGCACGAGCGACATCACTACGTGCTCCAAGCGCAGCGCATTGGCGCGAAAGGAAACATCCGACGACACGCGCAAGATCTCGATCGTGGTTTCGGCCGGCACCAATTGCGCTAATTTTGCGCTCACGCCAGAGACGAACTCGCTCGACGAAAGCTCGTCCGTCGCGCGCTGCGTTTCCTCGCTGGTCGAGGAAAGCCAGTCGACCAAGGCGCTCGCGCGCTCAGCCGCAGCGGCCACGACTCGCAGATCCGCCGCACGCTGCTCGCGCGTGGTCGGCTGCCGGGCAAAGTGAGTGTAGGTTCGAATTACCGTGAGCACGTTGTTCAGCTCGTGCGCCACGGCCGACGTGTGCTCATTCGCCCGCTCCGCTCGCGGCGGAACAGGAATCACGAGCTCACCGACACGACAGGCAAGGCGACTGGCATCACGCCAGACGCCTGCGACCCAGCGTCGGTCTCGGCGTCCAGCACTTGACGCATTTTTCGCACCAGGGGCTCAGGCGTGATCGGCTTTTGAATGAACGCGATGGTCGAATTCACGCCGTGGCGAACGACCGCGTCATTGGTGTAGCCGGACATATAAAGCACCTTCATTTCTGGACGCTCGAGCAGCAGCCTATCGGCCAATTGCCGACCACTCATGCGCGGCATGACCACGTCAGTGAGCAACAAGTCGATGGGGCCTTGGTGTTGCTCGGAGAGCAGAAAAGCATCACCTGCGCTTTGTGCTTCCAGCACCAGGTAGCCGAATTTGAGCAGAATCGAGCGCACCAGGGCGCGCACGCGCTCGTCGTCTTCGACCAGCAACACCGTTTCCGTGCCGAACAGCGAGATGCGATCCAGGGGGGGTGGCTCCGCGCAGCGGCGGCTGAGCGCGGCCTCGACCATGGGCAAGTACACCTCGAAGGTAGTGCCCACTCCGGGCTCGCTTTCCACGCAGATGGAGCCACCGCTCTGCCGAACGATACCGAACACCGTGGCAAGGCCGAGCCCGGTGCCTTTGCCCAGCTCTTTGGTGGTGAAGAACGGCTCGAAGATACGTGCCAGCGTCGCGCGATCCATACCCGTGCCGGTGTCGTTGACCGTTAGCAGCACGTGCGCGCCGGCCTTCACGCCCACGTGCTGTGAAGCATACCCCTCATCCAACAGCACGTTTTTCGTCGCAACCGTCAGCTTGCCACCGCGGGGCATCGCGTCGCGCGCGTTGACGACCAAGTTCATGATGACTTGCTCGACTTGCCCTGGGTCCGCCTTGACGCGACGTAGGTCGGGCTGCGCCTCGGACACCAGCTCCACGTCCTCACCAATCAGGCGCCGGAGCATTTGCTCCATTTTCGCGAAAATCTCGTTCAAATCGATGACTTTGGGCTCGAGCACTTGTTGGTGACTGAAGGCCAACAGTTGGCGAGTCAGCCCCGCCGCGCGCAAGCCCGCCTCGGTGATCTGCGCGAGGTCCTCACGCATTCGATCATCGTCTTTCAGCCCTTCCGCGCATAGCTCGCTATAGCTGAGCACGATGGACAGCAAATTGTTGAAGTCATGCGCGACGCCACCGGCAAGGCTGCCCATGGCCTCCATCTTCTGCGCTTGGCGCAACTGGCCCTCGCTCCGAAGCAGTGCCGCTTCACTCAATTTTCGTTCGACAGCGTGGCGCAGTACTCGCTCAATCAAGGCGGCTGTCAGCTCGTCTTTTACGAGATAATCCGCCGCGCCCGCCTTCATTGCCTCTATGTCCGTGTCGTGATCACCGCGGCCCGTCAGCAAGATGATCGGCCCGGCGAAGCCCTTTGCCAACGCCAGTGCAATGAACACGACCCCGGTGTCAGCGCCCAGGCGATAGTCCACCAAGCACGCATCGTATGGATTCTTCAGTTGCTCGAGGGCCGCAGCCGAGCTCGTGACCCAGGTCACGTCGAAGCTGGTACGCGCGTTGTTCCTGAGCAATTTCGTGGTGAGTAGAAAGTCTTCCTCGTCGTCTTCGACCAGCAAAATACGCAGTTTGAGTAAAGACATTCAATTCACCAGCGTCGAAGGCAGCTTCACGATTTCGAACCAGTACTGACCGAGCACGCGCGTCACTTCGACCAGCTCAGTCAGCGTAATCGGCTTGCTGATGAAGGAGTTGCTGCCCAATTCATAGGCGCGCAGGATGTCCTGCTCAGCGGTGGAGGTGGTCATCACCACCACCGGAATGCGATGCAGGTCCTTGTCCGCTTTGATTTCCGCCAACGCCTCACGACCGTCCATCTTGGGCATGTTCAGGTCGAGCAAGATCAACGCGGGCGTCGGTGACAAGGCCGGAGGCGCGTATTTGCCGGTGTGGCGCAAGAAGGCGAGCAACTCTTCACCGTCACCGACGGAGTAAACCTCCCGGCTCAAACCGTTCTTTTCCAAGGCCCTGCGTGTCATGTGCAAGTCGTCCGGGTCGTCATCCACGAGCAGGATGACCCCGGCCTTTGCGCTCATGCTCACGACGCGCCTCGCTCTTCGGCGCTCGGGCTCGCGCCTGCCAAGCCGCGCGGCGTTGCCTGCAGCAGCGGCAAAGTGACGATGAACGTTGCGCCCTGCCCGGGCGCGCTGCGTGCGGTGATGGTGCCGCTGTGTCGCTCCACGATTTTTCGGCAAATCGCCAGGCCGATGCCGGTGCCCTCGTAGTCGCCGCGCCCGTGTAGCCGTTGAAAGATGGTGAACACGCGATCCAGGTATTTTTCGTCGAAACCAATGCCGTTGTCCGTTACGGAGATACGACAAGTGCCACCCGGAAATGCGCCACCCGGGTCAGCGTCATCGATGATCTCGGCGCTGACGCGCACCACCGGGGTCTCGCCGCTGCGGTGAAACTTGAGCGCGTTACCGAGCAGGTTTTGCAGCAGCTGACGCATCTGAATCGGATCACTAGCGACCGTCGGCAAATGCAGCACCTCCGCGCGGCCGCCCGTTTGCACGAAGCGCGCCTCGAGGTCGGAGATGACGCCTTGCACGACCTCGTTCAGATCCACCGGCACGAACGCCTTGCCCTTGGATGAAACCCGAGAAAACTCCAACAAATCAGCGACCAGAGTCGTCATGCGGGTCGCCGCGCTCTGAATCCGATCCAGGTAATCCCGCCCTTCGGAGTTCAGCGTCGCTGCTTGCTCATCGCGCAAGCAGCCCACGAAGGAGCGAATTTTTCGCAGTGGCTCTTGCAGATCGTGCGAAGCAACGGTGGCAAATTCTTCCAATTCTCGATTGCTCTGCCTGAGCAGCACCGCGGAAGCGCGCAGCTGGTCCTCGCTGCGCTTGCGCTCGTCAATGTCCGTGTGAATGCCGGCCCACTCGCGAACCGCGCCGTCGTCCGTGAACACGGGCACCGCGCGTACCGAAAAGTGGCGGTACTCGCCATCATGGCGGCGCAGCCGATGCTCGTATTCACACGGGCCGCGCGCAGCCACGGCGCGATCCCACAACGCCAGGTTCGGCGCGCGGTCATCCGGGTGCACCGCGTTCAGCCAGCCACGGCCCTGATATTCGCGGGGCGTCTGCCCGGTGTACGCCGCCCAACTCGGCTGCTCGCCCAGCATTTCACCGCTCGGGTCGTTGGTCCAAATCACCTGAGCGATGGCCAGAACCAGGGATTGATAGCGATCCAAATGAGCGCGCAGCACCTTCGCCGCGTCCCCACTGCGCTCGATTGCCTCCCGCTCGAGCTGCGCGATTCGCAATTTGCCAATCGCAAGTTCAGCATCCGCAGACTCGAGTGCACTCATCCTTGACCTCCCAATCCAAAAAGCCGTCACGGCGCAGGCCGTGGAAAGGCCGCACGCGGCGGCTCTCCCAAGCCCAACATCCCTGACTCCTCAGCGTACACCCAATTGCAACGGGCGGATCTCGCCATTGCCGTGACGTGCGCACGCAAAATGAGCCATGAGCCATGAGCCGGCGAGTAGTACTTATGTCGATAACCCTCAGGTATTGCCGGGCATTATCGCAGGCCGACATTGTAGCTATGAGTCAGCACTAGCGACTTCGAGAGAACGAGCGGATGCTGATTGGTTATCCGAAGAGCCAAGCTCTCGTCAGATACCTAGTTTGCGCAGTGTCGGATCTCGCTCTGCCGCGCCAGCGCGAAAAAGGGGGTTCGTTGCTCAGCGCTTGCCCAAGATCACGTAGCCGCCGTCGTTCTTCGGCCACTCACCGTGTAAGGCAGCGGGCTCTAGGACAAGATAGCGTGCCGAAAGCGGCGCGCGCAGGCGGATGAACAGCGGGTTATGGATGAGCGCGCTGGCTGAAAAGTAGAGCCCGTCGTAGCTGCCGTTCAAGATCCGGGTCTCGAAGGCGTCTGGCCAATGGCCGAGCTCCAGGTCGCTCGCAGCGCTCAGGCGGTCGAGCGGTACGTCGCGTCGCCCGGCTTCGAGCCACGCGGCCGTGCCTTGAGACAGCGGGCGGCGTCCTTGTGCGAACATGCCACGCAGCCAGCTGACCTCTCGAGCGTGTGCCGCGAGCACCTCTCGTCTCGATTCGCCCGTGACGGCCTCGACATTGCCGCCTGTCGACAGCGCGATCCAGCACATGACGAGCAGCAGCGGAGCAGTCACTTGCCAGCCCCGCGGCTCGGCCTCCGCCGGGAGCGGCACCCCCGGTGAGTCACCGAACAACGCGAGGAGCGCGACCGAGCCCCCGATGGCAAGCGGCATCAGGCTGTTGCTGCGCCCGCCAAGCCTGCAATACGCAATCAATGAGGGCACGCCGATGCCAAGCGTTAGGCATAGGCAGCGCGTTGCCGCGTGCACGCTCGCTCGCGACGCGCCCAGCCAAACAGCGCCCAGGGCAGCCAGGCAGGAAACGATGAAGATGAGCCCCGGCGCGCTACTCGGCACCTCGGTCAAACGCCCCCAAAACACAGTGGGGGAAGCCTGCAAGCGGAGCGCGTAAAGGCTGAACGGACCGAACGCGGCATCGAGTAGCGGAATAGTCGCGAGGGCGAGCGCGCCGCCCAGGGCAAGTGGCAAAAGCGCGCTCCAGCGGCGTTCGAAAAGCACGGCAAGCACGAGCCCGATCCCAATGCCGCCTGCGGTGAGCTTGAAGAGCAGCGCGACCGCCGGCAAGAGAGCGAGCGCGGGCCAGTCGCGACGAAGGAACGGCTCAGGCCGAAGGCACAGCGCGAGCGCAGCGCTGAAACACAGGAGCAGCAAGTGATCGGGATGCAGGTGCGGCGCAAGCAAGCCGGACAGCGTCACGTTGGCCAACACGACGCTCAACATCGGATAGCCGAAGCCACCGAGCGCCGGCTTCAAGCGCGGGCTGAGCCACGGCCACAGCGCGCGGCTCAGCACCACGGCGGAGCACAGTTGCCAAACGAGGCCGAGCGCGCGATGAGCGCGCAGCGACAGCTCGAGCTGGAACGGCCGAAGCAACGCGTACTGAAGGAGCTCCAGCCCCGGCGAGTACGAGTGGCTATTTACGCTCGCGATGGGCCCGTAAAAAGGCTCGCCCGCGTGCAATTTGAGCAGATTGGTGAGGGCGGGTGCCTCGGACCAGATCTTGAGATCAGTGGGCAGGGTCGCGACCGTTGCAATGCACGCGAGCTTGGCGAGAAGCGCGCACGCGGCCAGGCCCGCGAGCGTCACGCACCACGGGCGCAACGAGCGCCGCTCGGTTGCGGCGAATTGGCCGAGCAGCAGCACGCTCAGCGCAACCAACAGCAGCAACGACAGCGCGAGCGAGGCAAGCTCGGTTTTCGATGACGCGACGCGGAAAGCCAAGCGCAATGCGATTCGTTCGTCTGCGCCGACGGCGAACAAGCCGACGTACAGCGCGCTGGGAGCCAAGAACCCGAGCCCGAGCGAGAGCCGGTATTGGCGCGCGGCAGCCAAGGGTAGAGCCGCCAGCGCGAAGACACTCAGGCTCGTAGCGACCGCTAGCCACAGCGGCGGGTCGCTGATGGCAAGAGTCGCGAGCGCCGCTCCCGCGAGCAATTGCCCCAGCAGCTGAGCACGCCCGGCGGGCGCCAACAGCGAGCCCACGAACAGCAGCCAAGAAAACGCCGCACAGCCCAGCGCGAAGCCGCTTGGCAAGCCAGCTCGCGGCAGCGCCAACGCGACCAACAGCAACACCCAGCTCGCGAAGCGGTCGGCTGAACGGCGGTCGGTCTGCAAGCCCACCCGATCTTCACCTACGCGAGATCAGCGCTAACCGAAAGACCGCGCAGCTGATTCAGTCGCAGTAACGGGCGGCCAGCGCACAGCCAGCCGCTGGCTACAGCCAGACGCAATAGGCGGGACCGCCATCGCCTGCGCAGCTCATCCCTGATGGGCAATCATGTGGAGAGCCGTCATTCTTGCAGTGGATCGTGCAGTAGCTACTGCCCGTACTAAATGCGTCGCACGAAACGGTATTGCTGGCACCTGCCGGTAGCGCTACACAACCGGAGATGCCGCCGGGGCACAGCATGCTGCAAGCCAAAGCGTTGATCGCACCGCTGCCGAAGCTGAACTTTTTACAGCTTAGTCCCTGACCACAACTATCACCCTCGTTGGTGCACGTGTGTGCGTAGGGCGATGCTTCCGCCCCGGCTGAGCCGCTCGCTCCCGCGGCGCTGCCACCAGACCCGCCCATGCTCGACCCGCCCGTGCTCGACCCGCCCGAGCCCGAAGCACCGGCCCCGCCCGCCGTCGCGCCGGCCCCTGATGCGCCGCCGCTCGAGGTGCCGCCACCTGGAGCGCCGCCACCGGAGGCTCCGGCGCTCGAAGCGCCGGCAGCCGATCCTCCGCCCGCAGCCTCACCAGCCGCCGCTGAGCTTCCGCCGGTACCGCTTTGGCCAGCGGTACCCTGACCGGATGCCCCCGACGTACTCGAACATGCCCCCAACAACCCCGTCGCCGAGACGACCAACAAGACACCAACCCTCATGACTTCCCTTCCCGCCTCAGTCGAGGCTCATTGACTCGGGCACAGGTAGGCGCTCCCCGCTGTGTGCCAACCACCCTAACGTTGCACGAAGACCATTTCTGCAGGATATCGGAGTCGCGTCCAGATTGAATCCGCCAGCGAGCGCAGCCAGCTGCCGGGGCGTTGCGCGCTTCGCGCCTACCATCGCTGTAGAAGCATGGTCTACCGTTGCAGGCGCGGACGTATTCGGAGCTGACCCGCCTTGATATCGAACAGAAGGCGGCGGTTGCCAGTGGCGCAACTGACGCGCGAACTCCGTATTTTCCCATTGTCGAGGGACCTTGGTTCTCGAGACGAATCCGCGCCGTTCGAGTGCCTCGAGCACTCGCTCCGCCTGTGGATACGGGCAACCCAGCGACTCGGCGACTGTCTTGATGTCGTCGCGGTCGTCCAT